>Ga0209747_1001022_pt1 | contig 15130 bp, 13 predicted proteins | sample BarGraNGADG00311_FD_184498 | JGI IMG/M metagenome (GOLD analysis project Ga0209747, IMG submission 184498) | Arctic peat soil microbial communities from Barrow, Alaska - Barrow Graham LP Ref core NGADG0011-311 (SPAdes) (version 2) | ecosystem: Environmental > Terrestrial > Soil > Wetlands > Peat... | reverse complement strand
CATCCGGCCGCGCATCTCCCGCTCCGAGCGCGCCTGGATCACTGTGTTCACCGACGCTCCCATCATCAGGTAGCAGCAACCGATGATCGCGCAGATGATGGCAGACAGCCAGGTGGCGCGAGAGAGGGAGAGCATCGCAAGTGATACCCCGACCCCCAGGCAGCTCCACTTGATGATGCTCCTCTCGGGGACCGACCTGTGAAGCCATGTGACCAGCGGTGCGCCGACCGCGGCGCCGAGCCCCAGCATGCTCAAGAGCAGCCCGTAAGTCCCCGCGCCGCCGTGCAGCGTCTGGCGGGCGATGGCCGGGAAGAGCACCGTGCACGAGAAGCCGAAGAATGTCGCGGCGCCCAGCGCGAGAAGGATCACGAGCCTCCAGCGATAGTGCGTCACCATCCGTAAGCCGTCCCCGATCTTGGACATCGCGTTCTCCATCGGCACTTTTACCTGCACCCGGCGCGGCTTGACGATGGAGAAGGCCGCGATGACCGCGATGAAGCTCACCACGTTGAGGTAAAAAGCCCCCGAGACCGACCACGCCGCGAGGATGAGCGCGCCGAGCGCGGGCCCGACGCGCCCGACGTTGAACTGAGCGGTGCTCAGTGACAGGGCGCTGGTCATGTCTTCGTCCGGCACAAGCTCGGGCAGGAACGAGACCGCCGCGGGCGCGCTGAACGTGTACGCGGTGCCCGCGACGAACACCGAGATCATAATGAGCGCCAGGCTCAACCCGTTGAAGGTCTTGCCCAGTGCGAGCGCCAGCGCGCAGACCATCTGCACCACGACGGTCATGATGACGATCCTCTTGCGGTTGTATGCGTCGGCGACCAGCCCTGCGAACAGGACGAATAGCAGGACCGGCAGGTAAGCCGCGAGGTTAACCGCCGCGACCCACGAGTTCGAACCGGTGACCTGGTGCACGTACCACATCAGTGCGGTCGTCTGGATCCAGTTGCCGATGTTCGACACCAGCGCGCCCGACCAGAAGATGGCGTAGTCGCGATGCGTTAGCGCGGAGAATAGTCCGGCGGCGCGGCTTTTCTCAGCAGTCGTCCTCAATGGCGTGCTTATAAGCGGATTCCCGATTCTCCAACGGGCCTCCTGGGACCGGGCAATGTTCTATTGCCGGCACTACCTGGGCCTAATCTATACCAATTCCTGTTCGCTCCGTCGCACTAAGAATATACTTCGTTCTTATAGACGAATGACGGGAGAAACGGATGAGCCAGGGCAGAATCACGCGCCATGTGGTCGTTGAAGACGGCCAGGTCGCCTTCGAGGCCGGCGAGCAGGTCGAGATAGAGGGCGTGCAGCCCAACCCACAGAGGCCTGAGTTCAAATACGTGGTCTTCTCATTCCGCCTGCAACGGCGCTTTCAACTCTCGGACAACGACGTCCAGCTTGCCGACCAGGTGGCCACAGCCCCGGCGGTTCAGCAGGCTGCCGCCAAGCCCCGGCGCCGACTCGCCAACCTCGGCTGGCGGAAGATCGTGATCGCCGGCTTGGTTGTGCTTGTCATAGCAGGCGTTGCCGTGGGCTTGATAATCGGCCTCGGCGGAAACGATAACGGTCCTCCAGCGCTGGGAGGCCCAGTCTCCGTATGGCGCAGCCTCGCCGGCGGGGTCTCCAGCTTCACGATTGACTCGCTCGCCTACGACCCGAATAACAGGATCCTGTACGTTGGGACCGCCGGCCACGGCGCCTGGAAGTACAACGGCAGCGTCTGGACGAACATGGGAGGACCGGTCGCGCGCGACGACATCGTCTCGCTGGCTTACGACACGAGCCGCAACGCTCTCTACGCCGGCTCCTACAGCAGCTCTGCAAAGAAAGGCCGCGGAGTCTGGAAGTACGACGGCAAGACATGGACCAACACCGGCGGCGGTCTCGCGGCGTACTCGGTCAACTCTCTCTGCTACGACGGCGGCCACAAGGTCCTCTACGCGGGTACTCGCGGCCATGGCGTCTGGACGAACACGGGCGCGGCCTGGACCGACACGCGCGGTGCGGTCTCGGGCTTCAGCGTCCTCTCAATGGCCTACGACTCCGACCTCGGCGTGCTTTATGCGGGAACCGACGACCACGGGGCCTGGAAGTACGACGGCAGGACCTGGACCGGCATGGGCGCCGAGGTCGCGAGCGACGACGACGTCTCTCTCGTCTACGACGCGGTGCACAAGTACCTTTTTGCGGGATGTCACTCAACCTCGTCGACCGGCACCGGGGTGTGGAAGTACGACGGCACCATGTGGTCCAACACGGGTGGAGGGATGTTCGGCTTCAACACCTACTCGCTGGCCTTCGACGCGACCAACAAGGTGCTCTACGCCGGTTGTTACGCTCCCACTTCCCTCGGCACCGGGGTCTGGCAGTACGACGGCGTCGCGTGGGTCAACACGGGCGGTGGAGTCTCGCGCTTCAGCGTGCCCTGCCTGGTCTACAACTCTGTGGAAAGCATGCTTTACGCCGGGACGCATAACCACGGCGTCTGGTGGCGCTAGCGCACGCTGCGCCGATCCGCCCTATGAGCCGATCGGGCCCGCCGCGAACCGCACCAATCTCCTTATTCGCGACGAGTTTTTTTCATCACGCGGTAGCTTGACACGTCGTGGGGAGGGGTCTAGACTGCGTAGGCGAGTGAGCACTCACTTGCCATTGAGCACTGGAGCATCATGGGGAACGGGCCTCGTTACGAACAGATAATCCTATCCTCCATCGACGTCTTCGCGCGCACAAACTACGAGAAAGCGACCACGTCGTTGCTGGCCAGCGAGGCGGGCATCGCCGAGGGGACGCTCTACAAATACTTCGCGAGCAAGAAAGAGCTTTTTCTCGCGTGCTGCCGCTACGTGGAAGAGCAGCTCGTGGAGCGCTACCGTTCCATCTATCGCGAGACCAAAGACCAGCCGGTTCTATACCTCAAGCGGGTCGCGCGCAGCTACATGGACTTCGTGCTGGAGAACCCCAACATGCGCAAGTTCCTGGCGTTCATCCTCAACAACAGCTTCGACGACGACTTCCGCAGCGAGCTCGAGAGGTTCGTGAAACTGAACGTCAGCGCGACCGAGCGCATGGTGCGCCTCGGCATCGAAAAGGGAGAGATAACCACAGAGATCGACCCACGCGGCGCCGCGTGGCTCTTCGTCGGCGGCTACTTCACCCTCATCATGATGGCGGAGGTCGGGGCGGACGAGGACCTGAGCCCGAAATACCTGGACAGCCTGTTCCAGGCCGTTGTTCGTTGCTAGATGCACTGGACCAGAAGGTGGTGGCCAATTGTCTGAAAAGACCGTGACACTGGAAGAGAGAGCGAAGATCGTCTACCGGCAAGCATGGCTGGTCTGGCGGGTGCTGAGGGCCATCGTGCTGTTCATGGCCGACGAGTACCGGCGCGGGACGTTGTGGGTCAACCTCCGCAGCATCGCCGCCGCCAGGGGCCTGTCGATCGCCAGGGACATGTCCCACGCGGAGCTCCTCGAGGAGAAGGCGGCGAAGCTCGGTTCCCGTCCGTTCCTCATGTTCCGCGACAAGGTCTTTACCTACCGTGAGATGGACCTGAACGCGAACAGGCTCGCCAACTGGCTCGAGGGCCTTGGGGGCGCGCCGGGCGCCGGCCTCGCCATCGCGATGAAGAACTCGCCCCGCTGGCTCGACGTCTTCTTCGGGCTGGAGAAGCTCGGGATGTACACTGTGCCGGTCAACGTGGCGCTTCGCGGCGACCAGCTCGCCTTCATACTAGACAACTCCGAGGCCCGCATACTGGTGGTGGACCACGACCTGCTCCCGTTCTACCAGGCGGTGGCGGACAAGGTCACCGGCCTCGAGAAAGTCATCGTCAACACCGAGGGCGCTCCCGCCGATTTCTCGGTGCCCGAGGGGATGTACGACCTGGACGAGGCTTACGCCGCCGGCGTCAGCAACGGCAAACCCGCAGTGAGCTACGACCCCGACGATGTCTGCATAATCATGTACACGTCCGGGACGACGGGCCTCCCCAAAGGCGTCGTGTCGCGCTACAAGAACACGAACGTCAAGGCGCTCGCGATCATCACGCGCATCATCTGCCAGAAGGACGAGGTCAGCTATACCTGCTACCCGCTCTTCCACGCCAACGCGCTTTTCCTCACTGTGACCACCGCGCTGCACTCCGAGGGCAAGGTCGCCCTGGGTGAGAAGTTCAGCGCCAGCGGCTTCTGGGACGAGACACGCCGCTACGGCGCGACGACCTTCAACGGGCTGGGCGCGGTCATGCCGATCCTCATGAAGCAGCAACGGTTGCCCGATGACGTGGACAACCCCGTGCGGGTCGTTGTCTCCTCGGGTTGCCCCGCGGACATATGGCGGGACTTCGAGCAGCGCTTCGGCCTCGAGATATTCGAAGGGTACGGTGCGGTCGACGGCGGCAGCGTCCTCATCACCAACTTCGGCACGGCGCCCGTGGGTTCCATGGGCAAGCCGATAGGGGCGAAGATCCGCATCGTTGACGAGAAAGGCAACGATGCCCCCGCTGGCACGCCGGGCGAGCTCATCTGCTACGTCGGCAACAAGACGAGCTCGGTCGAGTACTTCAAGAACCCGGATGCCACAAGCGACAAGGTCAGGGGCGAGTGGCTCTACACGGGCGACCTCTGCTACCTGGACGAGAAGGGCTACGTCTACTTCGTCGGCAGGAACACGGAGTCGATGCGGCGCAGGGGCGAGAACGTCTCGGCACTTGAGGTGGAGAACGTGATACTGCAGCACCCCGACGTCCTGGAGTGCGCGGTGTACGCGGTCCCTTCCGACCTCGCCGAGGACGACATCATGGCGACGCTGACGACGGTGGAGGGAAAGGAAGTCGACGTCGCAGCCCTGCCGGCATTCCTGGCGGGGAAGATCGCGCACTTCGCGGTCCCGAGGTACTTCCGGGTGGTCGAAGAGCTGCCGAAGACAGAGACCCACCGGGTCATCAAGAAAGATCTCGAGAAGCTCGGCGTGACCGAGGACACCTACGACGCGGAGGCTGCGAATTGAGCGACAATGGAGTGTACATACTGGGCACGGGGATGATCCGCTTCAACAAGTACCCCGAGAAGGACCTCAAGCAGATGACCGCGGAGGCGATGGAAGATCTCTTCCGCGACGTCTCCATCGACAAGAAAGACATCGAGGCTGCCTGGTTCTCGAACGCGGCCTGGGGCATCTACAACGGGCAGCACTGCATCAGGGGGCAGGTGGCCCTCGCACCCCTGGGCATCCAGGGTCTGCCGATCACCAACGTCGAGAACGCCTGCGCCGGTGGATCGACCGCACTTCACGGTGCGTGGACGGCAGTGAAGGCAGGGCTGTACGACGTCGCGCTGGCCATCGGCACGGAGAAAGTGTTCTCGGCGACCGAGAGGCAGAAGATGTTCGACGGCTTCCTCGCGGGCACGGACGTAGATTTCAGCCGAGCGATGATCGCGCACTTCCAGGCGGACGCCGAGAAGCGGCAGAAAGAGGCGGGAGCCACGGGCGAGACAAAGGAAGGCGCCCACTCCGGCTTCATGGATATCTACGCGATGGGCGCGCGCCTGCACATGCAGGCTTACGGGACCACGCAGGAGCAACTTGCGATCATCGCGTCCAAGAACCGGCACAACGGCTCCCTCAACCCGATGGCGCAGTTCCAGAAAGAGATGAGCGTGGAGGACGTGCTCGCGGATAAGCTCGTGGCCTACCCGCTGACCAGGGCGATGTGCGCGCCCATCGGCGACGGCTCGGCTGCCGCCCTCGTGTGCAGCGAGCGGGCGCTGGCCAGGTTCCCGGACGCGCGCCCGGTGCGCATCAGGGCCTCGGTCCTGGCGTCGGGATGCCTGCCGGACAGCGGGCTCGACACCATCGGCAGGCGCGCGAGCCGCGCGGTCTACGAGATGGCGGGGATCGGCCCGAACGAGCTGGATGTGATCGAGGTCCACGACGCGACCGCGTACGGCGAGCTGATGCAGTACGAGGAGCTCGGGCTCTGTGAGATCGGCGGGGGCGGACCCTTCGCCGAGTCCGGTGCCACCTCGATCGGCGGCAGGCAGCCGGTTAACCCCTCGGGCGGGCTCGAGTGCCGGGGCCATCCGGTAGGCGCCTCCGGGCTAGCGCAGATCTACGAGCTCGTTCACCAGCTCCGCGGGGACGCGGGGCCCAGGCAGGTCGAAGGGGCCAGGACCGCGATGGCCGAGAACGGCGGCGGGTTCATCGGGCTCGGCGAAGCAGCCATGGCAATACATATAATGGAGAAAGTGTAGCGGCAACAGGGGAGGTTGCGATGTTCTCCAGCAGTGATGCGGCATTGCTCGACCGCGAGCCGAGGTACGACGACATCACATGCAGCCTCGCATCGGTCAACAGGCTTCCCGCGGGGGTCATCTCCGAGACGCGCGAGCTGGTCGCCATGGCTCGTCGCTTCAGCGACGAGGTCGTGCGCCCCCGGGCTCTCGAGCTCGACCGCATGAAGCACGAGGACCCCGACTACCTCCCGTGGGACCTCGTCGAAGAGGCCAACCGCTGGGGTTTCTACACGATGTTCATCCCCAAGCTCTTCGGCGGGCAGGGCAAGAACATGCCCGGGCTCTCGTACGTGCTCGAGGAGATCGGCTCCGCGTGCACGGCCATCTCGAACCTCATCGGCGTTCACTACCTGGGCATCGGCACGCTGTGCGGCTCTTGGAACGGGCGCGTGATGAACAAGGTCATGCGCGAGGTCGCCGAGGGCGAGAGGACGGGCAAGCCGTGCCTCGTATCGCTCGCGATCACCGAGCCCGGGGCCGGGACCGACGTCGAGGAGGTCGACCTCATCGGCAGGGCGAAAGTCACCTGCCACGCCGAAAAGGTTCCGGGCGGCTACAGGTTGAACGGCCGCAAGATCTTCATATCGAGCGGCCACCTCTCCACCTGGCACATGACGATCGCCTACGGCGACCTCGAGAACCCGGCGGAGACCACCGTGATGCTCGCTGTCAGGAACGGGATGGAAGGTTTCTCTTTCGGTCGGCAGGAGCACAAGATGGGGCAGAAGGGCTGCCCCGCGAGCGAGCTGATCTTCGAGGACTGTTTCGTTCCCGACGAGCTGGTCTGCTTCGACTCCGTGCAGGCGGATAAACTGAGCAAGCCGATGAAGGCCATCACCAACCAGCTCCTCGACTACGTGCTCTCGGCCTCGCGCGCCGGGGTTGGGGCGTTCGGCACGGGCGTGGCGAGGGGAGCCTACGAGGAGGCATTGCGCTTTTCGCAGGAGACGGAGGTCGGAGGCAAGCTCCTTATCAACCACGAGTGGGCGCAGGTGCTGCTCGCGGAGATGTACAAAAACGTCGCTATGGCGCGCCTGTCATACATCGAGACCAACTACGCCAACGGCATGTATGGGCTCTTCAAGCTCCTTCACTACAAGCCGATCTTCTACTGCCTGAGGTATACGCCGCAGACTTTCATCGACCGTTTCCTCAAGCCGTTCCTCGAGAAGGACTTCGTCACCTGGATATTCCGTAAGATCTACTTCGACTGGCAGAAGCCCGAGCAGGGTGAGCGCACGAGCGGCTGGGCGTCGCTGTCCAAGTTCGCGAGCACCGATGCCGGGGTGAAGAACTCGCAGCTCGCGTGCGAGCTCATGGGAGGCGCCGGGGTGCGGACCGATCAGATGGCCGAGAAGCACCTCAGGGACTCGAAGCTGCTACAGATATACGAGGGCACTAACCAGCTCAACAGGCTGAATCTCTTCAAGTGCTTGATAGGCCGCTCCGCGCCGCAGTCGAAAGTCTTCGAGGACTAGGAGGTCCGATGAAGTCTCTCTTGAACTCCGAGCTCTCCATGTTCGAGCAGACCGTGAACGAGTTCGCGGCGAACGAGCTCCTCGACGGGCGCCAGGAGAACGACCGGTTCCCGTTCGCCCCACTGTTTGAGGAAGTCCTGAAGAAGGCGCGCGCGGTCGGGTTCTTCTCCGTGACGCTGCCCGAGGAGCTCGACGGTTGCTGCATGGGCACGACCGAACTGTGTGTGCTGCTGGAGGGCCTCTCACGCATCGACGCAAGCCTCGCCGCCGTGATCTTCACGGACACGCTGGCCAAGGAGATCGTGTACCGCTCCAAGGGCTTCCTGCAGCTCGCCGACTTCCTGCCGAAGGTGAGCGAGTTCGAAGGGACGCTATTCGCGTTCCAGGCTCAGGCGGACCCCGCGGAATGCGCTTCGGTCTCCGCGGAGCCGGCGGGCGAGGACGCATGGACGCTTTCCGGGAAGGCGGACTACGTTGTCCTCGGCGGCATCGCGCACAACGCCGTGATCCCGGCCAGGACCGGCGCGGGATACTCGTTCTTCCTGGTCGACCTCGAGGCCCCGGGCGTTACTGCGTCAGAGCCTGTCTTGAGCCTCGGGCTGCACGCCTGTCCCGCGGTCGATGTCACCCTCGATGGCGCGAGCGCCGCGCTGGTCGGGGAAGCCGGCAAGGGAGCGGAGTACTTCGGGCGCGTAGCCGGGCGCATGAACACGGCCGCCGCCGCGATGTCGCTCGGGGTGATGAAGGGCTCGTTCGAGGAAGCCGTCGACTACGCGAAGGAGAGGCAGCAGGGCGGCCGGCGGATCGTCAACTGGTCGGAGGTCCGCAGGATACTGGCTCGCATGGCCGTCAAGGTCAAGGCGGCCGACATGGTGGTCACGGAAGCCTGCCGCGCGGAGGAGGACAACATTCCCGGGTGGGAGCTCGGGGCGAAGGCCGCGAGCCTCTTCGCCGGGGGCGCGTCGATCGAAGTGACGACGGACGGCATACAGGTGCTGGGCGGCAACGGCTACATGGAGGATTACGGTCAGGAGAAGCGCTTCAGGGACGCGGGGCAGATCCGCTCGCTCATGGGCTCTACCCCTATGAGAGAGCTCGCGCTGATGGGGAAAGTCCTCGAGGGCGAGCCGCTTTACTAGGCAGAGGCAAGCGCCGAACAGGCAAGGAAGGTGCGACTGATGGACGAGACAGCGACCGTCGAAACCACCGACGCCGGGCCGGTTACCGGGGGAGACTGGAACCCCGTCGAGCGGTTGATCCTCGAGCGCAGGAGCGTGCGCAATTTTAAGGACAAGCAGGTGCCCGAGTACATGGTGCGCCGCATGCTCGAGGCGGCGCGCTTTGCTCCGTCAGCCGGCAACGCGCAGCCATGGAAGTTCGTAGTGATCCGCGATAAAGAAATCATCGACGAGATGGAGCGGGACATCGTCCGCTGGTGCAAGATCTTCAAGTTCTTCATCGACTGGAGGACGAGCCCGCTGGGGCGGCGAGCGGCCTGGCTGCTGTCGCAGATCTCGATCCGGGTAAAGAGCAATCAACTGCACCCCATCCCGTTCGGGGCGATATGCCTCATTGCCGAGGGCAAGCTGGGGGCGTTCCACGGGGCGCCTACGGTGATACTGCTTCTCGAGGACAGGCGCGGGGTCAGCCGGCCGCAGGTGGACATCGGTTGCTGCGGCCAGAACATGGTCCTCGCGGCCAACAGCATGGGATTGGGCACGTGCTGGATCGGGTTCGTCGAGCTGCTGAAGTACGGGCTCAAATGGCGCAGGCGGTTCGGGGTCGAGTTCCCGTACCGGTTCTGCGAGGCGATCGTCGTCGGCTTTCCGGTCGGCGACCCCAACGGGATGATCGAGCGGGAAGTGATGGAGGTCGACTGGTACGAGGATGGCGGGAAGAAGGCCGTGGTCCAGGGGAGGAACGATGGCACTGCTTAGCTGGAGAGAAAGGCTGACCGTCCCGACCTATGACAATCCGGATTATGCCACGACCGGGCGCCTGGCGATCGACCACGACAGGTGCAACGGATGCGGCGTTTGCGCGCAGATATGCCCGGGCAAGGCGATATCGATCAGGGGCGAGGGTAAGGCCAGGAGGGCCTGGCTCGACGATGACTTCCCGCAGTGCATGTCGTGCAACGACTGCGCGGCGATTTGCGAGCGGGACGCGCTGAGAGTGGTGGTGGCGTACGACTTCGGCTACTACTACAAGAAGCTCAACCGCGGCGAGTTCACGCTCCCGTACAAATACTAAACGCATAAAGGGGTCAGACCCCTTTATGCGTTTTTGAGCCAACTATCGACAAATCGAGGCTGACGGACGGGAGAAGTATATGACCTGGTTCACGGGCAAGGTAGCCGTGGTGACGGGCGCGGGGTCCGGCCTGGGGCGTGCGATCGCGGTCGAGCTCGTGAGCTCCGGCGCGACCGTCGTTGCGGTCGATATCGATTCGGCCGGGCTGGACAGGACCTCCGCGGTCGTCTCAAGCTACCCGGGGGGTTGCGTCGCCAGGTGCACCGACGTATCGCTCCGGTCGGAGATGGAGTTGCTCGCGGAGGCGGTCCAATCCGAGTTCGGCGCGGTAGACATCCTCGTCAACAATGCAGGGGTCGGCGTGGGCGGCGAGCTGGCGAGTATCTCCCTCGATGACTTCGAATGGATTGTTGGCATCAACCTCATGGGCGGTGTGTACGGCACGCGGCTCTTCCTGCCGGGGATGATCGAGAGGGGCTCCGGGCACATCGTGACCATCTCCTCGCTCTCCGGCCTCGTCCCGCTCCCGTTCCACATCCCATACACCGCCACGAAGTACGCGTTGACCGGTTTCTCGGAGGTGCTCTCCGAAGAGGTAGCGCGCCACGGCATCGGCGTCACCCTTGTCTGCCCGGGCGCGATCAACACCAACATCATCCAGCACACCAGGCTCCCGTCCGACAGGACGCCGGGGCAGCAGAAGTTCTTTGAGCGGTTCGAGAAGTTGCTGCATGGCGGCAAGCAGCCCGAGGAGGTCGCAAAGAAGGTGCTGTCGGCTGTCGAGAAGAACCGGTTCCTCTGTCTCGTGGGCAAGGAGACCTACGCGCTCTATTACGCGCACCGGCTCGCGCCGGGCCTTTTGCGCAAGTTGGTGAGGGTAGTCACAGACAAGTCCTCGACCGTTTGAGTGCGCCACAGGGGGACGGCACCCGACAGGGAAGCAGCCGAGTTCACGATTTCGGAGGCCTGACGATGAGAGACCACCTGGCCGGAACATCCTGGAAGACAGCGGTCATCACCGGCGCCGGCTCAGGCCTCGGGCGCGCGCTGTCGGTCGAGCTCGCCCGCGACGGCTGGACCATCGGGCTTGCGGACGTGAACGTCGAGGGGGCCCGGTGCACGCTGGACCTTGTCGAGCGCGCTGGCGGCCGGGGCGAGGTGTATCGCTGCGACATCACCGACGCCGGTCAGGTCATGGCGATGACCGACCACTACTTCGAAGCCTGGGGCGGCGTCTCTCTGCTCATCAACAACGCCGGCATAGCCGCGGCCGGCTCCGTGGGTGACGCCGAGCTCTCTGACTGGCGAAGGATCGTCGAGGTCAACTTGCTCGGCACGATAAACGGTTGCCACGCCTTCGTCCCGCGCATGAAAGCCCAGGGCGGCGGCTACATCGTCAACATCGCCTCTTCAGCCGGCATGACGAACCTGCCCGAGATGGCCCCCTACAACGTGACCAAAGCCGGGGTGATCTCGCTTTCAGAGACGCTGCGCACCGAGGTCGTCAACGACCGCATCGGCGTGACCGTCGCATGCCCGACGTTCTTCGACACGAACCTTATTGACAACATGAGCTGCTCGAATGATTTCCAGTCCGACTTCGCACACTCGGCCTTCAGCAACGCGAGGCTCACGCCGGACGACATCGCCCGGGCCGTCATAAAGGGCGCGCGCAGGGGCAAGCTTTACGTCTTCCCCCAGTTCGCCGCAAAGTGGACATGGGCCGCCAAGCGCATTTCACCAGCCGCCTGGTTTGGTACGATGGCTTTGGGCTATAGGCTCGGCATCGCAAGGCCGCTCATCATGTGGATGTCGCGGCACGGGTTGGTCTGAGCGCGGGCGGCGACAACAGATTGGATGAAGGATGGAGATCGGCAGCTTCGAAAGGGACTGGGAAGGTCTTTTCAACCCCCGCGCCATAGCGGTCGTAGGCGCTTCGAATTCCCTCGGAAAGTGGGGTTTCGTGATGCCGATGTCCATCATCGGCGGCGGCTATGAAGGCTGCCTCTTCATGGTGAACCCCAACGAGGACGAGGTCCTCGGGAAGCCATCGTACCCCTCGCTCGCCGACATCGGCGAAGAGCTCGACCTGGTGATCGTGACGCTCCCCGCGCGCAAGGTCGAACCGGTGCTCGAGCAGGCGGCCGCGAAGGGAGTGAAGAACGTCCTCGTCGTCGCTTCGAACTTCAGCGAAGTGGGCGAGAACGGCGCGGCCCTCGAGCTCGAGCTCGCGCGCGCAGCAAACGAGCTTGGGATAACAATTATCGGCCCCAACACGATGGGGATATGCAGCGCCCCGGCGACGCTGTTCGCGCTCGGCGCCCCTAACTTCCCGCTGCGGGGGAGCGTCGGTTTCATATCGCAGAGCGGCAACCTCGGCGTGCAGCTCCTGTCGTGGGGAAAGCGGCGCGGTGTTGGCTTCAGCAGGTTCGTCGGGAGCGGCAACGAGGCAAACACAGAAGTGACCGACTACCTCGCTTTTCTCGGGTCGGACCCCGAGACAAGTACTATCGCGCTCTACCTCGAGGGCCTCGAGGACGGCAGGCGGTTCCTCGAGGTAGCCACCGGCATCGCCAGGCGCAAACCCATCGTCGTCCTGAAGGGAGGCAAGGGTGACCAGGGAAGCCGGGCGGTCCGCTCGCACTCCGGGGCGCTCGCCGGTTCGCTCGAGCTGTTCAGTGGGATGTTCGAGCAGGCGGGCATCACTGTCGCCGACACCTCCGAGGAGTTCATCGACCTGGTGACCGCGTTCTCGTCTATGCCGCTTCCCCGAGGAGGAAGGGTCGCCGTGCTGACCATGGGGGGCGGCTGGGGGGTCGTGGCCGCGGACGCCTGCGACCGCGAGGGGCTCACACTGGCGACGCTCCCGCCGGAGCTGATCGAGGAGATGGACTCATACCTGCCGACCTACTGGAGCCGCGGCAACCCCGTGGACCTCGTCGGCAACCTCCGCAGGAACAACCACTTCCGCGCCATCGACGCGCTCGCGCGCAGCGAGGCTGTGGACATGGTCGTGATCATGGGCATCATGCTCGGGACTGAGTTCTTCGTCAGCAACGTGGTGTTCACGCTCCTGCGCCCTCTCTATCACATACTCAGGCAAAACGCGCGCGAGCTCCCGGCGTTCATGCGGTCGATGCGCCGAGGCTTCCGCAAGTCGGTGTCGGACCGCTCGGTCACGAATCCCGAGGGGTCGGTGGGGATCGACCCGGCCGAGCTCTGGAACTGGACCGACTACGCCTTCACCGGCCACCTGAGGCGCCTGATGGAGGAGACGGGCAAGCCGATCCTCGCGGTCTCCATGAGCGAGCACAAGAAGCCCGGCATGGTCCACACGGCTCTTGAGCCGCGTCTCTCAGGCGCGGTCCGGGTCAAGAGGCAGGGGCTCTTCACGACCCCCACGCCCGAGAGGGCCATCGCCACCGCGGCGACGATGGTGCGGTACGCGAGCTTCGCAGGCGGCGACCGGACACCAGACGAAGGTTAACCGGCAGGCGCAAGCCCGTCACAATTTCTTGAGGTCGCCCGGCGGCCAGAAGACCACCATCGCCCTGCCCACGATGTTTGTGTACGGGACGAAACCGAACGTGCGCGAGTCGAACGAGGTGTGCTCGTTGTCGCCCATCACGAAGATGGTGTTGTCGGGAACCAGTTGCGTGGTCTTCTGCGCCACGTAGCGGTTGGTGCTCCTGTGCACGTACCTGCCGTTCACGATGACGTCCCCGTTCTCGATCGTGAGGATATCCCCGCCGATGGCAACCACCCGCTTGATCAGCAGCCCGCCGGCACCCTGGATGCCCTTGAGGGTGACGATGTCACCGCGGTTCGGAATCCTGCCATAGCGGTAAGGGCTGACGAAGACCCTGTCGCCGTTGTGCAGCGTCGGCATCATCGACTCGCCATGGACGATAAAGGCCTTGCCGACGAACAAAAGCAGAACGACGATGGTCAGGAAGATCGCCAGGAGGAGCCCGAGCACGGTCAGTTCGCCGATGAGCCAGCCTTTGCTGTGGAGGAACTTGTTTCCCCTGGGCTCAACCGGGGGCTCGGCTCCCGGCCGATGGCCGGGTGGTTGTGTAAGAACAGGAGGCAACTCCCCGTGCGGCAACTTTACGGGCCCGTTGGGGCTTCCTGTGGAGTTTGTCCCATCCAACGATTACCTCATGACTTCGGGTTTTGCAGCTCTTCGAGGTTTTTCTTGAATTCCTTGCGGTACTTGCTCCACGGGCGTATATAACACGCTTTTCTCCCGTCCAGCTCGGGGAGGGATAGTGAAGCGAGTCAGCCCCCTCCTGGTTCTGACTCCGGCGGCTTCCGCTGGAGTGAGGCGGTGCCAGGTCGTCAGCGAGAGGACTTTCTGGAGTCCGACCTCAACGGCATTTCGATAGGCTTTTCTCATTTTAAAGCCTCGAACTCCGTCGATGAGTGAATCGACATCGTCATCAACAAACTGGCGCGTGACCGTCACCATCTCGGTGCTGGACCTCATATAGAGGTACATCGAACCGCCCGAGACCGCGACGCCCCAGTACTGTATCTCCGTCGACAGGAACGGCTTCTTTTTCACGTAGGGAATCGCGAAGTCGATGGTTCCCGTGGGCAGGTCTTCGGCAACCGGTGTCTCTTCCTGGTTGACCCCGACGAAGCTCTCGCCGAAGTCGTTGAATTCTGTCATCGTGGCTCCTTACGTGGAGATGGTGATGTTCGGGGTAAAGCATATGCTGAGTGTGACAGATTTGAACACCCCGAGGTCGGCGGTTCAAATCCGCCCTGAAGGAGTGCCAAGGATTGGAGTGGTGGTGAGGGGCAGATTTGAACTGCCGACACCAGGATTTTCAGTCCTTCTTAATAGGGTTTCTGCAATTCCCTACAATTCCCTCGAACTCCAATTATTCCCTCTAATAAGGTATCTATCAAGCATCAGAGTAAATCGAGGGGAACTGGACGGAAGCCAGGTTAGGCCGAATATGGGCCGAATGGCTCAATTGGTCCTGGTCGAAACTACACATATCCCATATTTGCCTTCAATTAGGCGAAAAAAGCGAGATATCCTGATTACCCTCCACGAGCTATATGCTTCTTAAAGTTAAAAATATCACG
>Ga0209747_1001020_pt1 | contig 15140 bp, 13 predicted proteins | sample BarGraNGADG00311_FD_184498 | JGI IMG/M metagenome (GOLD analysis project Ga0209747, IMG submission 184498) | Arctic peat soil microbial communities from Barrow, Alaska - Barrow Graham LP Ref core NGADG0011-311 (SPAdes) (version 2) | ecosystem: Environmental > Terrestrial > Soil > Wetlands > Peat... | reverse complement strand
GAAGTGGACCAGGCCGAAGGGCAGGTCATCCTCTTCATAGATGAGATGCACACGCTCGTGGGGGCAGGTGGGGCCGAGGGTGCGGTCGACGCATCCAACATGCTGAAGCCTGCGCTCGCGAGAGGAGAGCTCCACGCGATCGGTGCGACGACGCTGGACGAGTACAGGAAGTACGTTGAGAAGGACGCGGCCCTCGAGCGGAGGTTCCAGCCGATCATGGTCCAGGAGCCGTCCGTCCACGACACGATCTCGATACTACGTGGTCTCAAAGAACGCTACGAGATACACCACGGCGTGCGCATCCAGGACTCGGCGCTGGTGGCCGCGGCCGTCCTTTCGGACAGGTACATCACTGACCGCTTTCTTCCCGACAAGGCCATCGACCTCATCGACGAGTCTGCCAGCCGCCTGAGGATAGAGATTGACAGCATGCCGACCGAGGTCGACGAGGTCGAGCGACGGATGAAGCAACTCGAGATCGAGCGGGAAGCACTGAAGAAAGAGACCGACAGGGCCAGCATGGAGAGGCTCGAGAAGCTCGAGAAGGAGCTGGCGGACCTCGGTGAAGAGAACGAGGAGCTCCTCGCCCACTGGCAGAACGAGAAGGACGCCATCTCCAGGCTGAGGGACCTGAAGGAGCGCATCGAGGAGCTGAAGTACGAGGAGCAGAAAGCCGAGCGCGAAGGCGACCTCGGCAAGGCTGCCGAGATCAGGTACGGCAGCCTGGTCGAGGCCGAGAAGCAGCTCGAGGAGGAGAACCTGCGGCTCGCCGAGGTCCAGAAGGACCGCAAGATGCTGAAGGAAGAGGTTGACGAGGAAGACGTGGCCGAGGTCGTCGCCAAGTGGACCGGGATCCCCGTCTCGCGGCTGATGGAAGGCGAGGTCGAGAAGCTGATCAAGATGGAGGACAGGCTCCGCGAGCGGGTCGTCGGTCAGGAAGCGGCTATCGAGACTGTGTCGAACGCAATACGCCGCGCGCGCGCAGGCCTGCAGGACCCCAACAGGCCCATTGGCTCTTTCATCTTTCTCGGCCCGACGGGCGTAGGTAAGACCGAGCTCGCGCGGGCGCTCGCGGAGTTCCTTTTCGATGACGAGCGCGCGATGGTGCGCCTCGACATGAGCGAGTACATGGAGAAGCACACGGTGTCCCGGCTGATAGGCGCGCCTCCAGGATACGTCGGCTACGAGGAGGGCGGCCAGTTGACCGAGGCCGTCAGGCGCAGGCCGTACAGCGTCATCCTGCTCGACGAGATCGAGAAGGCCCACGAAGACGTCTTTAACGTGCTGCTCCAGATCATGGATGACGGGAGGCTGACGGACGGCCACGGGAGGACCGTGGATTTCAAGAACTCAGTAGTCATCATGACATCGAACATCGGCAGCCAGTCACTGAACCTGGTGGTCGGGTACGACCGGGAAGAGGCCGAGGCGGTCGTGATGGACGAGCTGCGCAACAGGTTCAGGCCGGAGTTTCTCAACCGCGTCGACGAGATACTGATATTCAACCCGCTTTCCGTGGAAGACATACGCAAGATCGTGGACATCCAGGTGCGCCTGCTCGACAGGCGCCTGGAGGAAAGAAAGATCACGATCGAGCTGACCGATGAGGCCAAGGACCTTCTCGCTGAAAAGGGGTTCGATCCATTCTACGGCGCGAGGCCTTTGAAGCGTCTGATACAGCGCGAGATCCAGGACGCCCTTGCTTTGCGGATCCTTCGCGGCGATATCATGGAAGGTGACACGGTCGATGTCACGGCAAGGGACGGCAAGATCGAGTTCGAGGTGCGGGAGCGGGTCTAGCGGCGGCTTTCCGCGTGCGGCAGCAGTATCGCCAGCGCGATATAACCTGCCAGGACCAGAAGCACCACGATGTGGAGCGGGATGATCCATTTGAGACTGGGGATGAGGGCCATGATACCTGTTCCCAGGGCTATTACGAGCAGGGTCGCTATGACCCGGTTGCGCCTCGTGACCATCTCCGCCCTGCGCCTGGAGCTCGGGTAGGGAATGATCTCCTCGGAGTAATCGTCGTCCAGGTCGGAGTACTGGTGGCGTCGGACGTAGGGCTCCGGCTCGGAGGAGCGTGAGTACATGTAGTTGGCAGGGGCCCGGTTATGAGTACTTGTCGCCAGTACCGTCATCCCGCGCTTGAAATCCGACACGGTGGTCATCGGAGAACCTATGGCCCGCTCCTTGAGGAAACCCGGAACGAACAGCAGGCCCGCCCCGAGCATCAGCAGCAGTAGTAACAGAATTTCCAAAAGCCTGTCCCCTTAGTGCCCATCGTTACAGTACTACTACATATTGATGTCTTCGGGATGGTAACACACAAGATACAGCTAGGCAATAGGGGTTTTTGAGCTTTTTAGACCTTCCGCAACCTCTCCGCGACCGTTGAAGTCCAGAAAATGCCTTGTTTAAAGGGTAAATTAGAGTTAGGGATGTTGAAGAATAGCTCTATATTTTTTTTTGAATTTTATTTATCCAAGGTATCACGATTGAGCAATTTGTTTCATTTTGTGGTTTCAGGGGTGAACCCGGCCCGAGCGACGTTCGTCTCTATTGCTGAGCGCGCCGGCGTAGGGCCTGCAGTCCGATGCTGCTATCGGCAGGCGTATCCAGGTAGGGAGCGCGACAGTCCGGACAATAAAACCGAAGGAAGTTGCCGTAGGGCAGCATAACGAATTAACATATAGGCCGATCTGGCCGGCGTCCGGTGGAAGGTGAAATGGGAAAGCATTCGGCACAGAAAACATCGTACTGGGAAGCAAAGAGTCGCAGGCGCGACCTCAGAAAGAGCGCCAGCGCAAAGGCCAAGGGTCCCAAGAAGCGCGGCTCGGCAAAGATGTACTGGTTCGCGATCTTCCTCGTTATCGGCATCGCCGTGGGGGGCGCGATCGGTTTCTACTACAAGCCGATAGCCAAGCTGGCCGCCAAGGTCTACCTCTCCGTCAAGGTCAAGAAATCCCACGTCCAGGGCACCGAGGGCAAGAAGGTCGCAAACGCCCTAAAGCCGATATCCACCGATCCCAACAAGAGCGTCAACACTCTTATCATGGGCAGCGACGCCGGCAGCAACAAAGGCGAAGGCGGTTACTGCCGCAGTGACGTGATGATGCTTGTCTGTCTTCAGGAGCGGGACAAGAGGGCGGTCGTCTTCTCGATACCGAGAGACACGATGGTCCAGATCCCCGGGTACGGCACCCAGAAGATAAACGCGGCCCACGCTTTCAGCGGGCCCTCCGGAGCGATCGCGGCGGTCCAGAGCCTTCTGGGCGTCGACGTAAACCACTTCATCAGCATGCAGTTCGACGGGTTCAAGAAGATCGTCAACGCTCTTGGCGGGGTGCCTATCCATCTGAACCAGGCGATCAGCGACCCGCACGCCGGAAACCTGCCGGCGGGGGACCTGCTGCTCGACGGCGAGCAGGCGCTCGTCGTGGTGCGCAGCCGCAAGCTCCCCAACGGCGACGTCGACAGGATCAAGAGCCAGCAGGCCTTCATCAAAGCGCTCATGGCCAAAGCGGAATCACAGAAGAGCGTCTGGAAGGCGAACCGGCTCGTGGACATAGTCACGCAGAACTGCAAAATGGACTACTCCGCAGGGCAGTTGATGGACCTGGCCCAGGAGTTGCAGGGGTTCCAGTTGGATAGCGTGCAGTTCGTGACGGTGCCGGGCGATTCAAAGTATATCGGGGGAGTCAGCTACTTCGTGGCGGACCTGCCGATGACTGCGCTGGTCGCGGGCGAGGTCAAGACGAACACGCAGATATCCGCGGCGACGCTTGCCAAGATCTCCGCCGGGGAGACGAATCGGGTCGAACAGTTGAACCCCCCCAACGCCGACGTGATCAGCGTCCTCGCCGGGTCGAAGGCGTCCGCCTGGGCGGTGCCGACGGTGGCGCAGGAGCTCAGGCTGATGGGACACCAGAGGATCTACGAGGGCGCCAGCAAGGAGCCCTATGCGAAGACAACGGTCTATTTCCGAAAGGAAGCCAAAGACAACTGCGCGGCGATGTTGAAGGCGGTGCCCGAGTTAGCGGGAGCGGACGTCGCACAGAATGACACGCTGACGGCGCAGGTCAACTCTCCAATCGTAGTGGTGCTTGGCGACCACTTCTCGACCCCGAACCTCACCGCACTCTACGGGAGGATCTGCCAGCCCGCTTTCAACTTCGAGAATCTGGGCGCGAAGCCGACGTCATTTATCTGAGAGCGACGCCACCCTGTCACTGTTCCTGTTCCGAAGTCTGTGCCTCGTCGTCGGTCGGGCACAGTGAAACCGATATCTCTCCCGCGCATGCGGCTTGAGCGAGCAGCTCGGCTTCCCCGGGCGAAACCAGCAGCGTGATCGAAGGTGCGCCCGACGATTCGACGTCGACCGTCTCGCCGGAGGGCGGGCCGCCGACGCTGAGGATGAGCCTCCCGGTAAGGAGAGTGCCCGTATGCGGCGGGTCGCCGTTCGTCGACAGGACGTCGACCTTGTCCCCGGGACGCAGGTCCGAAGAGCCTGCCGAACCCCTCGCGAGCTGGATCGAGTAGGCCCTCAGGTCGGCCGGGATGCGGGATGCCAGGTTTCCCGCCCCTTTTCCGCCGGCGATAGAGGACGCCGTTATTGGCTCGCCCGCTCCGATGAATCTGAGCGCGCGGGCACCCGAGACGTCCGAGGCGCGCCTCAGGGTGCCGGGGACGAGGTACCCGGCCGGGATGCTCTTCCTGCCCAGCATGTCATCAGTTACTGTCACGCCCATCGCAATGTCGTGGCGCGCGACGGGGATGGTGACCAGCCTGCCGCCCCTCTCTCCCTTCATCGACTTCGAGACGAGCCCGAGCAGCATCAGTCCCGCGATTATCGCGAAAGCGGTCCCGGCGGCGGCGCTGAGGCCGGGCTTCGACCTGAGACGTTTGAACAATCCCATTTTCACCGTCCTGTGGAGTGTGGGAGAGGAGTGGCAGAGTCACGCATTATTCAACAATACAAGCAAATCTTAAGCAAGCCAAGCAATGCTGTCAAGTCGGAGGGTGGGTGTTGGCGCGAAAACCATGTCATACCCGGCTGCTACGATGCGAGACATGAAGACAATAGCAAGAATGAGTGCGATCACATTGATGCTGGCGGTAACGGGTTTCGGGTCACGGGGCTGGGCCCTGCTGGCCGTGGTGGCCCTTTCGGCGACGGCGCTGGCGGCGCTGGCGTTCGCCTCCGCCAGGCTCGGATACTTCAGGGTGCAAGTCCGTGACGCCCGGCATGAGAGCGCCGAGGTCATTTGGCTGGAGCAGCACAGTGCGGCACACTCGCGAGAAAACTTCGCTAGCAGAGACGTCGTCGCGGCCGACCGGACAGCCCTCAGAGGTCGATGAACTCCAGGGTCCAGTCCTCCATGTCGAGATAGAGCATCTTGCCCCGGAGTGTAGTGCCGATCCCAAGGATGACCTTGACGGCCTCCTCGACCTGGAACACCGCTGACAGGACGGGTGTCGTGGAAGGGTTGCCGGTCTCCAGCTCGATGCCACGAGTCCGCTCATCTGTTTCGCCTGCGGGCACGAACCCCTCGAGGCCCGTATCGCCAGGGTAAATCGTCGTCACCTGCAGCGAGGTCCCGGCGATGGCACCGTGTACCATCACTGCGCCCGCCGCCGCACATGCCTTCTGCAGCGTGAGGCGGTCGTCCAGGCTGTCGAGCGCATCGATCACGACGTCAGCGCCGGAAATGAGCGTGGGAAGAGTGTTTGAGTCAGCGGACATGCGCCGAGAGATCACGTCCACGTCGCAGTTGATCTCGAGAAGTCTGTCAGCAACCACGTCCACCTTCGGCCGGCCTATTGCGGCGCCACAGCAGAAGTTCTGGCGGTTGAGGTTGGTCTCGTCGAAGGTGTCGGGGTCGACCAGCACAATCGTCCCGAGGCCCATCCGCGCGAGCAACTCGCAGGCGGCCCCGCCAATGCCCCCTGCTCCCACAACAAGCGCTCGCGAGCCGAGCAGGCGCGCCTGACCGGCCAGGCCGACAGTACCAATGTTCTTCACGTACCTGAGCGGCACCATCCCGTGCTCCAGCGCAATAACGGAGACCTCGCGAGTAGTGAGACCGTGTTTTCCGGCGGCTTCCGCGACCGCGTCAATCGAAAGACAGCGGAAGTGGACGTCGCCCTCGTCGCGGTCAACGGCTGAACTCTGAAGCGATGTGAGCAGACCGCCTGGCTCTTCCACGTTTACCCTCCGGATATCGCAGGGATGATAGCCACGTTGTCGCCGGGGCACAGCTCGGTGTCGACGGGTCGGCGCCTCTTATTGATAGTCACCGAACCTACGAGCTTGGCAGGGATGCCCAGCAGCTCGACGAGGCCGCGCACGTCGGTCTTCTCGGGTACCGTCAGCGGGAAAACGGAAGTCTCGAGGACGGGGTCCGCTTTTTTCATCAATATGGTTGCGACCTTGACGTTAATATCCATCGGCGAATCCGTTGTAGAGGACCGCGGCCGGTGCCGGACGATCAAGAATGGGTCGTCTTCACCCTGGCCTTAATGTAACGCATCAGCTCGTCCGCTGTCAGTATCCCCTCCACGTGTCCTTCGCGCATAACCAGGAGGAAATCCTCCGTACGCGTAACGCGACGCATGATGCTGTCGAGCCCGGAGTCAGGGTCGACGACCTGGCCTTCCTTCAGCGGATTGGCGATGCGGCCAGCGTTGAGCACGTCCCACTCGGAGGGGTTGATGACGACGAGGTCGTCCCTGCTGACCAGGCCCATGACTTTTCCGTCCGCATCGACCACCGGAAAAGCGGGCAGGTGATAGGTATTGAAGTAGTGGGTCCGGAGTGTCGTCAGCGTCGTGCTCTCGCTGACCGTGGGCACGTCGCGGTACATGAGGTCGCTGACCTTCGTGTCGGCCACCGCCAGGCGGAAGAGTGTCTGCTGGTACGACGAACGCGACAGCATGAATACGAAAGCGCCGATCAGGACGAACCAGATGCCGCTGATGGCACTGTTGTAAGCGAAGGCGAACACCAGCCCGGCGACCACAAGCAAGGCACCGATCACCTCGCCACCATAGCTCGCCGCCCGCGTCGCTTTCCGGAGGTCACCGGTCACCTTCCATATGATCGCGCGGAAGACGCGCCCGCCGTCGAGCGGGAACCCGGGCAGAAGGTTAAACAATCCAACGAACAGGTTGATGTAGAAGAGAAGGTATATCGGGACTAGCCAGAGCGGACCGCGGTTCGGGTTCGCCGCCAGAATACGGTAAAGCAAATAGAAAACGCCTGCCAGGAAAAAGGTCATCAGCGGTCCGGCTACGGCCATCCGCAGTTCCGTCCCCGGGTCTGTCACATCCTCGCTCATTTCCGCGACGCCGCCGAAGATGAACAGCGTGATGCGCCGGATCTGCACGCCATGACGCTTCGCCACGTAGCTGTGCGAGAGCTCGTGCGCAAGGAGGCACATGAAGAAGATGATCGCCGTGCCGAAGCCGAAGATCCAGGGCCAGGGACCGGCGGGGAACCTGCCGGGGTGACCTGAGACAGCTACGTCCTTCATGGTCTCGGAGAGCGAGAAACCGACGAGCCCGAAGATGATTATCCAGGTCGGGTTGATGAGGATCTCTATCCCGAAGATCTTGGCGATCTTGATGCCGCCGCCAGGTAACATGTCCCCCCCTCAGGGCTCGAAGTGGGAGACTTGCTTCAGCATGCGGAAGCGCCGTTCGATGTCCGAGCGGTCTATCGATGTCATGCCGTCGACGCTGAACTGCTCGACGCAGAACGAAGCCATGACAGTCCCGTAGATCACGGCGCGCCTGAGGTTCACCTCTGAGATGTCGCCCGTCGCCCCGATGTGACCCATGAAGCCGCCAGCGAACGCGTCACCCGCTCCTGTGGGATCGAAGACCGATTCGCACGGGTACGCCGGAGCGCTGAAGAAGACGTCGGGGGCGGCCATGAGGGCTCCGTGCTCGCCTTTCTTCACTATCACCGTCGTCGGGCCGAGCTCCAGCACCTTGCGTGCGGCTTTGATCAGGTTAGGCTCGCCGGTGATCTGCCTGCATTCGGCGTCGTTGAGCACCATCACATCGACCCGTTTCATAGTCTCGAGCAGGTCCTCTCTGTATCCTTCGATATAGAAGTTCATCGTGTCGCATGTCACAAGCCGAGGTCTCGCAACCTGGTCCAGCACCGAGGACTGCAGCGCCGGAATGATGTTGCCGAGGAAGACGAACTCGCTGTTGACCCTGCTCTTCGGGATGACCGGTCTGAATCCTTCGAAGACGTTCAGACGCGTCTCTATGGTGTCCCGGTCGTTGAGGTCGAAGCCGTAGACCCCCGCCCAGCGGAAAGTCTCACCCTCTTCCACGGTGAGCCCACTGGTGTCGATGCCGCGCGCCTTGAAGAAGTCAATGTACTCCTCGGGGAAATCCGTGCCGACCACGGCCACCAGGGATACTTCAGTGAAGAAGGACGCGGCCACCGAGAAGTAAGTCCCGGAACCGCCCAGCGCATCGCTCACTGCGCCGAACGGAGTCTTGACGCTGTCGAGTGCAACGGAGCCTACGACCAGCACGCTCATCTGGCTACTCCTTTGGGGGCAGGTATTTCTGCAACAGGACGCGGAGCCTGTTCCTGGTCACGTCCGGCACCGCCTCGGGGCTGGTCCCTATCGCAGTGGCCAGCGCGTTGCGGCAGGCGCAGTTGCTCAGGTCCGGGATCTTGAGGATGGCTTCCTTGAGGATTTTCGAAGCCGTCTCCGCGTTCCTGCGGACGTACTCGATGATGATATCGATGGTGACGTCGTCCGCGCCTTCCTTCCAGACGTCGTAGTCGGTAACGAGGGCGAGCGCGGAGTAGCATATCTCGGCCTCGCGGCACAGCTTGGCCTCCGTCGCCGCCGTCATGCCGATGACGTCGGCGTTCCACGACCGGTACAGGTTGGACTCGGCGCGGGTCGAGAAGGCGGGGCCTTCCATGCAGACGTACGTCCCGCCCAGGTGCGCATTCACTCCGAGAGAGACGGCGCAGTCATAGAGGACGTTGTTCAGGGCCTTGCAGGTGGGGTCGCCCATTCCCACGTGCACCGCGGGATTGTCATTGAAGAACGTGGTCTCGCGGCCTTTGGTGAGGTCTATTATCTGGTCGGGAATTATCATGTGAGTCGGAGGAAGGTCCTCGCGCAGGCTGCCGACCGCGCTTACCCCGATGAGCGTCTCGACGCCGAGCGACTTGAAGCCGTATATGTTGGCGCGGTAGTTGACTCCCGGGGCCACAATCTTATGGCCTAGGCCGTGCCGGCTGAGGAAGATGACCTCGATGCCCCTGAGGCTGCCGATCACATACTCGTCCGAAGGTTCGCCGAATGGGGTGTCGACCCGCTTCCTGGAGACTATCTCGATCTCGGGCAGCTGGTAGAGGCCGCTTCCGCCCATGATGCCGATCGGATTTGCATCTCCCATTCCAACCTCCCCAGGTGTCGGTCCGGCTCAGGGCACCGTCGCTCGCTTGATAGCGTTACTGATTCGCGAGTGTGGGCGGGCCCCCGCTAGGACGCGGACTTCTCCGTCTTAACCGGATCGGAGGGCTTCTTGTCGTCCTTGGGCTTGTCCTTCTTGCCGTTGCCTTCCGCGGTCGAGCTGGTTTTCTCGACCTCTTTCTCGACCTCTTTCTCGACATCGGAATAGGACCTGCCTGGCTTGTTGTCAGGCTTTTTGGAGTCCGTGGCGTAGAAACCCGATCCCTTGAACACTATACCGACAGGGTGGAAGACCCTTCGGACGTCACCGCCGCACTCTTCGCAGGTCTTGACGCTGTCGTTGATGCCGTGTTTGACCTCGAAGTCCCGGCCGCACTTCTTGCACTTATAATCGTAGCGTGGCAACTCGACTCTCACTCCTCAAAACTGCTCACGATGTAAACGACCGGCTCACCAAAAGGTCGAGGCCGGTCCGAAGAAAATCATACTACATGGCCGGTCTCCGTTCAAATGATATGCATCAGGCTCGGGGTTCAGCCGCGTTACTGCGGATTGAGGCATTATCCGATATTATTATCCGCGGAAGAGGTAACCTATCCGGGCCACGGCACCGGAGGTCGGTCAAGTATGTCACAGGGAAAGATCCTTCTCGCAGACGATAACAAGCTCGTCGTCAAGATAACGTCCGCCATCCTGGAGGACGCGGATTATGACGTGCGCGTTGCGTGGGACGGGCTGGAGGCAATCAACAAGGCTTACGCGGAAGAGCCCGACCTGGTCATCCTCGACGTCGAGATGCCCAAGATCAATGGCTACCAGGTCTGCAGGCTGCTCAAGGATGACGAGATCACCCGCGACATCCCCGTTATAATGCTGACCGGTCGCGACCAGCAGAGCGACATGTTCTGGGGCCTGAAGACCGGAGCGGACGCTTACGTGACGAAGGGCTTCAAGCCGGACCAGCTCCTCGACGTCATTAGGGAGCAGATGCTTGCGGGTGCGTCCCGGCGCGATCCTGACAGGGCAAGGGGCGTCCCCAGGGTGGTGCTCGAGGAATCGGGCGTATTCAGCCGCGTCATCGACCTTCTCGATTCCAAGCTCTTCGAGTCGACTATCCTGAACGAGCTCGGGTCTCTCGCGAGCGCAAGCCAGGACTACCGTGAGACCGTGAGCGCCATCCTCGAGATAATGGCGAGGGTGGTAGGCAACGCGGTGGGCGTCGTGCTGATGTTCGAGGAGCAGGACATGGTCGTCCACCTCAACAGGACGACGGCGTTTGACGCGCTGGAGGATATCAAGACAGACGTTTTCGAGCTTGCAGCGGAGTATGGATGGGAGGCCGGGGGCAACCCGGACCGTGTAAAGGTGAGCGTCTACGACGAGGAGAACCTCAAGAAGCAGGACAAGCCGACGAAGCCCTACTCCCACGCGCACATCCCGCTCACGGCGCAGAAGAAGGTCATTGGGATGCTCGCCCTGTTCAAGCATCAGAGCCCGGCGTTCGTGAGGGATGCGGGGATCATCCTCAGTCTCGTGCAGAACCAGGTCACGATAGTCATCGACAACGCCAGGCTCTACGAGGCGGCCAGGCAGCTCGCCATAACGGACGGCCTCACCAAGATCTACAACCACCGCTTCTTCCAGGAGCTGTTCGAGAAGGAGTACAAGCGGTCGGACCGCTATAACACGATCTTCAGCTTGATCATGCTGGACATCGATCACTTCAAGAAGATCAACGACACCTACGGTCACCTCTGCGGTGACGAGATACTCAAGAGCCTGGCGAACCTCATCAAGAGCTGCCTGCGCTCGATGGACATAGTGGCGCGGTACGGAGGCGAGGAGTTTGCGGTCCTCCTGCCGGAGACAAACGGCGCAGAGGCGTATCAGACAGCTGAGAGGATCAGGCGCTCGGTGGAGGACACGACCTTCATGGGGACCGAGCAAGGCCTCCGGGTGACCGTGAGCCAGGGAGTTGCGACCTACCCCAGCGAAGGCGTCCACGAGAGGCAGGACCTCATCGGCAAGGCCGACGGCGCGCTCTACGAGGCCAAGGAGAACGGCCGCAACAAGGTAATCTTCCGCGACTAGGCCTTAAGTTTTTGGGGTAAGGTCTTTTTCTTCAAGTCGCTTGCCATGCAACTCTCGTTTTGCTCCAAGTTTCTTCGTTCGACTTAACAAAATAGACCTGACCCCATTTATTTAAGTTCGTACTCTGGACCGGCTGGTCAATGTTTTGTGAAGCTATTCGTTAGCGTGATAGAGTTATATGGTTCGCGGGGCGGTACAGACCGCAGAAAAACGAATGGGAAATCAACCGTTCCCTGGCTCAGATAAAGGAGGAATCAGTATGGCGAAGGAGCAGCAGGAAGTCTATCTTGTCGATGCCTGCCGTACAGCGTTCGGCAAGGCACGACCAGACGGGTTTTTTGGGCTGACACGCGCGGATGACATGGTCGTCAAGGTCATCCGTTCTCTTATGCACAGGAACCCCGAAATGGACCCGGCCCTCATCGACGACAACATCTGGGGAGCCACAACCCAGCAGGGTGACCAGGGGCTCACCCTCGGGCGCACCAGCGCGATCCTGGCGGGCCTCCCGGCAAGCGTGCCGGGCTACTCGGTGGACCGCATGTGCGCGGGCGGCGCGACCGCCATCAACGCCGGCGTAGCGACAATCGCGATGGGCATGGCGGACGCCATCATCGCCGGCGGCGTCGAGCACATGGGCCATCACCCGATGGGCCAGGGCGCCGACCCCAACCCGCGTTTCATCGCGGAGAAGCTCGTGGACCCCAGCGCCCTCAACATGGGTATGACAGCCGAGAACATCCACGACATGTACCCGCACCTCACACGCGAGATGGCCGACGAGTACGCCGTCTACTGCCAGCAGAAGGCCAAGGCGGCCCTCGATGCAGGTTACTTCGATGACATCATCATCCCGATGACGGTGTGGAGCGAAGGCGGATGGCGGATCGCGGACAAGGACGAGCAGCCTCGCCCCGAGGCGACGGTCGAAAGCATGAAAGGACTGCGCCTCCCGTTCCGCAAGGGCGGGCGCGTGACGGCGGGCAACAGCTCGGGACTGAACGACGGCGCGGCCGGCGCGCTCCTCGTGTCCGGCAAGCTGCTGAAGGAAGCGGGCCTGAAGCCCAAGATGAAGGCCGTAGGGTTCGGATATGCAGGCGTAAAGGCCGAGGTCATGGGCCTAGGCCCGATCCCGGCGACCGAGAACGTGCTCAAGCGCACGGGGCTGAAGTTCGACGACCTCGACTTCATAGAGCTCAACGAGGCTTTCGCGGTACAGTGCCTCGCGTACATCGAGGCATTCGGCATGGAAGGGTACAAGGACAAGCGCCTGAACCAGCTTGGCGGCGCCATAGCATTCGGCCACCCGCTTGCCTCCTCCGGAGGACGCCTGGTCGCACACCTGGCGAAGCTCTTTGAGATGCACCCGGAGGCCAAGTACGGAATCACCACCCTGTGCGTGGGCCTTGGCATGGGCGCAGCGACCATCTGGGAGAATGCGAAATAGACTAATAACCCGAGCGCATGCGCCGGGTTTTCGAAAGGAGGCAGGATGGCCGAAGAGTTGGTAACCCAGTTTAAGGTGACCTATTACGATCATCCAAAGGCGGGCAAGCTCGCCATTATGACGATGGACAACGGCGCGGACTATAAGAAGCCGAACACGTTCGGCGCGGGAGCGCTCGCATCCCTGAACGAGGCGATGGACAACCTCGACAAGGACATCAAGGGGCTCCTTCTGACGGGCAAGCTGTTCATCTTCTCGGTCGGCGCGAACCTCATGGAGGTTCCCGCGATACAGTCAGTCGAAGAAGGCAAAGAGGTCGGCACCCAGGGCCATGCGGCTTTCAAGCGCATCATGGACCTAGACGTCCCGACTCTCGCCGCCATCAACGGCGCTGCCATGGGAGGCGGGGTCGAGATCGGCCTGTACTGCGACTACCGCACGATATCCAAGGGCGCGGCGCCTTACGCGCTTCCCGAGTGCTTCCTGGGCCTCGTCCCGGGATGGGGCGGCACGCAGCTCGTCCCGAAGCTCGTGGGAGCGGAGAAGGCGATCGAGCTCATCATCAAGAACCCGCTCGGCAACAACCGCATGATCAACGGGCCGAAGGCCTTCAAGATGGGCCTGGCCGACTGGCTGCTCGATCCCGTCGAGTTCCTCGACGAGTCGACCGAGATCCTCGCCAAGCTCGTGACCGGCGAGTTGAAGCTCGAGCGCGAGAAGCCGGACCTCTCCAACATCAAAGCTGAAGTCGACGCTGCGCGCGAGTTCGTCAAGGGCCGCGTGCACGGAGGGGCGATTGCTCCTTACCGCGCATGCGATCTTATCGAGAACTCGGCAAAGTGGAGCCTCGACGAGGGCTTCGATGCTGAGAGCCAGGCGCTGGGCGAGCTCATCATGAGCGACCAGCTCCGCGCCTCGGTCTACGCGTTCGACCTCACACAGCGCAGGGCCAAGCAGATGGTGGGCATCCCGCAGGTTCCCCCGCTGCCGGTCAGCAAGGTGGGCGTCATCGGCGCCGGCCTCATGGCGTCGCAGTTCGGCCTGCTGTTCCTGCAGAGGCTCGAGGTCCCGATCGTCATGAAAGACATCAAGCAGGAGTTCCTCGACAAGTGCAAGGCCTATATAGAGGCACAGATCGACGGCGTTGTCGCCAAGGGCAGGATGGATGAGTCCAAGGCCGGCTTCCTCAAGAGCCTGGTGACATACACGCTCGTGGACGAGGGCTTCGCGGGATGCGACTTCGTGATCGAGGCCGTTTTCGAGGAGATGGGCATCAAGCAGAAGGTGTTCGGCGACGTCGAGAAGATCGTCAGCGAGACATGCATACTCGCGACCAACACCTCATCGCTGTCCATCACGGAGATGGCTTCCAAGCTGAAGAACCCTGAGCGCGTAGTGGGCTTCCACTTCTTCAACCCCGTAGCGGTGCTGCCGCTGCTCGAGATCATCAGGGGCGAGAAGACCAACGACGTGACGATGGCCACGGCCGGCTCCGTCGCAAAGAAGATCAGGAAGACCGTCGTCGCGATGAAGGACGCGCCGGGCTTCCTGGTCAACAGGCTCCTCATCAGGATGATGAGTGCTACGAGCGACATCGTGGACGGCTCGAACACGCCGCAGGAAGTCGACGAGGCGATGGTGGAGCTGGGGCTCCCGATGGCTCCGTTCGACCTGCTGGCGCTGGTCGGTCCGGCGGTCGGTCTGCATGCGACGGAGACTCTTGCCGCCGCGTTCCCCGAGCGCTACAAGGTCAGCCCGAACATCGTGAAGCTCGTCGAGATGAAGAAGGGCGGCGTTTATCTCCCGATGACGAAGGAGATCGACCCGGAGGTCGCTGCCGTCTGGAAGAAGGACGAGTCGAGGCCGAAGCTGTCGGCCGACGAGATCCGCGCGATCTGCCTGGAGGGCCTTGCCGACGAGTCGCGGCACATCCTCGACGACGGCGTTGTCGCCGAGCCGCAGGACATCGACACCGGCCTGATCATGGGCGCGGGCTACCCGTTCTTCATGGGCGGGCTCACCCGGTACCTCGACCAGAAGGGCATCAGCAAGAAAGTCAACGGCAAGCCGTTCATGACCGAAGAGGAGTTTGTGGCTTACCTGAACCGTTAAGCCCGGACTTTACGATAGACGGAAGGCGCGCC
>Ga0209747_1001019_pt1 | contig 15149 bp, 13 predicted proteins | sample BarGraNGADG00311_FD_184498 | JGI IMG/M metagenome (GOLD analysis project Ga0209747, IMG submission 184498) | Arctic peat soil microbial communities from Barrow, Alaska - Barrow Graham LP Ref core NGADG0011-311 (SPAdes) (version 2) | ecosystem: Environmental > Terrestrial > Soil > Wetlands > Peat... | reverse complement strand
CATTATTTTTGAGGCAGAAAGAATGCTGTGCTCGATATCCCCCACCGCTTCAGCCCTGGTCATCTCAAGCCTCCTTCTTTGTAATCCCGAATATCTATTACTTAACCCCGATAATACTTAACCACATTAAGTATATATTCTGTGCGGTTTCAGCGCAAGTTGTGCAGAGGGAACAGGCGTGGAACTTCGACTTTCCGTACTCTACGGGACACTAATGGTGTCGGAGGGGGGACTCGAACCCCCATGGAGCTTCGCTCCACAAGGCCCTCAACCTTGCGCGTCTACCAAATTCCGCCACTCCGACTTGTGTGGCAAGTGAGCTGATGCGAGTGCGGGTCTGAGTGTGTGGGTGTTAAGCCGCCGTCTCGCGCGATCTCGATTTAGCCGGCTTTTCGCCCTTTTCCCGCCTTTCGCTCATATCGATGTTGCGCCACGGAGTGTACTCCCTTTTGCGCTGGTTGTCGATAATGCGAAGGGCGTAGAAGTTGCTCCTGCCGAGTATCCCGAGCAGGTATCCCTTCCGGCCTACGACCTCAATCTGATCGCCGTCTTCCAGCTTGGGCGGAAGGCGCAGCGACCGGTTGAACCAGACGTGGCGCGTCTCGCCTTCGCCGTCCACGAGGTCGAAGGAAATATCGAAGCTCAAGACTGTGGAATTCCTCGCCTTGCTCCGGGAGAACGTCTGAAACGGGTTGGTTGAGATATTTTGAACGATTCCTGTAACGCGCTGCTTCATGTCCTGTTCTTTCTCGTCACCCTGTAAACTCTCTCGGCTAGTTTGAAGCTTAACTTGATGCAACGTCACGGTCGACAGGCTGCAGAATCCACATGACCGAATACGCTATTTTAGCATATGGCTGACGCGATTCAGGAGCAAATCCGCCAGTTCGACTTTGGACATCATTTCGAGCTCGGGAGTCAGGTCGTCCCTGCCGATGACCGCGGCCAGGTCGGTCGATGAACCGAATCCCGATCCGGGCTCGCCGACCTTGTTGGCGACGATCAGGTCGAGATCCTTCTGGTCCAGCTTGCCTCGTGCGTTGGCAAGAACGTCGTCGGTCTCGGCCGCGAAACCGACCACGAGACGGCTCCCTTTCAGGGACATGACTTCCTTGAGAATGTCGGCTGTAGGCAGGAACTCGAGGTGGGGAACGCCATCGCTCTTCTTCATCTTCCTGTCCGCCACGGTCGTTGGCGCGTAATCCGCAACGGCGGCGGCCATGATCAGGACGTCGCTTTCCTGGAGCCTGCCAAGCACGGCGTCCTTCATCTCCGCCGCGGAGACCACCTCGACAAGCTCCACGCCCGCCGGGCACACCATGTCGACCGGCCCCGAGACGAGGGTCACAGCGGCGCCCCGCCGCGCGGCCTGCTCCGCAACCGTGTATCCCATCGTCCCGGTGGAAGGGTTGGAGATGAACCTCACGGGGTCGATGTACTCGCGGGTAGGCCCCGCAGTCACCATCACGCGCTTGCCGGACAGGTCTGTCACCAGGGAGAGCTCGCGCTCAATGACCTTCATTATCCCGGCGGGCTCTGCCATCCGGCCAATGCCCTCGGTCCGGCACGCCAGGCCTCCCTCGGTGGGCTCGACAATGACGGTGCCCATCTCGCGGATCCGGTTCATATTCTCCTGTGTGTTCGCGTTCAGGTACATGCGAGTGTTCATGGCCGGCGCGACCACGACTGTCCCGCGCGCAGCCAGCAGAGTCGTAGAAAGCAGGTCGTCGGCGATGCCCCTAGCGTGTTTGGCGATGATGTTCGCGGTGGCGGGGGCAACGACGATGATGTCGGCCTCGTCACTGAGCGATATGTGTGGGAAAGGTGAACCCGGGTCGGACCACAACGTGGTCGCGACAGGGTTGCCCGTGAGCGTCCTGAACGTGAGGGGCGTCACAAACTGCTGCCCGGACTCGGTCATGATGACCTTGACGTTCGCGCCCGCCTTCACGAGCAAGCGCGCGAGCTCGGCCACTTTGTACGCGGCGATGCCCCCGCTTATCCCGAGAAGGACGGTCTTTCCGGACAGGTCCGACATGAGCCTATTCCTGCTCGTCGTCTTCCAGACAGTCTTCGGCGGACGGCCGGTCATACTCGATCTTGCCCTCGGAGATCTCCTCGAGCGCGATCGTAAGGGGTTTCTTCGAGATGTCTTCGAGCCTCATCGGCGCAACGCCGCCGAGACCTTCACCCAGCCTCTTCTGGAAATTCGTGATCTGCCTGGCCCTCTTGGCGGCTTCGACCACAAGGGTGAACTTGTTCTCTGAATGATCGAGCAGCGTCTCGATCCTCGGCGTTACCATCGCCATCTTCTCTTCCATCTACGGTTTCTCCCCTTTCAGGACCCGCACCAGCCGGGTAGCGGCCTCGTCCAGGTCATCGTTTACTATTATCTCGTCGAAGTCTCTGGCTCCGACCTCCAGCTCCCACGGAGCCACCTCGAGCCTTGCATCGATCTCCGTCTTGCCGTCCGCGCGACCTACCAGGCGTTCCTTCAACACATCCTCAGTCGGCGGCATCACAAATATCAGACGGGCCTCCGGCATCTTGCACTTGACTGCCAGCGCGCCCTTCACGTCTATCTCGAGCAGGACGTCCTCGCCCCGTTCCAGGGTGCCTTCGACCTGACCTCTTAGGGTGCCGTACCGGTTCGAGTACACTACCTCCCACTCCAGGAACTGTTCGCGTGCTATTAGACGCTCGAACTCCTCTTCGGAGATGAAGTGATAGTCGCGCCCGTCCACCTCGCCGGGCCTCGGCGAGCGAGTGGTCGCTGACACCGACAGGTGAACGCTCACAGACTCGAGCGCCTTCTTTATCACCGTCGTCTTGCCGGCTCCTGATGGACCGGCCACCACGAACAACTTACCTTCAGCGCTCATGCCCTTGCACCCTGGTACGACATGCAGAACAAAGAGCGGACATTCACGGGTGATTCGCCGTCACATCGGGCGACAGCAAGAATTATACGGAAAAAAGCGGCTGACGTACAATGCGCGGACACCGGGACGCTCACTTCCGGAACCTGCTTCCCGGCGCGTCCACCGGGGTGCCGGCTGCGCAAAGCGGGCATTCGTCGGGTGAGAACGAGTCGACACTCACCTTTGCCAGTGAAACGACGGGCCGCCCGCCGGGGTCGAATTCTCCCCTCTGAACTATGCACGCCAGGGCGACCACCTTGCCCCGGGCGCCATCGACGAGGTCGGCGAGTTCCATGATCGAGCCGCCGGTCGTTATGACGTCCTCCACCAGCAGGACCCTCGAGCCGGGGATAATTTCGAACCCTCTCCGCAAGACCATCTTCCCATCCACCCGCTCCGCGAATATCGACTCGCGGCCGAGGGCCGCCGCCGTGGCGAACCCTATGACGACCGCACCGAGCGCGGGGCTCAGGACGACGTCCACCGGCTCTTCGACAGCGCCGGCGATCGCCCTGCCAGCCGCCAGGGCCAGCTCAGTGTCCTTGAGCAGCGTCGAGCACTGAATATAGGTGTCGCTGTGGCGCCCGGAAGACAGCTTGAAATGGCCTTTCTGGAGGGCTCCGCAAGACTCGAGCGCTTCGATCGCGTCGAACGTCTCAGCCATTGACCTGGTCCCCCGCGGACTCCCGTGCCCGCCTGGCTTCCTGGAGCATCTCGGAAGCGACGGCGACAGGGTCTGCCGCCCGGTACAAAGGCCTCCCAACCACCAGGAAGTCCGCGCCGTCCCGCATCGCGTCGCCGGGGGTGGCTACGCGCTTCTGGTCGTCCACGCCCGTGCCCGCGAGACGGACGCCCGGGGTTATGAGGACCATGCCGGGGCCGACCTCGCGCCGCACGAGCAGGGTCTCGAGCGGTGAGCTCACCAGGCCGTCGAGCCCCGAGTCACGCGCGAGCTTCGCGAGCCTGACGACCTGCGCGTCGATCGACTCGTGTATGCCTATCTTTGTAAGGGCCAGGATGTCCAGGCTGGTGAGCACGGTCACCCCGATCAGAAGGGGCCTCTTGGTGTGCGATTCCGCACACTGCGCCGATACCGACTGCGCCGCGGCCCGCATCATCTCCTGGCCTCCCATGGTGTGCAGTGTGATCATGAACGGCTCGAGCTCGCACAGGGCCAGGCACGCAGAAGCCACCGTGTTCGGGATGTCCATCATCTTGATATCCAGGAAGACCTCGAACCCGTCAGATTTCAACGCCTCGACTGCATTCACTCCTGATGTCGCGAAGAGTTGGAGGCCGACTTTCACGACGTCGACATGAGCCCTCACTGAGTCGGCGAGCCTCCTGGCCTCGTCGAGATCCGAGGTGTCCAGCGCCAGTATGAGCGGGCTCATCTGGTCAAACGTTCTCTCTTTCAAATCCTCTCCTCTTTTCTCTGCCGGCGCCCTGCCGGTCCGTTCTTGAGGGCGGGCTCTCAACCCGCCTCTGATCCGCGCCCGAGAGACACGGCTCAAGACCTACAAACTCAAATCTTCAAACCGCCCGTCAGCTCGCGGGCCGTCTGCGCTCCTGAACGCGCTGCCGCGGCGGGCAGCCCTTCAATGATCGCGAGGACCCTCGACGGGTCACGAAAGATGGAGCTTCCGACCGCGACCGCCGCCGCCCCCGCAAGCAGGAACTCGACGACGTCGTCGGAGTCGAAAATGCCACCACCGCCTATTATAGGCAGTCCCGTGGCCCTGTAGCAGTCCCACACCGCCTTGAGCGCGATCGGTTTGATCGCCGGACCCGACAGGCCGCCGGTCACGCCGCCCAGCCTCGGGCGCCGCCGGACCGGGTCGATCGCGAGCCCGGGAATGGTGTTGACAAGGGACAGGCCGGAAGCCCCGGCCTGCGCCGCCGCTTCCGCGACGCGTGTGAGATCGGCCGCCGCCGCCGAGAGCTTCACGAATATGGGTAGCGAACAGTTCTCGCGGACGGCCATGACCACGGCCTGGGTCGCGTTGGCGTCAACCCCGAACTGTATCCCGCCCTTTTCGACGTTGGGGCAGGATACGTTCACCTCGATGCCCGCGATCGCCGCCGAACCCTCGAGCTTCGCCCCCAGGCGGGCAAACGCGCGAAGCGTGTCCCCGGCGATGCTCACGAAGACCGGCAGGCCCAGGCCTGCGGCCACCGGGAGAACCTCCGAGACCAGTGCATCGATGCCCACGTTCTCGAGGCCGATCGAGTTCAGCATGCCGGAGGACGTCTCCCAGATGCGCGGCTCCGGGTTGCCCTTCATCGGCTCGACCGTGACCGACTTCAGGATGATGCCGCCAAGGGTTTTCAGGTCGATGATCGGTGCCAGCTCCGTGCCGTACCCGGCAGTGCCGGACGCGAGGAGCACAGGGTTCTTGAGCTCTATCCCGGCGAGTTCGACTGACAGGTCCATGCTCACCTCACCCACCCGACGTCGCGGGCGTCGAAGACGGGGCCGTCGGTGCACACGCATATGTTCTTACCGCCGGCGCCTTCCCGTACGCAGCCGCGGCACGCGCCGATGCCACATGCCATCCTGGAATCGAGGGAGACCTCGCAGGGAACCCCCCGAGACCCGCACTCTGAGGCGACGATCTTCATCATCTGGTCAGGCCCGCACGTATAGACCTTCGAGTAATCCCCGACGTCCAGCCTGCCCGCCACCGCTTCGCAGACCAGCCCCTTGTTGCCCAGGCTGCCGTCATCGGTGAACAGGTCGACGTGGCAGTCCAGGCCCTGGACCGCGGGATAATATCTGTCCCTCGAGACGAAGCCAGCCAGAAGGTCGTGGGCCACGGCCTCGGCCTCCATGACCCTCGCGAGGTAGAAGAGCGGCGCGACGCCCACGCCTCCTGAGACCAGCAGCGCCTTTCCCCGCTCGGGCATGCCGAACCCGCGCCCCAGTGGGCCGAGAAGGCGGATGGCCTCCCCGGGCGTCAGGGAGCACAAGGTCGCGGTGCCCCAGCCGACGGACTCGACGAGGAACCTCACCGACAGCCCGTCACGGTCGACCGTCACTCCGTGGGCCCCGATGGGCCTTGGCAGCAGGTGCTCCCTGCCGCCCCCGCAGTCGACCTGGTAGAACTGGCCCGGCCGGGGGACTGCCGCCGGCCAGTCCATGTGGACCTGGAGCACGTGGATCCCGCGGGCGACTTCCTCGCGCAGGGTGACCTCGGCGGACATTGCCGCCGCGCCCTTGCTCCTGGCGTCTGCGTTCTCATGCATCGCGCGCCTCCGCGATGTCGCGCTCGATCGCGGCGTGGTACTCCTGGATGCTCTTGACCTTCATCCCCGAGTGCTTGAGGGCTTTAATGCCCATGATGATGATGGACGCGAGCTCAATGGTCGTGATGCACGGGATGCCGTGCATCGTCGCGCTGGTCCTGATGGAATACCCGCTGCCCCGGGAGCCCCTGCCCTCGGGCACGTTTATCACAAGGTCGATCTCTCCGTCCTTGATGAAGTCCACCACGTCGGGTTTGCCTTCGCCGACCTTGTTTACGGTCTCTACATCGATGCCACCGTCGCGCATGCGCTCGGCCGTCCCCTTGGTGGCAAGGAGCCGGAAGCCCTCCTCGTGCAGGCGCCTCGCGATGTAGGCGGCCTCGTTCTTTTTCTTGTCCGGGACGCTGATGAACGCCGTGCCGGAGATCGGGAAGTGGTTGTAGCTCGCGATCTGCGCCTTCACCATCGCCATGCCGATGCCGGTGTCAGAGTAATCGTCGATGCCCATGACCTCGCCGGTCGACTTCATCTCAGGGCCCAGCACAGTGTCGACGCCGGGGAACCTCACGAAGGGAAGCACGGCTTCCTTGACCGCCACATGCTTCAGAGCCGAGTATCGCTCCTCGAAGAGGCCCAGGTCGTCGAGCGTCTCACCGAGAGCGAGCCGCGTCGCCATCTTCGCGAGCGGGATCCCGATCGTCTTGCTGACGAACGGGACTGTGCGGCTGGCGCGCGGGTTCACCTCGAGAACGAAGACCTCGTCGTCCTTTGTGACGGCGTACTGGACGTTGATGAGCCCGATCACCCCGAGCTCCAGGGCCATCTGCTCGGTATAGCTCGTGATCGTAGCCTTGACTTCGCCGCTCATGAACGGCGGCGGGATCACACAAGCCGAGTCCCCCGAGTGGATGCCGGCTTCCTCGACGTGCTCCATGATCGCCCCGATGTACACGCGCTTTCCGTCACAGAGCGCGTCGACGTCGACTTCCTTGGCGTCCTCGAGAAACTTGTCGATGAGCACCGGGTGCTCGGGCGACGCCTTGACCGCGGACCTCATGTAGTGGTCCAGCATCTCGTCTGAGTAGACGATCTCCATCGCGCGGCCGCCCAGCACGTACGAGGGCCGCACCAGCACCGGGTAGCCGATCCTGCGCGCGATCTCCAGCGCGCCGGGGACCGAGGTCGCGGTGCCGTCCTCGGGGTGGCGGATGCCGAGCTTATTCAAAAGGTTGCCGAACTGCTCGCGGTCCTCGGCGCGGTCTATCGCCGCCGGAGACGTCCCCAGTATCCGGACGCCCGCGTTCTCGAGGGGTATCGCGAGCTTCAGCGGCGTCTGCCCGCCGAGCTGGATTATCGCGCCCATCGGCCGCTCGCGCTCCACGATGTTCATGACGTCCTCGAACGTCAAGGGCTCAAAGAAAAGCCTGTCGCTCGTGTCGTAATCGGTGGAGACCGTCTCGGGGTTGCAGTTGACCATGATGGTCTCGTAGCCGAGGTCTCGGCACGCGAACGATGCGTGCACGCAGCAGTAGTCAAACTCGATGCCCTGGCCGATGCGGTTGGGGCCGCTGCCGAGGATCATGACCTTCTGTTTGTCGCTTGCGCGTGTCTCGTCCTCGTCCTCGTAGGTGGAATAGTAATAGGGAGTGTAAGCCTCGAACTCCGAGGCGCATGTGTCCACCGACTTGAACACTGCCACGATCCCCTTTGAAATGCGGTGCTCTCTCACCTCGAGCTCAGTCGCTTCCAGCAGCCTGCCGAGCTCGATGTCGGAGAACCCGAACCGCTTCGCCTCCCGCAGCAGGGCATCATCGATGCCCGCGAGGTCGAGGCCGCTCAGCAGCTCCTCCATCTCCGCAATCTGCGCCAGGTTGTCCAGGAACCAGGGGTCGACGCCCGTACGCTGGTAGATCTCACGGATCGGCATGCGCTCGCGGAGCGCGTGATAGATCTGGTAGATGCGGTCGTGGCTGGCGATCTCGAGCTCGCCTGGCAGGTCCTCGGCCGCCGTATCCACGTCTCTCAGGCTGTAGCGGTCTATCTCGAGTGAGCGGATGGCCTTCTGCATGGCTTCCTTGAACGTGCGCCCGATCGACATGACCTCGCCCACCGACTTCATGCGCGTCGTGAGCGCCTGGTCCGCGCCCGGGAACTTCTCGAAGGCCCAGCGCGGCACCTTGACGACGCAGTAGTCGATGGTCGGCTCGAAGCACGCCGGGGTCTCGCGCGTGATATCGTTCGGTATCTCATCCAGCGTATAGCCGACGGCCAGCTTCGCCGCGATCTTGGCGATGGGGAAGCCGGTGGCCTTGGAAGCCAGCGCGCTGGAGCGCGACACCCTGGGGTTCATCTCGATGACGACGACGTGTCCAGTGTCCGGCTCGATCGCGAACTGGATGTTCGAGCCGCCTGTCTCGACGCCGATCTCGCGCATGATGTCTATGGAAGCGTCGCGCAGGAACTGGTACTCCGCGTCCGTCAACGTCTGGGCCGGAGCGACCGTGATGGAGTCGCCGGTGTGCACCCCCATCGGATCGAAGTTCTCGATGGGGCACACTATGACCACGTTGTCCTTGTGGTCGCGCATCACCTCGAGCTCGTATTCCTTCCAGCCCTTGACCGACTTCTCGATCAGTATCTCGGTGATCGGCGAGAGGTCGAGGCCGTGCCGGCACGTCTCGAGGAACTCTTCCATGTCGTAGGCGAGGCCGCCTCCCCCGCCACCCAGCGTGAACGAGGGCCTGATGACGAGCGGGAACCCCATCTTGAGCGCGATGTCCTCCGCTTCCTTGAGCGTGTACGCGAAATCGCTCTCAGGGAGGTCGAGCCCGATGTTCCGCATCGCCTCCTTGAAGAGGTTGCGGTCCTCGGCCTTGCTTATTACGTCGTGGGTGGCGCCGATCATCTCGACCCCGTACTTGTCGAGAACGCCGCTCTCGGAGAGCGCCACGGACACGTTCAACCCGGTCTGCCCACCCAGCGTTGGAAGGAGCGCCTGGGGCCTCTCGCGCTCGATGATCTTCTCGACCCACTCCGGGGTGATCGGCTCGATGTAGGTGCGGTCGGCAAACTCGGGGTCCGTCATTATCGTGGCCGGGTTGCTGTTGACGAGCACGACCTCGTAGCCGTCATCCTTGAGCACCTTGCACGCCTGGGTGCCGGAGTAGTCGAACTCGCACGCCTGCCCTATCACGATCGGCCCGGAGCCGATTATCAGGATCTTCTTTATGTCGTCACGGCGCGGCATCTACTTTCCCATCCATTCACTCATGAGTTTGATAAAAGTCTTGAAGAGGTATCTCGAGTCGTGCGGCCCGGGGGCGGCCTCGGGGTGGTACTGCACCGAGAACGCGCCGGCCTCGGCGCAGCGCATGCCCTCGGAGGTCATGTCGTTCAGGTTCCAGTGCGTGAGCTCCACCTCGCCATGGGAGCAGTCCTTCAGGCTTTCGGTGTCGACCGCGAAGCCGTGGTTCTGCGCCGTTATCTCGACCCGTTCGGTCTCCTTGTGCATGACCGGCTGGTTCGCGCCGCGGTGCCCGAACTTGAGCTTGTACGTGTCGCCCCCGAGAGCGAGCCCGAGCAGCTGGTGGCCGAGGCATATCCCGAAGACGGGCTTCTTGCCGAGCAGGCCCCTGATGCTCTCGATCGCGTAGGTGACCGCCGCGGGGTCTCCGGGCCCGTTGGAGAGGAATACCCCGTCGGGGTCGTGCGCCAGCACCTCGGCGGTGGTCGCCCCTGCGGGCACGACCGTCACGCGGCAGCCGAGGCTCGTCAGCAGCCTCAGGATGTTGCGCTTGATACCGAAGTCGTAGGCGACTACGTTGTATGCGGCGTCGCCGCAGTTCTCCTCGTCCCAGACGTATGGCTCGACGATTGTAACTTCTTTCACGAGGTCGCGCCCGACCAGCCCAGGCGCCTTCTCGAGCTTGGCCAGCAGGCTGTCCCTGTCGAGGTCGAGGCTGCTAAGTGCGGCCTCCATGGCCCCCCTCTTGCGGATGTGCCTCGTGAGCGCTCGGGTGTCGAGGCCTTCGAGGCCGACCACGCCGTTCTTCTTGAGGAACGAATCGAGGTCGCCGGTCGCGCGCCAGTTGGAGAGCATGCGCGAGGACTCGCGCACTATGAAGCCCCCCATGTAGATGCGGTCCGACTCGAAGTCCTCCGCGTTGACCCCGTAGTTGCCGATGAGCGGGTACGTCATGTTGACCATCTGGCCCGCGTAGGACGGGTCCGTGAGTATCTCCTGGTAGCCGGCCATGCTCGTGTTGAAACAGACTTCGCCGAAGAACTCGCCCTCGGCGCCGAAGGCTATGCCCTCGTAGGTCGCGCCGTCCTCGAGCACCAGCAGGGCGGGCTTTCGTCCTCTCATGTCATATACCATCAGGCGTTCATCCTCTGACCTTGGATTCCGATGACTTCTTTCTGGATTTTGAAGCACCGCCGTTGTTGACGGCCTTCGGTGGCCGGCCCCTGGGGCCTGACTCGAGGCGGCCGTCCCTCACGACGAGCTTGCCCCGGAAGAGCTTGTGCTCGACCTTGCCCTTCAGGTGCCATCCGTCGTAAGGCGTGTTCATCGCCCGAGATTTGAACGAAGCCGCGTCGACGGTCCACTCCAGCTCCGGGTTGAAGACGACGATGTTGGCAGGCCTGCCTTCCTCGATGCACGGTTGGTATCCCCAGCGCTCCATGTCCATTATGCGGGCAGGGGCCACCGTGAGCTTCGAGATCGCGTCCTCGAGCGGCAGGACCCCTTCCCCCACCAGCCGGGTCAGCACGAGCCCCAGGCACGTCTCCAGGCCCACGGCGCCGAACTCGGCGCGCGCGAACTCTGTCTCTTTCTCGTGAGGCGCGTGAGGCGCGTGGTCGGTGGCGATGACGTCGATCGTTCCATCGGCGATGGCCTCCAGGATGGCGGCGACGTCTTCTTTCGACCGTAGCGGCGGGTTCATCTTCATGTTCGTGTCGTAGCCGACGAGGCTCGAGTCGTCGAGCGAGAAGTGGTGAGGTGCAGCCTCGCAGGTGACCGCCAGGCCGCGCTTCTTGGCCTCCCGCACCAGGCCGACCGAGCCCGCGGTCGAAAGGTGAGCGAGGTGCAGCCTCGCGCCCGTCTTCTCGGCCAGCGTTATGTCCCTGAAGACGGCGATGGTCTCGGACTCGGGCGGTATCCCTCTCAAGCCCAGGTAAGTGGACCAGTAGCCCTCGTTCATCTGTCCATCCGCTGAGAGCGTCGTGTCTTCGCTGTGCGAGATGATCGTCGCGCCCATCGTGCGCGCGTACTCCATGGCCCGGCGCATCAGCTCCGAGTCCATCACCCAACTGCCATCGTCGCTGAAGCCTTTGACCCCCGCGCGGCACGTCCCCATCTCGCCCATCGGTGCGAGCGTCTTCCCCAGCCTGCCCTCCGTGATCGCCCCGTGGGGCAGGATCATGCACAGGGCCTCGTCCTCTCCGCGGTCGAAGACATACTCGGCGACCGATGAATTGTCGATCGCTGGGTTCGTGTTCGGCATGCAGAATACAGCCGAGTAACCGCCGCAGACCGCGGCGCGACTGCCGCTGCTGACGTCTTCTTTGTACTCCATTCCCGGCTCGCGCAGGTGGGCGTGCATCTCGATGAAGCCCGGCGAGACTATGCACCCTGCGGCGTCTATCGTCTCGTACTTGCCCGCCGACAGCCCGCTGCCGATCTCGGTTATCACTCCGTCCTTAACCTTCACGTCAGCCTCGCCGGCCAGCCCGCCAGGGAAAGTCAGTATCCTGCCGCCCTTGATCAAGTAGCTGTCAGCCACGGCTGCCTCCCAGCACGTCGTAAAGAACGGCCATCCGCGTGGCCACCCCCGCCGCGACCTGGCCCGTTATCACGGACTCGACCTCGTCGGCCACCAGGGAAGCGATCTCGACGCCCCTGTTCATGGGGCCGGGGTGCATGACCAGCGGCTTACGGTCCAGGCGCGACCAGCGCGTCTGCGTGAGGCCGTACTGGAGCGTGTACTCTCGCAGCGAAGGGAACCTCGACTCGTTCACTCGCTCCATCTGGATGCGCAGGAGATAAAGGACGTCACACCACGTGAGGGCCTCGTCGAGCGAGCCGGTCACGCTCACGCCCATCTCTTCGACCCTCGCGGGGAGGAGCGAGCGCGGCGCCACGAGGAGCACTTCGGCCCCTACCTTGTTCAATGCGTGTATGTTGCTGCGCGCGACCCTGGAGTGGTCGATGTCCCCGACTATCGCGACCTTCAGGCCCTCGAGCCTGCCGAGCCTCTCGCGCATCGTAAACAGGTCGAGCAGCGCCTGCGTGGGGTGCTCGTGCATCCCGTCGCCGGCGTTGATCACAGAGCATTCGACCCATTCCGTCAACATCTGGGGCGCTCCCGCATGCATGCTGCGAATGACCACCGCGTCGACGCCCATCGCGACTATCGTCTTGCCCGTGTCCTTGAGGCTCTCTCCCTTGGACAGGCTGCTCTCGCTCGTCGAGAAGTTCATGACGTCGGCCGAGAGCCTCTTCGCAGCTAGCTCGAAGGACATCCGGGTCCGGGTGCTGGGCTCGAGGAAAAGGTTCACTATGGTGCGCCCTCTCAGCGCCGGCACTTTCTTAACGGGCCTCGTGGACACCTCGGCGAAGGATCGCGCTGAATCCAGCAGCTTGATGATGTCCTCGGCCTCGAGGTCGGTTATCGAAAGCAGGTGCCTGAAGCCGTTGTCGCCGGCCATCACTCCTCCTCCCCGATCTCGACCCTGTCGACGCCGTCGACCTCTTCGAGGGAGACTTTCACGCGCTCGTCACCCGCGGTCGGCAGGTTCTTTCCGACGTAGTCCGCCCTTATAGGTAGCTCGCGGTGACCACGGTCGACCAGGACCGCGAGCTGTATGACCCGCGGGCGCCCGAAGTCCATCAGGGCGTCCATGGCCGCCCGTATGGTGCGTCCCGTGTAGAGCACGTCATCCACGATGACGACCTGCTTGTCGTTGATGTCGAAGTCGATCTGAGTGACCCCGATGCTCGCCGATCCCCCGCGAGTGGCGTAGTCGTCGCGGTAGAAGGAGATGTCCAGCTCCCCGACCTCGACTTCGCAGCCCTCGATCCCCTCGATGGTGCGCGCCAGCCTCCGGGCCAGGAACACCCCCCTGGTGCGGATCCCGACGAGCGTTATCCCGCCCGCGCCCTTGTTCCGCTCAAGGATCTCGTGCGAGATGCGCTTGACGATCCTTGCGATGTCCTCTGCGTCCAGCACCCTTACCCGCGCCTTAAACTCCATTAGAGGGTCCTTTCAGCAAAAACGCACCACTGGGGTCAGGTCCCACTGGTGCATTGTGGAAAAAAGTGGACGGAAGAAGTGGACAGTGAACGACCGCTTCGCGCGTTCGTAGGATTGCTTCGCGCGTTCGGGCCAAAAAAACGCCTTCCCGCGCGGCGGCAAGGTGTTTTGCTTGATTGTTTCTCTCAAGTTCCTTCCTTGCTAGCCTCGCCGGACTAGATTAAAGGTTTTGAAGAATATAACACTGAATCGTCAATCGGGCAATGGGATCTTCCGCCTGGAACGCACATGAGCCAGCTTATCGTCATAATAATATGCGCAGGTATGGAACCGTGAGGCCAGCATGATGACTGGAGCCCTTTGCTGATGCGAGTACTGTGAAAAAGGAAAAGCCTCCCGCGAGAAGGTTGGGGTCTAAAGGACTGCCGGACCTCGTGCACGGCTCGGCACTCGTCTTCCTGCTTGCGCTGGGGACGGCCCTGAGGATCGCGTTCCTGTCCCAGCCGATGCACCTGGACGAGACATACAGTTACCTCTCGTTGATCGCGAAGCCTCTTTCGACGGGCTTGACCTACTACCCCTCTCCCAACAATCACCTTCTCAACACGCTGCTCTCCCATGTGAGCGTCAGAGCCCTCAGCACTTCCGGCGCGGTCGCGCCACCGTGGGTGATCCGTCTCCCGGCCTTCCTCGCGGGGATCCTCATTCCGTTGTTCGCATACCTCGTCTTCAGGAAGCTCTTCAACAGGAACGTCGGCTTACTGGCGACGGCATTCATCGTCCCGTCCTCGCTCCTTATCGAGTATTCGACGAACGCCAGGGGCTACACGCTCCTCGCCCTCATATTCCTCGCCCTCGTGCTCGTGTCCGCCTACGCCCTTCAGACCAACAGGTGGCGTTACTGGGGTCTCTTCGCCGTTCTCTGTGCCCTCGGCTTCTACACCATACCGACGATGCTCTACTTCTTCGTGGGACTGGTGGTCTGGATTGCGCTGTCGGGGTGGCGGGGGCCGAACTCAGGCAACCTGCCCAGGTTCCTGTGGCGCCTTGCCCTTGCGGGCACATGCGCGATCGCGTTGTCAGTGCTGCTGTATGTACCGGTTGTGATCAAATCGGGGCTGAGCGCCGTGATCTCGAACGACTGGGTGCGGGCGCTCGCGCTCGGCACATTCGTCAGGCAGGCGCCCGGGAACCTCTACACAGGCTTCACGCGCTGGAACGACGGAATATGGATAGGAGTGACCGCGATCATCCTCCTTGGCTTCCTGGCTTCGATATTCGTCCAGCGGAGGTACACCAAGTACAGGGCGAACCTGGCGATTACTCTCCTCGTTGTCTCAGTGGTCCTGCTGGTCGCCAGGCACAACCTGCCACCGTCGCGTGTCTGGATCCCGCTTCTCCCTGTGTACCTTGGCTACTCGGCCGTGGGGTTCTACTGGGCGGGGCAGCGAGCGCTCGCGGCCGTGCGCGGCCGGATCCGGGTGAGCGCGGATGTTGCGGTCTCGCTCTTTGCCGCGCTTGCGGTTTGCGCTGCCCTCTTCCTTGGTGCTTCCGTGATCAAGACGGATACCCCCTACCAGCAGGTGAAGGACGAGATCACCCTGCGTGACGCGGGTCCGATCGCCGCTGCCTTGAAGACGTCGCTCCAGCCCGGCGACGTGGTTGTCACCGGTTTCTTCCCGTCGGTGATCCTCAGGTACTACTTCATGAAAGACGGCATATCACT
>Ga0209747_1001009_pt1 | contig 15239 bp, 10 predicted proteins | sample BarGraNGADG00311_FD_184498 | JGI IMG/M metagenome (GOLD analysis project Ga0209747, IMG submission 184498) | Arctic peat soil microbial communities from Barrow, Alaska - Barrow Graham LP Ref core NGADG0011-311 (SPAdes) (version 2) | ecosystem: Environmental > Terrestrial > Soil > Wetlands > Peat... | reverse complement strand
TCCCGGAAATGTAAATAAGGCAATTAAAAGATCAGGTAATAAGAAGGATTATTGGGATATATATTACAAGTTACCCAGGGAAACCAGAGGATATATTCCGCAGTATATTGCTGCAAATTATGCAGTAACCTACTATGCCGAGCATAACATACAGCCATTACCTCTAAATATTCCTGTTGCTACCGACACTATTATGGTTAATAAGGATATTCATCTGGTACAGATCTCTGAAGTGATGAGGATTCCATTGGGAGAGCTCAAGGCACTCAACCCACAATATAAGACGGGCTTTGTCCCCGGATCTTCAAAACCACAGGTTCTTACTTTGCCAATGAACCATCTGGGAGATTTTATTGATTTGAATGATACAATAAGACAATACAAATCAGATGTTTATTTAAATAAATCAACCCGTATTGCCGAACCATCGCGCTCTTCTTATATGCCCACTGATATAAAAGGCAAAACAAAACTGATTTATACGGTCAAGAATGGTGATAACATAGGATTCATATCGGAGTGGTATAAAGTAGGGATATCAGATCTCAGGAACTGGAATAATATTTACCGAAACACAATCAGGGTAGGACAGAAACTGGTGGTTTACGTTGATCTTTCAAAAACTGAATACTTTTCGAAGATCAATATAATGTCACTTGCAGATAAACAGGCAATGGTAGGAAAAGCGGCAACATCCAATTCCCAGACGCTGGCTACAATGGCTCCTGTTGAAACTGATGGTGAGTTTATTACTTATACAGTTCGTAATGGAGATACAATATGGGATATTGTAAAAATGTTCGATAATGTTACTACAACCCAGGTACTTGCTTTGAATAACCTCTCTGATGCAGGTAAGATAAAGATTGGGCAGAAGCTGAAGATCAAGAAAAAGGACTGATTCTGTTTTAATATATGCGCCCTCTAAGGTCATTCCTGTTGTTACTGATCTTTCTGGCCTGTTTCACCGGTCTTCATTATATAATTCCAGCAAAGCAACTGTTTCCTTCTATTTACGAGTTTATTCCGGCTGAATTTTTAAGTGATTTAATATCAGAAAGTAAGAGTCCGGATATAATTCAAAATTATCCGTCAGATACTGTTAAATTAATCGTTGCAGATACTCTTGCAGCAATCGATTCGTTTCCTGCAATTCCTGAAAATCTGTCAGTCAATCCTTTGGAGAAGATTCTTGATTCTCTCAGGTTTTCAAAAGGACAGGTGAGAGTGATTTATTATGGGGATTCACAAATTGAAGGTGACCGGATCACTTCTTACCTCCGTCAGACATTAAGAAAGGGTCGGGGAGGAACAGGCCCCGGACTGTTTTTGCCTCTGATACCCGTAATGTACACTAAATCATTCTGGTTACGATCATCGTCAAACTGGAAAAGGTATAATTATCTTTCTTATAAAAGTGGTGAGATTTCGCACCGGAACTTTGGTCCTTTTATGGCTATTTGTCGTTATTTGCCTGAAGGAGAAACTGCATCTGAGCCCGTAAAGGCCTTTGTCAGGATCAGACCGTCAAAAGTTGCTGACAGTGCCTCAGCTCAGTATGATAATCTACGGATATTTTATGGAAACACACAAGGTACTGTAAATATTGTAGTTAGAGCTGACGGTAAAGAACTATTTACTGATACCTTAATGAGGGGAGGAGGTTACAATGAGGTCAAATGCCCGTTAATTGGAGCAAGAGATATTCTGATCGAATTTGAAGGTAAGGTAAGCCCTGATATTTATGGTATCAGTATTGAAAGTGAAAATGGTGTTATTGTAGATAATATACCTCAACGTGGAAGTGCGGGACTCGAATTTACTATGGTTGGCAGGGATAACCTCAGGAAATCGTATGAAAAGCTATCTCCCGACCTGTTCATTCTGCACTATGGTCTGAACATTGTAAAGAATGTAAGAAACGATTATTCATATTATCAGAAAGGATTGGTCAGGCAGATCTCGCTTCTTAAGGAAATTTCACCTCAAACCCCGATATTAGTTATTGGTGTTACAGATATGGCAGTAAATGAGGGTAATAGTATACAATCCTACAGGAATATTCCTGCAATAATTGATGCTCAGAAACAAGCCACCCTTAAGGCTGAGGTGACTTTCTGGGATTCATACAGGGCTATGGGTGGCAAATCGTCGATCATTAAATGGGCAGATAAGAAACCTCCTCTTGCCCAGAAAGACTTCATTCACTTTACATATACTGGAGCAGATACACTGGCAGGTATGCTGGTGTCTTCCTTATTTGTAAAACCGGGCATTGATACCAATAAACTGGCAAGGGATACGGTGCCCAAAGCCTATGTCCCGATAGCGCCGATGGTCATTATAGATAATAATCAATCTGATACGGGGGAAAAAAGCCTTATTGAGACTTTAGTAAAATCTGTCTTAAATTATAACCCTGATAAAGCGTTTGTTTTTACATCACCTGCCTTCTGGATATTCTTTCTTTTTGTACTGGCCGGGTATAGCCTTGTATATAAGAAATTGATGATAAGAAATGTGTATCTGTTTTTGATAAGCCTCTTCTTTTATTATAAAGCAGGCGGATTGTTTTTATTTATCCTGATTTTTGTAACTGTAATTGATTATACCTGCGGATTATTGATCTATAAATCCAGGGGAACTGCCGGGCGAAGGTTTTTTGTTCTTCTAAGCATAATCTCAAATCTCGGGCTTCTTGGTTATTTTAAATATACAGGATTTATTATCAGCTCGATAAATGAGTTATTCGGAACACAGTTCAGAGTTTATGACCTTCTTTCAGGTTTTTCAAATTCAATTCTAGGAACATCCTTTGATATCAGCTATATAATACTTCCAGTCGGTATATCCTTTTTTACTTTTCAATCGCTTAGCTATACATTTGATATTTACAGGAAAAAAATGGAGCCGGTCAGGAATATTGTCGATTTTGGCTTTTATGTTTCCTTCTTTCCTCATCTTGTTGCGGGACCCATTGTAAGAGCCTCTGTTTTTATTCCTCAGATATATCAGGAGTTTAAGCTTTCAAGGCATGAATTCAGCCATGCACTTTATATGATCTCAAAGGGATTAATTAAAAAAATTATTATCTCCAATTTCATTGCAATTAATCTTGTTGATCGTGTTTTTGATGCCCCGGCAATTTATTCCGGGTTCGAAAATTTACTTGCAATATACGGATATGGTCTGCAGATTTACTGTGATTTTTCGGGTTATACTGATATTGCAATAGGGGTAGCATTGATTCTTGGATTCAGATTACCTGTAAACTTTAACTCACCCTATAAGGCAAGGAGCATAACAGATTTCTGGAAGAGATGGCATATTTCGCTATCACAGTGGCTACGTGATTATCTATATATTTCATTAGGTGGAAACAGGAAGGGGAAATTCCGTACCTATATAAACCTGATGATCACCATGCTTCTGGGTGGATTGTGGCATGGTGCTTCTTTAAAATTTATTATTTGGGGAGGTCTGCACGGCTTTGGGCTGGTTATTAATAAGATATGGAGTTCCATTTTTAAAAGGCAGGTTAGGAGAAGCTGGATTGGACGGGCGTTTAGTATTTTTATTACCTTTCAGTTTGTAAGCTTTTGCTGGATCTTTTTCAGAGCCTCCGATCTGGATAGCGTGAAGATTATGTTAAAACAGATACTTGAGAATTTTTCTCCGGGATCATATATGACAGTTCTCCCTGCCTATAGCAGCGCCCTTTTATTAATGGCTGTGGCTTATATAATTCATTTTCTGCCGGAAAGAACAAAAGAATCATACAGGGGATTATTTATTAAAATCCCGATTGTTGCTCAGCTTGGGGTAATTATGCTGGTTGCAATACTGCTATTTCAGATGAGGACTACGGAAGTAATACCGTTTATATACTTCAGATTCTGAATTTGACTCTTGAATATTATAAATAAGTATTCTGGATTTTTTCTCCTTTTACAAACGGCGCGATAGCCCGGTTGTAAATACCCTGTACATAAGCGATTGCCATACCATAGTTGGTAACCGGCACTCCGGCTTTAATTGCTGACTCTAACCTGTTATGAAGCTGTTTCCTGGTTATCATGCAGCCACCACATTGTATTACAAGCGAGTAGTCAGTAATGGGTCTGGGCAGCGTATCAAGTCCTGCAACAATATCGTATTCAATCTTTTTGCCGGTAAAATTGGTTATCCACCGGGGAATTTTAGTTCTTCCGATATCATCGCAGGAGACATGATGAGTACATGATTCAAGAAGAAGTACCCTGTCACCGTCTTTTAATCCGGATATCTTAGGGGTACCTTTGAGGTAGTTATCAAAATCACCTTTGAAACGGGCAAGCATAATACTAAAGCTTGTCAGCGGAATATCTTTCGGAATGGATGCATCGGCTTTTACAAATACCTGCGAATCAGTAATTGCCAGAGCAGGTATTATCTTGGTTTTTTTCAGGAAAGCATCAACCTCTCTCTCTTTTAAGACTATGGCAACGGCTTCATTGTCAAGAATATCTCTGATGGCCTGCATTTGGGGAAGAATGAGCCTTCCGGCAGGAGCTTCAATATCGATAGGGGTAATGAGAATTACAATATCACCATAGCTGATGAGGTCACCAAGAAGAGTCGGATTTTTATATGAGTGTTCGGGAATTGTGTCACGGATGAGGCTTATAAGCGCCTCATAATTTCTTTTATCGGTTGATGAAAATTCAAAGAGCGAAGTCCCTGTAATTGATAATATCTTCTGTTTAAACTCAGCTTCAGGCTCCTGGATATCAGATTTACTATGTATTACAATAAATGGAAGATCTTGATCAGTAAACTTTTTCAAAAGTTCATCTTCAAATTTCCCCCATGAATTCTCAGTAACGACAAGCAGGGCCAGATCAATAGTTTCAAGGGTACGGATCGTCCGGTCCACTCTTTTCTGTCCAAGTTCACCGGAGTCATCTATACCTGCAGTATCAATTAGGATCACAGGACCAAAACCTGTGATCTCAAATGATTTTTTAACGGGGTCGGTTGTGGTACCTGCATGGTCGGATACTATGGCTATTTCCTGACCTGCCAGGCAGTTGATCAGGCTGCTTTTACCATTATTGCGACGACCATAAATACCTATGTGAGGTTTTGACTCTCTTCCCTTTGAAATCATTCCTGGAAATTTGCTGCAAAATTAGCAATTTTTTCGTCATATAGAGACTCCCAATTTGGGCGTCTCTACGATGAATGCGGATTGGTTTCAAAGATCATCCAGTGAAAAGCCCAGTTTTAGCAGATTTCCCGGTTCCAGAATGGATCGAAGTTTTGTTTCATCAATCAACTTCAGGATGTTGTTGGCCTCAAAGATATCAATCCTCTTATCTTTCATCAGTTTGGCGAGTTCAGCTGCCTTATGGTATCCAATATAAGGACTTAAAGCAGCCGTAACCGATGGACTATATATAACAGCTTCATATCCGGCTGTTTCATTTATAATCAATCCAGTGAACAGGTTGTTTAATAAGGTTACATTACACGAGATAAGCAGATTAATGCTTTCAATAATTGAGCAACCGATAACCGGAAGATATGCATTTAGTTCAAGTGAACCCTGGCCGCTGAGCGAAGAGATAAGTACATCATTTGAATATATTTTATGTGCTGAGGAGATGACAAATTCCGGTATTACAGGATTAATCTTCCCCGGCATTATTGAGCTTCCAACCTGCCGGGAAGGGATTGCAAGGATCTTTTCTCCGACCAGGTCCGAAGAAAGAATCCGGAAGTCCGAAGACATTTTTTCAAGATTTACTGCATGCGCCTTCAGAGTAGCATGGATCTCAACCCATTTGTCCATATTGGATGTAGCGTCTGACAGGTTTTCACTATGTGCAAGAGGCAGTCCTGTCAGATTCCGCAATTCGGGGACAACTTCCATAATGAAAAACCGTGGTAATGATAGTCCTGTACCTGTTGCTCCACCACCAAGATTGACCTGTTTGATTCTTTCGGAGCATTTTGACACTCTCCACCAGTCGCGTGAAAGGGCTTCATTGTAAGTACTGAAGAGTACTCCGAATGAAGAAGGGACGGCTACCTGCATCTGAGTATATCCCGGACGAAGCTTCTCCCTGTATTTTTTCTCAAACTCTTCCACCTTCTGCCGAAGCATATTTATTCTTTCCTCGAGGGATTGTAAAAGGTTCATTACAGCAACAGTGAGAGCTGTTGGAATCACATCGTTTGTTGACTGATAAATATTGACATCTTCAGTTGGATCAATATGATTATATTCACCGCATTTCTTTCCGGTTTTAAGCAGTGCAGCATTGGCTATGATTTCATTGATATTCATGTTTATGCTTGTGCCGGCTCCTCCCTGTACAGCAGGAATAATAAAATTTTCAAAATGGTCACCGGCAGACAGTTCTTTTGCAGCTGAACTCAGTGCATTTAGGATCTCGTCGCTTAAAATTTTAAATGGAAGATCTTTCCCGAGTTTTTCCGCAGCAGCTGTCCGGAATTTTCTATAGGTGTTATAACAGGCTAGTTTTGTGATGCCAACTGCCTTGTACCATTCAACAGGAAACGGAGAGTTGCCTGGAAAATTTTCTTTAGCTCTTTCCGAATGGATGCCATACAATGCTTCGGATGGTATCTGTTTTTCGCCAAGAGCATCTTTTTCAGTACGGTACATAATAAAAAATTATCTTTTTTCTTTGTTTTCTGCCCCCTACCCCCTAAAGGGGGTTTAAATCCATCTTGATTCTTAGCCCCCCTTTAGGGGGTTGGGGGGCAAAATATCCACAGTGGGTCCACAGAGTTATATATTACTGCCGGAAACAGGCAATGCATAGGATTGTACGTCTTTTCCGCCAATTTCATTCGGGCAGAGGATTATCAGTCTTTCAAGCACATTCCTGAACTCCCTTATATTTCCGGTCCACTGGATTTTCTGAAGTTCTTTAATAGCCTCTTTCGTAATAATCTTTTTACTCATTCCGTATTCGTTACAGATTAAGGTATTAAAATGTTCTGCGAGAAGGGGGATATCGTCTTCTCTTTCATTAAGTGCAGGAACATGGATCAGTATAACACTCAGCCTGTGGTACAGATCCTCACGGAATCCGTTATTTTCGATCTCCTTTTTAATGTTCTTATTAGTTGCAGTGATTACCCGAACATTGACATGAATATCTTTATCTGAGCCTACCCTTGTAATCTTATTTTCCTGAAGAGCTCTCAAAACTTTTGCCTGTGCCGACAGGCTCATATCGCCTATCTCATCAAGAAAAAGAGTTCCTCCGTTTGCCTGTTCAAACTTACCAATCCTTTGTTTGATAGCTGAAGTGAATGAGCCTTTTTCATGACCAAAAAGTTCACTTTCAATAAGTTCTGATGGGATTGCTGCGCAATTGACTTCAATAAAAGGACCTTTAGCCCTATTGCTTTTCTCATGTATCTGATGAGCTACCAATTCTTTCCCGGTTCCATTGGATCCTGTTATAAGCACTCTTGCTTCAGTAGGAGCAACCCTGTCGATCATACTTTTGACCTTTTCAATAGCCTCCGATTCACCAACAATCTCATACATCTTGCTCACCTTGTTTTTAAGGACCTGAGTCTGGGTGATAAGAGTTGATTTATCCATTGCATTACGGATCGTAATGAGGAGTCTGTTAAGGTCAAGAGGCTTTTCGAGAAAATCGTATGCTCCTTTTTTTATTGCTTCAACAGCTGTATCGATATTTCCGTGACCGGAGATCATTATAACAGGAGTGTCAGATGATGTCTCTGAAATCTTGCTAAGGACCTCGATGCCATCCATCTTAGCCATCTTGATATCGCAGAGAACTATGTCGTATGAATTGGCAGAAAACATTTCAAGCCCTTTGGGTCCGTCTTCTGCAAGGTCAACTTCATGTTTTTCATATTCAAGCACCTCCTTCAGAGTATTCCGGATTGCCTTTTCATCATCAATGACTAATATTTTAGACATTTACTTTTGTCTTTTTACTTTTGTCTTTTGTCTTTACCCACTGTACCTTAGCCACTTCCACATCTCTTTCCATGAGGTTTTCTTTCCATACATAAGGATACCTGTCCGGTAAACCTTAGCTGCCATCCATACAAATGCGCCAAATGTTACCACCATTAATACCATTGAAACGCCTATCTGCCAGTATGGAACACCAAAAGGAATACGGGCCATCATAACGATAGGAGAAGTGAGGGGGATCATTGAACACCAGAATGATAGAGAACTTTCAGGGTTTTGCATCGTTCCCATTGCCACCATGAGTGCAAGTATAATGGGTATAGTTACCGGAAGCATGAATTGTTGTGTTTCGGTTTCGTTATCAACCGCCGATCCAATTGCAGCGAATACAGAGGCATAGAGAAGATAGCCTGTTACAAAATAAAAGATAAAACAGACTATTATCAAACCCCATGGCTGATTCATTGCACTGTCGAACAGCCTGGAGAATTCTGCAAGCTGGGGTGACATCTCTGTAGTTTGGGTTGTTGTTGCTGCGTCCTGCTGATTCCCTGTCATTAGATTCTGCGGCATTGATTGTGAGATCTCTGCAACATTTGATTTCGGGAGAAGAGTGGTTTTCAGAACCGTAACAATTCCAACAGTAAGGAAGATCCAGATAAAGAATTGCGTGAGTCCGACAAGGGCAATACCTATAATTTTCCCCATCATCAGCTGTATCGGTTTCACGGATGAGATTATAACCTCGACAACCCTGCTTGTTTTTTCCTCTATCACTCCTCTCATAACCTGGGCTCCGAAAATGAAAACCAGCATATACATCAGAAAACCAAATAAGTATGCCAGAGCCATTGCAATACCAGTGCTTGTCTTTTTAACCACACCTGATGAATCGATCTTTATTGTCTGAACAGATACATTTGTCTCGACGTTTTTCATTATTTCGTCAAGATTTTCAATCTTGTACGCCAACAACTTTTGCTTCTCGATCTCCTTTTTCAGGGAATTTTCAATATGCTGAAGGAGTCCAATAGCTGGTTGTTGCTTTGAAATAAGTTGAACGGCATTTGGGGTATTTACCAGCTCAGGTGAAATATAGAGAATCCCATAATACCCTTCCTTCTCAAATGTCTTTTTAAAGTCTTCAACTTTAGTGTTTTCAAGATACACAAATTCGGCATCCTTTGTGTTTTTAATAACACCTTTAAAAAGATCGGAGCTATCTTCGATTACTGCTATCTTTTTAAATTCACCACCCTGGCTCATCATTATGAGAGTGGGTACAGTAATTATAGCTGCCATGAGAAGAGGTGCAAGAATGGTCATTATTATGAATGATTTTTTTCTTACCCTTGTTATATATTCTCTTTTAATAATTACGGATATTTTGTTCATAATAGGAAGGTTTCGATGTTAATAACAGGTTTTAATTACGGGCTTCAATTACTCTGATAAAAATCTCATTCATTGAAGGAAGAGCCGGGTTAAAAGAGATTATTTTGCCCGATTTCATAAGATTTTGCAGGATATCATTTGTGGAAATATCGCTGGTAGTCTTTAGCCGGATTATACTTTTCTTACTGTCTGTCTGCTGATTCAGAATATTGTAATGACCATTCCCTTCTATTTTTACATTACCGTCAAATACAAGATCATATTCGTTGGCAGCCCATTTACTACGTATCTCATTAACACTTCCTTCAAGAATTGTTTTTGCCTTGTCAATAAGAGTTATATTATCACATAGCTCTTCAACGGATTCCATGTTATGAGTTGAAAAAATAATTGTAGCTCCTCTTTCACGCAGGAACAGTATTTCATTTTTTACAATTTTAGTATTCAGGGGGTCAAATCCTGTGAATGGTTCGTCAAAAATCAAAAGTTTGGGTTCGTGAAGGATTGTTGTCACAAACTGGACTTTCTGTTGCATCCCCTTTGATAGTTCTTCAACTTTTTTGCCCCACCAGTCAATAATATCGAGTTTTTTAAACCAGTATTTAAGTCTTTTCATCGCTTCCGCTTTTGAAAGTCCTTTGAGCTGGGCAAAATACAAGGCCTGTTCACCGACCTTCATTTTTTTATACAAACCTCTTTCCTCAGGAAGATAGCCAATTACCTGAACATCAGAAGGTATCAGCTTCTTACCATTAAGGAATAATTCGCCGGAATCTGGTCCGGTAATCTGATTGATGATCCTTATAAGTGTGGTTTTTCCGGCGCCATTAGGTCCCAGCAGTCCGTATATGCATTGTTCCGGAACAGACATGCTTACATTATCGAGCGCCAGCTTGTCGCCGTATTGTTTTGTGACATTCTTTGCTTCAAAAAGTGCCATAAGGAATTAATATTAAAATATTTTAATAGACGTGTAAATATAAAAAAAATCTCTTTGATCCTACTCGAAGTACCCTCTCATCCTTTCGAAAAAGCCCTTATCGTTTTTGTCGGGATTGGGTACGAATGTGTCAGAGTCCTTAAACTTCTCAAATATCTTCATCTCTTCCTTGTTCATGCTTTTGGGTATCCAGACATTCACATTAACCAGAAGATCTCCACGACCATATCCATTGACTTCGGGTAATCCTTTTCCGCGGAGACGTAAAATTTTTCCAGGCTGGGTGCCAGGTTCTATTTTTATTTTTACGTTATTATCGACGGTAGGTACTTCAACATGTGTGCCAAGCACAGCATCCGGGATGCTTATAAAGAGATTAAAGATCAGATCATTACCTTCTCTTATCAGGTCGGGATGCTCTTCTTCGTCAATTACTACCAGAAGGTCTCCATTAACTCCGCCTCTCCGGGGAGAGTTTCCTTTACCTCCAACAGTCATCTGCATTCCTTTACCAACACCGGCAGGGATATTGATTTTGATGATCTCTTCTTTCTGTACGATCCCTTCTCCATAACAGGTAGTACATTTTTTGGTAATACTTTTGCCTTCTCCGCCGCATGAGGGGCAGACAGATGTTGTCTGCATCTGGCCTAGCATAGTATTGGTCAGTCTGGTGACTTGACCTGATCCGTGACATGTTGAACATGTTGATAGACTTGATGCATCGGCTGCTCCTGTACCTCCGCAGGTGTCACATGTATCGTATTTGTTGACTTTGATTTTCTTTTCAGCTCCCGCTGCAATTTCCTGAAGCGTCAGTTTAACCTTGACTCTGAGATTACTACCCTTATTCACCCTGTGTCCTCGTCTGCCACCACCACCAAATGCACCAAATCCGCCAAAAGCATCACCGAAAATATCGCCAAATGATGAGAAAATATCATCCATTGTCATTCCCTGACCTCCGAAACCGTTCCCGGCACTTCCCATTCCTGCATGTCCATAGCGATCGTAACGGGCTTTTTTTTCATCATTACTTAAAACCTCATAAGCTTCAGCAGCTTCCTTGAAATTTTCTTCTGATTTCTTATCTCCCGGATTCTTATCGGGGTGATACTTTAAAGCCTGTTTCCTATATGCTTTTTTTATCTGCTCCTTTGTGGCCTCTTTTGATAATCCAAGCACTTCATAATAATCTCTTTTTCCCATTCCTCCAGATTTTTATTTTATTCAGCCACTTTCCCTGATTTCGGATTCATATATAGAATTTATTCGCCGACAACCACTTTCGCAAATCTCAAAACTTTATCCTGCAGATAATAACCCTTTAATAATACATCTACCACTTTCCCCTTTTTTTCATCCTCTGCGACAGGAGTTTTTGCGACAGCCTCATGAAGATCAACATTAAAATTACTGTTCATTGATTCAATTTCTTTTACCCCATTTTGTTTAAGAAATTCGCTGAACTTACCATAGATAATATAAATGCCATCTTTCATTGCAGCATAATCAGATGCTGTATCCATGTGTTTCAGGGCTCTATCAAAATCGTCCATTATTGGGATGATACTAATGAGCAGGTTTTCACTGGCATATTTCGATAATTCCATTTTCTCCCGAAGTGTTCTTTTCCTGTAATTATCAAATTCAGCTGAAAGACGAATATACTTATCCTGCACTTCTGCCAGTTTTTCTTCAAGAGCTTTAACCTCGGGGACAACTTTGTCAGAAGCAGTGCTTTCTTCTGCTATACCATCAGATGAATGTTCTGTTGATCTTTCTGAATCGGAATTCTCAGATTTTTCCTTGTTATTATTATTGGGATTATTAGTATTTTCTTTATTTTCAGTTGTTTTGTCAATATAATCCTGGATAGCCTCCTCCTGATCCTTCATCTTTTTTTTCATCATCACTCACTGTATTTCATTTTCATATCATTGATTAACAAATTGCCTGCCAACCTCGTTGATTTGACAAATTGGCAGGGAAATTAGGATAAAGGGACTGAGTGACTGAGAGACTGAGAGACGTGGAGATTTAATGACTAAAACGTACTTGCTCAAACTCCCTAAGTCCCTAACTCCCTAAGTCCCTAAGTCTCTAAGTCTCTTAGTCTCTCAGTCTCTTAGTCTTTGTTATGGTACTCGTTGAATATCTGCACCTATTGCATTGAGCCGTTTATCAATATTCTGATATCCCCGGTCGATCTGTTCAATATTATGAATAACACTTTTACCTTCTGCAGAAAGAGCAGCAATGAGCAGGGCTACTCCGGCTCTGATATCGGGCGATGACATGACCGTACCTTTTAGTCTGATCATTTTATCCTGACCGATTACCGTGGCTCTGTGCGGATCACAAAGAATTATCTGAGCGCCCATATCAATGAGTTTATCAACAAAGAACAGTCGGCTTTCAAACATTTTCTGATGAATAAGAACAGCACCTTTTGCCTGGGTAGCTATGACAAGGAATACACTGAGCAGGTCCGGAGTCAATCCAGGCCAGATGGCATCAGATATAGTCATAATTGATCCATCTATAAAAGTCTCTATTTCATAATGCTTCTGACTTGGAATAAAGATATCATCGCCTCTTCTTTCGAGTGCTATTCCAAGACGGCGGAAGGAGTCGGGTATAATTCCAAGGTTTTCGTAGGATGTATTTTTAATAGTGATCTCCGATTCTGTTATGGCAGCCATTCCAATAAATGATCCGATTTCAATCATATCTGGCAGAATGGTATGGATACATCCACGAAGACCTGTAACTCCATCAATATAAAGAAGATTTGATCCAATACCGTCAATTTTTGCTCCCATGGAAACCAGCATCCTGCAAAGTTGCTGAATATAGGGTTCACAGGCAGCATTATATATTGTTGTACGACCCTTTGCAAGGACCGCAGCCATAATAATATTAGCGGTACCAGTTACAGATGCCTCATCGAGGTGCATATATGTACCTGTTAACGACTGTGCTTCAACTTTAAAAAAGGGATCGGCGGAATCAAATTCAAATCGGGCACCAAGTTTTTGGAAACCGGTAAAATGTGTATCAACTCTTCGTCGTCCGATCTTATCACCTCCGGGTTTTGGAATAAAAGCTTTTCCAAACCTGGCAAGAAGGGGGCCGACTATCATTATCGATCCTCTTAAACTGGAGCTCTGTACCCTGAATTCACTTGTCTGGAGATAATCGAGATCGACATTTATCGCCTCGAAGCTTATTACAGACCCAGGTTCTCTGGTAACTTTAACACCCATGCAGCTGATAAGCTCGATCAGCTTATTAACATCGCTAATATCAGGAATATTCCTGATTGTAACTTTTTCTGAAGTAAGGAGAGTTGCACAGATTACCTGCAAGGCTTCATTTTTGGCTCCCTGAGGAGTTATCTCTCCCTTAAGCGATTTACCTCCTTTAACGATAAAACTACCCATTAATGTCTGCTGTGTCCTTTTTTCTTAACGAATTGTTTGTTTTGTTGCTTACCATGAGGTTTTCCAAGCGGCTTTCTTTTGACCGGAGGTATCAGTTCTCTGACTTCAAGAATTTTTACTCCCTCAGTCATTTTCAGTTTCCCGGCAGACAATAATTTCATGTCTTTTATTATCACCTCATCAGCAACCTGAGCTCTGTTCCATGTGATATATGATTTCTTCATCTGATTAACAATCAGAGTAGTAAGGTATTCCTTTTCACCTCCTTCTTCCAATTCACAAGCAGCATCAATCATCAATTCAATAATGCGGCCATAATGGAGAAATCTGATATCACCCTGCTTGTAAGGTACCTGCTTGGGCTTCTCAACAAACTTCGAAGGTTCAGGAACAGGATATGGTGAGTCAATATCCAACTCAAAGCTTGCAATAAGTGCCAGGTGATCCCATAATTTGTGTTTAAAATCGCCTACATCACGGAGATGGGGATTAAGGTTGCCCATAATTGAAATTATGGTCTTTGCAGCACGGTTTCTCTCAACTCTGTCCTCAATGGTCTTAATATGATCGACCATCTTCTGAACATTTCTTCCGTATTCAGGCAAAGCCATTCTTTTCCTCTGAGTGTTGTAATCGTAATTCATTATGTGCGAATTAATTTATGCAAAGCTAGTAATTTAAAGTAAATTCACGAAAGGTTAGGAATTGAACGTCATACACAGCAAATTAGAATATAATCTTATGGTTGTCAGTATTCTCGCTATGGCATTATTAATTAAAGATTCGGAATATCCATGGGGCATGTATTGCTATAGATCCAGAAACTGAATAGCAAGACCTGAAAACAAAATCATTGCTCCGGCGATAAGATGACTGTATTTCTCTACAGGTTTAAGATTTATCTTATTTAATCCAAGTTTAAAGGCCAGAACAACCGACATCATGGTAATAATTGTAACGATGGCAAACAGGAGGGATACTATTATTGCTCCTGAGATATTATTTTCGGCTGCAGGATACATCACTAAAGGAATTAATGGCTCACAGGGCCCAAAAACAAAAATAAGGAAAAGAATCCAGGGTGTAGTTTTAAAAACTTCTTCCTCATGAATATGAGTATGTTCATTATAATGATCATGCTCATGAAGATGTTTCTCCCCATTGAAATGGAAATGAGAATGGCTGTGTCTCTTTTTCCTGACAAGGTTTCTGACACTGATAATCATATAAACCAGCCCGAAAGCAATAAATAGCCAGGCTGCAATATTCCCCCTGAATGATTCCACAGATACAAGTCTGGTCACAGATATTCCGACAGCAATACCTATCAGCCCCAGAATTACTGAACTGAGAACATGCCCTATCCCACATAAAAATGTGATTATCATTGTTTTTCTGAGTGACCATTTTTTTGCCTGACTGAGTACAATAAAAGGAAGGTAATGATCAGGCCCCAGAAGGGTATGGATAAAACCAATTGAGA
>Ga0209747_1000997_pt1 | contig 15300 bp, 11 predicted proteins | sample BarGraNGADG00311_FD_184498 | JGI IMG/M metagenome (GOLD analysis project Ga0209747, IMG submission 184498) | Arctic peat soil microbial communities from Barrow, Alaska - Barrow Graham LP Ref core NGADG0011-311 (SPAdes) (version 2) | ecosystem: Environmental > Terrestrial > Soil > Wetlands > Peat... | reverse complement strand
AGCATCCGTCTTCTTATTAATCCAGACCCCTATATTGCGTGGAGGACTTATTCCTGTAGTTTCGTGGTTATCCAGGCAATATATGCGTCAGACCCCTATTTTGCGCCGCCTGTAAAAAAGTGGACGGGAAAAGTGGACAGTGAACGACCCCTGTCCTTTGTACTTTGAACTTCAGGTCAGTGTTTTGTGAAGCGGTCCGCCCGCGTGATAGAGTTGAAGGCCGCGGGCGGCATGGAAGCCGGCCCGCGAAAACGGGAAATAATACCGTTCCCTGGCTTAAATAAAAGGAGGAATCAGTATGGCGAAGGAGCAACAGGAAGTCTACCTCGTCGACGCCTGCCGCACCGCGTTCGGCAAGGCTCGACCGGACGGGTTTTTCGGGCAGACTCGCGCGGATGACATGGTCGTCAAGGTCATCCGGTCTCTCATGCACAGGAACCCGGAAGTCGACGGGGCCCTCATCGACGACAACATCTGGGGAGCCACCACCCAGCAGGGCGACCAGGGCCTGACCCTCGGTCGCACCAGCGCAATACTCGCGGGTCTTCCCGCAAGCGTTCCGGGGTACTCGGTGGACCGCATGTGCGCGGGCGGCATGACCGCCATCAACGCAGGCGTCGCGACGATCGCGATGGGCATGGCTGACGCCATCATCGCGGGCGGCGTAGAGCACATGGGCCATCACCCGATGGGCCAGGGGGCCGACCCCAACCCGCGCTTCATCGCCGAGAAGCTCGTCGACCCGAGCGCTCTCAACATGGGCATGACTGCGGAGAACATCCACGACATGTATCCCAACCTCACCCGCGAGATGGCCGACGAGTACGCGGTCTACTGCCAGCAGAAGGCCAAGGCGGCCCTCGAAGCCGGTTACTTCGACGACATCATCATCCCGATGACAGTCTGGAGCGAGGGTGGATGGCGCATTGCCGACAAGGACGAGCAGCCCAGGCCAGAGGCAACGGTCGAGAGCATGAAAGGCCTGCGCCTCCCGTTCCGCAAGGGCGGGCGCGTGACGCCCGGCAACAGCTCAGGGCTGAACGACGGCGCGGCCGGCGCGCTCCTCGTATCGGGCAAGCTCGCCAAGGAGCTCGGCCTCAAGCCCAAGATGAAGGCACTCGGCTTCGGATACGCCGGCGTCAAAGCCGAGGTCATGGGCCTGGGCCCGATCCCGGCTACCGAGAACGTCCTCAAGCGCACCGGGCTCAAGTTCGAAGACCTCGACTTCATCGAGCTCAACGAAGCGTTCGCGGTGCAGTGCCTCGCCTACATCGAGGCGTTCGGTATGGAAGACTACAAGGACAAGCGCCTGAACCAGCTGGGTGGAGCCATAGCTTTCGGCCACCCGCTCGCCTCCTCGGGGGGCCGGCTGGTAGCACACCTGGCGAAGCTGTTTGAGATGCACCCGGAGGCCAAGTACGGCATCACCACGCTATGCGTCGGCCTCGGCATGGGCGCAGCGACCATCTGGGAGAATGCGAAATAGACATACAACCCGGCGCATGCGCCGGGTTTTCGAAAGGAGGCAGGATGGCCGAAGAGTTGGTAACCCAGTTTAAGGTGACCTATTTTGATCATCCAAAGGCGGGCAAGCTCGCCATAATGACGATGGACAACGGCGCGGACTACAAGAAGCCGAACACGTTCGGCGCGGGAGCGCTTGCTTCCCTGAACGAGGCGATGGACAACCTCGACAAGGACATCAAGGGGCTCCTGCTCACGGGCAAGCTGTTCATCTTCTCTGTAGGCGCGAACCTCATGGAGGTTCCCGCGATCCAGTCAGTAGAGGAAGGTAAAGAGGTCGGCACCCAGGGCCATGCGGCGTTCAAGCGCATCATGGACCTCGACGTCCCGACGCTCGCAGCGATCAACGGCGCCGCCATGGGAGGCGGGGTCGAGATCGGGCTCTACTGCGACTACCGGACGATATCCAAGGGTGCGGCGCCTTACGCTCTGCCCGAGTGCTTCCTGGGCCTGGTCCCGGGGTGGGGCGGCACGCAGCTCGTCCCCAAGCTCGTCGGCGCTGAGAAGGCGATCGAGCTCATCATCAAGAACCCGCTCGGCAACAACCGCATGATCAACGGCCCCAAGGCCTTCAAGATGGGCCTGGCCGACTGGCTGCTCGATCCCGTCGAGTTCCTCGACGAGTCCGTCGAGATCCTTGCCAAGATCGTTACCGGTGAGACGAAGCTCGAGCGCGAGAAGCCGGACCTGTCGAACATCAAGGCCGAAGTCGACGCGGCGCGCGAGTTCGTCAAGAGCCGCGTACACGGCGGAGCAATCGCTCCTTACCGCGCATGCGACCTGATCGAGAACTCGGCCAAGTGGACGCTCGACGAAGGCTTCGATGCCGAGAGCCAGGCGCTGGGCGAGCTCATCATGAGCGACCAGCTCCGCGCGTCGGTATACGCATTCGACCTCACGCAGCGCAGGGCCAAGCAGATGGTGGGCATCCCGCAGGTGCCGCCGCTGCCGGTCAACAAGGTGGGCGTCATCGGCGCCGGCCTCATGGCCTCGCAGTTCGGCCTCCTGTTCCTGCAGAGGCTCGAGGTCCCGATCGTCATGAAGGACATCAAGCAGGAGTTCCTCGACAAGTGCAAGGGCTACATCGAGGCACAGCTCGACGGCGTCGTCGCCAAGGGCAGGATGGACGAAGCCAAGGCCGGCTTCCTCAAGAGCCTGGTGACATACACGCTGGTGGACGAGGGCTTCGCCGGGTGCGACTTCGTGATCGAGGCCGTCTTCGAGGAGATGGGGATCAAGCAGAAGGTGTTCGGCGACGTCGAGAAGGTCGTCAGCGAGACATGCATCCTCGCGACCAACACCTCATCGCTCTCCATCACCGAGATGGCTTCCAAGCTGAAGAACCCCGAGCGCGTTGTTGGCTTCCACTTCTTCAACCCGGTGGCGGTGCTGCCGCTGCTCGAGATCATCAGGGGCGAGAAGACCAACGACGTGACCATGGCGACCGCCGGCTCAGTCGCAAAGAAGATCAAGAAGACGGTCGTCGCGATGAAGGACGCGCCGGGCTTCCTGGTAAACAGGCTCCTCATCAGGATGATGAGCGCCACGAGCGACATCGTGGACGGCTCGAACACGCCGCAGGAAGTCGACGAGGCGATGGTGGAGCTGGGGCTCCCGATGGCGCCGTTCGACCTGCTGGCGCTGGTCGGCCCCGCCGTCGGCCTGCATGCCACCGAGACCCTGGCCGCGGCGTTCCCGGAGCGCTACAAGGTCAGCCCGAACATCGTGAAGCTCGTCGAGATGAAGAAGGGCGGCGTATATCTCCCGATGACGAAGGAGATCGACCCCGAGGTCGCAGCCGTCTGGAAGAAGGACGAGTCCAGGCCGAAGCTGTCGGCCGACGAGATCAGGGCGATCTGCCTCGAGGGCCTGGCCGACGAGGCGAGGCACATCCTCGACGACGGCGTCGTCGCGGAGCCGCAGGACATCGATACCGGCCTGATCATGGGCGCGGGCTACCCGTTCTTCATGGGCGGACTCACCCGCTACCTCGACCAGAAGGGCATCAGCCAGAAGGTCAACGGCAAGCCGTTCCTGACCGAAGAGGAGTTCGTGGCCTACCTGAACCGGTAAGCCGGGACTTTACGATAGACAGAAGGCGCGCCTCCCGTGGCGCGCCTTCTCTATTGAACTCGATCTGTGGACAGGCACCGGATCAAGCGGCGCCTATCAGTTCCCGTTGAACGACGGGTCGCGCTTCTCCGCGAACGCGGCCAGCCCTTCCTGCGCGTCCGCGCTAGAGATCGCCCCTCGCACCATCCTGGTCACCTCGGGGTCGGTTGCCGCCCGCGCCCCGTGGGCGGACAGCAGCGCGATCGATTTCTTGAGCCCGATGAGCGACAGCGGCGCGCGCTTCATGATGTCGCGCGCGAGGTCCATGCTGAACTGCTCGACCACTTCGTCGGGGACGACCCAGTCCAGCAGGCCCATCTCCCTGGCCTCGCGGGCGTCGAAGTGCCGCGCGGTGAGAAAGAGCTTCTTGGTGGTGAGGGGGCCGACCTCGCGAAGGAAGCGCGTGATCCCCTCCGGCGGGTAGACGATGCCGAGCCTCGCCGGCGGCATCCCCACCTTGCTTTCCTCTGACGCCACCCTGATGTCGCACGCGAGCGCCATCTCGAGCCCGGCGCCCATCGCGTAACCTTTCACCTGGGCTACGATCGGGTACGGGAAATCGTCGATGGCCTGCAGCGCGTTGCGGAGGTCGCCGCCCCTGCTGATGAGCGCGTAGTTCTCGGCCGGCGTGGCCGCGAGCATCTCAGTGAGGTCCATTCCCACGCAGAACGCCTTGGTGCCGGCGCCTTTCAGGAGGGCGCAGTTCGCCAGCTTCTCTCTCTTGAGCTTGTCGAACATCTCGATGAGCTCCCGCAGCAGCATGGAAGAGAGGGCGTTGCCTACTCCGGGCCTGTTCAGGGTGATTACCGCGATGTTGTTATCGACCTCGAGGGTCAGCTGGTTATCCCCCTCGGGGTCGCCCGCGTCGGTCTTGTTCTTGCGCTCAGACAAGGTCGCCTCCTTACTGCTGGCGCCGGCCCGCTTCCGGCCCGGACTTATCGCACATCAATATCAAAGCCAAAGCTGAAGAAAAGTCCCTTGTCATGAATCCCCGTCCGTTGTGTGACTAGTAGTATAGGCGCGCCCGCTCCACGCGTCCAACGTCGCGGCGCGCCCGGGCGCCTCCGGAAGCGAAGGCGTGTGGTACCATCAAAGCATGCGGACAGCGGCGTTTCGGGCGAGGGGGTCTTCCATGCAAAAGCTCAAGGACAAAGAGATCGACATCAACGGCCTGGAGGGGACCATCCGCCTGAGCCGCAACGAGTATGGCGTCCCACTGGTGCGCGCGGACAGCTTCAACGACCTGTTCTTCGGGCTGGGGTGGGTGCATGCATATGACCGACCGGTCGAGCTCGAGCTGACGCGCCTGGTCGCCAAGGGCACCGCCGCCGAGCACCTCCAGGCCTCTGACGAGCTCATCGCTTCGGACATGTACATGCGCCGCTACGACCTGGCGGGCAACGGCAGGGAGCAGGTCGCTCATCTCACAGACGAGGCGGCGAGGATCGCCGAGGCGTACTGCGCCGGCATCAACCACGTGCTCGATCACGGGCGCAGGCCTTTCGAGTTCAAGCTCATCGGCCACCGCCCCGAGGCCTGGACCGCCGCCGACTGCATCACGATGACCAAGATAATCGGGCTCATCGACATGACGGAGACACAGGGCTGGGTCGAGAAGCTCATCGTGCAGATGCTTCAGAACGGTGTGCCTCTCGCCGCGCTCCGCGAGCTGTTCCCCTACATGACCGACGAGCCCGACCCGGTGTTCCTGGAGGTACTCAAGCAGGTGAAGCTGAGCGAGCCGATCGTGCCGCTGACGCTGCGCTGGAAGTCCCTCCCCCGGATGAAGGCCAGCAACAACTGGGTGGTTTCTGGAAGCAGGAGCGCGTCGGGCAAGCCCATCCTCTGCGGCGACCCTCACCTTGACAGCTCGAGGCTGCCAGCGATATGGCACGAGGTTATGCTCCGCTCCGGTGACATGTGGTTCGCCGGCTGCACCGTGCCGGGGATACCGCTGCCGGCCCTCGGGCGCACGGACCGCCTCGCGTGGTCGCCGACCTACGGCTACATGGATGTGATCGATTTCTTCGTCGAGGAGGTCAAGGACGGCCGCTACCGGCGCGGCGACGAGTGGCGCGACTTCGAGGTGCGCGAGGAGGTCGTCAAGCTCAAGAAGGGCGAGCCCAGAAAAGTCCTCTTCTACGAGAACGAGCATGGGACTCTCGAGGGCGACCCCGCCGTGGACGGTTACTACCTCTCGATGGCGTTCACGCTGGGCAAGGGCAGCGGCGCGGACACGCTCAACCACGGCGCGGCGCTCCTGACGTCGAAGACGGTAGAGGAGGTCATGCCCCACTTCGCCGGGGTGGACTTCTGCTCGCAGAACTGGGTCTGCGCAGACAGCAAAGGCAACATCGGATACCACCAGAGCGGCAGGTGCCCGGTGCGCGCCGAAGGCGTGAGCGGCCTGCTACCCGTCCCCGGCTGGGACCCGGCCTTCGACTGGAAGGGCACGTGCCCGGTCGACGAGAACCCCTCGCTCTTCAATCCGCCGGAGGGCTATATCGGCACGTCCAACCAGGACATGAACTTCTGCGCGAAGGCCAAGGTGTGCAACCTGCCCATGGGCGACTGGCGGGCGCGAAGGATCCACGAGATGCTGGGCGCTCGAGAGGACCACACCGTGGATTCCATGCAGCGGATGCACTACGACCGTTACTCGAAGCAGGCCGAGGACTGGATGCCCTTGATCCGGCCGCTCCTCGGCGACGGCCCGCGCGCGGAGCTGCTGAGGGGTTGGGACGAGCGCTACGAGAGCGATTCCCTGGGCGCCTCGGTCTTCGAGAACGTCTACCTCGAGCTCGCGCGCCTCGTGTTCGGGGAGCAGTCGCTCGGCCCGGCGGTGATCGCCCACCTGATGGCCGAGACGATCATCTTCTGCGATTTTACAGGGCTCTTCGACCGCGTGTTGCTTCGCGAGGAGTCGTGGTGGTTCGGGGGGAAGAAGCGGGACGAGCTCCTGGCCGAAGCCATAGAGCGGGGCCTGAAGCGCGAGGCCCAGCCGTGGGGCGAGGGCCGCAAGGTGATGATGAAGAACATAATGTTCGCCGGCAAGCTGCCGAAGTGGCTGGGATTCGACTACGGACCGATCGAGATCATCGGCAACCGCGCGACGATCCCGCAGGGTCAGATCTTCAAGACATACGGAGGCAGGCAGGCGACCTTCTCGCCGACATACAAGTTCGTCACGGACTTCTCAGAGGAGTGCATACACTCGACGATGGCTGGAGGCCCGTCCGACCGCCGCTTCTCGCGCTGGTACACGAGCGGCGTTGCCGACTGGCTCGCCGGAAGATACAGGATAATGCGGCCGTAAGGACCCCTTTTAGAACTTCGGGAGGGCTGTGCCGAAGACGGGCGTGAGGCGGACGTAGAGCTCGTCGATCTTGTAGTCGAAGACCGCATCGTGCAGGTCGGGAAAGACCATCGCGTCGAGGTGCTCGATCGGGGTCGGGGAGGTGATCCACATGTCGAACGGCCCGTGGTCCTTGCCGTCAGTCATCGACTCCGCGAGCAGCACGACGCCTTCGGTCTCGAGCGAGTCCGCGAACTCCTCGAGCTGCTTCGCATAGTGCGGGTCGGCATTGAGAAGGAGCGCCTTTCCCTTCTCTCCATCGACCTGGAGCTCGGCGACGGGCTCCTTGATGACGAAGCGCTCATCCAATGACACCAGGGCTACCTTGTACAGCAACTCCTCACACTCCCGTGGTGGCGGTCCGGTACGAATATATCGCGTCCAGAAACTCGTCCAGCAGCTCGGGCGCCCGAACGGTCTCGGGCAGGACGCAGGGCCTCGCGGCTCCGTCCAGCCGCTCAAGCCCGCCGGTCATGAAGCGGCCCGGGCGCAGACGCAGTCCAACCTCGGCCTCCTCGAAGAGCCCCGGCCGGCGAAGGTACACCGCGGCAATAACGTCCCACGGCACGAACCCGCCTTTCCACGGCGTCGGAGCAAGCGCGTTCAGCCTGAGCCATGGCTTGACGTACCGTGACAGGTACCCGGCCGCCGGGTTGCTCATCGAAAGGATAGCGTCCAGCTCCCTGCGAGTGAAGACGACCTGGGTGCAGACGTCCATGGTGACGATGACTTTCCGGCACGGCGCGTCGAGCAACGCCCTCGCCGCGGCGATGTCCTTCATGAAGTTGAACTCGAGGGGAGACACGAAAGGCAGTCCGTAGCCGGCCTCCAGCGCGCCGCCCATAACCACGATGCTCTCGACCTGGCCGTAGAAGCCGTCGTGCACGAGCCCCGCGGTGGCGACGTTCGTGAGGGGGCCGATGGCGAGGACAGTGACGGCGCCCGGATTCTCACTCACTGTGGCCGCCAGGAATTCGCTTGCCGCGCTCGGCTTGCCGAGCTCTCGCTTGCTCGAAGCGCCCGGATGCACAGGCAAGTCAGGCCTGCCGGCGACGCGCAGCACTTCCTCCGCCTTGAGGGTCGTCTTCGCCAGAGGGGCGTTGCCGAAGACCGGTGTGACGCCGACAACCTCGAACTCCTCAGGCAGCGCGAGCAGGTAGAGCATCGCGAGCGCGTCATCCACGTCGCGAAAGGCGGACCCGATCGCCGGGTCGGTGTCGATGATGACTTTTCGTGCCGCCATGTCTGCCTCCTTGGAGCGGCGCGCCCCGATGGTGATACCATATATCAAACCAGGCGCCCGGGCGCCAGATTCGACTTCAGACGGGTGGGCGGAAGATGGCAGGCAGTCCCTCATGACATACGCATCGTTCGGGTGTTCGCTCGACGTGATGGACGCCCCCGAGAAGCTCGCGATGAAGCTCGCCTACCTGAACGCCCTGCGCGAAGGGGTGATACAGGCGCCGCTCGCGCGGGACCCCTACGATCTCCTCATGAATGAGCTGGGCGAGACTACCGGCATCGTCACCGTTGGACGGCTCGAGCTGGAGCCGTGGATGACCCCTCGCCCCGGCCTGGACGCGATCGGAAACGTCGACGTCGCGCTGGCGAGGGAGTTCCTCGACACCGGCGGCTGCAACGTCGTCGCCTCGAGGTTGAGAGAGTTTGTCCGCGACAGGGTGATGCCGCTGTCGCCGTTCCTCGTCGGCGTGGACCACTCGCTGACCGGCGGGGTCCTCCAGGCGCTCGCGGCTGACGGCGCGGGCAGCCTCTCGCTGGTCGTGCTGGACAGCCACCTCGATGCGATACCCGCCTCGGTCCGGAGGGCCGCGGCGCTGGCGCTCAGCGAGACCGAGACGGTTGCCGGCGAGGGGGAGCCCGAGCCCGAGCCTCCCGACAGCCTGACCTGTGGGTCATGGCTTGCTTCGGTGATGGATTCGGGACTTGTAGCGCCGGAGAAGATAGCCGTGATCGGCCCTTCCGATTACCCGGGCACACAGGCCGGCGACGAGCCCGACGCGGTGCGCAATTTCAGAGATGCCTACGCGGCGATCGAAGAGCGCGGGGTCACGGTCATTCCCAAGCGGCGCGTGCGCGAGATCGGCGCCGAAGCCGCGGCGCGCGAAGCCGTCCAGGCGATCGGGGCCGGCCGGGTCTACGTCTCCATCGACGCGGACGTCGGAGCAGGCGAGGCGGTGAAAGCCGTGAGGTTCCTCGACACCATCGGCCTCGATCCGGACGAAGTTCCCAGGCTCTGCGGCGCGCTTGCCAGGGAGCTTGCCCCGGCCGGCGCCGAGCTCTGCGGCTTCGACGTGATGGAGATAGACACGCACCTGGCAGACATTCCGGGCTCGGGCGACCGCACGCTGGAGATGTGCGCGCGCGCGGTCCGGGCGCTGCTGAGGCTGGTCGGCGAGAACGGCGACAGGCGGTGAAGCTTGTACGAAATTGAGGACCGGATAGGCGTCGAGAGCGGACAGACACGCCTCGAGTTCGACATCGACACGGGGCTCTTCTCGATCTACTGGGGGAAGGCTACCGTTCTCGCCGGCGCGCGGGTAGTAGTCACGACGCGGCACAAGAAGACCGTGGAGCGCTTCGAGCCCGAAGGCCCATGGGGGGTCGTGACCCACGTCGAGGGCGAGGAGCCCGGCACGCGAGAGGACCGGCTCTACCTGCGCAAGCCTACCGAGTGGGGGCGCCTGCTCTTCGTGGCCGAGCCCGCCGACGGCGACGCGCTGGTGATCCGCCTGGGGTTTGTGTGGACGAGCGAGGACGAGCCGCCCCGGATAGAGGCGCTGATACCGCTGAGCGTCCCGCCCGGCGGGGTCTGGCCGGGCCGGGAGAGCAGCCGGCGCTGGCGAGCTTACGTCCACGGCTGGCAGTGCTGGACGCCGACCGCCGCGCTCGCCGGGAAGAGGTCGGGCGACTACCTGCTGCCGCAGTTCCTGCCCAAGCGGCTCAAGCCGATGCTCTTGAACCAGTCCACACCAGTCTCGTCGGACCGCGGGCGGTTCGAGAGCGAGTGGTTCTCTGCGCTCGCGGATACGGACGCCGGCGACTCGTTCGTCCTCGGCTTCACCGGCGTGTCTCACGCCCTCTCGAGGGTATCGATGCTCGTCGGTCGCAAGCCTGAGCAGTCCGAGCTCGAGGCGCTCGTCCTGCTGGAGGGCAAGCAGCCCGAGCGGGAGAAGACAACCTGGAGCGAGCCCCTTGCCGTCATCCCGGGCGACCTCTCGACCGGGAACCTCGAGCTATACGCCGAGATGCTCGCGAAGGGGCAGGGGGTCACCGAGGTGCGGAGGGCGCCCACGGGCTGGTGCTCCTGGTACCAGTATTTCAGGGACGTGACCGAGGACAACATCCTCGGAGACCTCGAGAGCGTGAGCGGCGTCTACTCCGACCTGGGGATCGAGCTGGTGCAGATCGACGACGGCTACACGCCCAACGTCGGCGACTGGCTGGAGACAGGACCTGCGTTCGGCCGAGGGATGGCTGCCATGGCCGAGGAGATCTCGAGCAAGGGGAAGATCCCCGGGGTGTGGGTCGCGCCTTTCACGGTGACGCGCGGCTCGGCAGTGTTCCGCGAGAAGAAAGACTGGGTGCAGCGCAACCGCAAGGGCCGGCTCGTCATGGCGGGCGTCAGCCCGGACTGGGGCGGCAGGTATTACGGCCTCGACGTCACCAACCCCGAGGTGCTCGACTGGCTGCGGGAAGTCTTTACCACGCTGGCCGGCTACGGCTTCCGCTTCTTCAAGCTGGACTTCCTGGCCTGCGGCCTGCTCGAGGGCAAGCGCCACGACGAGACGCTGACGAGAGCGGAAGCAGCGCGGCACGCGCTCGAGATAATTCGCGAGTCGGTGGGGGACGAAGCGATCATCATGGCGGCGGGCGGCCCTGTGCTGCTGGGCGCGGGCATCCTCGACGCGCAGCGCATAAGCGGCGACGTCGCCCCGTTCTGGACCGCCCGATACCAGCGGTTGCTGCGCGACCGCGCGACGCCCGGCACGCGGAACAGCCTGTTCAATACGATGACGCGGGCTTTCCTGAGCGGCCGGGTGTTCGACGGCGACCCCGACTGCCTGCTCGCTCGCTCGAAGGACTCGAAGCTCACGCAGGCCGAGCGCCGGACGCTCGCGTCGGCCATCGCTGTCCTCGGCGGCTCGTTCATGGTCTCGGACGACACGTCGCTGTGGGAGGTCGAAGAGATCGAGCTGCTGGCGAGGAGCCTGCCTCACTCCCCGGCGCGGCCGCTGTGCCCGGACTTGTGGAAGAGCGAGGTCCCGCGGTTCCTGGTGAGCAAGATGGAGGACCCGTTCGGCGAATACCGGCTGGCCCTCGCGGTCAACTGGACCGGCGGCGCGCGAGAGATGTCGTTCAAGCTCGAGGACCTCGGGCTCGCGGAGGGCAGGTGGCACGCCTCGGAGTTCTGGAGCGGCGAATACCTCGGCGAGATCACGGACGCGATCTCGATCGGCGAGGTGGAGCCCCACGGCTGCGGCCTGCTCCGGCTCACCCGCGCGCAGGACTCCCCGCAGATCGTCGGCTCGAACATCAACCTGTCGCAGGGCGCCTCCGAGGTTGTGTCCATGGGGCGCACCGCCGGAGGGGTTAGCCTGGTCGTGAGAAGTCCGATAAAATGCGAAGCCGTGATCACCATGGTCCTGCCCGGCGCGGGCGACCTGGCAGCGTCCCTCGCGGGCGGAGGCGAGGTGGCCGTCGAGAGGCTGACGACCCTGGTGTACCGCCTCAAGTTCGACCTCGACGGCGAGGCACGGCTCGACTTGAATTACGGGAAGGCCGGTCAATGAAACAGGAGAGAGAGCAATGCCAGTAGCGAACATCGACGGCACGAGGATCGCGTACGAGGTCACGAGCGACGGGCCGCCACTTGTGTTCCTCCACTGCTGGACCGGGAACAAGGGGTTCTACTTCAACCAGGTGCAAAAGTTTTCCGCGGACTATAAGTGCATCAGCCTCGATTTCCCGGGCCACGGTGACTCCGGAGTGGTCGAGGACAAGGACTACTCGGTCGAGCGCCTCGGCGAGATGACGGTCTCGCTTCTCAAGGAGCTGGGGGTGAAAAAGGCCGTGTTCGCGGGCCACAGCCTGGGAGGGATGGTCTGCTTTTACCTCGCGCTCCACTACCCGGACTTGGTCGAAGGCCTCATCCTGCTGGACACGACATCACACCTCTCGGGATTCATATTCCAGCGCATAGGGGCGTTCGCCGCGGTGCTGCTGGGCTACGTCGGCGCGGCGATCTGGGACTCGGGCTTCAAGGGGACGAAGGCCGTCGTGGCCGGGACCGCGGCCACCCACCCGTTCGCGAAGCCGCTGACTCGCATCTACACGGCCCGCGAGTGCAGCCAGGTGCCCAACGGGCCGATGACCCGCACGCTCAATAAAGCGCGTAATTTCAACTCGACACCGAGGCTGGGCGAGATCACGGTGCCCGTGCTGATCGTCGTGGGCAACACGGACCTGCTCGCCGATATCAGGCACGCGAACCGCATGGCCAAGGGGCTGCCGAACTCCGTTCTTCTGATCGTACGCGGCGCCGGGCACATGGCGCTCTTCGAGAAGCCCGAGATAGTCAACAGGGCGATCGAGGACTTCCTTGCGCGCGCCTACCCGCCGCCGCCGAAGGCCAAGGCTGCCAGGAAGCCTGCTAAGAAGAAGCCCGCCGCGAAGAAGAAAGCCGCAACAAAGAAGAAAGCCGCCTGAAAACGCAAAAAAGGGTCAAACCTCTTTTTGCGTTTCAGTCCAGGAAGAACAGGTGCTGCTTGTACTTGTCCATCCCGAAGTCCTTGATGAGCTTGCGGGTGGATGGCTCCTTGAGGAAGTTAGAGAACGCCAGCGCGCCCGCAATGTTCGTTCCCGGGAACTTCTCGTGGTTCACCACTGTCACCGTGTAGCGGTTCACCATCGTCGGGTCGTTATCGATGTACAGCTTGAGGTCCAGCCCTTTTGACAGCACGGTGTATGTCGCTTTGTCGGAGACCGCGTATGCCTGCTTCTGCTCCGCGATCCGCAGCGTCTCGCCCATGCCCGCGCCCGCCTCGATATACCATGGCTGGCCCGCAGGGCTCACGCCGGCCTGCTCCCAGAGCGACATCTCCATCGCGTTCGTGCCCGAGGCGTCTCCGCGGGAGACGAACGGCGAGCCGCTCGCGGCGATTGCTTTCATCGCGTCCGCGCCGCTCGTCATGCCCTTGATGTGAGCGGGGTCGGAAGGCGGGCCGACTATCACGAAGTTGTTGTGCATCAGCTGCCAACTGGCCTGCGCGTCGCCCTTGTCCACGAACTCCTTCTCCGCCTTCGGCTCGTGGGTCAGCAGTATGTCCGCGTCGCCGTTCTGGCCCATGAACAGGGCCGCGCCGCTCCCGACCGCGACCGGCTTCACGTCGTAGTGGTACTCGGCCTCGAAGCGCTTGACGAACTCGTCCATGATCCCGGAGTCTTCGGTGCTGGTGGTCGTGGCCAGGATCACGGTGCCCTTGTTCGAGCTCGAGGTAGTCCCTCCCCCGCAGCCGCAGGCGGCGACAACGACAAGCACCAGCAGAGCGGCGCCGAAAGCCTTCTGCATCCTCACCGGATGACCTCGATCTTAGTGATCATCCGGATCCAGTAGAAGCCGTCCTCGCTCGGCACGACGAGCCGCACCGGCCCGTCCTCCTTCGCGATTGGCTTGCCGTCCATCATGTATGCCATCATCGTGTCGGGCTTCGAGGCGACGTCGAAGCTCACGCGGCCGACGTACCCGTCCCACGCCTGGATCTTGAGCTCCTTGAACGGGCGCGCGACGCTGTTGGCGTCGAGGATGGCGTTCAGCGGAGTGCCTTTCCAGGTGTCGGTGTGGGTCATGCCGTTAGACCGCTTCAGGATGGCCTGCGTCTCGAGCGGCGGCATGGCCTTTATTCCGGTGACCGTGATCGTCTTGTGGGTTGCGCCGTCGGTGAGCGCGATGTTCTGGCACGCGGTGTACATGCCGACGAGCTTCTTCTCGCTCTCGAGCACGGGCTTCGAAGAAGTAGTCGTCCCGCCGCACCCCGCGGCGAAGGCGAAGAGCAGAAAGATCAAGCCGATAATGACAACACCGCGTAAGCGCTTCATCGAGCCACTCCTACCTGGTATAGAGCCGCGCGCACGGCGCTTCGCATGCCCGAGGGAAGAATTCCGGAGAATGCCGCGCCAGTCAGGCAGGTCACGAAGCCCTTGGATCCGGCAAAATATGCGACGGCTTTTGTCTTCGCATCAGGTGTCGCCGGCTGGGGCTGGGCCGCGGCTGGCACGGAAGGCCGCGCCGCAGGCTGGGAGGGCGCTGGTTGAGGCGTCGGCGCGGGCTGCGGCGCCGGGGCCAGTGGCTGAGACACCGCGCCATACACGGCGAGCGAACCTTCGGGCACCGAGGACAACGGTGGGGCCTGCACGCCCGCCGGGACCGGGTCGACCTCGATCGAGTACACCATGCGCTCGCACTTCGGGGTGTTGGCGTCACCGCCCTGGTCCCTCTTGCCAGGGTGAGCCTGGGGGACGATCAGCCGCAGCGGGCCTTCGTCCCCAGCCGACAGCGCGCTCCCCGATTTCTCGTACGCGATGATGGACATGAGGTTGCCCGGATAGGTCTGCAGCGCCTCGGCTATGCTGAGGTCTACCGAGTACCCGTCGCGGGCTTTGACTACCAGCTTCGAGGCGCCGGCGTCCAGACGAAGCTTCTGCTGCAGCAGGGTCGAGAGGCTTACACCTTTGTAGTTCTCTTCGTAATAAGTGTAGGGCTCGAGCTGCTTCAGGAAAGTATAGTGGCCAGAGAACGCCGGCATGGCCTTCAGGTCCGCCATCGAGTAGGTGACGCTCGTGGCCGCCCGGCCGGGCACCGCGCCGAGCACGCACGCCCCGGCGACCAGCGCCAGCACGAGCAGCAGCGCGAGCGCGATGGGGACGGAACCGGGAGAGTCAGCCGCCGCCGGCTTCCCGTCCGATTCTTTCCGGCGCTTCACCACGTACTCCACGATGACGAAGGCGAGCACGAGGAGGCCCGCGCCTCCGACTACGACAGGTATCCAGAGCGCGACAGGCCCGCTCGCGCTGACCCTTCCGTAGACCCACACCTCGTTCACAGGCACTTTCTTCGCATTCGGAGCTTTGTAGCCTTTCGGCAGCGGGCCCACTTCGATGAGCCTCAGGTTGGAGACCCAGGAAGGCTTGTTCATGTCAGTGGGACTGTACTGTGGCGCGACGTACCGCAGCGGTCCGGTGCCGTCCGGCTCAGGGTCGAGGTCCTTGCCGCCGGTCTTGTACGCGACGAT
>Ga0209747_1000992_pt1 | contig 15327 bp, 10 predicted proteins | sample BarGraNGADG00311_FD_184498 | JGI IMG/M metagenome (GOLD analysis project Ga0209747, IMG submission 184498) | Arctic peat soil microbial communities from Barrow, Alaska - Barrow Graham LP Ref core NGADG0011-311 (SPAdes) (version 2) | ecosystem: Environmental > Terrestrial > Soil > Wetlands > Peat... | reverse complement strand
TCACAGCAGGCGCGCGCGCATTGGAGGCGGTACCGCGATCTCGCGCCAGACGGCGAGTGGGTGCAGCTGGCCAGCGAGTTCGGCGAATGAACAGGACGCCCGGCGTTCAGTAGCGGTCGCCGAAATATTCCCGCTTCTTCGGGGTCCGGCGGAGTTTGTAGAAGGCACACCCCGGGCACCAGGCTTCCGGGTCGAAGCCGTTGGCCCCAGTGATCGGCAGGACATCACGGTGGCCGCAACACTCCGGCATCCCGTTCTCAGCCGCCTTCCGCCAGCGGCAGGACCGGAACCGTTCCACGGCTGCCGACACCGAGACAGGCGCCTCGGCAGGGCCTGCCGTGGGTACTTCTGAGGTCACAAACGGGTCGTCTACGACCGGCTTTTCGTATACCGACAACTTATCCTCGTGCCTCGAGACTGAAGGAATTGCCCGAACTCCTCGCGTATCAAACATTGTGCCACATGCACCCGCGCGGAGCAATCGACGCCGGCAGAACCATCACAGATTGCGCACGGCTTGTTCCACGCGGGCTGTGAGGTTCGAGTAATCTTCGCCTTTCAGGTCGATCGCGGCGCCAAAAGCGACCCGGACGCGGCCCGGGCGCGCCACCTTCCATGACTTGTGAAGGACCCGGTCCACCCCATCGAGCCGGACGGGAACGATGGGCACGGCGAGCCGCGCTCCGATCATCCCCACGCCCGGACGGAACGCGCCTATCGCACCGGTCTCTGAGCGTTCCCCTTCCGGGTAGATCAGGATCGACCACCCGTCGCTCACCAGGTCGCCGATGTAGCGAAGCGTGTTCCGCGCGCCCGTCTCGCGTTGCGGCAGCGGGAACGCGTTGAAGAAGAAGGCGGCCAGGTAGTACAGCGCCCCGACCCGAAGGCGCTCCCGCCGCGTGCGGCCAGCCGGATGGAAGTGCGCCTGGAAGAAATCCTTCGCCATCGCCACCGCCACCCGCCGTCGCCACCGACCCGGCAGCGCGGCGAGGATGACCGGCGTGTCCATGAGACTCTGGTGATTGGAGGCAAACACGACCGGCCCGTCGATCGCCGCGAGGTGCTCCGCTCCCTCGACGTGTATCCCCGCGAAAAGCCGAGTGAGCGGGAGCAGCCAGGCCGCCTGGCTGACCCTCCGCACCTGGCTGACGACCGCGCGGCGGTTCCACGATGGCATCTTCCACGGATCGTCTGCACGGTGGGCGGCGGCCGCCACGCCGGGCGTCGCCAGCAGCGAACGGATGTCGTCCAGGCTTCGCGCCTCGGCGAACCGCGCCTCGTCGATGCTCGCCTGGAATGTCTCCTCGAGCGCCACCATCAACTCGACCCGCTCCAGCGAGCTGAGGCCCAGTTCCTCGATCGTCGTCTCGGGGCGAAGCTCGCGGCCGCCGGCGTAACGGGCGAGCAGCGTTTCCAGTGACGGCCCCCCGGTCGGCGCGTCCTGCAATGCCTGGCCGGTCTGGGCCCACTGCTTGATGACCCGCCGCTTGAGCTTGCGCGTACCTTCGGTGCGGGGCAGTTCCGGGGTCGGCCAGATAGAGATCCCGCGGATTCGCTGGTGGTCCGCCAGGCGGCGGTTCGCCTCGCGAACGATCCGGTCGGTGTCGGCGCCAGGCTCCACCGTCACGACCGCGTGCACGCGCTCCTCGCTGAGGTCCCCGAGGCCGACGACGGCAGAGTCGCGAACGCCGGGCTGCTCGTTCACGACGCGTTCGACGTCCTCGGGGAAGACGTTCAGCCCCTCGGGCGTCACGATCATCTCCTTCTTGCGTCCCCGGACGAACAACTGCCCGTGTTCGTCGAGTTCGCCGATATCGCCCGTGTGCAGCCACCCGCCCTCGAACGCCTCGGCCGTTTCCCGTTCCGCGCCGAAGTACCCGCGCGTCACGTTTTCACCTTTCACGAGGATCTCGCCATCCGGTGCAATCCTCACCTCGACGCCGCCGATCGCCTTCCCGACCGACCCCTTGCGCGCGGCAAACGGGTGGTTCAACGTCACGATCGGCGCCGTTTCCGTGAGGCCGTATCCCTGAATCACCAGGAAGCCGAGTTGGGACCAGAAAAGTTCGAGCGCGGGTTCGAGCGGGGCCGCTCCAACCACGAAGCTCCAGAACTTGGCGCCGAAGGCGCGGTGCACGGCGCGGTAGTGCCACCAGCGCCGCGCGACGTGACGCGGCGCTGGCAGCGGGTCGGCGGCGCCCGGCACGCTCCTTCGCACGTGTTCGGCGAGGACGTCGAGGATCTTCGGTACCGACACCAGCACCGATACCCGTCGCTTCCTCACCTGCGCGACGATCTCTGCCGGGTTATAGCCCCGCATGAAGATGACGGTGCCCGGGAGCATCGGCGGGATGAACGTGGCCATGGCCTGGCCGAACATGTGGCTGAGCGGCAGCAGGTTCAGGAATCGCAGCGGGAAGAACGGGCGGCCCCATGTCCGGTACTTCAGCACCTCGCCCTCGATCGGGACGATGTTCGCGAGGACGTTGCGATGGGTGATGATGACGCCTTTGGGTTCGGCGGTCGCCCCCGACGTGAAGATGATCTCCGCCACATCGTCGCGCGTCAGCGCGATTGACGGGGCGCGTCTGCGGTCGTGCCAGTCGAGTTGCGACATCCGCCAGACGGAGCAGCCACCGGGCAGTCCCGCGCCCCCGGCGCCCTCTGCAGGCGCCGCTGTGACCTCGTCGCCGACGAGCGCCACGCGTGCCCGAACCACGGCGCCGACCCGGCGAGCGAAGTCGAGCGAGGAGCGGTAATCGACCGGCACGACGATCACGCCCGCGAGCACGCAGCCCCAGAACGCGGCGATCCACTCAGGCCGGTTCTCTGCCCAGAACAGGACCGCGTCGCCCTTGACGAGGCCGGCGGCGTGCAGCCGCGCCGCGAATCCCCTGGCCGCGTCGCCCACGTCCTGGTACCGATACCGACGCGTCCTGAACCCGTCGTCGTACACCAGGAAGTCGCCGGTCTTCGAGGCGAGATCCTCGAAAAAGCCGGCCAGCGTGTCGCGGTGCATGCGCTGATTCTACCGTCAATCGCCCGGACGCCAGGGCGGCCGAGCGCGTCAATGACATCGTCGAGGCGATCGTGGCACACGTGCCGGGCACGCCGGACGTGCGGCGCGTTCCGCTCGAGGAAGCCAGGGCCAAGCACGGCCCCTACGCGCTCGCGTTGGTGCTCGACCAGGTCGTGCGCAGCCTGCGGGCCCGGGTGCTGGGCTGGGCGCCGACGCTCCGGTCAATCGCGGGCAACGCGGCCCGCTTGTTCGAGGAGTGGCGGGCAAAGGCGGTGTAAGGCATGGCGAGGGCAGGGTCAGCATTTCTGCCTGTGCTAGCATTCCCGGATGCCTGAGCTCCTCTCTCTCGACGACATCCGCGCCGCCGCGATCCGCATCGCTTGCGTGGCTCGTGTCACCCCGTTGCTCGAGGCTCGCGCGTTGAGTGCCTGGGGCGGTTCGAACGCCGTCCCGCTGCTGCTCAAGTGCGAGAACCTGCAAGTGGGCGGGGCGTTCAAGATCCGCGGCGCCTACAACATGGCCTCGGGGCTCCCCGAGTCCGTTCGTCGCCGGGGCCTGCTGACGTACTCCTCCGGCAACCATGGCCTCGCGATTGCCCTCACCGCGCGCCTGCTCGGGGTTCCTGCCGTGATCGTGATGCCGACGACGGCGCCGGCCGTGAAGGTGGAGGGGGCGCGCGCGTTGGGGGCTGACGTGCTGTTCGAGGGCACGACGACCATCGAGCGCAAGGCACGCGCCGAGGCCGAGGCCGAACGGCGGGGTCTGACGATCGTACCTCCATTCGACCACCTGCAGATCGCGGCGGGACAGGGCACGATCGGTCTCGAGATCCTGGAACAGTGCCCCACCGTGGCCACGGTGTACGTCCAGATGAGTGGCGGCGGCCTCATCTCCGGCGTCGCCACGGCCCTGAAGCGCAGCCGTCCCTCGGTCTGCGTGGTCGGTGTCGAACCGGTCGGCGTGGCGCGCATGACGGCTTCGCTGGCGGCCGGTCACCCGGTGACGATCCCGATCACGCCTGGCATCGCGGACGGCCTGCTGGCCGTGCGCCCGGGAGAGGTCACGTTCCCGCACGTGCAGGCATTCGTGGACCGGGTGGTCACGATCGACGATGGCGCCATCGTGAGCGCGTTGCAGTGGCTGTTCCGCGAGGCCAAGGTGGTGGCTGAGCCGAGTGGCGCGATTACCGTGGCGGCGGCGCTGGCGGACGGCGCGGCCGGGCGCCTGGACCCACGCGGGCCTGCCGTCGCCGTGATCAGCGGCGGGAACGTGGAGAAGAACGCGTTCGCGAAGTTCCTGCTACAGGACTGACCGCTCGTCCACGAATTCAACCACAAAGGACACAAAGGACACGGAGGGCGGAGCCTCGGGGTTTCGACCGGGTCGGGCCGGAGGCCCGTCCGGCCGCGCGGACGCTACCCACACGAGCCCGGACTGCCCCCCGGGTTCGCGTGGGCAGCGATCCGCACGGCCATCGGCGCGCGTGCCGCGCACCAGGCCCGGTCGAAGCCGTGACACGGCCACGCCTCGCACGTCACGTGTGATGCGGCCCGCCTCCGTGCTCTTTGTGAGCTTGGTGGTTGTCGAGGATTTGTTTCGCGGCGGCGACGCCTTCTTCCGCCGTCGTAATCTCGCCGTCGAGTTGACGTTCGTACACCTGCTTGAGGATGGCGCCGATCTGCGGCCCTGGCTCGAGGCCGAGCGCCAGCAGGTGGCGGCCAAGCAGCAGCGGCTTTGGCGCCTCGTGCTCGACGCCGAGCGCCCGCGCCCGCTCGAGGAACCACGCCATCGCGGAGCAGTCGAATTCGCCGGCGCGCCCCAGGCAGTCGGCCGCGGCGATCCTGGCCAGCAGTTCGAGATCCACCTTCTGCGCCAGGCGGCGGAACGCCCCGTCGCCGACCTCGTCGCGCACCTTGTGCCAGGACCCCGGTTTCAGGTGATGCGCCGTGAGGCCGAAGACCTGCGCGCGAACATCGATCCCGTCCACGGAGTGGACGTTCAGCCGGTCGAGCAGCGCGCGAGAGGGCGCCACGCCCGCTTCCTCATGGTTGTGCGACCGAATCCGCCCGTCGAAGAATGCCGTGGTAGAAGGCTTGCCGAAGTCGTGGCACACCGCGCCGAGCATGACGGCGATCTTCGCAAAGCGCGGCAGGTCGTCGATGCGCCTGCGCGCCTGGTCGATCACCATCAGCGTGTGAATCCACACGTCGCCTTCCGGGTGCCACTCCGGTTCCTGCTCGCACCCGATCAGCGCGGCCATCTCGGGGAGCAGGCGCGCGACGACCCCGGCGTCGAGCGCGAAGCGAAAACCGAGCGACGGGTGCGCGGGAAGGAGCAGCAGTTTCTCGAACTCCGCCCAGATGCGCTCCGGCGGAAGGTCGTCGAGCGGGATGGCCCTGCAGATCTCCAGGGTCTCTGTGGTCGCGGTCAGCTCGAAGCGGGCGACGAACTGCATCGCGCGAAGGACGCGCAGGCTGTCATCGACGAACGTGGCGCGATCGACGACCCTGAGGACGCGTGCGTCGAGATCGGCCCGGCCGCCGCGCGGGTCGAGGTACTCGCCCGTCAGGGGGTCCCAGGCGATCGCGTTGATCGTGAAATCGCGTCGCCGGGAGGCCTCGGAGACCGACATGGCGGGGTCGCCTTCGACGAGGAAGCCGCGGTGCCCGCGACCGACCTTTGACTCGCGGCGAGGCAGCGACACGTCGATGTCGCCCAGTTTGTAGACCGTAAAGCTCTCGCCGATCGTCTCCACGCGGCCGAACTGCCCGAGCAGTTCGCGCAGCAAAGCGGCCGGTACCCCATAGACTTCGAGATCGATATCCTTCGACGTGAGACCGAGCAGGCGGTCGCGCACCCAACCGCCGACAATCAGCGCCCGCCCGCCCGCATGACGGACAGCCTCGGCGATCGCCTTCGCTCGCTCCACCTCTCGATCGGTCGGTGACATCGAGCGGATCGTATCACCGAAGGAAACCGGATTCAGCGATTCAAACCGTCGCCTGCGCCCCGCGACTCCCACGAAGCAAGAAGGTCAACACACACCCCGCCAGAAACCCGCCGATGTGCGCCATGTAAGCGACGCCACCCGTCTGCGCTGTGTTGGCAATGGAACCGATGCCGCTAAAGAACTGCAGAACGATCCAGATCCCAATGACTATCAGCGCGGGCACTTGAATCACTTGTTGGCCCTGCAATACTCTGACCTTTCCCCGCGGGAACAGCAGAATGTAAGCGCCGAGCACCCCCGCAATCGCCCCCGATGCTCCCAAGTTCGGCACGTGTGATCCGAGGCTGAACGCCAACTGTGCAAAAGTCGCCGCAAGCCCACAGAGTAGGTAGAAGATTGTGAACGTGATGTGCCCGAAACGGTCTTCCACATTGTCACCGAAGATCCACAAGTAAAGCATGTTGCCTCCCAGGTGAACCCACCCGGCATGCATGAACATGGAAGTGAAGAGCGTCAGAGAATCACCGAAGGGAGTGGCAAGGAAGCGGCTAGGAACGAAAGCCCACTTCCCAACGAAGGCGTCACCGCCACTCTGCTCTACGAAGAAACACAGGACGTTCAGAGCGATCAGGGCATACGTGACCAGCGGAACAGTTCTGCGAGAGGTATCATCATCACCGATTGGGATCATAGGATTTACTTCCTTTTACACTCGGTGGACTTGTCACAGCTGCAACTCGAGGAAAAGCGCCCAACCATTGCTTCCAGTCTCCTGGAAGCAATGGTTGGGCGCTAGAGGATGTCCAGCCCGATGTGCTTTGCCATCAGGTCAAAATCAGAATCGTGGTGGACGAGTTGGAGTCCATGCTCGGCACAGAAGGTTCCGATGAGTACATCGATCGTCTTTCGAACCGTCACGCCCTTCGATCTGAGAAGCCGGTAATTGGAGGCCGACTTCTCCGCAATGCTGAAACCGACCATATCGAACCGCGGGAGCGAAAGCAGCAGGGATGAGACCTCGCCTCTCTCGCGGGACGACCGGATGCCCTGCATCACCTCGCAGTACACGAGATCCCCGATCCCGACGAGATCTTGCTCGAGGCACCGGTCGACTTTCTCTACGACATCCGGCACTCCGCCCCTGAAATACTCGACCCAAGCTGACGTCTCGACGATGACCATGTCAGTCCCTTCTCATGTCCTCGAGATCGCCCTCCCATGCTATCTTGCCCTTCAGGAGACGAAGTTTCTTCTGACTGTTGACTTGGACAAGGAGGCGCAGTCCAGACTCGATGGCGGACCTCTTTGTGCGACAGCCACTGGAGCGGAGTGCTCTTGACATCAGCTTGTCATCAATCACGACGTTCGTTCTCACATTACACCTCCATCGTGTGTATGTAGGATACACATTCAGGTGGTGTTCATCAAGGCCCAACGCCTTGGAGATGGCGTCCAGGATCAGTGTGTCCGCGAGTGGGAAGGGGCGAACAAGTGCTCGATCGTGCGCGCGTAGTAGCGCAGCAACGACCGGTTGCGGACGCGGTAGCGGTTCGGCTCGACGACGATCACGCCGCGCCCCTCGAGCAGGCGGCTCGCCTCGGCGACCGCCTGCCGCCCGCTCTCGACGGACAGGTTCGCCCCTCGTTCGCGGAGCCGGCCCAGCATCTCGTCGATCCGCGCCTCGAGTTCGGGACGTTCGATCGACGGACGCATCGCGGCGGCGACCAGCGCCGTAGGCGTCACCTTGTAGAGGAGCCCGATGGCTTCGCGCGTCCGATGCGCCAGGTCGAGGACGTCCCGGCGCGACTGAGAGTTGTACTCCGACGTGTGGATCGGCGTGCCGAACGTGATGAAGGCGCGCGACCGATAGCCGACCGCGCAGCGCATCATCTCTGCCAGCTCGCGCGTGAATGGCCGCTGCCGACGCTTCACGCCCTGGCGGGCCAGGATGCGGTCCTCCAGCATCAGGTCGTACGACACGGCTATCGGCAGGACGACGAGCTCCTCGTTCTCCGACTGCATCGCCGCGTGGATCAGGCCGGTCTTCGGCGACTTCAGCTCGCCGCTGTAGCTCCGCCCGCCCTCGATATAGAACAGCAGGTCGTGCTCGCGCAGGAGTTCGGCGACGTAGGCCTTCAGCGTGATCAGGTACGCGGGGTCCTTGGTGGCGCGCCGGATGGGGATCGCCCCGGTGACGTGCCGGTGCAGGAGGCCGAGCGGGCCGACGAAGAGGTTGATGCCAGCCGCGATGATCGGCGGCCTGACGCCGTTGTCGTCGAGCACGAGCGGTTCGACGAGATAGTCGGTGTGGCTCTTGTGGTTCGACGCGTACATGACCCGGCCGGCGCCCGTCGCGGCCACCGCCTGCTCGATGTGCTCCACGTGCCGCTCGATCTTTCGGAGGATCGGGTAGACCGGGTGCTTGAGCGCGCGGTACAACGTGTAGCGCTGCGTTGTGCGCAGTTCGTCCAGGTAGGCGTAGACCCGTTCGTGCGCCGCCTCCGAGCTTTCGCCGTGCGTGCCCTGCAGGTATCGCACGACCTCTTCGCGGGCGAGAACGGCCTGGGACAGATCATCGCGCATCGTGATGTCCGGCAACTATAGCACTGTGCACACCGCGTCGGCGAACGCCGTCGTGGGTGCATCACCAGGTGCATGCAGGTGGCGTCCACGATCCGTCGCCCATCTTCATGATGGTGCCATGGCTGCTCCCATTATAATAGGTCGATCGGCCGTCTGACGGTCAGTCCTTCATCCCGCGCCGACCGTCGCCATCCTCGCGGCGCGGCGAGATCACCTGGAGGTCACGAGTGCCTGCTGACATCGCGCTGGTTCCCACGCTGCACAACATCGCCACCCGCCTCCGGATCGAGTCGATCCGCGCGACGACAGAGGCTGGCAGCGGTCACCCGTCCACGTGCTGTTCCGCGGCCGACATCGTGGCGGCGTTGTTCTTCGCCGAGATGCGGTTCGATCCCAGGCGTCCGCAGGATCCCGACAACGATCGGTTCGTGTTGTCCAAGGGGCACGCGGCGCCGCTGCTGTATGCCGCGTGGGCCGAAGCGGGCGCGTTCGACCGCTCGGAACTGCTGAAACTCCGGCAGATCGGGTCGGACCTCGAGGGGCATCCCACGCCCCGCCTGCCGTTCGTAGACGTGGCGACCGGCTCGCTCGGCCAGGGGATCTGCGCGGCCGTGGGGATTGCGCTCAACGCGCGGCGCATCGGGTCGGCCTATCGCACCTACGTGCTGCTCGGCGACGGCGAGTCGGCCGAGGGCTCGGTGTGGGAGGCCGCGAACGTCGCGCAGCAACACGAGCTGTCGAACCTGTGCGGCATCACGGACGTGAACGCGCTCGGCCAGAGCCAGATGACGGCGTGGGGCCACGACATGGAGGCCTTTGCCCGACGGTGGCAGGCGTTCGGTTGGAACCCGATCGTGGTGGATGGCCACGACATCAATTTGCTGCTCGACGCGTTCGAACGCGCCCGGCACACCACCGACCGGCCGACGATGATCCTGGCGAAGACGATCAAGGGCAAGGGTGTGTCGTTCGTCGAGGGGCTCAACGGCTGGCACGGGCGTCCGCTGAAGAAGGACGAGGCGGTGCGCGCCATCGCCGAGCTCGAGGCGCAGTTTCTCGCGGAGGGCGGAGGCCGCGATGTGCCGCCTCCCGCGATCCAGCTGCCCCCGAAGACCAGCGCGCGCGAAGCCGCCGGGCGCGCCGAGGTCGCCGGGCGCGCCGAGGTCGCTCCCCCCACCTTCACGCTCGGTGAGAGCATCGCGACCCGCGAGGCGTACGGCACCGCGCTCGTGAAGCTGGGCGAAGTGGACCCCCGGGTCGTCGTGCTCGACGCCGACGTGAAGAACTCGACCTTCAGTGACAGGTTCGAGAAGGTCTTCTCCGGCCGCTTCTACCAGAACTTCATCGCCGAGCAGGTGATGGTCGGGTCGGCCATGGGGCTCGCCAGCCGCGGCGCCATCGCGTTCCCATCCACCTTCGCGTGCTTCCTCACGCGCGCTTACGACTTCATCCGGATGGCGGCCATCAGCCGGCTGAACGTGAAGCTGGCCGGATCGCACGCGGGCGTGTCGATCGGCGAGGACGGCCCGTCGCAGATGGCGCTCGAGGACATTGCGATGATGCGCGCCGAACCGAACATCGCGGTGCTCTACCCCTGCGACGCCGTCAGCACCGAGCGGCTGGTCACGGAGGCCGCCTACTACGACGGCCCGGCCTACATCCGGACGTCGCGGCCCAAGACGCCGGTCATCTACGGGCCGGACGAGCGGTTCCCGATCGGCGGCTGCAAGGTGCTGCGCGAGAGCACCGAGGACGTGGCGACGGTCATCGGCGCCGGCGTGACGGTCTTCGAAGCGCTGAAGGCTTACGACGAGCTGAAGAAGGCCGGCATCGCCATCCGAGTGATCGACCTGTACTGCGTCCAGCCGATCGACGAGACGACGCTGAAGCAGGCCGCGGCCGCCACGCGCGGCCAGATCGTGACGGTGGAAGACCACTACGCGGGCGGCGGGATCGGTGAGGCCGTCGCGGCGGCAACGACCGGCCAGGCGACCGTCCACATCCTCGCGGTTCGTGAGATTCCGCGCAGCGGGAAGCCCGAGGAACTGCTCGACCGCTTCGGCATCTCGGCGAGCCACATCGTCAACGCCGTGCGGAAGATCGCCGGCTGACCCGCAGCCGCGGGCGGGGAGGAAAGGAATGACCGTCTCGGGAGCGTTGAGCCGGCAGCGGCGCGTCGTCCTGATTACCGGCGCATCATCGGGAATCGGGAAGGCGTGCGCGGAGTTCCTGCATGGGCAGGGCTACCGCGTCTATGGGACGAGCCGGCGGGCGCCGCGCGCGGTCGTCGAGACGCAAGAGGGCGAGGGGTATCAACAGGGATTCCCGCTGATTCCCCTCGACGTGACCTCGGACGAATCGGTCGAACGCGGCGTCGCCATCGTGCTGGCCCGCGAGGGACGCCTCGACGTCGTGGTGAACAACGCCGGATTCGGCCTCGCCGGCGCTGTTGAACAGACGACGGTGGACGAGGCGCGCGAGCAGTTCGACACGAACTTCTTCGGCACGCTGCGGCTGTGCCGGGCCGTTCTCCCGACCATGCGCCAGCAGGGCGGCGGCTACATCCTCAATGTCAGCTCGATCGCCGGCCTGATAGGCATCCCGTTCCAGGCGCTCTACAGCGCCAGCAAGTTCGCCGTGGAAGGATTCACCGAGGCGCTGCGGCTGGAAGTGGCCCCGCACGGGATCCGCGTCGTGCTCGTGGAGCCGGGCGATTTCCGCACGGGCTTCACGGCCAGTCGGCGCCTGGCTCGCGCCGCGCATTCACCCGTCTACGCGGACCGCCAGGCGAAGGCGCTCGGCGTGATGGAGCGGGACGAAACCCACGGCGCGACCCCCGAATCGGTGGCGCGTCTCGTGTACCGTATCATCCGGAAAGGGTCGCCCCGCCTGCGCTATGCCGTCGGCCCGGCGTCGGAAACGGTCGCGCTCGCCCTCAAGCGTCTCGCGCCCTCCCGCCTGTTCGAGTGGGGCATCGCCTCCTACTACCGGGTACGATAGCGGCGAGTGGCGTCCAGCGTGTCGCGTGTCCCGTTCCTGGTTGTCCGCATATGTTCCGTGCCAGTCTCGCCGTTCTCCTCTCGATCGTGTGCGTCGGCGTTCTCGCCGCGCGCCCCGGGGCCACGTCTCGGCAGGGCCAGCAGCCCGTCTTTCGCGCCTCAGCAGACCTCGTTGTCGTGGACGTGTCCGTGATCGATCGGAACGGGGCGCCGGTCACCGACCTCCTGGCGGACGACTTCACGGTACGCATCGACGGCCGACCGCGCCGTGTCGTGTCGATCCAGTACATCGACCGTGGACAGCCTGCTGCAGGCGTCGCCGGCATGGCCCCGCCGCGGTTCTCGGCGAACGACACGGGTGGCGCCGGTCGCCTGGTCATGATCGCCGTCGACGAAGCGGGCATTCGCTTCGGCGGTTTGCGGAGCACCGTGGAGTCGGTGGATCGCCTGCTCGCCGGCTTCGGCCCGACCGACCGTTTCGCGCTCGCCACGTTGAGCGGGCCGCGGTTGCTGGTGGCCTTCACCGACGACCGCACGCGGGTGATCGAGGCGATGAAGCGCGTGACGGGCGGCGCGACGATGCCGCGCCCGCCGGGCCGCGTGCAACTGACCGTCACCGAGGCCTTCGCGATCGTCCGATCGGACACGATGACGTTCCAGGATGTGTTCCAGCGCGAATGCGGCAGGCTGGAGCGCGACCCGCTCGCCCAGAAGTCGTGCGCGACCGATGTCACCGAGGAGGCCAGGCGGATCGTCATCGACGCGCGCAATCGCACGGCAGAGTTCGCCGCCGCGATGAGGAGCGTGCTCCAGTCGCTTCAGGCGATCGACGGCCCCAAGATCGTCGTGCTCTTCTCGGAGGGGTTGGAGTCGCTGGAAGCCGCCAACGACCTGTCGTCGCTGAGCACGAGCGCGGCCGCGGCCCGCGCCGCGATCTTCCCGATGAAGCTCGACCGACCCGATGCCGACGCCAGCGGCCGCCAGGCGGTCGCCTCGTCGGCCGACGATCGGTCTGCCCCGATGGCCAGCCTGGAACTGTTGGCAGGCGGGGCGCGCGGGACGGTGTTCGACCTGGCGTCAACACCCGACAGCGTGTTCGACCGCTTTGCCCGGGAGGTCTCGGGCTACTACCTGCTCGGCGTGGAACCGGAAGGCAATGCCCACGACGGCAACCCGCACCAGATCGCGGTTGCCGTGCGGCGGCCCGGTGTCACCGTGCGTGCGCGCCCGCAGTTCGTCTTCAACCCGCCGGCTCCCGACGACGCGGCCCTGTTGTCGGCGACGCTGCAGGCCCCGCTGCTCGCAGCCGACCTGCCAGTCAGGCTGGCCGCGTTCAACATCGCAGATGACGATCCCGGGAAAGTTCGCGTCCTGATCTCCGCCGAGATCGACCGCCAGCAGTCGCAAGGCGGCATCGCGATGGTGGCGCTCGAACTCCGGGATGAACTCGGCAAGACGGTGATGCGCCATTCGCGCGAACAACGGCTCGACCGAGCCGAATCCGGCGCGCTGTCGTTTGTCATCACCGCCTCGGTGGCGCCCGGGCGCTACACGGCGAAGCTGGCCGCCGTCCGCGAGGGGCGCGCAGGCAGCGTTGAGCGCGAGATCCAGGCGCGCCTGTCGGACGCCGCGCCGCTCGTGCTTGGCGACCTGGTCGTCGGTGACCCTCCGGTGACCGCCGGGAAGAGCGCGCCTCCGGTAGACGGACGCGTGTCGGGGGACCGCGTCTGGTGTTTCACGCGTGTCGGGCCCAGCCCGGGCCAGCCATCAAGCCCGATGTTCGTCGTCGAGGTGGCGAGGTCGGCCGATGGACCCGCCCTCCTGAGCAGCCCGGCGACGGCGGACACAGGACCTCAACCCACGCGCACCGTCCAGGCGGACCTGGACGCCCGCCTGCTGCCTCCGGGCAACTACGTCGCGCGACTGACCGCCACGTCCAATGGGAAGATGGTGGCGCGGATTCTCGCGCCGTTTGCGTTCGAGCGGGCTCGACATACCCTGCCGGCCATCCTGGACGGCCGGCCTCCGCTGAGGGGCGGTGATGCAGGCGGGACGCCATTCCGCCGCGAGGATGCCCTCGAACCAGCCGTGCTCGGGCCGCTGCTCGACGACGTGATCGGGAGGGTGCCCACCGGGAGTCGGCCGGCGATCCTCGCCGCAAAGTCCGGGAGGTTCGACGAGGCGCTGCGCCTGGCCCGCGCTGGCGGTGCAGCCCCCGACCCCACGGAATCGTTCCTTCGCGGCCTGCTGGCGCTGCAGCAGGGGCGACTCGAGGCGGCGTCCGATGCGTTTCGCGATGCCATCCGGATCGATCCGGAATTCACGCCCGGTCGCTTCTACCTTGGGGTGTGCCACGCGGCGGGCGGCCGAGAGGTCCAGGCGATCAGCGCGTGGGAGAGTTCCCTCGTCGGCCTCCAACGGTTCCAGGTGGTCTACCGTTTCCTTGTCGATGCGGAAATGCGAGAGGGGCGGCCGGACCGAGCCGCGGAGTTGCTCGAGGAAGCGCTGTCGAGGTGGCCGGACGATGCGAGCCTGCAAGCGAACATGTCGGTGCTCGTGGAGGGTGGCCGATACGAACGCGTGCTGGACGTCGCCGCGTCGACGGTGGACAAGCAGCCTGGCAATACGCCACTGCTCCTCCTGGTGATGAAGGCAGTCTTTCTGGCCGTGGCCGATCGTCCCGGCGCCGACGCGCCGGCGCTTCTGGCGTCGCTGACCCGGTATCGCGACCTCTACCTGGCGGCGGACGGCCGGCCCGAGCCGCTCATCGACGAGTGGGTGGCCTTCGTCGCGTCGCGGGTGAAGAAATAGGGATCGGCCATACGGATAGTGGGGCGGCCGCGAAAGCGCAAGATCCCGATGCAGCATCATGCCGTCAGCGTCCCAGCCTGAGGCGTTCAGAACCGGATGCTCTTGACCGCAGGCGCCCGCCTGGCGGACATCGGCCACGACTCGCCCTGGCTGCCCGTGATGTCTCCCGGCAGGAGAGGCCGCTCTGGAAGGACGTATTTCACGTCCACCGACTTTTGGTCGCGGAACACGGTCATCGTCACCTCCGACCCGACCTTCAGTGTCGCCAGCGCCGCGATGACGTCGTCAGGCGTGCCGAGCGTCCTGCCGTTCATCCTGGTGACGATGTCGCCGCCGAACAGGAAGTCGCGGCCGGCAATCGTCATCTCCAGGTTGCCACCCTGCAATGGCGCAGCTTCCGCCGGGCTGCCAGGCTCGATGACCTCGATCAGGAATCCGGTCTTGAGCGGGATGTTGAGCAGGCTTTTCAAGTCCTCGTCCACGAACTGGCCGTGGAACCCGAGCCAGGGCCGGATCAGCCGCCTGTCCCTGGCGAGCGCCGGCAGCACCTGTTTGATCAGGTTGACGGGGATCGCCAGCCCGATCCCCTGAGCGTTGGCGATCACGGCGGTGGTCATGCCGATCACTTCGCCGCAGCGATTGAGGAGCGGGCCACCCGAGTTCCCATGGTTGATGGGCGAGTCGATCTGAATCATCGGCTCCGTTTGGGAGAAGAACGTGACCGGCAGAACCCGATTGACCGCCGAGACGATCCCGTGGGTCAGCGTCTGGCTCAGCCCAAGCGGGTTGCCGATCGCCAACACGTCTTCGCCAACCTGGAGGCCGTCGGAATCGCCCAGGGTCAGCGTCGGAAGTGTGCCCTCGGCCGGCTTGGGGATCTGCAACACCGCGATGTCGAAGATGGCGTCGGCCGCGACCAGGCGGGCCGGGACCGTCGCTCCATTGTCCAGGGTGACCGACAGCGC
>Ga0209747_1000988_pt1 | contig 15365 bp, 14 predicted proteins | sample BarGraNGADG00311_FD_184498 | JGI IMG/M metagenome (GOLD analysis project Ga0209747, IMG submission 184498) | Arctic peat soil microbial communities from Barrow, Alaska - Barrow Graham LP Ref core NGADG0011-311 (SPAdes) (version 2) | ecosystem: Environmental > Terrestrial > Soil > Wetlands > Peat... | reverse complement strand
TCAGCGGACGTGATCATGGATCGCGCAACCGGCAGGTCGAAGGGATTCGGCTTCGTCGAGATGAGCGATGCTACGGAGGCGAAAGCGGCGATCGAAGGACTGAACGGCAAGGATCTGGATGGCCGCAACCTGAACGTGAACGAGGCGAGGCCCAAGACGGACCGCCCGCAACGTTCATACGACAGGTACTAGACCAGAATGTGTGATTGTCCGGCGGTGGCGCTTGTTGCCGCCGGCGCTCATACATAAATCAGCAACGAATAGCCCGCGTTCGATAATGAGGAATTCCCCATGTCAGATCCCTCGATAAGCACGGACTTCGAAGAGGTTCGCGACCTTGCGACCTCGGGAAAAGAACAGGGTTTCCTTACCACCGGCGACATCGTCGAAGGCCTCAGAGGCATCGAGCTCACTCCCGAACAGATGGATAACATATTCGTCTTTCTGACCGAATCGGGGATCGAGATTACGGACGAGGCGGAAGACGATCTCGATGAGCTGGTCGCCGACGAGCCTGTGAAAAAGACCAAGCGCAAGGTGGCGCCCGCCCGCGACGAATTCTACGGAGGCTCGCTCAACGACCCCGTCCGCATGTACCTCAAGGAGATCGGCAAAGTCCCGCTGCTGACGGCCGCACAGGAAGTCTCGCTCGCCCGCCGTATCGAGAGCGGCTGCGACGCCTCAGCGTCGCTGGAGCAGAACGGCCATATGCGTAAGGACCAGGTGGAGACCCTCAAGGCACTGGAGATGGACGGCCACGAGGCCAAGAAGAAGCTGGTGGAATCCAACCTCCGACTGGTCGTGAGCATCGCGAAGCGCTACGTGGGGAGGGGCATGCCTTTCCTCGACCTTATCCAGGAAGGCAACCTGGGGCTGATCCGCGGGGCCGAGAAGTACGACTACACCAGGGGCTTCAAGTTCAGCACCTATGCGACCTGGTGGATCCGCCAGGCGGTGACCAGGGCTATCGCGGACCAGGCCAGGACCATCCGGGTCCCCGTACACATGGTCGAGAACATGAACAAGCTCGCCAAAGTCCAGCTGCGCCTGCTGCAGGAGCAGGGAACCGATCCCACCCCCGAGCAACTGGCCAGCGAGATGGACACGACCCCGGACAAGGTAAGAGCGATACTCAAGGTCAGCCAGGTCCCCGTTTCACTGGAGTCGCCGGTCGGCAGGGAAGAGGACAGCACGCTGGCCGATTTCATCCAGGACAACGGTGCCGTGGTTCCCATGGATGCGGCGGCGTTCACCATGCTGCAGGAGCAGCTCGATGACGTCCTGGACGGCCTTTCGATCAGGGAGAAACGGATAGTCCAGATGCGGTTCGGGCTCCTCGACGGAAGGGCCAGGACTCTAGAGGAAGTTGGTCACGTGTTCGGCGTGACCCGCGAGCGCATCCGCCAGATCGAATCGAAGACCCTGGCCAAGCTGAGCAACCCCATCGTCAGCGGCTGCCTCAGGGATTACATCGAATAGCGCCTGCGTAAAACCCGCACCCGGCCCTTGGCAGGCAACACCCTTCCAGATACATCACTTAGGGGCTACTCGCACCAGGACATCCGTCGGACAGGCCTCGATGCATTTACCGCACTGGGTGCATTTGTCGTAATCGATCTGTGCGTAGTTGTCGACGACGTGGATGGCGTCGGATTCACACACCTTCTCGCACTTCTTGCACGCGATGCAGCATACGGAGCAGATGGCCTTCGCGGCCTTTCCTTTGTCGCGGCTGCAGCAGACCGCCAGCACTTCCTGCCCGCGGGGGACAACCTCTATGAGGCCGCGGGGACAGGCTTCTACGCATAGGCCGCAGCCTGTACATCGATCCCGTCTCACCCACCTGCGACGGTCCTCGTCGATGGTGATGGCGTTCACCGGGCAGGCGTCGCGGCAGGTGCCCAGACCCAGGCACCCGTACTGGCATGCTTTGCTTCCCCCGCCCGTCTTGTCCATCGCCGCGCAGGAATCGATGCCCTGGTAGATCGCCCTCGGCGCGGACTCGGCGAGCCCGCCCTTGCAGTGCACCAGCGCCACACCCCTCTGGGTGTTTGTCGTGTCCACCCCCATCACCGCGGCCACACCCTTGGCGGCGTTTGCCCCTCCCGCCAGGCAGACGTCCACGCCGGCCTTTCCGTCCAGCACGGCCTGGGCGGCGGCCTCACACCCGGGAAAGCCGCAGGCTCCGCAGTTGCTGCCGGGCAGCGCGTCTATCAGATCGTTCAGGCGCGGGTCGGTCTTGACCTGGAACTTGACGGAAGCGATGGCCAGCAAGATGCCAAAAAGGAGTGCCAGCCCTCCAAGGGCTATCACGGCCTTCCATATCAACGATAAATCCAAGCAGACCTCCTACAGGCCGAGTAAGTTGGCGAATCCCATGAACGCTAGCGACAGCAGCGCGGCGATGACGAAAGCGATCGGCGCGCCGCGGAAGGCGTGCGGCACCGGGCTGGTCTGCAACCGCTCCCTGATGCACGCGAACAAAATGATCACCAGCCCGAAACCGAGCGCCACCCCTATGGTGTATACCAGCGTCTCGGGCAGAGAGAAGTGGTAGGCCACGTTGAGCTTGAGGAACCCCGGCTTAACGGCCTCGGTGGCCGCCGCCAGCACCGCGCAGTTGGTGGTTATCAGGGGCAGGTAGATGCCCATGGCGCGGTACAGAGACGGGCTGGTCCTCTTGATCACCATCTCGGTGAACTGGACCAGCGAAGCGATGATGAGGATGAACACCGGGATGTACAGGAACTCTCCCACGTGAAGGGGCTTGAGGATGTAGTTCCAGGCGGCCCACGATGCGGCGCTGGACATCGTCATGACGAAGAGCACGGACATCGCCATCCCGATGGAGGTCTCCACCTGGGTGGAGACACCGATCAACGGGCACAGCGCGATAAAACGGATCAACAGTATGTTATATATGAGCAGGGCGCCCAGGAAGATCAGGAAATAGCGGTATATCTCATTCATCTATCTTCCTCGATTTGTAGCGGTTGAGCAGAGCCATCAGGCACGCGAAAGTCAGGAACGCCCCCGGGAACAGGATGAAGATGGAGGGAGCGTAGCGGCCGTAAGCTCCAAGGCTGAAGACCGTCTTGTTGAACATGACGATCTTGCCGGTACCGAGGAGCTCCCTGATGAAGCCCATTATCAGCACCACGCAGGTATACCCCAACCCCATTCCCAGGCCATCCGCCAGGGCCTGCTTGACCGGGTGAGTGTAAGCGAACCCCTCGGCGCGGGCCAGGATTATGCAGTTCACGACGATGAGCGGTATCCAGACTCCCAGGCGGGAGTAGGCCGCGGGGAAGTACGCCTTCATGGACAGGTCCACGATAGTCACGAAGGACGCGATTATCACGATGAAGATCGGTATGCGGATCTCGTCGGGAATAGCCTTGCGAATGGACGCGATGATCACGTTGGAGAATGTCAGTACGAAGATGACGGCGATACCCATGAATATGCCGTTCTCGAACTTGTTGCTTATGGCCAGCGAGGCGCACAGGCCCACCATCAGCACCATCAGCGGGTTCTCGAGGATGAACCCCTTCTTGAACTCGAACCAGAATGATGTCGATTCGTCCACTATTTCGACCCTCCGCCGCCAGAGATCGCCTTGAAAGCCTCGAGCGCCTTCTTGACCTGCCCGGTGACCGCCCTGCTGCTTATAGTGGCGCCGGTTACCGCCTGAACGTCGGCGCCCACCTGCAGCTTGTCTTTCACCGTCTTGCCTTTGAACTTGTCCAGGAACGTCGGCTCCAGCGTCTTGCTGCCCAGGCCCGCGGTTTCCTTGTTCGAGATGTTGGAAACCGCTATGACCTTGCCGTCCGGGCTTATCCCGATCGCGTTATCCATGATGCCGCCGAACCCCCTGCTCTCTATCACGATGATGTCGCCCTTGGGGGTGGAGAACACCTTGGTCACCTCCGGTACCGCTTTCTTCGCGGTCGCGGTGAGCTTGGGTTTCTCCTTGAGCTGCGATGGCGACTTGAGTCCCGGGATGGCCTCGACGCTCGCCTTGGCAGCCGCCGCGCGATCCTCTTTCTCGATCCTCTTGCTGGTGACCACGTAGGTGCCCCCAAGTGCGGCCGCCGCGATCGAGCCCACCACCAGCAGCGTTATTCCCAACTTCAGTAGTAACTGCCTCATGCTTCTTCCTCTTGCACCCGGGCCTTGTAACCTACGGGGCGCGGTTGGATGTAGCGGTCGATAAGCGGCGTGAACCCGTTCATGAGCAGGATCGCGAACATCACGCCTTCCGGCATGTTGGAGTAAAAGCGCAGCACGAAAGTGACCACGCCACAGCCGACGGCGAAGATCACCTTGCCCCAGCCCGTCATGGGATTGGTCACGTAATCGGTGGCCATGAAGCACGCCCCCAGCAGCAGGCCCCCGGCCAGCGCGTAGAACACAGGGTTGCCGCCCTTGATCCAGGACAGCAGCATCACGGTCCCGACGAAGCAGACCGGGATGCGCCAGTCCACCAGCTTCTTGAACAGCAGTATGGCCAGTCCCAGAAGTATCAGCACCGCCGAGACCTCGCCGATGCAGCCCCAGGGGTTTCCGAAAAGAAGGGGCTTTACGTACCGCGCGGCATTGATCGTCACTTCTCCCTTGCGGACGAGCCCCATGGTGTACAGGGGTGTCGCGCTGGAGATCGCGTTGATGGACTTGACGGTGGCGGTGTTCACGACCCCCGCCTTCGGGTGTATCAGGAACGACGTGGTCATGTAGCTCGACCAGGATATGAAGAGCACGGCGCGACCCACGAGGGCAGGATTGAATATGTTGTGGCCCAGCCCGCCGAACACCTGCTTGCCGAGCGCGATGGCCACGACTCCTCCGATGAACGCTATCCAGAAAGGCAGGCGCGGTGGAAGGGTCAGGGCCAGAAGGAGGCCGGTCACGACCGCCGAGAGGTCCCCCACCGTCACGGGCACGTGCATAAGCCGCTGAAGCACAACCTCCGTGATCACAGCTCCGGCTATGCACATCACGACCACGGCGAAAGCGTGCAGGCCGCCGATGTAGATGCCATAGATGGTGAGCGGCAGAAGCGCGAACAAAACCCAGCCCATGATGCTGGTCGTCGTGTCCTTGCCCCTCAGGTGCGGCGAGACCCCGACGTGGAGAAGCTCGCTATTATCGGTGTCACCCTGTGATGCGGGCTCGTCTTCCTCGACGGCGCCGCCTTCGTCTTTGTCATCCACCTCGGGGGAGGCTTTCTCAGTCATCCGGTTTATCTTCCTCACGGGCTCTCTCGAGAGCCTCCATCTTGGATCGTTTACGCAGGTAGCCTTCTTTGCCAACCTTGATAAGCTGCACCAGAGGGTTCCGGGTGGGACAGCCGTACGCGCAGCAGCCGCACTCCATGCAGTCCTCGATGCTCAACTTCTCAAGCCAGTCCCACATGCCCTTGTCGGAGTAAGCGCCAATCTGGAAGGGCAAGAGATTCTGCGGGCAGTTTTTCACGCAGCGCCCGCACCTGATGCAGACGAAGTGGCCCGGCTCCTCTTTCATCATCGTCTCCTTCTGGAGCACGATGATCCCGGTAGTGGCTTTGGTGACCGGCACCATGGTCGTGTATTGGGCTATGCCCATCATGGGTCCGCCGAGTATTACCTTGCCCCGGCCGCCCACCATCCCACCGCATTGTTCGATGACCTCGTCGACGAGCGTCCCTATCTTCACTTTGAGATTGGCGGCGTTAGCCACCCCGTCTCCGGCGACGGTCAGGGTCCTCTCCACCAGGGGCATGCCCCCGTATATCGCGTCGCAAATGGCGGCCGCGGTGCCGACGTTGTCCACGATAACCCCGACTTCCAGGGGAAGCTTCCCCTGCGGGACCTGCCTTCCGGTGATGAAATTGACGAGGGTCTTCTCTGCCCCCTGCGGGTACTGCGACGGCAGGGTCACGACGTCTATCCCCAGCGGCTCTCCGGCTTTGCGCATGGCGTCGATGGCCTCAGGGTTCGACTTCTCGATCCCCACAGCGATGCGCTCGGCACCCACGGCGCGTTGGATGAGGCGCGCGCCCTTGGCGATATCCGCGCCGCGTTCCAGCATCAGGCGGTAGTCACCGGTCAAGTACGGCTCGCACTCGGCGCCGTTGATGATGACGACTTCGATGGGCTTATCGGCCGGTGGGGAAATCTTCACGTGGGTGGGAAAGACGGCGCCCCCCAATCCTACTATGCCTCCGTCCCGCACCAGCCGCCGTATGTCGTCGGGGGTCAGGTCGTCGGGAGCGGCTTGCGGCTTCACGGAGGGGTCGATCGAGTCGAGCCGGTCGGACTTGATCACGACGGCCAACGAGTCTTCACCGCTGGGATGCGGGCGCATCGCGATTGCGGTGACCTCGCCGGACACACTCGAGTGAACCGGCGCGGAGACATACGCTTCCGAGTCTCCGATCCTGGTGCCGACCATCACCCGGTCTCCCGCCTTCACCGTGGGTTCACACGGGGTTCCTACGTGCTGAGAGAGAGGGATGACTACTTCTTCCGGCTGCGGCCCGGGCGCGATGCTCTCGTCGGCCGCGACCTTGTGCATAGGGGGATGCACGCCCCCCTGTGACCTGCGTCGTAGTATCTGGGCCAGCTGCAACCTTCCGGACTCCTCCATGGTCAAGGATTCGGATTTCCCTTAAGATGTGCCGGCGGCGAACAGGCTGCCGACATAAAGATAGCCTCCATAGAGGAGGCCGACTATAGGCGATTATATTTGTTAGTATTAGGATTGTCCATAAGAATATTGCACCGGCAGGGCGGAAAAACCCTTTTGGAGTAGAAAACAGTCAGTGCAAAGTCCGGAAGGCAGCCTTGAACGTGGTCGTGTACCCTGGGGCGACCGGACAGCTGCCCCCCACCGCAACAACTCCCCGCAGCGGGGGTATGTGCACGGGGCCGATACGATGGATAGGTGGAATCAATGAATTGCAGTGGAAACGTAGTGCAGGATGGTGAGATCGCCCTGGTTAACGTGGAATCAGGCTCGTGCGGCAAGTGCCACGCGTGCGGGTTCGGGGCCGTCGCGGAACGCAAGGAGATGGAGGTCAAGGCCTTCAACAAAGTCGGCGCGCACAATGGTGAGAAGGTGGAGCTGGAGCTGTCGGGCAAGAAGGTCATGCAGGCTTCCGCGATCATTTTCCTTATCCCCTTCGCCGGGTTCATCATCGGTTTTCTCATCGGATACTACCCGGTGTGGTATTTGATACATTCGTCGCGACCCCTGATCGCGTTGCTGTGCGGAGTCGTGCTTCTCGCCGCGTCTTACTTCCTGGTTCGCGCCCTGGGCAACAAGAGCGATTTCGAGTTCGTGATAACCGGGTTCGCGCCCGCGGCCCCCCGGCCCGCCACGGAAGCAAGCCGCTCCGCCATGATGGATTCCGGAGGGAACGGGGATTCTTCGCCCTGAGTTGAGCGCCCCAGGGGGCACCGTGCCGCGTTTCCCACCCCTGACCTGGTCTCACCACTTATCATCGGGTAATCTGGCATGACTTCTTGCCAAATACCTTCTTTCGCTTATAATAGCCTGCGGTCGCCCCATGCGGGTGTGACGTTTTAAGCATCAGCCCTTCTATTAAGGAGGCTTGTTTGACTACCTGGATACCTTGGGCAGTGGTGGGAATCTCGTTGTTCTCATTCGCAATCGTTGTCGTATTTATAAAGTTCGTGCTGAGGCAGGACCCCGGCAATGAGAAGATGCAGGAGATATCAAAATCGATACAGGAAGGCGCGATGGCGTTCATCTCCCGCGAGTACCGCTACGTGGCGGTTTTCGTGGTGTTGATGGTGATAGTCCTGTCGGTCGCCTTGCGCAACCAGAACGGCTGGATGATCGCGGTGTGTTACGTCTTCGGCGCGGTCTGCTCATTGGGAGCGGGCTTCGTGGGGATTTCCATCTCCACGCGCGCGAACAGCCGCACCACTGAGGCGGCGCGAAGTGGCGTGGGAAAAGCGCTCACGATCGCTTTCAGGAGCGGCGCGGTGATGGGCCTCACGGTGGCCGGCCTCGGCCTGTTGGGGCTGACGGTCTGCTACCTGATATTCCAGGTCGCTCTCAATAAGCCGGACGCGGCGAGCATCATTCTAGGCTTCTCGCTCGGAGCCTCGAGCGTGGCGCTGTTCGCCCGCGTGGGCGGCGGCATCTACACAAAGGCGGCCGACGTGGGGGCCGACCTGGTCGGCAAGGTCGAAGCGGGCATCCCCGAGGACGACCCGCGCAACCCCGCGGTCATCGCCGACAACGTTGGTGACAACGTGGGCGACGTCGCCGGCATGGGCGCGGACCTGTTCGAGTCCTACGCGGCGGCCATCGTAGCGCCGATCGCGATCGCCGCTTCCGCCGTCGTGTTCAGGAGCCAACTGCACAAGGGGCTGCCGGGGATCATCGGGACCAGGGGACTGGTTCTGCCCCTGGCGATCACAGGGGCCGGGCTTCTGTGCTCGATCCTGGGGACGCTCTTCGTCAGGACCAAGAAGGGCGGTCGCCACGCTCAGCAGGCGCTCACCTTCTCCAGTTACGGGACGGCCCTCATGGCTACGGTCGCGTCGTTCTTCCTGGTCTGGTGGATACTGGGCTGGCAGCACGTGGGCATTTTCTGGGCCGTGTTGATGGGAATCGTATCCGGTATAGTCATCGGCCTGACCAGCGAGTATTTCACTTCCGACCATTTCAAGCCGGTCAAGGAGATCGCCCTGTCCGCCAAGACCGGAGCGGCGACCATAATCATCAGGGGCCTGGCGGAAGGCATGATGTCGACGGTCGTTCCGATAGTGGTGGTGTGCATCGCGATGGGAGTGTCTTTCTGGACGGCCAACAGGGCGATCCCCGGCGGCGGGATCTACGGCATCGGCCTGGCGGCGCTGGGCATGCTGTGCACCACCGGCATGGTGGTGGCGGTTGACGCCTACGGCCCGGTCGCGGACAACGCGGGGGGCATCGCGGAGATGGCCGGCCTGGATCCGGAGGTGCGCGCGATAACCGACGGGCTGGACTCGGTAGGCAACACCACCGCGGCCATCGGCAAGGGTTTCGCCATCGGTTCCGCGGCGCTCGCGGCGCTCGCTCTCTTCGCGGCCTATTCGCAGGCTGTAGGGCTCGCCAAGATAGACATCGTGGGCGACTACAAGTTCGTGCTGGGCCTTCTGCTGGGCGCGATGATCCCGTTCGTCTTCAGCGCCCTGACCTTGAACGCGGTGGGGCGGGCCGCCTTCTCCATCGTGGAAGAGGTGAGGAGGCAGTTCCGCGAGATACCCGGGCTGAAAGAGGGCCTGCCCGGCGTTAAGCCAGACTCCGCTAAGTGTATCGATATCACGGCCAAGAACGCCATCAAAGAGATGATCCTGCCGGGATGTCTCGCGATTATCACCCCCCTGCTCGTCGGGTATTTTCTGGGCAAAGCTTCGCTGGCCGGGTTCCTCGCGGGCGCAGTTGCCACCGGCTTCCTGCTGGCCATCATGATGGCCAACTCGGGCGGCGCCTGGGACAACGCCAAGAAGTTGATCGAGTCCGGTGAACACGGTGGAAAGGGTACCGCGATCTATGCCGCCGCGGTTGTCGGAGATACCGTGGGAGACCCGTTCAAGGACACGTCCGGGCCTTCGATGAACATCCTGATCAAGGTCATGACGGTGGTCTCGCTGATCTTCGTTCCCTTGTTCGTCAAATAGAATCAGAGATTCCGAGTGACACCGGGCGGTTGAGCCGGAAGTGGCCTGGCGCCCGGTTTGCTCTGACCTTACCGGCAAGGCGGAGAGAGCATTCTCCCAGGGCCGGGAAAGCTCTTAGTCAGAAAACAACAAGGGTCCGGCGGAGCCGGGCCCTTATCGTTGGACTGCGGACAGTTTTATGTCATGCCCGGGACCATATTAAGCAGCCCTCGCTGCAGTGGGCGCAACGCGGAACCATGTACTTCTTCAACGTAACCCCTCCTTTCGGCCGATCTGCGCCGGGAAACCGAAGCCCCGGCAATTCTAATGTTCTAATTATCTCGAACTCTCACCTGAAAAAAACTACTTGCCCTTGGTGCTCTCCACGACCGTTTCCATGAATGCCGAGGCGGCCTCCAGCGCCTCTGGGTTAGGAAGCAGACGCATGTACTGCCCGTCCCTTTCCATCTTCACCAGGCCGCTTCGCACCAGCTCTTTCGCGTGGTGCGAGATGGTGGAGGGAGCAAGGTGAAACTTTTCGACGACGTCGCCCATGCAACTACACTGTTCGCAGCACACGCTCTCGCCCTCAAGGGTCCCCGTGAACCCGGACTGGTAGATGAACTTCAGTATCTCGAGCCGGCTCGGGTTCGACAGCGCTTTGAATATCTCGACCGGGTCGTACTTCACCTTTCAACTCCTTCGATATTTCGAAGTATTTCGAATTATACGTCCCTTCGATCAGGATGTCAACCGTGCCCGGCCTGTGAATCCCGAACGGCCAGGCAGTGCAGCACCCCGGCGGCGTTGACGTCCAGTATCCCCCTGAGCACGGGCGCTTCTGCATCGGTCACCCCCGGGAGGTCGTCGAAGAGCAAAGCCCCCAGTCTGTCAGCGGTACGCTCCCCGGGATCGAGGCTTTCGGCGAGCGCGACCGACCTGCGAACCTGCCGCTCGAACTGCTCCACGACAGCCGTCGTGTCACGCGATGAGCCGTAGTGGGGGAACAGGAACACCTCGGGTTTGAACTCGAGCAGCCGCCTGGCGCTGGCAACCGACTTGTCGAGGTCGAACTCCGGCGCGGGCGTGGCAGGGTAGATGTAGTCGTGCTCTTCTATGTAGTGACCCAGCGAGTCTCCGCAGAAGACCTGTCGGTCGGGCAGGGAGACGAAGGCGTAGTGGCCGCCCGAGTGCCCGGGGGTGCGGACCGCGCGAATCCCGCGGCCGCCGCCGAGGTCCAGCTCGTAGCCGTCGTTGAGCGGGACGATCCGCTCGGGCGGCACAGGCAGCATCGTCCCGTAGTAGGGAGCGATCTCACCGAGCGATTTTGCCGCGCTGCTGATGAGCCTTGACGGGTCCGCCATGTATTTCGCGCTCCGCTCGTCGACCACGATCCTCGCGTTCGGGCATTTTTGCACAAGAAGGGACGCGCCGCCGGCGTGATCCAGGTGGAAGTGGGTGAGCAGGATGTAGTCGAGGTCCTCGGGGCCGACGCCGCGCGCCTCCAACCCCCGCAGCACGTTGTCGACCGTCACCGAAGGCCCGGAATCCACCAGCACGTTGGTCTCGCCCGCGAGCAGAAACGCGCCACACTGACGCGGCAGCCCCGCGAACATGCAATCTATCAAGCCGTCGAATCGAGCGTCAGTCATTTCAGCTCCTTGATCAAGTCGAGCAGTCCATAGTGTAGAAGATAACGGGCGACCGCGTAGCACACCTCTTTGGAGCTTCCTGCCGGTGCCCGAGCCTCCGGAGTTCGACGAGCCTCACGAAATGCGGGATGATACCTTATCGCACGGCGCGGGCACACTCACAGGCAGGGAGGGAGACTCTTGGAAACGATGACCCCCAGAGAGAGGCTGCTTGCTACGGCAGCTTTCGAACCCCTTGACCGGCCGCTGCGCATCGAGACCATCGGTTTCTGGCCCGAGACGCTCGAGCGCTGGCATGCCGAGGGGCTGCCGCCAGAGATCAACGAGCTTGTGAGCGCCTACCTCTTCCACGGGTTCGACCCGCAGTTGCCGGTCGCAATGGGCGCGGACCAGCATCCGGGCCTGGACCCCGTGTTCGACGAGGAGGTGCTCGAACAGGACGAGCGCGTCCTCATCAAGCGCGACATCTCAGGTTCAACGGTCAAGGTCCTCACCGACGGGACCAGCACCATCCCGGCCTGGCTGGACTCGCCCGTGAAAGACGCCGAGAGCTGGGAAGCGATAAAGCCTCGCCTCGACCCCGGAACCCCAGGCCGACTGGAGGTGGCTCGGTCTCTCATCGAGTTCGACGCGGAACGAAACTGGCCGCTGTGCGTCTACTTCACCGGTCTGTTCGGCACCCACCGCCACCTGCTCGGGTTCAACAGGCTGATGATCGCCTACCGAAGGCAGCCCGAGTTGCTGCATGAGATATCGAGGCACTGGGTCAAGCTGTGGAAGGGCGTGCTGGCGCGACTGGCCGAGATGCGCACGCCTGACATGGCAAGCCTGTGGGAGGACATGTGCTACCTCAACGGGCCCATGATAGGCCCGCGCGTGTTCGAAGAGTTCATGAGCCCGTACTATGAGGAACTGATCGGTTTCTTGAAACGAGACCTGGGGATTCCCGTTATAGGTCTCGACACCGACGGCAAGTGCACCGAGCTCATCCCGCTTTTTGTAAAGGCGGGGGTCAACATGCTGTGGCCATTCGAGGTGCAGTCCGGGATGGACGTCCTCCGCGTGAGGGCCGACTGGCCGGATCAGTTCGCGATCTGGGGCGGGATCGACAAGCGGGCTCTTGCCTGTGGCCGAGAAGCCATCGACGAAGTGGTCGACCGCGTGGTGCCTCCGATGCTGGCGGCGGGCGGCTATATCCCCGCCATCGACCACTGCGTCCCTCCCGACGTTCCGTTCGCGGACTGGTGGTACTTCCTGGACAGGGTGAGAGGGCTCGGCGAGCGGTAGTCCTATCAGGCTTCGTGAGATGATTGGCCTGGCAATATCGAAAAAGGGGGCTCCAATTGTCTGAAGCATGGTCCTTCGCGCTGATCAACGACATCCACATCGGCTGCTACTATCCCGTGTATGGAGGGGAGGGGTATGCCGACGGCGCCACCGGACAGGAGTGTTTTCTGACCGAGCGGTTGCGGAACACCGTCAACTGGATAAATGCAAACAAAGACGGGGCGTGCCCGATCAGGTTTGTGGCGGTCAACGGGGACATCACCGACTCCGCGGAGGAGTCCGAGTTCCGCAAGGCCAGGGAGATCCTCGAGGGGCTGGCGTTGCCCTACGTCCCGCTCTTCGGGAACCACGACGCCTGGCCATACGCTTGTGGGTCGGGAGTGGACGCCCCCTCCGGCAGCGAGGTCTTCAACAGGATCTTCGAGGACACGTTCGCGGCGCTGGCGACCTCGACCGTGATCGCGAACTGGGCCAGGGACCCGGGCAAAGTGGCGGGGACAACCGTCAACAATTACTCCTTCGACGTCGAGGGCCTCCATTTTCTGGGGCTCGACCTCGTCAGCAGACATGCCGCGCCCAACGGCTGCGGCTCCGAAGGCCGCGGGGTCTTCCACCCGGAGACGAAGACCTGGCTGGCCGACCACCTTGGCGCCTGGGGCGGTGCGGAGCCGGTCGTCGTGCTTTCACACCACCCGCTGACCAACCGGCTCATCAAGCCGCAGCACGTCGGCGGATTCGAGTGGAACTTCGTGAGGCCGCTGCTGGCGGCCGGCATGCCTTCGAACAAGGACTGCACCGATATCGCCGCATGCCTGGTGGGGCACGAAGAAGTCCTGGCGGCCTTCGCCGGACACTCGCACAGCGCGGAGTTACTGCTGGGGCATCTGCCCACGCCGCCGTTCATCTGGAACTTCGACGACATCTGTTTCGAGCCGATCGGGACCACCGAGGTCAAGTTGACCGAGGCGATGGTGGCAGGGTCCAACGGGCCGAACGGCCAGGACAAGGGAACGACCAGGATCGTGACAGTGACCGGAGACGACATGCTCGATTACGGCACCGTCGTCGGTCCCGAGAGCCCGGGGGTCAACCACTCCATCAACCCGTCTTTCGGCGTGAACATAATCGACGGCATGGGCCTGTTCATCCCGCACCGGTTCAGCAAGCAGGACGCGGAGTTCATCTTCGACTACGGCGACGGGGCGAAGTCAGGCGATTTCAAGCCATTCAGCGGGGGCTGGTGGGACCGTGCGAACCTGCTGGACTCCGAAGTCCATGAGTACCAGGACGGCCTCGATCGACACCTGGTGACGCTGACCGTGAGGGAGAAGCTCGCGGGCGGCACTTACTTCGAGGAGAAGATCTCACGGGAAGTCATTGAGGCGTGAGGGCAGGCTGATTCGCCTGGCTGAGCCTCGCCGTCTATGTCACCACGTGGCCATGGTCCGGCCGCAGGACTCACACTTTGTACGTCGTGAGCGAGATGTAGGTCCCCGACCCGGTCACGCTGATCGACAGGGTCGTCCCCGTGCCGCCTTTCCGAGCGGTGATGTTCGTGCTGTAGGCTGTCTTGCTGGTCGAGACTATGGTCCACCCACCCTGGCTCAAGGCATTGTCATAGAATTCCGTCAACTTCTGGACGGAGTCGGGCGACGTGAGCTGAAGGGACCCGGGAGTGTCGCTCACCACCGAGGACGGCATATATCTCGGCAACGTGGTGGAGTCCGGCGTGGAAGTGGAACTCGGGGCCGTGGAGATTGACGGGGACGAGGTGGACGTCGCGGTACTCGAGGTGATGGCAGGCGACGTTATAGATGAAGCGGGTGTAGTGCCGGTCGACGCAGTCTTGGTGCCGCCGCAGCCCGCAACCAGCCCCACCGCAAGAACCGTTGCCACGAGCAGTCCTACCAGTCCTGATCCCAGAATCCTCTTCATTTCGATTCCCCCTTCCTAGTCCTGTATTTCATCCCGGAAAGGCCGTCAACGCCACGCGTTCGGCGCGGCATCGGTTCTGTTGCGCGGTAAGAACGATAAGAGGTGCTGACGGTAGCGTTGCAAGCATGAAGATCATGATGACGCTCGACACTGCATGTACATGCATGTCGGAAACCTACTCTGCCGTTGTGATGATTCGGCATACTTGCCACTCAGCATCAGGATGATAACACAGGTGAAATCGCCGTCACAATCTTGTCGTAAGTCGGTCTCGAGATGATGGGCGATGATCCGTCGGACCGAGCTAGGCGCCTCCGATGTCCCGCTTGATCTTCTCGAACTCCTCGGCGGTTATTTCGCCTGCCGCGTACCTGCGCTCATGACCCTGATTCAGAGGTGGTGCTCCTGCCCCCGTCAACCGTATATTGGGACCTCCATCAGTTCTATCTTCATGTGTTGCTGAGCTCCGAATCTATTGCTTAACTGTCGACGATGTCGAAGAGATTAACTTCCGTGGTATTACTGCAGACCATTGGGTTAGAGGCAATGGCCAGAAGAACATCAGGCGAGTAGTCAAGGAGATCTTCGAGTTGTCTTAGCTGCTTTATCTTGGTACTAACGTTTGTGGGTTTCGAGCATGAGGCGGACGACATCCCTGCTCGCGTGCCGCGGACCGAGCCCCAGAGCGAGCCGGGTATTCTCATCGGATATCGTCCAGCGGTAGCGGATAAGGTCAAGCATTCCCGAGGGCCCCTCGATCAGAGGAGCGTGGAGTCTCCATAGAAGGTCCATCATGGGATAAATCACGGAGGCGGGTAGATTCAACGTAGGTATC
>Ga0209747_1000978_pt1 | contig 15512 bp, 7 predicted proteins | sample BarGraNGADG00311_FD_184498 | JGI IMG/M metagenome (GOLD analysis project Ga0209747, IMG submission 184498) | Arctic peat soil microbial communities from Barrow, Alaska - Barrow Graham LP Ref core NGADG0011-311 (SPAdes) (version 2) | ecosystem: Environmental > Terrestrial > Soil > Wetlands > Peat ... | reverse complement strand
TCCTGGAAGACGAGCCCGATGGACTCCCTCACCTGGTTCTTCTGCTCGATGATGTCGTATCCGTTCACGGTGGCCGTGCCGCCGGTCGGCTTGAGAAGGGTACAGAGCATGCTGATGGTGGTCGTCTTTCCGGCGCCGTTCGGCCCCAGGAAACCGAACACCTCGCCCTTTCCGACCCCGAATGAGACCTCGTTCACGGCGATCAGGTTGCCGAACGACTTAACGAGGCTTTCGACATTTACTACGTTGTCACTCATTTGCCACGCCTTTTCTTACTTTGCTCTCGGCGGTGTCATGCAGCTTGCCCGCCACCCTTCCGAGGCTCTCTACGACTTTCTCGAGGTCCTTCGTGTCCTCTTCGGAGAAGGCTGTCCGCGCGACCTCGTTCTGAAGCTCCAGCAGCCGGTCCAGCAGCGAGGAGCTCTTCGGGGTCAGCCTGACGAGTATCACTCTGTGGTCGACCGCGTCCTTCTCCTTGGTGAGCAGGCCTTTCGAGCACAGCCCTTCGATCATCCTGCTGGCGGTCGGGGCAGCGACCAGGAGCGAGTTCGACAGCTCGGTGACCGTTATCCTCGGCGAGCGCTTCACGACCTTCATCAGGTGGAACTGCGGCCAGGTCACGCCGTACGATTCGAGCTCCCGACCGAAGAGGGCGTTCATTCCCCGGACCATGGTGCCGAAAGACTGGAGAAACTCCGCTATAAGCTCGGTGCGATCGTCCTGTCTCATTGTTCGTTACTCAACATAGTTAGCATCGCTAAAGAAAATATTGGTTGGTGGTTGAGTTGTCAATGATCCCCGTTTGACCCTGTTGTGCCGCTAAGACTATCTTGGGGGCAGCAGAACAACGCTTGCCCGCCCATCGTCATAAGCGTGAGGCCGGGAAAGGAACGAGCGATGAAGCAGTGCCCGGATTGTGCGACAAGAAACCAGAGGACCAACATCTTCTGCCCTACCTGCGGGCATAGCTTTCTCGATGAGCCGCCGCCCGAGCGCAGGCGCAAGGGTGGCCCCAGGGACATCATCCCCGGTCAGGACAACCGCAGGCTGTTTATGATCGTCGCGGTCGTCGTCGTGGTCGTGCTCGGGCTCGCCGCGGGTCTGACCAGCTATCTGGTGTCGCGAGAGATAGACCGCAGCAGCCTCGTGATGGTGAGGAGCGGCGTCCGTCACAGGTGCACCAGCTGCGGCAAGATCTACAAAGATCGGGTTGCGAGCCTTGCTGTCAAGAAGTCCACTAGAGACGACTACGGGGTAGAGAACGTGGACGGCCTGTGCGACACGTGCAAGTACGGGGCTTTGACGGGCTCCTTCCAGGACGCTCTGGAATACATGTCGAAGAAAGGCTATTTCCACGGGTTCGCGATCGACATCGCCGAGCCGGCGGCGCAGTTCATGAGCGCCAATGCCGCGCTGTTCCCGGCCGCCGACCCCGCAAGTGCCGCCGCTATTGCCACAGCCGTTGACCCTGCGGTTATCGAGCGCAGCTTCAACCAGTATGCCGGCAAGCCGATCGTCACGAAGGGAAAGGTGCTCGCGGTGCAGACGGTACAGGTCCCGGGTGGAGCGAAGCTCGCTTACGTGCAGTTCCAGCCGGTCGGGGCGAATGGCCCTCTGAACCTCGAGTATCTGATCATCTACAACGGGAGCCAGCAGGTCACCGCGGGCCAGACGCTCACGGCGTACATGGTGCCAACGGATACTGTCTCATATCGCTCGAAGCAGGGAGACAAGAAAGAGGTGCTGAGCGTGGCGATGGCGATGGTCCCCGAGAAGGCTGCCGGGGGACACTAAGGCCGCGACACGACTTCTTCGAGAACGCCCTCCAGTATCTCCACGCCCTTCTGCCACGAGAACCTGTCAACCATGAGTTGCCGCGCGCTGCCCGCGATCCTGTCGGAGAGGCCGGGTTCGGAGAGCAGCCTCACGGTCTGGCGCGCGAGGTCGGCCGCGCCCTCGGCGAGCAGTATGTTCTCGCCGTCCGATGCGGGAAGGCCCTCGGCGCCCAGCCTGGTGGAGACGACGGGCACGCCTGCCGCCATGGCTTCGAGGACCTTGCCCCTGAAGCCGCCGCCCATCCTCACCGGGCATACAAAGACGTCCGACTCCAGGAAGTAGGGCATGACGTCGTCGACCTGGCCGGTTATCTCGATCGTCGGGTCGCGCCTGGCGAGCTCCAGCATGTCGGGCGTCGGCCCGCGTCCCACGACCAGGAAGCGCGCGTCAGGGACTTCTTTCCTGACAAGCGGCCACGCCTCCCGGGCGAAGACGACCATGGCATCCCTGTTGGGGTCATGAGGGAAGTTGCCGAGGAACATCACCGTGGGCTTGCCTTCAGGCTTGCTCGCGGCTGGTCTGAAACCTTCCACGTCGACCCCGTGGGGGACGACCGAGATGTCCAGGCCCGGCCTGACCGCGAGCAGCTCGTCCCTGCCCTCGGGGGTGAGTGTGAGGACCTTGTCGGCGTCAGCGTAGATGTCGAACTCGTAGCGCTTCAGCCCTTTGAGCTGCATCACCGCACGCATCCCCTCCCGGCTGCACCCTTCCACTTCCAGGACTTTCTTGCGCGCCAGGTAGTAGCACTCGTGGACCGACATCACCCTCTTCATGCCTTCGAGATCCGGGTTCCTGTAGAGGTACTGTGCCACCATTGAGTACTCGGAGATTATCACGTCGTACGGCATCGAGTGCGCCATCTCCCGGAGCTCTTTGTACATCTGCTTCGAGTAGTTGAGCATGAAATACGGGGGCACCGGTCCCGCCAGCCAGCCCCGAGCTCTCTCGAGTGCGCCTCTGGGTCCGGGGGAGGGGACGAGCCGGAGCTCCTTGCAGTACCTGCCCAGTGACTCGACCTGCTCGTCGGTCGGCTCTTCCGGAGCAAAAGCGATGCAGGAAACGGTGTGCTCTCTCGAGAGGTACTTGATCCTGTTGTAGATGATGACAGGGCCGCCGATGACCCTGCTGTGCGGGAACTCTTTCACGATGAAAAGGATGTTCATTGACAATGCCTTTCGTGGTGGACGCTGGAATAATATCATATGGACTGGAGCTAATTGCGGCCGGGGTGCGTCAAACCGGAAGCGCCGCGCGTCCGTGAAGTGAACACGGGGCGGTGATATGTTCGTTGCTCACGTGGTCATATCAGCGTTAATGGGTTAAGGTGTATGGTGTCATGAATTCGAGGCTGACGAAGGTTGCACTGTATGGCGGTCTCCTGCTCCTTGTGGTGGCGGGTGTGATCGTGGTCTCCGCTCGCGGGGCCGCGGCCGCCGGCGCGGGCCAACCGGTCGTCGAGCTACAGCAGAATGCCTCGAACGACATCACTTATCCGAACCTTTTCACCAACGTCCGCATCTCGGGCACCAACACCGTCACAAAGCAGGAGTACAAGTTCCAGCGTCAGCGCGAGGGCAAGTACTTCACTTACGCAATAGGCAACCTTCCTGCGTCGACGAGCTACTCCGTGGAGCTCAGCTTCGTGGAGCACGATTACTCCGCGGCGGCGAAGCGGGTCTTCAACGTCTACCTCCAGGGAAGCAGGGTGATCTCGAACCTCGACGTCTACGGCGCGGCCGGGGGCAAGAACAGGGCTTACCAGCGGACGTTCGCCGCCAAGACCAGCGCGGGCGGTGTGCTCTCCATCCGAATGCGCTCCGACCAGGCCGGCTGCAAGGACTATGCGACCGTCAGCACGATCCGTCTTTACCGGGGAGGCACCAGCGCGGTCGAGGTCAGCGCGTGGACCAGCCGCCTCAACATGACCACGCCGACCCGGTTCACGGGCTCGGGCAGCCAGGACGTTTACGAGGCGATCCTGGGGCGCCTCGGGGCGCGGGCCAGCATCGACCTCCTGCCTCAGAAACTGGCGGCGCGCTTCTCGTCTCTCGGGGACGGGACCGGCGACGTCAGCGACATGGTCCTGGCGCTCACCGACGGCGCGACCATCAGGGCCCTGCCGCTCACCGACCGCTACCCGGTGTGGGAGAACATCACCCAGAGCCAGACGATGACGTCCCAGACGTTCAGGTGCTCTTCGTCACATCTGCCGTTCGTGGTGACGGTGAAATTCAGGGCGCCTTTCTATCCGGGGGAGGAGAAGGTGAGCTCGGCTCCGTTCTTCTACATTGACGTCTCAGTGCAGAACACGGGCGCAACGGCCGCCTCGCCCACGTTCGTCCTGGCGAGACCGCACAAGACCAATTTCGCCTCGAGCGCTCTTAGCCCCTTGGACACGCCGACCGCGAAGGGGCTGGTCAGTTCGGCGACCTACAACTATTACGACGAGACGCAGAACCCGTTCAAGGCCAGGTCCGCCACAGAGGCCATCGCGGTCCCGGCGGGGGAGGCGGGCGACGTCTCCTTCCGCGGCCCCGCGCAGAGCGATTTCTCGAACTTCAGCCGCGACTCGCTCTGGGGTTACGTTTCGCCGCCCGGATACCCGGCCACGTACAGCGATTACAAGCAGCCGGTGTACAGCTTCTACCCGCGGGGGTACTCCGGCGCCCGCTGGTCATTAAACAACCTGGCGCCCGGCGCCCCCCCGGTCACAAAGCACTTCATCATGGCGGGATACGTGCCCGACCGCGTGCTGACGGTCTCCAACACCGCGTACACCGACTCGACATTCCGTTTCAGGTACTGCTCGCAGTTCGCGTCCGTACAGGACGTGGTCGATTACGCGGTCAACTCGAGGTCGGCCGGCGACGCCATCGAGACAAAGTCGGACTTCTTCGACTCGACCGTATCCTCGGACTCCTACCTGACGTTGCCCTCGAGCTATCGGGGCTCGGTCAGGAACTTGATCGCCTACGGGTTTCAGAGCTTCCTCTCCAACACGTGGTGGATGCACTCCGACGTCGGTAGGGACTGGTTCAGCGTCTGGGAGGGCTCCTCCTGCAGGTACCAGAGCACGGTCGACGTCGAGTACAACCAGGCGTGGTTCTACTTCTATTTCTGGCCGGACCTGCTCAAGCAGGTGATGACCGAGTGGACGCTCTATCCGAACACGTGCCAGCTCGGGACGTACATCTCGCATGACATGGGCCTCGGAGACGTGGCGACCGGACAGTCCTACCCGGCCAACATGGCGGTCGAGGAGAACACGAACTTCATCCTGCTCTTGTACAAATACTGGAAGACGACAGGTGACATGACCTTCGTTGGCAAGCAGTTCCCGCTGGTCAGGCACCTGGTGGACTTCATGGCCAACTGCGACACGAACAACAACGGGCTGCCCGACCTTTACACGCAGAACACGGTCGACCAGGGGTCGCTCGCGGTCCAGAACTCGAAGGACAACGTCTACCTGGGAGGAAAGTGCATGGCGGCGTATCAGGCCGCCGGGGAGATGGCGGCGAGCATGTCGTCGCCTGACGCGCGGTATGCCTCCAAATGTCGCGGGCAGGTCGAGCTCATCAACCAGACGCTCGAGTACGACATGTGGCTGTCCGACCACTTCGCCGTGTGCAGCGACCAGGACGCGACGGCGGCGGACAGCGAAGCTTACAGCATCTACCCGTCCAACGGTTTCCTCTACCTGCTGGGCGGGACGCGCGCGGCGGGGATCACCAGCGGGAACGTCGCGCGTCTGCGCACCGACATCGTCAAGTCCACCGAGGAGACGCTGAAGACCTACGGCTGCACGCACACCTCTTTCGATCAGTACAACGAGTGGGTGTCACAGAACCTGTGGCGGGACCAGGTCGCCTGCCAGCTCGGCACGGCGCTGCACAACGACAACCCGCTGGCCCTTTCCACCCGTTACTGGAGCCTCGAGAAGTATTTCGCGAAGAACATGAACGGCACTTTCTGGGACGTCCTCGTGTACCCGGGCGGCAAGGGGGCGAGCGGCGCTTCGGCGACGAGCATCCCCTACGAGACCTCCGTGGGCGCGGGGGCCGGCAAGCGCGGGACATCGGCTGATGAAAGCAATGCTCAGGCGGGGGCCGCCGGCTCCACCTACAAGCAGAGCCTCGGTTACTATCCGAGAGGCGCGGCCGCTCTTGGTCTGCTGGACGCGGTCGCGGGCCTGACCCTGGACGAGTCCTCGAACGCGCTCTACTACCAGCAGACGACCTACCCCCTGCGGGTGCCTGTCTTCGCGAAGGCCGACTGGGCGAACCCGGTTCCCTCCGCGCGAGTGCCGACGATGTATTTCGGAAGCAAGGGGAGCGCGCCCGCGATAACCAACCGCTCGCTGTTGCCCGTGAAGGTGGCCACGCGGGGCATGAAGGACATCACGGGGATGAGCGCCGGCAGTCACCCCATAAGCCCGAACGGGGACGGGGTCGGCGATTCGGCGACCGTCACCTACACGCTTCCTGTTTCTTCGAAGGTGACCGCCTCCATCTGGTCGGGGTCGCGCCTGGTGAAGACGTACGCCGAAGCAAGCTACCCGGCCGGCACTCGCAGCTTCACCTGGGACGGCAAAGACAGCGGGGGCGCGGTCGTTGGGGACGGGACCTACACCGCGAAGATCGACGCGAGGTCAAACAACTCCGCATACGAGGTCAGGCCCGCTTCGGTACCCGTCTACGTGAACGACTCGGTCCCGGACCTGTCGCGCACGTGGTACCTCGCCGAAGGTTTTACCGGGCGCAACGCGACCGGGGGAGAATTCGAGGAGTACATCCTGATCCAGAACCCGAACTCGCAGGGCGCGGCCGTCGGCGTCACCTACATGATGCCCGGCGGGGCGACGGTGGAGCGCGCTTACACGGTCGGGCCCGACAGCCGGTTCACCATTGCGGTGGACGACATCCTGCCGGACGCCGAAGTCAGCGCATTCGTGCACGCGGACGTGGCGGTGGCCGTCGAGCGCGCGATGTATTTCAGCGGTCGCAAGGCGGGACACGACTCCATCGGAGTATCACAGCCATCGAAGACCTGGTATCTCGCCGAGGGCTATACGGCGGATACCTTTGACGAGTATGTCCTCATCCAGAACCCGGGCGATTCCCAGGCGACCGTCAAAGCCACTTTCATGACACCGGGGGCAGGCAACGTCGAAAAGGAGTACGTCGTGGGCGCGCACTCCCGGTTCACGATACACGTCGACGACATCATTCCCGCCCAGTCCGTGTCGACACAGATCGACAGCTCCGTGCCCGTGGTGGTCGAGCGCGCCCAGTATCTCAATAACATGACGGCCGGGACATGCTCGATCGGGGCGTGCTCCCCTTCCAGCACGTGGTACCTCGCCGAGGGTTACACCGACCAGGGGTTCGAGGAATGGGTGCTCATCCAGAACCCGCAGAGCACGTACAACAACGTCACGGTGACTTTCATGGAGAAGTCGGGCGCGAACATGGTCCGGCAGTTCCAGCTGCCGCCGAAGTGCCGGTTCACGATACAGGTGGACGGCTACCTGCCGGCGAGCGAGGTCTCGGTCAAAGTGCGGTCGCAGAACCCCGTGCTCGTCGAGAGGGCCATGTACTGGAACAACCGCAGTGACGGGCACGACTCCATCGGGACTCCGACCCCGGACAGCACGTGGTTCCTTCCCGAAGGTTACACGGACCAGGGCTTCGAGACCTGGGTGCTCATCCAGAACCCGGGAGACGCCGTCAGAAAGGTGGACGTCACCTTCATGCAGCCAAACGGGTCCAACATAACGAAGACCTACCAGGTTGCGCCGCGCAGCAGGTTCACTGTCTCGATGGACGAGGTCCTGCCAGCCGGCGAGGCAAGCACAAGGGTGAGCGCCGACGGCCCTGTGATAGTGGAACGCGCGGTCTATTTCAACAACCGCAGCGGCGGCACCGATTCGATCGGCATCAGGGGCTACTGAGCGCGCTACTGCGAAGGTCGTGAACTGCCGATTAGAGAAATACAGTTGTGATAGAATTTCTAAGGCCAACTGAATAAAGAAATCCTTTTGCCAGGGAGCTGGAGTCTGTACTCCGGTCGCGCCTGGTTTTTTCTTTGCACGGATATGGGGGAACGGTGGGCAGAAAGCTTGTAATCATAGCAGCCGCGGCTCTTGCAGTCGCCTCACTGGCATGCCCTGCCGCCCTGGCGGCGAGCGTGCCGCAGCAGGGAGGGGGCCTCACTCTGGTATGCCTGGACCCGGGACATGGGGGCGCGGATTCCGGCGCCAACTACAACGGCGTCCAGGAGAAGGACGTGAACCTCGACATCGCCATGAGGACCAAGCCGCTTATTGAGGCGATGGGTTACCGCGTACTGATGACGAGAACGGGCGACCAGACGGTCTCGCTACAGGAGCGGTGTGACATCGCCAACAACGCCAACGCGAGCATATTCATGGCCATCCACAACAACGCGTACACCACGGACTCCGAGGGCACCGAGACTTATGCCTACTACGACTCCGAGGACGGGCGGCGCCTTACCACCTGCGTCCATCAGGAGGTCGTGAGGCGCATCAAGCGGCCGGACCGGGGGGTCAAAGAGGCGGGCTTCTACGTGCTCAAGCACACCAACATGACCTCGGCGCTCATCGAGGGCGCGTTCCTCACCAACGTCGCCGAGGCGAAGATGCTCCAGGACCCCAATTTCAGGCAGAAGATCGCCCAGGGAGTCGCTGCCGGCATCAACGACTACCTCGTGGACCCGGGCAGGTTCGACGAATATATCCTGCTGATGAACCCCGACGCCGCGCAGAAAGCCGAGGTGCAGGTAACGTACATGAACAACAGCGGGCAAGAGGACACCAAAGACGTAGTGGTCCCGCCGCTTTCCAGGTACACGGTGCACGTGGATGACGACGAGCCGGGAGAGGACGTTTCCACCATTGTCACGAGCATGAACGGGGTGCCGATAGTGGCCGAGCGCGCGATGTATTTCGGGTTCGAAAAAGGCATTGGAGGACACGATGCGCCCGGTGTGACAGCGCCCTCCACGGAGTGGTACCTCGCCGAGGGCTCATCGGACTGGGGTTTCACCACCTATGTGTGCATACAGAACCCGCTGGAGGTCGAGAGCGACGCGACCCTGAGCTTCATGCTCTCCACCGGGAAGAAGATCGATTACAAGTGCGTGGTGAAGCCACGCTCGCGTTACACGATCGACTGCGCCACCGTGCCCGGCGTCGAGAAGGCCGACTTCTCGATAAAGGTCAAAGCGGACTCGCCTGTCATGGTCGAGAGGCCGATGTACTTCAAGAACCACAACGGCGCCTCGGGCGGGCACGACTCGCCGGGGGTAACCGCTCCCGCCAAGCACTGGTACGTCGCCGAGGGCTATACGGGCAAAGGTTTCGACACCTACGTCCTGATCCAGAACCCCGGCACGTCAAACGCCTCGGCGCGAGTCGACTACATGCTGCCGAAGGGAAAGGTCGTGAGCACCACGGAGGAGATCGCGCCGCACAGCCGAAAGACGGTGCACGTGAACGAGATACCGGGCCTGGAGGCTACTGACGTGTCGGCCGAAGTCGACTCGAGCGTGCCCGTGGTGGTGGAGAGGTCGATGTACTTCAACTACTACGGGATCAAAGAAGGCAACAACTCGACCGCGACCACCTCACCTTCTACTCTGTGGTACCTCGCCGAAGGATACACCCGCGCCGGCTTCGACACCTACGTGCTCCTCGAGAACCCGTCCGAGACGGACACCGGCGCAATCGTGGAGTTCATGCTGTCCGACGGGAACACGAAGAAGATCGGCGTCACCCTGCCGGCCAGGTCGAGGCAGACCGTGCGGGTGAACGAGGTGGGCGGTATGGGTGCGGCGGAGTTCTCGACCAAGGTGACCTGCTCTGTCCCGATCGTGGTGGAGCGCGCCTGTTACTTCAACTACGGATCGAAACCCGGCGGGACCAACGACATGGGCGTTTCGGAACCTGCTCTTCAGTGGTATTTCGCGGAGGGTTGTACGAGGTAGACGATGTCAGAAGACCAAAGACGCACGGGACTCTGGAAGCTCGCCGCGGCCGTTTTGGCAGCGGTGCTGCTCGCCTGTCCGGCCGCCATCATGGCGCCGGGGCGGGCGGTCGCTCAGACGTACCCTGACATCGGCAATCAGCCCTCGGAGGTACAGCAGGCGATAGACTACGTCACGAACAAGGGATGGATGAACGGCGGGCCGGACGGGAACTTCCACCCGGGCGATCCCGTGACCAGGATCGATTACGCGTGCGCCCTGGTCAAGCTCTTCAAGAAAGCCGGCGAAGACCCTGATCCCGCGATCGCGTTTTCGGACCTGGCCCGCACGGACCCGTTCTTCAAGTACGCGAACCTGGCCGTGAAGCACGGGTTCATGTGCCCGTACCCCGACGGCACCTTTCGGCCTCGAGACGTCCAGACGACGGCCTCCGCGCTCGCCGGGCTGGTTCAGGGCCTCGGTCTCGGAAACGCCGCAAGCTCTGCGATGCAGGTCTGGCCGGCGGGTCCCGTGTACCTCGGGTTCTCGATCATCGCTCACGACCTGCACCTCGTTTACCGCAGCACCCAGACGTGGCCTACGCGAGGTTATCCGCGCGGTGAGATGGCCTACAGCCTCCAGAAGGCCGAGCAGCCGGAGAGCTGGCGGGTCGACTACTCGAACGACACATTCAAATGGCCTCGTTGCCAGAGGCCTCTTGTGGGTTCTCAGCGCGAACAGGCCCTCAACGCGGCATTCTCCAAGATCGGGTACCCGTACGTGTGGGGAGGGGAGTCCGATGACGAGGGAGGCTACGACTGCTCGGGCCTGGTCTACTACGTGCTGGATTCGGTGCTCGGTCACCCGATGATGCGCGTGGCTGACGACCAGGCGAAAGACGGCCGCTACGCCGTCGTGTCAAAAGAGAACCTCCTGCCCGGCGATCCCATATTCTTCTACTCGAACCCCGGCCAGTCGACCTACGTCGGGCACGCCGGGATGTACATCGGCGACGGGCTGTTCATCCACTCCACCGGCAGTAACGCGGGCATCAGCGTTGACGAGCTCTCGGGCTACTACTCCGACCACTTCTGCTGCGGCAAGCGCGTCATCGCGGAGGGCGAGCCCGAGTCTTTCGATACTTACATACTCCTCGCGAACCCGGGTGACGCGGCCGCTTCGGCGCGCCTGACTTACATGCTCAAGGACGGCAGGCAGGTGCCGGTCGATGTCTCCCTCGACGCGCACTCGCGCAAGACGGTGCGGGTCGACGATACTCTCGTGAACGAGGAGGTCTCGACGACGGTACAGGCGACCAATGGGCAGGTGGTCGCGGAGCGTTCGATGTACTTCAGATACAAGGGCGGTTACCCGGGCGGCCACACCAGCGCGGGCACGACGGACCCGTCGACCTCGTGGTTCCTGGCCGAGGGCTGCACCGCATACGGCTTCGACACCTATATCCTCGTTCAGAACCCGGGCAGCGAGTCGGCCCAGGTCACCATGACATTCCTGAAGGAAGGCGGGCAGACCCAGCAGCTGGTTTTCAACGTCGCTCCGCGGTCGCGGTTCACGGTGCCAGTCGATTCGATCCAGGGCATGGAGCAGGCGGAGTTCTCCACCAAGGTGTCCTCCGCGAAGCCGGTCGTCGTCGAGAGGTCGATGTACTTCGACTACCATGGCATCAAGGAAGGGTCCAACGCGGGCGGTGTTACAACGCTCGCGAGCACGTGGTACTTCGCCGAAGGCTATACGGCCCCGAACTTCGCGACCTACATCCTGATAGCCAACCCTTCGGATTCGGTCGCGCACGCGACCATGACGCTTCAGTCCGACGACGGCAGAAACAACGACGTCTATGTCGAGGTGCCGGCCCACGCGCGCAAGACGGTCGAGGTGGGCAAGATCAGCGGGTGGGAGCACAAGGCGTTCTCCGCGAGGGTGCGAGCCGACGTGCCGATCGCCGCGGAGCGAGCCATGTACTTCGACTACAACGGCATCAAGGGGGGACACGCTGCGTTCGGGACTCCCGCACCCGCAAACAAGTGGTTCCTCGCCGAAGGATATACAGGGGGCGACTTCCACACTTACGTGCTGATCTCGAACCCGAACAGGCAGTCGGCGGACGTCAGGGTCCGGTTCCTGCTGAACGGCGGGCGCGTGGTCGACAAGGTCTACAAGATCGCGCCCCAGTCGCGCTACACGATCGAGGAGAACAAGGTACCGGGGCTCCAGTCGGAGGAGGTCTCGGCGTCGGTGGACAGCAATCTTCCGATCGTGGTCGAGCGTTCGATGTACTTCAGATACCTCGGAAAAGCGGGCGGTTCGAGCGAGCACGCGGTCTATGGCCCGGCGCCGACCTGGTACTTCGCCGAGGGGTATACGGGCCGATAGGCCCGAGTTGATAAGTAACAGAACTAAACTATAATTTACAAAAACAACGCGAGGTAACATGAGCAGTACCAGAACCAGAAGCGGGAAATGGTCAGTGGTGGCGTCGGCGGCGCTTGCGATTGCGCTTGCCCTTGCGATCATGGCACCGGCGAGCGCCGGACCGTCCGGCGCGGGTGGCGACCCCCTCTTCTGTTTTGTGGGATACGGGCGCGCGCACGGCGTCGGCATGTGCATGGACGGCGTCCATTACAGGGCGCAGGCGGGCCAGAACTACCACCAGATCCTCACGTACTACTACACGGGGATCAGCTTCACGCAGACGGACGACAACAGGCCGATCCGCGTTCAGGGACGGGACGGGCAGGTCCGCACGCTGAGCATGCACGACTACCTCTATCGCCTCCAGGAGGAACCGAACGATTCTCCGATGGAGGAGTTAAAATGCCTGTACGTCGCGGCACGCACTTACACCCTGAACGTCATCGCCCGCGGCAAGCACGCGGCCCAGGGCTTCGACATATGCTCGAGCGGTGAATGCTGCCAGGCCTTCGACGAGAACAAAAACGTCGCCAGCTATCCAAACAACAACGCGGCGGTCGATTCGACGCGCGGCGAGATCCTGACCTATGGCGGCCAGCCCATCACGGCCGCTTACTGCGGGTCCTGCGGCGGGCACACCGAGAACAACGAGGATGTCTGGGGAGGCTCCGCGGTACCTTACCTTCGAGGCAAGCCCGACGACTTCTGCCAGTATTCTCCGCGCTTCCGGTGGACGGCTACGTTCGCCAAGTCGGACCTCGAGGCGAGGCTCAACTCTCGAAGCGACACCGCCGTGGGAAGTCTCTACGTGCTGGACCTGACCGACAGGACTCCGGGAGGCCGCGTGCATACGGCGCGCATCGTCGGCTCCAGTGCCGCAAAGAGGGTCTCGGGCAGCGTGATCCAGGCGCTACTGGGCTTCTCGAACACGAAGTTCGACGTCGTGCGGCCCAACTTCGACGAATACATCCTCGTGCTCAATCCTAACCCCGAGCCGGCGGTCGTGACGTTCACCTTCATGAAGCCGGACGGCACGATGAGCGACCACATCGAGCAGGTCGGGGCGAACGCCCGGTTCACTTTGAAGGTCAACGACTACATGCAGTTCCAGGAGACGTCGACCCGGGTCGTCGCCGACAAGCCTGTTATCTGCGAGCGCGCCATGTACTTCAATTTCAGGAACCACCTGGATGGCGGCTCGGCTACCATCGGCGTCACCGCGCCGAGGAAGAAGTGGTACCTGGCGGAGGGATATACGGGCGGGACGTTCGAGACCTACGTCCTCGTTCAGAACCCGGGGCCGGACCCGGCCGACATCAAGTACACGTTCATGAAGCCCGGAGGGGCCGGGCCCGTAGTGAAGACCCAGCAGGTGCCCGGTTACTCGAGGACGACTTTGCGCGTCAACGACGTTGCGGGATGCGAGGGGACGGATGTCTCGACGATCGTTGAATGCACCAGCGGGGAGGGCATCGTGGCCGAGCGCTCCATGTACTTCGATTATTACGGGCGCACGGGCGGCCACACTGCGATCGCCACGCCGGGGCCGTCCAGCAACTGGTACCTCGCCGAGGGCTACACCGGGCCCGGCTTCGACAGCTACATCCTGCTCCAGAACCCTTCGGAGAAGGCCGAAGCGATCAGCGCGAGCTACCTCAAAGAGAACGGCACCGTGATCAAGAAGACGTACAACGTCGCCGCCCACTCGCGCTACACGATACACGCTGACACCATCAAGGGGCTCGAGAACGCCGGGTTCTCGACCACCCTCTCGACGAGCGACGGCGGCGGTTTCATCGCGGAGAGGGCGATGTACTTCGTCTACAACGGAACGAGTATCAATGGCGGCAGCGACAGCGCCGGGGTGACCGCGCCGTCAGACGCCTGGTACCTCGCGGAGGGCTATACAGGCGGCGGCTTCGACGAGTACGTGCTCATCGCGAACCCTGCCGAGAAAGCCGCCCACGTCGAGGTCACATACAACACGCCGGGGGGCGGCTCGATCAAGAAGTCCTACGCCATCGAAGCGCACTCGCGCTACACGATCCAGCTGGACAAGATCGAGGGCCTAACAGACGCGGAGGTCTCCACGACTGTGAAGTCCACGAACGGGGTCAAGGTCATCGCAGAGCGCGCCATGTACTTCGTCTACACGGACGGCTACTCCGCCAGGAACGGAGGACATGACTCCACCGGAGCAACGGCGCCTTCGTCGACCTGGTACTTCGCGGAAGGTTACACGGGCTTCTAACGCCCGCGGGTGTCTATATGAGAGATCGCCAGATGTCACCGCACGCCAGAGCGCACCCTGTCACGCGCAGGGAAGCGGTCACCGGCGCGATCGTGCTGCTGGGCGTCTTCGCGCTTGCCATGGCTACCCTGCTGTTCGCTCAGATGATCCCGGCTCGCGCCGTGGCCGCTACCGCCGGCCACTCGGTGAGCGCCGGCGAAGGCTATGCGCTTGCCGCGTCAGTCAAGGGCCGGCCGCCCATCACGCGGGGCCTCGGCTACATGGTCCCGCGGCAGTTGCCTCCCGCGCCGGGCGGACAGACGGGCTCGCTACGCGACCAGCTGAGGAGCTTCGGGCTGCTGAGAGCATACAGCGAGCCGCCCGACCGCGTAGTGTTCGATCCGAGTGGGGCCGAGCAGTTCCTGCCGGTACCCCCGGTGCCTGGCGCGCCCAGGGTCGCCGGCGCCGTCTACCACGGAAATCGCGCGAAGCCCCGCATCGCGCTGACTTTCGACGACGGGTATTACGGGATGGGCAAGCTGATCCCGCTGCTGGTATCGCTCAGGGTGCCCGCCACTCTGTTCCCCACCGGCGCAGCGTCCGCGGAGCATAAAGATTACATACTCGAGGCGAGCAAGCTCGGCTTCGAGATCGGCAACCACTCCTGGACGCATCCTATGTGCACGAAGGCTCCAGGAGAAGTGATCGAGAGGGAGATCACCGCGTCGGAGGATGTCGTGAACGCGACCACGGGCAAGGGCATGGTGGGATTCTTCAGGCCCCCTTACGGCAATTGCGACGACCGCGTGACGCGTGTCGCCGGCAGCCTGGGATTCCTCGTCGTCCAGTGGAGCCGGGACACGCTCGACTGGAGCCCGTCCACCACGACCGAGCAGCTCATATCCAGGGCGACCGACGGCGTGCAGAACGGCGACATCATCCTCATGCATTCACAGGGTCAGCACACGCTAGAGGCCCTGCCGACGATCGTCAAGATACTGCGAGACAAAGGCTTCGAGCTCAC
>Ga0209747_1000977_pt1 | contig 15517 bp, 14 predicted proteins | sample BarGraNGADG00311_FD_184498 | JGI IMG/M metagenome (GOLD analysis project Ga0209747, IMG submission 184498) | Arctic peat soil microbial communities from Barrow, Alaska - Barrow Graham LP Ref core NGADG0011-311 (SPAdes) (version 2) | ecosystem: Environmental > Terrestrial > Soil > Wetlands > Peat... | reverse complement strand
GATCATCGAGGAAGCGGGTGGGCGCGAAGCATATGATAAGAAGGCGCGAGAGCGGATGCTCCACGCCCCGATCATAGAGGCCAAGGAACAAGCAGCACTTGTGTTCGAAGACTGAAGGGCTTTGATTCACGAAAGAGTGCGATCGTACGGATTAAGCGCTGCTCGAAAGCTACGAGAACAAGAACGCGTCCCGTCACTCAGACATTCTATTTCGACAACTGATCGTGCAGATCCCGACGCTTAACCAAAACAATTGCTTCTCGAAAAGGTACGGGCTATGTTCTGACATGAAACGATGGACTAGGGGTGCGGTCCGTTTACTAATTGAATATTCTTAAGCAGACAAATAAGCCAAAATCATCGTCGGTATCATTGTGGAGACGTGTTTTTTTTGTTGTAGTGCTTCTAAAGAACTTAAAAAACTTCGCAATGCAGCACCACTTTAAGACTAAAAACGAGGACTAAAATAAGCAGCATAGAACCTCAGAAGAGTACACACACAACTGTTTATTGAAACAAGAACGAAAATGAAGCGCATTGTGTTGGGGCAATCGTCTTGTAGTAATTGGGTTGGTGATTAGCACGGTTTTTATAGCGGGATTCACCACCCTGCACTGCCAAAGAGGTTTCTAAACAGTAAATACGACGGCTACCTTGACTAAGAATGTTGACTCAAAATGTGACGAAATCTGCGACAGCGTCGATTGTTGGTCCTACGCCGACACAGACCGCAGCGCCAACCTCGACTGCCAACCGTGGGGCCAACCCCGGCGGCGTGACGATTAAAAACGCGATTACGTGCGCAGAATCCTCTGTATTCACACGGCGGAGGTTCCGATTCGAATCTTCTCAAGTCCATCGGTTTTGATTTTTGTGTAGCTTTTCGCCTTTGTTTAGAAGAAGATAGGATATTAACTCACTGATCAGGGATACAAGCGTTTAAACGTCGATCATTCTCTGTTTCATTATTATTTTTGAGAACTGTGTGTAAGAACTGTGTCAGCCCAGCAAAGCAAGAGAGAAGCTTGTGCCTAAAATTAATGCTGCTGCTGACTCTCGCTTTTTTTGCTAACAAGTTGCACAAAAACCGCACCAAAACCGCACCACTTTTCAAGCCTTATTTGAGTTTTCAGGTGCTATTTCCTGCCAATGCCGTCGTCGCTATTTAACCGATCTCAAGTTGAACAAAGTAATCTATTATTAATTTTTTTTTATATTTTTAGGTTTATTTAAATAAACAACTTCCTCAGCTGCACCGAGATGCAAATCATTATGCGCGAAAATAAGGCAACTCCGTTAATCTTTACAAATTTAACGCTCATATTTTCCATGCTCGTACCCGCCAAACAATAAACACTAAGATCTTGCGCAGCACGGGTGTAGTTGCTATTCAGATGGAGAAAAGTCCAGCAAACACAATCGCTCTGGCACCGGCGTGCCGACTGGCATGCTGCAACGCTGGGCAGGGCACTGCTGAAAAAGACATTAGTTCACATAACACTCAAACTTGTGGACGATCTCAGAGTTAGCATTCAGGTAGGCGAACTGACATCTGAACCGTTTAACATGAAATCTCACATATGTCTTTAGATATATCTCAGAAAAAAGAAATAGCGATTTTTGAGGTCCGCGGCATTATGCGTTGGTGTCAAGATAAGGATGTGCTGCTTTTTCGGTATTAGAAGTTCTATGTTCAAATCTCAATGATCGCGCATGCAGTAGCACAGCAGGTTCAATGTCGCAAATAGCGGACTACGGGAAAATCGCAATTAAACACTAGATTTCAATGATTAAGTTTAGGAGACGTTACTGCGCACATCTGATAATAATAGAAGTAGTTAGTTAAGTCGACATGGACGGTTCTATAGATGGGTGCATATTAAGGGAGGGACACTTAAGCAAAAAAAAATCGAGAGCCTTACCCTCGTCTACGACCTTAACTTGGCAATAAAAGATCCAAAGTCTTCGGCTTCCTCGGGCCCAACGGCGCGAGAAAAGCCACTTCAATCAAGATGGTGATTGGCCTTTTGCGCCCCAGCGGTAAGCGGGCACATTTTGGCGGAGTGGAGACGCAGTCTAAACTGAAAGGAAGGATCGGCATATGCCTGGACCGCATGTTAACTGCACGAAATCTTGGGGGCGCTAAAGTGGACGTGTGGATAGGTGCTGGAAGATATCATGCAGTTAAGCGTTGGTCTCGGGCCTCGTTAGACAGTTATCGAAGCCGATTCACTGCAAGCAGTGTCTGATATGAAGAAATTCATGCCGGACCATGTTCTCCCGTGTCCTGAAGGAGGTGGTTTGATTTAATGATCTCCTCAGCTTCTAAGGTCATGATCTGACCAGAGACCGCTGCCGACTTGCAGCAATAGCTCTAACCATTTTCAGAAACCCACGCACGCTAGGCCCATTGAAAAAGAACGCCAAAAGTACTATTTCCATTGGCTCGAGTTTAATGCCTCTGTCCTTGCTCGTATTTTTAATAGCTTCTCTATAGATAGTTATAGACATTTTATTGACCTCTTACAAACGTTTTGACGTAACTTTGACGTTTGCTGCTTACACGTATGTATAATTTATACTTAACGTATAAATATATGTTGGTTAACCAAGTCATTGTTTGAAATGCGGCGGGTCACCTACGATTAAAGGCTTTGATTTAGGGATATAATTTTGAAAAATAAAGTCTCCCGGTAAACAATAAAGAACATAAAGCTTAAGTATAACACGTATAAATTATGATCAATTAGTAAAAATAATAACGAACATGGATAAAGTATCAACCACACGCCATACTTATTACGGCCTATGAACAAAATGAAGGCTATGCGCTTCATAATGGGCTACTCGCAAAGCGAGATAGCCCGCCTCCTCGGCGTCACGCAAGCGACGTATAATAGAATAGAAAACGAGGTGAACCGCACATCAGATGAAATGTTTGGACGGATTGCTGAGATCCTCGGACTTGGAAAGAACGAGCTCTACGATCAAGCAGATGAGCAGCGACATCCCCCACGTTTGTTTAGCAATCCACAAAAACGGCAACTGGAACGTACACCTTTAGTTAAAGCTTACAAACAAGAAACTGAGCAAAAAGACCGTGTTGACCCCCGCAACATTCCTACAATAATCAAAGAGTTAAAAGATCTTGCTAGTGCGGGCGTTATCACAGAGGCCGAGTTTCAAGAAAAGAAAAGAGACCTACTCGCCAGATTATGATTCGCATTTCTGGCGGCGGTTGCAAATAATCGCTGATGTGGCCGCCTTTTTTTCAGACGCTTCGCCCTCCCTATTTTGCAAGGAGATTTTCCTAAACATTGAATTGTTTCAGGATGGCAAAGAACTATCGCTAAGCGTCTAAGAGATCCCTAACCAGCTAGAGGGGAAGTTTATTTATAAAGCAAAACTGCAGGGCTAATTTTAGCAAAAATTCACAGCCCGGAATTGCGGTAAAGGTCGTGTTTTTCACGGTCTCGTTACTTTGCTTTTCTTAAAGAGGCATCAAAGTCCCGTGCAAAGATGCTCCTTACTTCTTCTGCGCATCCTCGCAATTCTTGTCCTTTGGCACGGTAAACCTCCGGTTCGAGGACAGGACCAGGCCGGTCACAGACGGGGCAGTGTTCGTACATCCGTACTTGATCGCCCGTAATGATAAAGCCGGGGTAGCTTCCAGCAAGCGCGTCAAGGAAGGCAAACCGTCCCACTTCCCCGTAGTCCGCAGGCGTTAAATCATCGTTAAGGACCAACGGCTTATAGAACGTATAGGGAGAGTGAAGGTAATGGCCTTCAGGGCAGTGAACCATAAATCCGCTTCCTTCGACCATTCCGTAAAGATCTAAGCAGCTGGCCTCGGGAATGCCTAAAACGTCGTATACTTGTCTTCTGAAATCCTTAACGGACATCCTAACGTTCTCCTGTACCTTCCAGCCGCCGCCGGTTAAAACAAAGCTAGACTCACCAAAGTCAAAGCTTTTTCCATCTGCCTGTAGCCGCTGCATAATGAAGTAGAGTAAGTAGGGCGCCCCGACGAGGCTTATTTTTCCGCCTGCTTTATCTTGTGCCTCGAGCCACCGAATGATCTGGCCGATCATAGTCCGCTGCATCCTATTTTGCACGTAAGAGATTATCATTCCTTTAAGCCCCTGGCCGCCAGTCATAGCGGTTTTTATGTCTGTCGACGTAATTTTCCGATCTATCGCTATCTGCGGGTCGCGTACGAGGTCAAAGTAAACCGAAGCAATCTTGCCGATGAATAGGTTGGTCTTCGCTGGATTTGGAAAAAGGAGGTAGCCATCCGTCTTAAAGAGGTCTCCTTCCCACATATTCACAACTGATTTTACTAGCGCATATTCTGCTGCCAAAAACGTCTTTTGATCCCTCGGAATAAAGGTGAATCGACCGCTCGTGCCGCTGCTGTAGGTGACAACCAACTTACTCGCACTAAATGCGTCGATCACCTGGTCAAACGTTGGGTGTGTTTCCTTAACTACCACCTTTGGCAGATTGCCGGTAAACACCTTTTCGAGCCAGAGCCCAAAGTCCTTTCCTTCTGGATACTGCTTATAGGTTTGATCGGGGATGAGGGGGATCTTCTCTAAGTCATCGCTGCTCCTGATGTCACTGGGTGAGACGCCCCGCTTCTTGCAGTACTCACGGTAAAAGCCGCTGTGGTCATAGTGGCGGGTGAAGGCGTACTTGATCGCCTTCAGTTGTATCGCCTGTGCCTCGTCCACGGGCACTCGAAAAAGGTCTGGTGGCTTATAAAGGGCCTCGTCGGCAGGAGTCCAGGTCTCACGAGGAGGAATGTACCGGGCCAAGCGCCTGTTGAGCTGCTCCGCCTTCGAATTAACTTCGTCCATGGCAACCTCAAGTTTTTTTGAAGTGTCACCCAATAGTGATACATCAGTATGCATGATATTCTGCTCAGTCACAACAGTAAATATTGATAATTTAAACGTTTATTTTTTGATTCGCCGTGTGTTGTTTCTCGGAAAATTCTATTTCAACCGTATACCTTGTTTTTGAGACTTTTTTACAAGGTCTTAACCGAGCACCCCACTCATAAAAATTCGCTCTCACTAAATTTGGTGCTCAGTGTAACATATAAAGCTTCGTATCATTTATGAAGGGCGATAGAGTAATTTGTCTAGTGTTGCAAATATTGCGTTTTGTTAGCAGTCAAGCCCAATTGGGTTTTTACCACATCGTCACCTTCTCGGAATGCGCAGCGTATTTTACGAGCTCTCTTGATACCCCTTGCGTTCAAAAGTGGTTCTGTGACCATTCATCTGCAGTTTTATATCCAATACGTAAAGACGTATGGCATCGCCAGCACGCTCAATTTATGGGGAAAAACGTTACAGACAAAAAACTGCAGACGTTTGATCCCGCTGCCCCTTAGCAAGCGGGGGCTCATCCGTTTCATTGAGATCCGTGACGCGGCATGTTCAAAGAGAGTCGGGACTTACCAGCCTCTTCTCTTGATATGATGATCTGCATCTCCTGCGAAAATTGCGCGCGAGTACATCACGACGCCTACAATAAATAATATGACCGTCGCGCTGCAACCCCGCTCCCGCGACGATGACGTCATACTCCTTTCGCACGCTTTCTCTCACTTCTCAGGTGTCAATCGCACCTGCCTGTACGTCACGACGCCCACTACAAACAGAACCGCCGTCAAACCGATCAACCACGACATTTCAAAGAGAACGTTTGGAGTCAACCCTGTTCCATAGGTAAGGACAGCTCTAAGAGAGGAAACAGCGTGCGTCCATGGAACTAAGTCGTATACTTGATAGACATGATCGCCAAGCGTCCCGAGCTCCTGTCGTGGCAGCGGCATGAACGCACCTGCCAGAAAGGCCAGCGGCGACGCGATCATTACGCCCAAGCTGATCGCTTGCATCTCATTCTTGGTAAACGCGGCGACCAGCAGTGCCAGAGAGATGGACGCCATTGCGGCGATCACACCGATGAGGAGGGCAAGGCTAAGTCCGATAACGCCACCTTGATAGTGGTACCCGAACGCTATGGAAATCGCAATGAGAATAAAGACTTGCACGACTCCTACGAGCGTCCATGTGGTAAATGTTCCAAATAAAAGATCAAACGCCCTCACTTTAGAGAGTTTTAGCCTATTTAGCGCCCCGGTTTCAACTTCTCGCGTCAGAGAGCCGGCAACAAGGCCTGTTTGCATCAACAAGGCGAAGACGATAAGCCCTGGTATCAAGTAATCGAAGAGCGTGAACGACTGCGTCCCCGAGATGGGAACCGTCTCGAGCGGTATATAATCCGTGAACAAGCCGCTACCTGTTCCTGGGGCGGCAAGCGCCGTGGCATTTGATCGTACGCTGTCCTTATATTGGCCGAGAATTGCCATGACAAGGCCTTGAGTGGTGGCATAGTTCATGTACCCAGCGTCGCCTTGAATTATAAGCGACGAGGTTGTGTTCCCCGCTGCCGGCAGCGTCACATTGGCGGGTATCAGAACCGATGCGGCCGCTGTGGGAGATGGGGTAACAAACGTCCCAGTCACGGGGTCAAATACTGGGGTGAGGTTGCTTGTGGACGCAAGCTGCTGCTGACCAACAGCTGACTCGATAGCGATCCGTGTCGAGTTATTTACCATGGTGACGAACGCGGCTGAGAAGTTTTTCGGGATGGTGATCATAGCGTCGATATTCCTGCTCTTTAACATATCGTCCGCTTTTTCCGCGCTTGCGTTATTGAGCGTAAACAGGTGCGTCGAGCTGTTTTCGGACGTCGCGTTCATCAGCACTTGGATGAAGTTGTTACCGTAGTTTACGGACTTCGTTGTGTTGTTGGTGACAACCTTCAGTCCGACATCTTCGTTAACTACGACCACGTTATGAGGAAGGCTCCCCCCTGTGAGGAACGACCCGCTGCCAAAGGAAAAGGCAAACAGAGCGACGAGGAGAATGGGAAAACCAAGTATGAACAGAAATCCCCGCCTATCTCTTGTGGTTTCTTTTATTCCTTTCACTGCGACGTCAATGCTCTTCATGGTCACTCCCTCAGGGCTCTCCCCGTTAAATAAATGAATACGTCTTCAAGCGTGTTGCCGCGGATGGTGACATCGCACACGCTGCCGCCCGCACCTTCTATGAGGCCTATGAGCTCGGGGAGCTTGCTCGGCGCGTTGAGTGCCCGTACGGCCACTCGATCTTTTAGCACGTAGGCTTCCTCGATGCTATCGAGTGTGCTTACACGTTGTACTATTGCATTGTTCATGGTAATGTCGTCAAGCTGCATTTCCACAACGTCCCCTCTTCCCCTTGTTTTCTTTAGGGCATCGGGCGTGTCAAGAAGGAGGAGCTTGCCGTGGTCAATGATGGCGACACGGTCGCTCAGCGTATCGGCCTCTTCCATAACGTGGGTTGTTAAGATCACCGTTTTGCCTTCCTTGTCGCGGAGCGCGCGGATGAAGTCCCACAAAAGCTGCCGTGTCTGCGGGTCGAGGCCAGCGGAGGGCTCATCGAGAAAGACAATCTCGGGGTGGTGGACCACTGAGAGAGCGACGTTGAGCCGGCGCTTCATACCGCCTGAGAGCTTTGACGCCGGCTGATCGGCCTTGTCGGTGAGAGAGAGGTAGTCGAGTAACTCGGTCACACGGTTTTCGAGCGCGCTCTTCTCAACCCCGTACATGTTCCCCATAAATGTGAGGTTTTCCCGGCACGTTAACGCTTCCCAGAGCACGAGTTCTTGCGGGCAGACGCCGATGTTTCTCTTTTGCATCGTTAGTAGCTCTGCTCCATTAAAGAGCACGCGTCCGCTCGTCGGTTGGAGGAGCCCCGTCATCATCTTAATAGACGTGGTCTTTCCCGCGCCGTTGGGCCCTAGGAAGCCGAAGACCTCTCCATGTTTGATCTCCAAATTAAGGTCGTCGACGACCATGAGGTCGCCATATTTCTTCGTCAGGTGCTCCGCCCTCAGCGCGCTCCCGTCCACTGCTGCCTCTTTGACCGATCTTTGCGGCGTCTCGTAAGCGAGTGTGGTTGCTTGTTCTTGGTTAGACGCTACCTCCTCAGTTGGCGGAGTTTCTGGTGCCCTAGTGCCCGTTTGCTGCGCGACCTGTTTTGCGCGTCGCTTGGGCAGAGCACCCCACACGGCTTTTCCGCGAAGTCCCCGCGCGTACACGTAGAGCCCAAGCACGATTAATCCGGTGATGAGAACGATCACCGCAAACAGTGGAAGCAGATCGACGGCCACGTTTGTCACAGCACTCGGCGTTTCAGCGAAAGAAGAATCACGTGGTTCAACGACCGTATAAATCGTCGCCCCGTTACGGAGCGCCGCAGGAAAGTAGTACGCGCCGACCGGAACAGCGAAAGCATATCCGCCTTTGCTGTCCGTTTGGGTGTCAGCGAGCGTTACGTCGCCCATGTTGAGCGCCACTGATGCGTTCGCTAAAGGACCGCTGGCAGTGCTCGCTTGCCCATTCGCTCGCAGCGTACTACCAAGGGAGATCGGATCTGCGCTTATCGTTACGTTGTTCGTCACTGCCGTGCTACCAGATGCCTGTGATGCCTGGGCAGCGACGTTCAGCACGCTGTAGTGCAGTGAACTGTTGCACACAAACGTCAAACCAGCCGCGATCATCAACGCGAAAATAAGCGCCGCGCACGCAAGTCGTGCTTTGCTACGTGAACGAGCCATGAGTCCCCCTATTGTGCGAATACCATAATCCCTGAAGAAACGTGGTCACTGAGTCGCTCCTATCGGCTTGTAACCGAGTCCACAGCCACAATCAACGCTTATTTGAAAAAGTCTAGATTTGTTTGAGTTCATGGCCTATATCGTGATTTGCTCGAATGCGCTGTGTCCTTTTTTTCTGGATGAATTGACGCTGCTTTGCAACGTGAGCAAGTCAAAGAGGTCGTCGACGATGGTTACGTTCGCGAATTTTTTGGTTAAGTGTTTGGTGTTGAGTACGTAGTCGCTCACTGAACCCCGCGAATGCGCTTTGATATGGTCGCCCACCGAATGGCCCGTCGTATGCATTACCGACCCTGAATCAATAAGGTGACCATCTGGGTATTAAGATGTATGCACCTTCGCTGCGACTTTGGTCTCTAGGTATATTCTATATTACTCTGGCTTTTTTGGCTTTGGTATACTTATTCTTGTTTATGATTTATTTTGTCGTAGGGTTCCAGCGCTTGTTGACCAAGCAGTTAACTCGTCGGTTGAGAGCTTCTTATCTTAAAAGAAACTATTCCTGCTCCTTTGGGCAGCCGGCGGTAGTACTGCTTCTTTTTGTGTGCTTCTGTAGCTTTCGAGGTGTTAGCCTCTAACTGCGCCCACCAAATCATGGTCAAACACCCTTCGTACCTCTTCAGCGCACCCACGCATATCTTCAGATGGCATGCGTTTGATCACCCGATCAAGAACGGGGCCGGGCCGGTCACAGACGCGGCAGTGCTCGAGCAAACGTACTTGATCCCCTGTCATAACGAAGCCGGGGTAACTGTGTGCCAAGGCATCGAGGAAAGCAAAACGCCCCCACTTGCCATAGCCGACGGGTGTTAAGGTGTGATCGAGGACGAAGGGTTTCAGCTATGTATAGGGAATGTGGTAGTAGTGGCCTTCGCAGCATGTGCTTAACATTGCGTTCATCTCGACCATCCCATAAATATCGCTGCAGCGTACTTCAGGAATCCCCAACACCTCCTCGACGCGTTTCCTAAAGTGTTCTGCGGAGATGACCTGATTTCCGAGCGTCTTCCAGCCGCCTCCGGTCAGAAGCGATTCCCCTCACCAAGTTATAGCGTTTTCCCAGTTGGTCGAGGGCGTCCATAAACATGGAAAAGAGGGCAGGAGGAGCAGAAATATGGATCCGATCGGTTGTTTTGTGATATCGTTCGAGCCATCCAATGGTGGTTGTAAAGATTTTGCGTACCGACTCTCGGGCAGCTTGTTTCGCGCTTTCGCGCTGTTCTGCACCGGTCATTGCCCGGGCAGATAGATCAGCCGTTATTTTTGCGTCTATGGCGAAGGTAATATCCTTGGTCACAAACTCCATAACCTGTGAGGATTTTCCAGCCCACAAGTTGGTCTTTGCGGGTCGGGGGAACAACGAGAGCGAGTGATCAATGCTCAGCGCGTCATAATAGCCGATCCATCCCTTAAGTGTAGCATAGGCAAACGAGTTCCATGTCCGCTTATCCCGTGGGATAACCGAATGATGTCAGCTTGTGCCGGTGCTGTGCGCGACGAACAAGCCTGCGGCATTATAGGCTTCGAGGATATCATCAAACGAGGGATCAGCGGTGTTGATGGTCACCTGTGGCAGGTCCCCGGTAAAGGTTCTCTCAATCCATGATGCGAGATCCTTTCCTGAGGGGTGCTGTTTAAAGGTCAGATCGGGGACAAGGGGGATCTTATTTAGGTCGTCATTTGTGTTAACGCCGTCGGGTGTGAAGCCTCGTGTGTCGCAGAACTTGTGGTACCAGTCATTCAAGGTGTAGTGACGTGTGAAGGCGTACTTGATCGCCTTAAACTGCAACGCCTGTGCTTCATCCATGGGTGTGCCTAAGAGGTCAAGTGGCTTATATACGGCCTCATCAGCCGGCGTCCACATCTCGCGCGGGAGCATGTACCGTACTGACAGCTCGTTGATTGCCTTTAATCTTCTTTCAAGTTCTGCTTGTGTCTCCATACATTCCTCGCTTGAACAGGATGCGTGCCTTCGTATCCCGCCGTCCTATTCGCGTGTAAAGCTTTTGAAATGAGCTTGACGAGGCCCATCTAAAGACGTTTATAAATTCTCGTGTATTTCGTAGTTTATTACTGTTGCCCTCTGTCTAAACGGTCAATTAAAACTACTCAGATTTTCATTCACCGGCGTTGCTGAAGCGGTTGGAATAACATACGCCACTTTGTTGCAAAAGAAATCTTTTATGTGACCAAAACACCCGGCAACAACATTCGTTGCTGGCTTATGCAGGTAGCAACGTCGTAGATTGGCGATGCTAATGCTCGAGGGGAAGTCTATATAACTGATAACTATATAGACGGTTGGGCAGCACTTTCAAGTGAAAATCTGCAATAATTGCACAGCAGCTAAAAAATGGTAGAGCGATGGGGTCGACACGCAAGGTATCATTAACCGCAGTAATAATAATGGCTCTCGTAGGCGCCATATTGATCGCTGGGTGTACGAGTACCACAACACCAAGTGTTCCGCAAACGCAGACGGCAGGGACGGGCCAAGGCACGAGCCAGCTACCCACCGCTAATGCAGGTGCTGATCAAACAGGTAAGGTAGGCGCCATTGTGACGCTTGATGGGCGAAAGAGCAATGCTTCATCAGGCGGAGGGGGGCTCACCTATGCATGGTCATTGAGCTCCGCCCCTAACGGCAGCGCTGTGCGTCTTGCCAATCAAACGACGGATCGTGCGACCTTTGTGCCTGACAAGGCGGGCACGTATGTAGTAAGCTTGATAGTTACTAATCGCACGGGAGCAAAGAGTGCAGCTGATACGACTAATGTTACCGTTATCTCTGCGGGACGAGTGGACACGAAATTGATTGTTGATACCCCCTCATCGAAGGCAGATTATTACCTCGGAGAGCAAATGACGATCAATGGGCGATTGGTTGATGCCGATGGCAACGGCATCGCCAACCAGACGATTCGCTTTAAAAGCGTGTCACGGGTGTTGGGCTTTACGTACGATTATCCCATTGAGCCGGTAACAACTGACAGCACCGGCGCATTCACGAAGGTGTTCGACCCCATATCGGCACAAGACGCCCCCTCATTTGTCAAGACGGTCGATACCGAAGCGTGGGTCTATTACGACGGCAATGATCTTTACAACCCGACGTCTACCACCCACGCACACGTCACAGTTCACCTCACCTCGCCACCCTCTTAGCGTTGTTGCACTCTTCAAAGCTAAGGGTACTTTGTTAAGTACGCTTTGTTGTACCAAGCCCTGCCGTCGGCATAATTTCTTCTTAATTTGTGGAGCAAACACCTATTGAGATTTTGCAGCTATTTCTGCGCAGCAGCCCGAAATGTAAGCTTTATTAAGAAAGATTTGGATTTTTTTTTAAGCAATCCGTACGTTAGGAATAAAGATGGAGACCTAGAAAAATGGGCAAACTAGAAAGTACGGTTGCAGTGGTTACCGGTGCGAGTTCCGGGATAGGCCGTGAAATCGCGAAACTCTTCGCAAAAGAGGGGGCATCAGTTGTCGTAATCGCAAGGAGAAAAGCAAGATTGACGGCACTTGTAACTCAGATAGAAGCAGACGGTGGAAAGGCCGTTGCTGTGCCTGGAGATGTCACTCATCAAGAAGATGTCGAGAATGCCGTTAACACGGCTATGCACAAATTCGGAAAACTCGACATCGTAGTCAATAATGCAGGAGTGATGGATAAAATGAAACCTGTTACGGAAACAGACGACGCATTATGGAATTCGGTACTCGGCACCAATCTAACAGGGCCAATGCGCTTTTTCAGAGCCGCTATTCCACACATGCTCAAGAACGGCGGGGGGGCGTTCATCACCTTGTCGTCCCTTGGCGGCTTACACGGAGCGCGCGCGGGAGCAGCTTACACGGCGTCAAAACACGGGGTTCTTGGACTCGCGAAAAACGCGGCTTTTATATATGCTGATCAGAACATTCGATCGAACGTTATTGCCCCTGGCGGCGTTAACACCGAAATTAATCGAGATATGGATGAGTGGAGCGAACTGGGAGGGCAGCAATGTTCGATGGGTTTGGATACGATGATACGACTTGGCGAACCCGAGGAGGTTGCCCAGCTGGCGCTCTTCCTTGCTTCGAATGACGCGAGCTTTATCAATGGTGCAGTCGTCGCCGCTGACGCCGGCTGGGGCGCCTATTAGGAGCTGCGTGCGGCTAACAGGATTGGACGAATGTTTTTAGTAAAAACTGGAACCAGAACGCCAGCACGTTTAGATTGAGTCGGCGCCGAGTGATTGAGAAACAGTTTTCGGCGCAACACTGCATGCTCCTATGAGATTAATAATACGCTGTTGGACGTGCAGAACGCCCGCTAGTAGGTGTTTGTAGTCACGGGAACCCGGGGGATAATCCTTGTTGCTGCTAGAGGGGCAGCTTGGCCACCCAGCAGCATTTGACATACGCCCTTCAACCGTTTTGTTAACAAATTAGAAGATTCGCTGCACACCACGACGGAGGGTGCGGAGCTCGGCCGGATCGACAGTGCTGCGAAGCCATACAATATTACAGCGTTGATCTCACGAGGGGGGCGGAGGATTAGCTTGCAATCCTAGTGGGACTGGAGGAAACTCGAGTGAGCGAACAAACGGCAAGATATCCATCGGTATGCCCTAAATAACGCCTGAGCCTTGAACGTCAAGAGTGTAAGTTGCTACCGCCGGATGTTATCGGGCTTCGTCCGAGCTATCCGCGCTTGTATGTGGTCTTAATGAGGATTTATTCCCCTGCCAAGGTTTTCGCGAGGTCGTCCCGTGCGAGGATTTCAGCGAGTTCGTCCCCCCACACCCCAATGAGCTCCTCTCTCCTCATTGTCTTCGGTTTCTGCCTTGCAAAACGGTTATATTCTTCAGAACCGCCCATACTGTCGAGAATCGTCTGACCGAGCGTCTCGGTACTTTGGAAGAAGAAGTTCAAACGTTCCTGCGTTGCCGGTGCGAACCACCGTATAGTACGACTCTGTAGTCCGTGCTTTAATGGGACGCTCTCGTAATAGCGTATCGATCCGGGAATCGCGTTGTAGTACAAATCAAGGCACGACTCGCCAAATTCACTGATGGGGAGCCCGCTCACTGCCGTTATCGAGCAAGTCTGTGGTATGTAGGCCGGCGTCCACATGCCATCGATCAACACCTCCACTTCCGACTCAGGAAGCGCGCCTCCCATCGTATCCAAAGCGGTTTCCATGAATGGATCTACGCCTATCCCTGCTGTGTACTGATCGAATTCCAGTTTAAAATCCATGAAACGGGTTTTTATCCCTGCACACCTGCACAAGACAGCGTAGGCGTTGTTGAGTTGCCAACAGAAGCCGCTTCCTCTCCTCACGGTCTCTCCTGCGTCATACCAACCAGCCATCTCCCACCACATGTTGTTCTTTATCCACCAGTACGCTGCCTCTGCGTACTCCAGGTCAGAGAGCTCATAGGCGCCCAGGTCGTGGGCGCGTGCAACAACGTGCGGATTGCCGGGGTTACACCATCGCACCGGCCTGAGATAGGGCTCTTTTGACCTACAGTACTTCATGCCTTGGCGGTACTCAGGTAGCTTAAATTTACGGGCCGCGGGGGCGAAACGCGGCTCATCAGGATCCATTTTCCTCATAGTTGACAAAATAGCTGGCAGATTTCTAAGCATCTCCCATCGCCCGATTTTCTCATATTTATACGTTTCATCTTCTGCCATGGGCCGATCTCCTTGTGCAACGTATGCGCTTTTTCGAGCAGCTCATTTCACTCTAGTTAAATAACCAAGACCGCACGAATATAAAGTTTGGGGTTTTTTTAGAGAAACCGCCTCAGTCTTGTGCTCTGAAAATGACTATCAAGGGCGCCGCACAAAAAATCGGCCACTGCTATGGCCGCAGGCGATGCAGCTGGGTTCATCATCAAACGGAGCTAAGTGGGCCTTCCGCCTTGACCATCGTTCAAACCGCACACTTACCGTCACCTCCTGACAGCCTGTTGTCCCTGTGTTCTATAAGTCTACAGATAGGGGATTGATTGTCAGCGTCCCGAGAGATTTATCGACAAATATGTAAACAAGTAGCAAGTAACAAGCAAATTTCTCATCAGGATGGCACAGGCAAACCCATACCTATAAACAGGGTATCCAGAATATTCAAGATAAAATTGATGCTTTCGATCATCGAAAAAGGAGGAAAAAATGGCACTCAATGAGAATTCAAAAATGAGAGAAATTAGAGCCAACCCAGAAGCCAGAGCCGTCTTGGAAAAGTACTATCCGGGCATGTGGGACAATCCCCAGATGAAGTTGGTTGATCACATGTCACTCAAGAAGCTCTGTTCTTTCCCGCAAGCCAAACCCTTAAAAGATAACCTTCCTGAGATCTTGGAACAATTGTCTAAGATAGGGTAACCTTTCCACCGTACCGGCCATCAAAGGCGGCGTGACGCGACCTATACGCGATCAGTTAGCGAACTCAATAAAGTACTAGCGTTATTATTGTTTTTTCGATCCTCCACAGCTTGGCACGGGTTCAAACCATAACGGAAAGCAAGCGTAAGGTCCAGTTGTTTCTGTAAATTTACTATGTCGCCCATTAAATCGTTTTTTAAGTCGGAAAGACAAGCTCTCTTCCAGAGTTTTAAGCCGTAATCTTAACGTTTCGACTTCTTTTTGAAGCTCTGCAGCCTCAGGAGTAACGGTGATGCATCACCAACAGCGCAATGATGACAATGACGATAAAAACGATGGCAGCAAGAGCAGGAGCCAATAGTCAATCAGAGGACGACTCGTTTGAGCTTCCGTTTGT
>Ga0209747_1000973_pt1 | contig 15546 bp, 17 predicted proteins | sample BarGraNGADG00311_FD_184498 | JGI IMG/M metagenome (GOLD analysis project Ga0209747, IMG submission 184498) | Arctic peat soil microbial communities from Barrow, Alaska - Barrow Graham LP Ref core NGADG0011-311 (SPAdes) (version 2) | ecosystem: Environmental > Terrestrial > Soil > Wetlands > Peat... | reverse complement strand
CGCCGCGCCGGCAAGGCGCGCGACCGAATCGTACTCACTGAGTACTCCGAGGGAGCGGAACGAAGCAGGCGTGGATGCAGCGGCGCTCGAATGCCAAGGTATCTGTGGGGACGGAGCACTAATATGCCAAGGTATCTGTGGGGACGGAGCACTAATATGCCAAGGTATCTGTGGGGACGGAGCACTAATATGCCAGGGTATCTATGGGACGGAGCACTAGTGAGCTACTGCCCCGTGGTCCCGGTGGTATTTGTATCCTTGGAGATGAAGTCGCCGGTCATCCCGTCGACGAGCACATGCAGCTCGTCAGCGCCGACCTTGGGCTCCTTGAAGGCGACGTCCCATATCCACTTGTACTTCGCGGACGGGGTCTTCTCGCCGATCGCGTCGTAGTCAGCCTTGCAGCGCAGCTGCATGTTGGCCCTCGCGTCCGGGTGGCCGTCCATGAAATCCCCGCCACCGTTCTGGCGGGCGACCTGGTAGGCTTCTCCCGAGTCGACCCTGAAGTCAGGGGGCTTGTTCTTGCGGTAGATGTCCAGGCCCTTGTCCGAACCCTTGCTGTCCGAGGGCGCGTTCGGCCAGACGTTGCCGCGGTTGTAGATAACGAACATCTGGTTGCCCTGCTCCGGCGTGGGAGTGAAGTAGTAGACCTCCCAGATCTTGGACTTTCCGTCCTTGCTGACGCCATCCGGGTCGGCGCTGCGGGTCTGGATCATCCAGTTGTTCGTCTGCCACTTGTCGGCGGCGGGCTTGGTGTACTGGCCGGTCTCGTAGGCGGTGACGGACTGGGGCCTCCCCTGGGTCGTGTCAGTGGGATCGGCCCCCTTGGTCCCGCAACCCGAGAGGACGGCGGCGGCCGCAAGGGCGATCGCCAGCAGAGAAAGAGCAACGAACAGTCTGGTCTTGCGCATGGCCTCTCCAGTTTCTAACGTGAGCGCACCGCGGGCGTCCGTTGCCGCCCACAGACAATATAACGGCCGTGGCCCGGCTATGGAGCCGGTGAGTTTCCTTCTATATTATTCGACGAAACCACTCTACGACCGGTTCGGGCAGGTGCACATGGTTTTCGTCAACGCCGTTCATCTGCCCAGTGCCAGTCTCTTGATCAGAAAAGCGGGCAGGCCGGCCTCCTCCATCCTCCCCTGTGTCCGCTCCACCTGGTAGGCGACCCGGTAGTATGTTATCAGCTTCGCGCGCGGCTCGAACATGACGTAGGAGGCGCGAGGATCTCCGTCCCGCGGCTGGCCCACACTTCCCACGTTGGCCAGGTACCTCCTGTCTGCGGCGAGCTCGATCGTCTCGCCATCGGCGGGCACGACCTGCGCCACGCACTCCTGGTCATCCTGGCCAGGGGTGGCGAAGACGATGGGGACGTGGGAGTGGCCGCAGAAGCAGATGTCTCCGGTGAAGGCTTCGAAGTTGTGCTCGGCCTGGGCGGCCGAGGTTATGTATTCCCAGAGCGGGTCGGACGGGCTGCCGTGCACCAGGAAGGCTCCGCAGTCGTCGGCGGCGCGCGTCTCTTCAAGGGCGTCCAGAATTCGCGTGCTGCTCTCGCTGAGCACGGTGCCAGTCCACTCGGCGGCCAGGCGCGCGTCGAGGTTGAAGCGCCCCAGGCTCAACTTGCCGATGCTGCCCGCGTCGTGGTTTCCGGCCACGCTGATGGCTCCGAGTTCGGCGAGCAACTCCACGCACTCGTTGGGGTCCGGGCCGTAGCCGACCAGGTCACCCATGCACCACCACGCGTCCACCTCGCCCGCGTCCTGCACCACGGCCCGGAGCGCCGCGAGGTTCGAGTGGATGTCGGCAATGAGGCAGATCTTAGAGGGAGGGGTCACTGTCACCACCAGGGGTCGCGACCTCGACCTGCGGGGCAAGCTCTGTTATCCGCGCCGTCCACTCCGCGACATCCGGTACCCAGAAAGCGGCGGCATCCCCGGCGCCGCCCTATCAGAAGGATGATCAGCAAGGCCATTGGAGCTCCCCTACCGCCGTGGCTCGGCCGGCTGCCGGTGCATCAGGTGGCAATGTGTCCGTGCACGGCGATGATGTTGCTCCAGGGGATGAAGTAGTGGTGCGTCCCCAGCTCTCCGGCGGCCGCGAGCGTTATTCCTTCGTCCTTGACGGCGACCACGGCGTAGAATTTGACGTTGGGGACCTCGTGCCTGATGAAGATCTCCAGAGACTGGCACGCCGAGTCCCAGGCGAACATCTTCCTGGTGAGCTCGAGCGGCAGGTGCTGGATGTCCTCACCCGCTGCCTGGACGTAACACGGCTCCTGCAAGTTGATTATCTGCATAGCTTCTGCTCCTTTTTGGCTTGCCGGCACAAGGATAGAACAACCAGCCCTCACCTATCAAACCGGCGTTCCGGCTCATGACTGGCGAGCCGTTCTATGTTGTAGAATACCATCAACCCCCGGCGCCAAGCGGCCGGGACGCCCCATCACCGAGGAGCCGCGTTTGAAGAAATGCGATCTGTGCGAAACAGATAATCCTGTCGAGGCCCGGTTCTGCATGAAGTGCGGGCGCGACCTGGACAAGGTCGCCCGATCGGATGCCCGCGACCAGAAGGCGGCCGAGCCCGACACCTTCACACCTCTGGAGGACGACGAGTTCTCGCGTCTCGCGCCGACAAAAAGACTGACCCGCGAGCCCGTCGGTGACGTCGCGTCCTACAAGGAAGCCGCGGCCGCGTCGGCGGCGGCATGGGAGGCCGAGCAGGAGCAGGACGCCATCAAGGAGCGAGCGGCCGACGACAGGCTCGTCGCCGCGCAACCGGTTCAGCCTGCGCAGCCCGCGCAGGCTCAAGAGCCGGCCGCCCCCGCTGGAGGCCGGACGCAGGAGGTACAGCAGCGCGACCTCCACGCCGACTTCTCCGATCACAAGAGGTTCTGCGTCAGGTGCGGCATGGCGAACCCCCGGGACCAGCGTTTCTGTAAGAACTGCGGCTCGGCGCTGACGGAGACGGCCGGCGGAATGGCGGACGAGACATACGAGGCGGCTTCGCCCGTCCCGCTGGACACGATCGTCACCGAGAAGACGACGCTTGCCGACGTGGCCCCGTCCAGCGCCTACCAAGGCCCGGACGTGCAGCAGGCCGGTCGCTACAAGCGCTCCCGGCGGGCGCGCAGCTCGCCGAACCGGCCCGACTTCGGCGTGCGGGAGCTGCTCTTCCTGATAGCCGCGCTCCTCATTGCGACCCTCCTCGTCTGGATGTTCTTCTTCGGCGGATTCACCGCGCTGTTCGACAGCAAGACCAGGAACATCCACAAGGCCGGCTCCGTGATGCAGAAGCTGCCGGGTTTTCAGTTCGGCATCGCGGCCACCTTCGAGGCGCCGCAGGGCGATTACCCCGGCACGGGCCACGTGCTCTTCGAGGCTCCGGGCAGCTCCGCCTGGGAGGTCCACAGCGCCGACTCAGCGGGCGCCAGGACCCAGGGCACGCTGCAGATCGGGGCGCAGACCTACTCGTCCACAGGGACCTGGGTGGCGGCCGACCCCAAGACCTCTACCGGCGACGTCACGCTGATGTGGAAAAGCTTCTCCACCGTCGAGGCGCTGCCCGACGCGCCGGCGGGGTCGAGCCCCGATTGCCTGCACTACAAGTACAGGATGGACCCAGGGCTCATGCTGACCGTGCTTGGGCTGGCGGGACAGACGGACGTGAGCGAAGCGGTGATGGAGGTCTGGATCGACAAGACGAGCTTCCAGGTCATGCGCGAGACTGCCCAGGTCTACGGCGCGCTGATCAACGGGGCCCGCACCCACGTCACCTTCGTGATGGACCTCACGGAGACCGGCAAGACCTACGGTATCAAGGCGCCCGGCCAGCCTTGAGCCTCCCGCCTGGCTCGAAGTCTAGTTGATCCGCTCGGCAAAATCCTCGCCCTGGTACACCACTACGCCCCTCTTGCCCAGCTCCGCGAGGAACGAGTCCGCGTCCACGCAAGATTCCGGCGACTGGACTCCGGGCGCGTCAATCTCGCCGCGGCCGATCATCAGGGCTCCGATCGCCAGGGGGTAGCCGGTCAGCGCGCTCATGTGGCCGGCGGCGCCATAGGTGAACTTCTTCGCCGAGCCGCCTTTCTTCCCACTTATGTCGAGGCGAATCGCCGAGCAGGGGCTGGAGGGCTTTCCCAGCTGGAACAGCACCGGCGCGAGGAGCTTGACCGTCTTCCCCAGTAGTTCTTTCTGCCAGGCCGAGGTGGTCAGGTGAAGCTTAACGAGGTACTTGACGACCTGGTTCAGCTCCCCCTCCGACAGCCCGCCTTTCACCGTCACGTCGGCGGCCTTCAGATAGCGCGGTATGGTCACGGGCTCGGGGTGACCCACGTGGTAGACGTTTATCTCTCCTACCGGGTCGGGGAACCTCACTCGCTCGGCGCCGCTGGCGGCCTGCACCATCTCCGTCGAGCCGCGCCGGTACGAAGGGACGAGTCCGGTGAAGGTATGGAGCAGGTGGAGGATGACCGCGTAGCCCTGCGAGTCCGACGCGCTGGCCGCCCAGGTGACCGCGATAGTCTCGACCTCGTCCAGCATGTCGGCACCCTTGCGGGCGAGCACGTTGGAGAGCCCCGGCGTGAAGCCCAGGCCGGTGAGGATGGTGACGCCTTTGGCGCGCGCTTCCGGATCGAGGCTGAAGACCGACTCCGCGGCGTCGTAGTCGTCGCAGATGCTGACGTAATCCACGCCGGCCGCGAGCGCGCCGGAAGCGACTTCCAGCTCGTACTTGTAGAAGGGGCCGACGCCGCCGATCGCCACGTCGTACCCGTCGATAGCCCTGACCAGCTCGCTGCGCACGTTCGCGTCGAGGCGCATGGACCTGCACCTGGTCCCGAGTTCTCTGGCCAGCCGGCTTGCTTTGTCGGCGTCCAGGTCGGCGATCATGATCTCGGTCACCTCGTCGCAGCAGGCGAGGTCCCGCACCGCGAAGCCACACATGTCGCCCGCTCCGCCAAGCGCGATGACTCTCATGCTCCTCCTCTACCGCGTTCCGATGGGGGCAGTCCGACAGACCGGCGAGTGCGGCGCCGGGACCTCAGTCGACCTGGGTCATGCCCCTGGGAGCCTTGACCTTCCTGTCGTACCCGCCGTGCTTGTTCTTCTCCAGACGGGCCTCGATGAAGCCTCCGGGAACGGGTATCCGCCCCTCCACCCAGTCCAGGTCGCACGGGTGCGGGTCGAAGGCGAACGACTGGTAGCCCGCCTCCCGCGGCCGGACGCCCAGCACGTACTTGGACAGCAGCGCCGTCACTCCGGACGACCACGCGTGGCACAGCGACGTGAAGTGCGCGTCGGCCCGCCCGTCCTTTCCCGCCCACTCCCAGAAAGTGGTGCCCGGCTCTCTTTGAACCATGTTGCCCCAGCAACGCCTGATGAGCTCGAGCGCGCCTTCATCGTCGCCGGCGGCGAAGCGCGCCAGGGCCTCGTAGTTGTTCATGAACGGGATGACCCTCTTGTTGTGAGGTGGCGTCCCCGGGGTGAGGCGGTAGTAAGGTATGTCGACGTTGGTGGAGCCCCACCCGACCCACATCTTCTCGCGCAGGTAATCGAGAGCCCGCATCGCCTCGGCAGGGTCTTCGATGAGCCCGGCGATTATCGCGAGCACGTTCGCGTCCTGCGGTACGCGGCCGGGATCCGCGGTGGTGTCCACCAGGACTCCCCGCGCCTCGTCCATCAGCTCACGCTCGATGGCCTCCCCCAGCCTGAACGCCCGCGACACGTAACCTATCGAAAGGTCCTCCTCGCCGACGGCGTGCGCCATCACGGCGGCGCCGTTCAGCGCCCAGTAGTACATCACGTTGGTGTAGGCGGGCTTGCCGAAGCGCAGCACCGTGAAGCACCACTCCGCCATGTTCATCGGGGTCTGCCTGAACAGGCCGCCACGGCACTGCCCGTGCAGGTATGCCAGCGCCCTCTTCATGACGGTGAAGAGCTCGCGCACCATCTCGGCGTCGCCGGTGTGGAGGTAATACTGCGACAGGGTCACCACCCACCAGGCCACGTAGTCGGCCAGGAAACCGCCGGCCACCCGCGCGGGGATCGGGCCGGGGCTGCAGGCGGGGATGTAACCGCTCTTGTCCTGGAAATCGGAGAGCGAGAGCAGCGAGTCGCGGATAATGTCGGTCTCGTAGAAGGTGGTGTAGAGCGCCGCGCCGCCCGGGGCGAGGTCGGCGCTCCACACCAGCCTGTCCCGCTTGGCCCCGTCGATGAGCACCCAGGGGCCATTGCCTATCCTGTGGTCGCTGTCGGCCCCTCCCAGCGCCGGGTCTATCACGCACATCTCGAGGGTGTGCAGCCCGGTGTACCAGATGCGGTTGAGCATCTCGTCGCTCGACAGGAAGTAACCGCAGGTGGAGGCGTCGGCTATGTGCGGCGTGTAGGAGACCGAGATCTCCTTGAGCGTGGCCCTGCACGGCCGCTCCGGATAGATCCACAGGTACCTGAAGCCTCCGCAGTGCGGCAGGTCGACTCTCTTGCCCTCGGCGACCTTGAAATGGCGGTAGTAGACCACGTAGTCCGCCAGCGAGACCGGCTCGGCCAGAAGCGGATTGAAGATGTGCGTGATGGATTCGGCAGCCTGCACCCCCACCCGCCTGCACCGTCCCGTGCCGAACGTCACGCGCGGGTGGCCCCCCACCTCGCGGCCGAAGTCCGCCATTATTGCTGTCCTCGTGGTCGGCGACATCCTCAGCTCCAGCCCCGCTCGCTCGGAGTAGGGCACGGTGTCGATCACCTTGCCGCTCATGTTGGTGACGGAGAGGGTCTCCGGCTCGATCCTGCGCGAGTCGGGCTCGAGCCAGTATTCCTTTATGGCGGACGTTTCTTTCAGGAGCTCGGCCATTGATCCCCTCTCGGGATTGCTTTCCCCCGGCCCCGAGGCCGGCTCCGGGGGCAAACCAGGAGATAGGATAACGCAACGTAATCCATGTAACAAACCGCCCTAGAGGAAGGCAAGGAACTGAACGCGCCTGGTGTCCGGGCCTACCTCGGACAGGCCGCGGGCGTCGAAGGCCTCCAGCCGCCGGAAGCCCGCGTCCATTACGGCCGCGGTGATGAACTCGAGGTCGTAGCACCTCTCCCTGTGGGTCTCGCATTTCATCTCGAACAGGCCGTCCTGCCGCCGCAGGAAGTTGGTCATCTCGACCGTGTTGACGCGGCTGGCCGGGTCCCAGGTCGACTCCCATATCGAGACGCCGGCCTCCACGTGGTGAACGAGGAGCGCGTCCCCCAGCCCGTCGGCGAGCTCGCGCGCCGTGTTCATGTCGAATATCGCCTGCCCGCCCGTCGCCAGTGCGCCGGCGAACCGCCTCAGGGCCTCCTGGAGGTCGCTCACCTCCGTGAGGTAGTTGAGCGAGTCGAAGTTGCAGGTGATGAGGTCGACCCGCTCCGGAAGGTCCAGGGTGGTGAAAGACTGCCGCAGGAACACGGTGTCGGACTCAGGAGCCCGCGAACGGGCGATCTGGAGCATGCTCTCGGACTGGTCGACCGCGTAGACCCGGGAACACCTACCGGCCAGGTAGTCGGCCGCGAGCCCGGTGCCGCAGGCCATGTCGCATGCCGTGTCCGGGACGATCGAGTACCTGTTGGTCAGGCGCTCGAAGTTCTCGCGCCAGCACTCGAACGCGGTGCGGCCGACCAGCTCGTCGTACATGAGGGCAAGCTCCCTGTACGGCTCCAACGCGTGCTCGATCATCGACAAGTAACGCCGCCTCCCTGTGTGTCTCTTGCGACCGATTATCCCGCTCGGGGACGCCGGTCTCAACGGGCAGCGTGACAAGCAAGTGGATTCCCCTTTATCATTAAGGCTCGGACAAGCCTCCCGCCGCCGCCGCGGGGCGGGCGGGAAAAGGCAAAAGGAGGGCGTGATGAAGGAGCGGAAGGTCAAGAAGCTCGAGAAGAAAGCCACCAAGCTCGGGAAGAAAGCCAAGAAGGTCAACAAGAAGTCTGCCCGGGCGAGCAAGAAGGCCGAGAAGGCCAGGTCGAAAACGACACCGACCCCCGCGGAGTAGATGCCCCTTCTTGCGGCCCGCGGGCGGCAGGCGGGGCGCACAGTATAGACAAGGCTCACCTCGATGTGGAGGCATGATGAGACAATGCCGGGACTGCGATTTTCCCCGTAAGTTCGCGCGTTATTTCGACTGGCGCAGCGACGGCACAATCATCAGCACCGACAGCACCAGGACGCGTTCCCAGATAACCTTTCTCGAGGCGGGGGTCCTGGAGAGCCTGCTCGCCGACATGTCCGAGACCATCGGCTTCGACATCGACCGCCTGGTCATCCAGGCCCAGAAGAACATCGGCAAGGCGATCTACGCGAGCCTCCCCATCCGCCACATGAAGCGCGTCCCCGCCACGCGGCTGACGCGGCCGCAGTGGCTGGCGGGGCTGCTGGTCCGGCTCATAGCCGGCGACATCGCCGGCCTGGGCGACGGCAGGGTCAGCCTGGAGAGGTACCTGGCCGGAGAGACGCTGGTGATCCGTTTTCGAAATCCGGTCGTGGTGCCGCTGCTGGTGGGAAGCCTTGCCGGCATCTACGAGTCGATCGAAGACATGCCCGGCTCGTCGGTCGCCTACCGCATCGAGGACGGCGACCTGGTGGTCTCCCTGACCCACGGGGAGGCGGCGGCAGTCGAAGAAGAGCGCTTCTATCTGGAGGAGATACGCCAAGGCGAGGGGCCGCTGCGCTGGCAGCGCTGCCTCGCCTGCGGCGTGCCCGTGGAGGCGGCCCGCACCTGGCAATGGGACATCGACGATGGGATCATCCACAACAGGCGCACGGGCGCCCGCGACGTGGTTGTGGCGGTCCAGTCGGTGAACGCCATCCTCCGCGAGCTCGAGTCGGAGCTCGGAGAGGACGTGCCCATACTCGTCTACGACCATCAGAAAGCGGTGTCAAAGAAAAAGCGCACCGGCGAGGTTTCCGACGAGGCCGCGGCCTTCCTGGAGGACCGGCTGATGGACATGGCGCTGAGGGGGATGGGATATCCGTCCAAGTTCGAGTTTACGGGCTCGGATGTCTCCGTCGAGATCGGCAACGCCTACAATCAGGTGCTGTATGCCGCCAAGATCGCGGCCGACCTGGAGGGCGTCACCGGCAAATCATCTCAGATCGAGTGGCGCAAGCGGGAGCCTTACGCCGCAAGCTACGTCATCACGACCTGAGAGAAGCAAAATGCACCACCGGCGCCTGACCCCAGTGGTGCGTTCTTTGTGTGTTACTCCGACCGGAGCTGCGGCGGGCCTCACCTGAACCGACTTCGTTCAGGCGGACTGCACGCGCCGGCGATCCCAATCGTGGTCCCGAAGGTCGAAAAGACCTTCTTCAGCAGCCCGTCGCGACACGTGAGGCATCTTTTCCCGCTCGAATCCTCCCCCACCCGCTGCAGCCTCTGGGTCTTCTCCCCGCAATTAGAGCATTCATACTCGTAAACAGGCACCGCAGGCATCCTCCTCGCCGAGTCTGAAGATCAAGTCGGAATGAAGTCGGTTTCCCTGACCTGCTCGAGGACTATGGCGCCGGTCGGGCATACCACCTGGCACAGCCCACAACCCATGCAGGAAGAGGCATCTATCAAAGCGCCCGAGGAGGAATCCTCCATCGAGAGAGCCCCGAAGTAACAGCGCTCGAGGCATTCTCCACACGAGTCACAGAGGCTCTCGTCTACGCGGGCGGCGTATCGGGATGGGTCGCACATCTTGAGCTGCTTGTTGATCAGCATCGGGAAAGTCATGCAGCAGTCGTTGCAGCAGTTGCAGATGAAGTGCGTCTCGCTGGCGCGGTTCATGGTGACGTGGATGAGGCCGGCCTCCTCGGCCTTCTTCAGCAGGGCCAGCGCCTCGTCCTTGTCGACCGGGCGCCCGGTCCCTCTCTCTATCGAGTACGAACCGGCCTTGCCCAGTTGCATGCAGATCTCGACGGGCCTGTCGCATTTCTGCGCGGTGAGACGGCAGGTGCAGTTGGTGACGGCTATCACGTCGGCCTCGTCGATCATCTCGCGGACGTCCTCGAAGGCCAGTATCTGCTGCTTGGAGTCCATCGACTCGCTGACCGGGATGACGCGGGTGACCGGCCGCGGCAGCATCTTCTCCACCATCTCGGAGAAGGCCGGCCACTCCTCCTCCATGAACTGCTGCCAGAGGTCCAGGAAGGCCCTGGGCGCTTCCGGCCAGAGGATCGAGGCGTCGTGGAACTGCATCAGGTCCCGGCACATCCGGAAGACGGTGCCGTCGGGTTTTTGTTTCTTGAAGGCCAGCCCCTTGCGGAAAAGGGTGTCCAGCATCTCCGCGGCGGCGGCCTCGTCGATGCCCAGCGCCGCCGACACCTCTGCGGCGGTGCCTGGACACGCCAGCAGCACATCGGCCTCCTCCGGCGATGCTATGGCCGCGAAGATCTCCGGGATCCGCTTCGAATCCCCCATGAAGATCTTCTCCGCAAGCTTGTTGTACCTCTCGTCGCTCATCGCTGGACCTCCCCCGTGTTCATCTCCATCAATTACGAATACTAGCAGCGCGGCCGTTCCTTGCCTCTGACATTAATCAACCTCGCCCACTCAGCCCTCGGCAACCGCTCAGGCGAAGACCCGCCGGGCCGTATCGATGTAGGTGTCGAAGTCCCGCTTTCCGAAACAGCAGCAGGTGACCTTGTCGATGGCGCCGTCTTTTTCCAGGAACGCCTTGATCTCGGCCAGCGCGATGTCCGTGGCCCGCTCGAGCGGGAACGAGTAGACGCCCGTGCTTATCGCGGGAAAAGCAACCGTCTTGCAGCCGCTTTCGACAGCGACGCGCAGGCTGTTGCGATAGCAGTCGGCGAGCAGCCCGTCCTCGTTGTTCTTGCCGCCGTGCCAGACGGGCCCGACCGTGTGGATCACGTGTTTCGCGGGCAGGTTGTAGGCGGCTGTTATCTTTGCCTCACCCGTCTGCGCGCCCCCCAGCGTCCTGGTCTCTTGGAGCAGCTTCGGCCCCGCGGCGCGATGGATGGCGCCGTCCACGCCACCGCCCCCCAGGAGGCTCTTGTTGGCGGCGTTCACAATGGCGTCGACCTCGAGCCTGGTGATGTCACCCTCGATGATCTCCACGCGTCCGCCCATAAACTCCATCGCGACCCCCTTGTTCGCGTGCCGGCGCCCAAAGTATATCAAACGCGAAGGGTTGGTCCGGCCACCGTTGAACTGTGCTGACACGCCAACCGGGGAGGTGGAAAAGTGGAGAATCCCGAGATGGAGTTCCTTCAGTGGCTGCTCGGCAAGTTCATCCAGATGAACGACATCGACGTCGAGACGGCTGCCCTCAAGGACGTGCTCGACAAGCTGTCACTCGAGCTTACCCCTATCGGCGGAGGCTAGGGATCAGGGCGAGGGCGAAGAAGGATCGATCGGAGCCGTTTAGAACGGCGCCGTTGAAGATAACAATTACGCCTGGCGGCGCGCTCAACCCTCTATCTTCTCGACCTTGATCATGGGGAAGGCCTTGGTGAAGGTCTCGGGCTCGGTCAGGCCCGGCCCATCGTTCATGACGGCTGACACGGAGAAGGCCAGGCCTATCTGGAAGACCCGCTCTATCGGCAGAGACTCCACCAGGCCCATCACCATGCCGGCGACCATCGAATCGCCGGCGCCGACCGCGTCGTCCGAAACCTGCGGCACGGTGCCGCGCAGCGTTGCCTCCCGGGACACCAGTAGCGCGCCCTTTCTCCCCAGGGATATCACCACCAGCATGATGCCCTTGTCGTTGAGCGTCCTGGCGAACTCGAGCATGTCCTTCTCGCCGTCAAACTTCCGCCCCGCGAGCTGGGCGAACTCCACGTCGTTGGGCTTGATCATGTAGGGGGCGGCCTCTATCGCCCTGGCAAGCGGCGCGCCCTCGCAGTCGACGATCACCTTCGACCCGCGCGATTTGCCCTCTCTGGCGATGGAGTAGTAGATATCCTCGCTTATCCCCGGTGGGAGCGAGCCGGACAGCACCAGTATCTCGGGCGTCTGGGCTATCTGGAACACCATGTTGCTGATGCGCTCGGTCTCGGTCTTCTCGACCGGGGGGCCGGCCGCCCTGATCACCAGCTCGCTGCCGTCGGAGCGCCCCAGCACGACGACGTTGGTGCGCGTCTCGTTCTTGATGCGCACTATCTGCAGTATCAGGCCCTCCTGCTGCAGCAGGTCGAGGACCTCGTCGCCGACGTGCCCGCCCACCATGCTCATGGCCACCGTGTCGGTGCCCATCGCGCGCAGAGCCCTGGAGACGTTGATGCCCTTTCCGCCCGGGGTCTTGATGACCTGCTCCGCCGTCACCGGCTCCCCGAACTGGATCTTCTCGAGCACGTAAGTGATATCGAGAGTCGGGTTCAACGTAACCGTGTAGATCATCGCGCCTCCGCCGCCACCGGATAGAGCAGTCCAATCGAATGATACCATCACGTTCGACGGGGCCGAAACCTAACCTTCACGGCTTCAGCCGGCGGCTCGGTTCGCTCAAGCAAAGGTGGACGCCTCCCTGCCGAAGAAGTAGAGCCTCGAATAATCGAGCGATTCGGCGGGAAGGATCCATATGGCGGGCGAGATAGAGAGCAAGCCTTCCTGGGGCCCCGGGAAGATCATCGCCGTGTTTTCCCTGGTGCTCGCCGTGGCCGCGGCCATCGCGCTCGCGATCGTTTTCTTGGGGCACCCCGCGATGACCACCTCCTGGAAGATCGTCATCCGAATCCTCGTTTCGCTCGCCTTCGGCGGGCTGGTGGGGATCGAGAGAGAGCTGACCGACCACCCCGCCGGCATACGCACCCACATCCTGGTCACCGTGGGAGCCTGCGCTTTCACCACCATGTCGCTCTACGGCTTCTTCGGCTTCCCGGGCGGAGACCGCGTCGCCGCCGCGGTGGTCACCGGCATCGGCTTTATCGGCGGAGGCGCCATCCTCAAGGCGAAGGACGGCTGGGTGACAGGGCTCACCACCGCCGCGAGCCTGTGGAGCTGCGCGGCTATCGGGATGCTGGTCGGCACAGGCTTCTACGTCGTCGGCCTGGTGGTCACGGGAATGGACCTGGTGGTCCTGGAGCTCATCGACTGGATCGTGGACAGGATCGCCCCGCGCTACAAGACGCGCAAGCTGCCGGTGCGGGTGACCGGACACCACGCCGCTGAAAACCTGGCCAGGATCATGAACATCTTCACTTCGAGCGGCTGCGGCCCAGACCTCATCAGGTACAACCGGCTCGACAACGGCGACAGCTTCGACATGTCAGTGGTGGCCAAGATATCGGCCGACACGGACGTCCAGGGCATCACGGACAACCTCTACGGGATCCAGGGCGTCAGTGACGTCCTGTGGGGCTGAAAACGCAAGTTTTGGGCGCGAAGCCCAGTGTCAAGCCTACCGAGCGCAAAGGCTATTCTTTCAAGTATCGGCCATCGGCGCGGTCAGGCACAACGGGCCGAGCAGCTCAGAAAGCGGGTCGCCTTCCTCAGCGCTGAAGCCCACGTAAAGCCGCCTCCTCCACCCTTCCGCGTACTCGAAGGCGCCCGAGGCGCGGCCCAGTTCGCGGCACATCTCCTCCATGACGCCCAGGCAGTCGACGCCCTGGCTGGCCAGCAGCCAATCGCGCTGGCTCTCGTGGGCGGCGAGCATCCGCGTCTTGTGATCCAGCTCTCCGGTGACGTCCACGTACTGTCCGGCCTCGACCACCTTCCCCATGGGGTCGCGCAGGCCGAACGGCAGCGCGTGGTAGATGGCGACGCCTGCTTCCAACGGCGGCACCGGCGGCCTGCTCTGGTAGGCGGGAAGCCTTGCCGCGAGCACGGCTGACAACGCGACAGATGACGCGTTGCGGTGGTCGGGGTGGTAGTCCTCAGGCGCCGGGAGCAGCAGGATGCGCGGGCTGGCCCTCCGGATCACCGCGGCCGCGCGCGAGACCAGCTCCACGCTGCAGACGAGCTCCATATCCCGTGCGATGGGTCCGTGGAACGCCGCTCCCGCTATACGCGCGGAGGCGCAGGCCTCGTCGAGCCTCATCGCCGCGGTCCGGACGCGGTCGGTAGATGTCGAGCCGAGCGAGCCGTCGGTCATGCTCCACATGTGGATGGGCGCTCCTGCCTCTTTCAGAAGCAGCAGCGTCCCGGCCATCATGAACTCGATGTCGTCGGGGTGCCCGCCGACCGCAAGGACAACTTGTTCCGCCGCGCGCTCTCTCTCCATGCCTGCTCCCTGCCGGACGTCCTCCACTGTTGGTACCACCACCCGGGCGCAAAAGCAACTCGCATGATTAGAGGAAGCAAAGCAGATAAGTAGAAGTCAGCCCCATCACCATCAGTCAAAGGAGGAGTGATGAACGTATTGTTCACCCGAATGAAGCAGGCCCCGGGCGCGAGCTACCATTACATCGCGGACCGCATGTCCAAGTCCGACGTCAAGAGCGCCAAGAGCCTCGCCAACGGAGAGGGCGCACTGGTGCAGACCGACGGCCACAAGTTTGCCGTCTACAAGGACGAAGCGGGACAGCTTCACGTTATGTCGCCGGTGTGCAGGCACTTGAAGTGCATCGTTGACTGGAACCCGGCGGAGAAGACCTGGGACTGCCCCTGCCACGGCTCGCGGTACGACGCCTACGGCAAGGTCATCCACGGCCCGGCGAAGAAGGACCTGCTCCCCGCCACACTCGACTGAAAAACGCAAAAAGGGGACTGTCCCCATTATGCATTCAGACGATCTGCAGGCCGGCCATGGCGCGGCGGCACTGCTCGATCTCGGCCCGGGTCATCCACGACCTCATCGAACGCTGGCTGGCGCAAGGGCTCGGCCGCCCCAGCTTCGCCGACTTCTCCAGCCACAACGGGTTGTACTCCAGCAGCGCGACCCGGCTGGCGCCGCACGACTTGAGGAAACCGGCGATGGCCTCGAGGTTCTCCCTGGTGGCGGTGACGCCCGGGACGAGCGGCACCCTGGCCAGCAGCTCCTTCCCCTGACGCTCGCATTCCTGGTGAAGCCGCCTGAAGTTCTCCAGTATGCGGGCGTTGGAAACGCCGCACTCGCGGCGATGCAGATCGTCGTCGAAGACCTTGAGGTCGTAGTAGACAGCGCCCGCGCGCGGCAGGATCTCGCGCTCGAACTCCGAAGCGTCGAACTGCCCGCACGTTTCCACGATCGTGTGGATCCCGCTCTCGGCGAGCCGGGCGAGCAGCCGGGCCAGGAAGCCCATGAACATCGTCGGCTCGCCCCCCGACATCGTCGCGCCCCCGCCTGAGGTGCGGAAGAACGGCAGGTCCTTCTCGATCTCGGCCGCCACCTCCTGAACCGACATCGGCTTGCCCACGCGCGAGAGCGCCCCCGAGGGGCAGGCCTCGACGCACTCGAGACACATGTCGCACCTGTCGCGGTCGATGAAGTGCGCCCCGTCGCGCGACAGTGCGCCGCGCCCGCAGGCGTCCAGGCAGGCGTCGCAGCCCACGCATTCGGCGGGATCGTAAGACATCTCGGCGGCGGTCCTCTTGCTCTCGGGGTTGTGGCACCACGAGCAGTCGAGCGGGCAACCCTTGAAGAAGACCACGGTGCGAATGCCGGG
>Ga0209747_1000971_pt1 | contig 15583 bp, 11 predicted proteins | sample BarGraNGADG00311_FD_184498 | JGI IMG/M metagenome (GOLD analysis project Ga0209747, IMG submission 184498) | Arctic peat soil microbial communities from Barrow, Alaska - Barrow Graham LP Ref core NGADG0011-311 (SPAdes) (version 2) | ecosystem: Environmental > Terrestrial > Soil > Wetlands > Peat... | reverse complement strand
CATTCAGCTTTGCCACAGGGATCGATGAGTTCACGGGAGAAGAAGCCTGGACCCTGGCCGGGATGAAAGAGATTTTGGGCACCCTACCACTGGCCTCGCTGGAATATCATAATTGTGAAGGCGATTATGCGTCCTGGGCCAGGACGAGCCTGGGAGACGAATTCCTGGCGGAAAAGATGACCAAGCTGCAATCTCAGAGGGGCGAAAGACTGCGAAAGAGCCTGTTAAAGGCAATAGACGCCACACTCTCGGAGAGAAGATGATGCCGACGGCGGCCCACTTTAGGCCGGAGAGCTACGAACAGGGAACTGGCCGAGAGTGGCTGGTAACTAACGGTCTGGGTGGCTACGCCGGAGCCACTGCCATTGGCTGCAACACCCGTGCCTATCACGGTCTTCTCGTGGCGGCCCTGCAGCCCCCAGTCAACCGCAGGCTTTTGCTCTCATCTCTGGACGAGGAGGTCAATGGCCTTGGTCTCGCCAACCACAAATATCCCGGCGTGGTCCATCCCCAAGGATTTCGATATCTACAGGAGTTTTGGATCGATCCGATTCCCAGATTCAGTTATCAGGTCGGAAAAACCCGCATCGAGAAGACCGTTTCTATGATTAATGGAGAGAATACTACCATCATCAGCTACAAAATACATAACGGCCAGGGAAAGATGTTGGTCTTCCCACTGGTCCACAGCCGCAACTTTCATGCCGCTTCCGAGTTGCCCGAGATTCATCAAGATGCAGGAATCGACGGAACGGTTCTCCAATCGAGCACCAGGCTGACCCTCTTCTCGGACAGGGCCAGTTATGTGCCGAAGGAGACGATTTATTATAACTTTGAGTACGAGGAAGAGCAGCGGCGTGGTTTGGCCGGCCGGGAGAACCTCTTTTCACCAGGCTACTTCTCCCTGGAACTTTCCGGGGATACAAACTTTGCCATCGTTGCCTCCACCGAGAGGACTTCTATGGCGGACTGGAAGGCAGAGAAGAAGAAGGAAGAGACGCGTTTAGAGACCCTTGTGGCACCAGTCCCGGAATTGGCCAGAGCCGCGGACGCCTTTCTGGTCAAGAGAGGCAATTCATCGAGCCTCATCGCCGGATATCACTGGTTTGACGACTGGGGACGGGATGCCATGATTGCGCTGCCGGGTCTTCTTCTGACCACAGGCCGCTTTAGAGATGCCAGGTCGGTCCTGAAATCCTTTGCCGGGGCAATGATCGACGGAGTGCTGCCCAATGACCTTGGCGCCCGATCTTACAACACCGTGGACGCTTCCCTCTGGTTCATCTGGGCCGTATGGAGTTATTACCATTATTCCAGGGATCTGGAGTTTGTGCGACGGCTCTGGCCAAGGTTGCTGGAAGTTGTGAACCGCTACTCTCAGCCGGGAAAGGACTTCGGAGGGGACGAGGATGGACTCGTAACATCGGGCCCTGCGCTTACCTGGATGGATGCAAGGGTGGACGGTCGTCCGGTTACACCCCGGGCCGGGAAGTGTTGCGAGACAAATGCCCTCTGGTACTATGCATTGGACAGGATGGAGACTCTGGCAGAAGCCCTGGAAGCCCCCGGGGGTCCAGGTTTTTCAGAACATAAAGAGATGGTTCTGCAAAGCTACAACAGGTTTTGGAACAGCGCGACGGGATGCCTCTATGATGTTGTAGACCCGGAGGATGCGTCGATTAGGCCCAATCAGATCTTAGCGGCCACAGTTCCCGATCTGCTATCATTGACCAGGAGAAAGAGCATTCTTGAGGTGGTAACAAGAGATCTCCTTACACCCTACGGCCTGAGAACCCTTTCACCACGCGATCCGCGTTATGTGGGCAGATATGAGGGAGATCCTCGCCAGAGGGATGGTGCTTATCACCAGGGCGCGGTCTGGCCCTGGCTCCTGGGACCATACATCGATGCCTATCTCTCGGCGAACGGCAGATCTGACAAGACTCGCCTGAAGGCAGAGGAGATCTTAGGGCATCTGCTGGATTTGAACGCGGGCGGGATAAACACCATTCCCGAGATCTTTGACGGCGACCAGCCGCAACGGCCGGGCGGCTGCATTGCCCAAGCCTGGTCGGTGGCGGAAGTGCTGAGAGCCTGGGCAGAAGCGCAAAAATAGCATAATAGAATTTACGCTGCAATTAGACGACAATGCTTGATTATTATGCATTCGTCAGAGACCAATTCTCGACGAAAAACGTTAGAAATTAAGCCTCGGACGGGATTCGAACCCGCGACCTCGTCCTTACCAAGGACGCGCTATACCGGGCTAAGCTATCGAGGCGCCAAGAGCCCCTTGTGTTAACCCTTCATGAACCTTTCGGTTGGGACCGGAAATATAGGACTTCTGCTTTTGAGTCATAGACACGAAAAGAGGAAGAGATGATGTTATAGGCTCTGCTCCAGGGCCTGCTCATAAACATCTTCCGTCCTCTTGGCTATGATATCCCAGCTGAATTCGCTATCGATCCTACTGCATCCCGCCCGGGCCAGCTCTTTCATCTCCGTGGGGTTGCTTAGCAGCCGGTTTATGCACCAGGCGATGGACTCCGGTTGCACATAGGCCAGGAGCCCGTCCTCGAAGTTCTTGATGATGCTCACGGCCTCCGTCGCCACAACAGGTTTGCAGGCGTCCCATGCCTCCAGGACGACAACTCCAAAAGGCTCGTTGCGGCTTGGAACGCACATGAGGTCGCATGCATTCACGAGCTCCTGTTTCTCTGCGCTGGATGTATACCCGAGGAATCTGCAGGATCTCTCGATGCCAAGCTCGCGAGCTCTGCGCTCGCAATCAGCTCTCATCCCTCCCTCTCCCATAAAGATGAAACAGACATCGGATCTGTTCGCCAAAACACGAGGTACGGCTTCCACCAGGAGGTCAGGCCCCTTCTGGATGCTCATCCTACCGCAGAAGAGCACCAGGGGCGCCAGTGGATGAATGCCATACCTCTCCTTGACCCGGCCTGCATCGACGCCCCGCTTCATCTTCCCTAGCGTAATGCCGTTGGGTATGATTGAGGTCTTATCTGGAGGCAGATTGTATATCCATAGAAGCTCATCTTGCATCCTTCTTGTAGTCACAATCACTTTCGAGGCCTCAAAGCAGCCCAGCCACTCTCGGTGGGAGATCTCCTGGGATATGCCGTATCCAAAGTTGTTTCCATTTCGCCCCCATTCCGTGCTGTGCATAGTTAAGAGAAAAGGCAGCCGGTAATCCTTTTTTATGCGGGTTAGAGCCAACACAGGATGCCAATCGTGCCCATGCACTACATCGAAGTTGCCGAAGATTTTTTGCACCGAATTGAAACGATCGTATAGAGCATCGCACATTCGATCCATCTGAGCGAGGACGTCCCCAGAGCTATCCACATCTGATCTCTGGTAGTGTACTTCGTTGATCTTGTCGTAGGACTCATAGTCGCCCCTGCGAGTAAAAATGTGAACTTCGTGACCCCTTCGGGCCAGAGCTTCGGAGATCTCTGAGACGTGGGGAGCCACGCCACCTACTTTTATTGAGTATAAGCTCTCCCAGGAGAGCATTGCAATTCGCATCGATTCACCGTACTTATTATGCCTTCAGCAATAGTTGTTTGATCATTTGCCGCTGCAATTGTAGCCTATATAAGGATTTTAGTGCTTTTTTAATCCGTCTCGCCCACGCTTTATGAAAGTCATTTGGCTTGAAATAACAATTTGTGATACTATTAGAGCGGATAATTGATTAACCTTTCGGCGATATGGTGCTCTTGTATAGTTCCGAAAGCTCCGCTGCCGCTTGCTCTGGCGGAACGGAGTTGATGAATATACCTGTGCTTCTCTCGAATCCCGCAATCTTCGAGACGGCAGGCTGAATTCTGATGTTAAAGTGGTAGCCCGCGGGTTGCTGGAATATCATCAAATTATAGGGCGGATCGTCCAATAGGGACCGCAAGCTGCCCAGGACATTTTTTATAAGAACGGCCAGACTTTTGCGTTCAAGCTCCTTGATCTCCGCCAGGTTGCTCAGATGCCGCTTGGGGAGAATCCAGGTCTCATAAGGCGCAAGAGAGTAAAAGGGTGCGATGAGGAGCCAATGCTCATCCTCGGCGATGAGACGGGATGACGTTCTCTCTCGCTCCACGATATTGCAGAACGGGCAGAATGAAGATTGCAAGATGGCTTCCAGCTCCCTCTTCATCAGCGGAGGCAGTATAGGAAGGGTGATAATCTGAGAATGACTATGTGATAAGGATGCCCCCGCTTCCTTGCCCCAATTTTTGAAGATGGATATGTATTTCACCTCGTCAAGGTTGCTGTAGTGGAGGTAGCGATCCCTGTAAACCAGGAGGAGTCGCTCCATATGGTCCAAACTGAAATCTGCAGGGTTTTCCCTGTGCAAAGGTGAATCCACAATCACTTCATGGTGGCCGTGCCCCGGCAGAGCTATCCATTCGGCAATGGCTGGCATTGGGCTGGATACCATGGCAGCGAAAACATTGGGAAAGACTCTCAATTGCCAGCCCTGGCCACTTCCTAGACCCACGGAAAGGATGCCTTCATCCGTATAGACCGCAACGCTTGGTGGAGTCATCTCCTCGTTTCCCGGACAGAAAGGACATGTTTTTTCGTCTCCAGGGACAGCTTTCGACACCTGAAAATCTGACGGTCTCTTGCTCCGCTCGGAGGCAATTATGCAGTACTCTTCCAGGAAATAATGGCGTCTCAGCTCCGGCATTTCGTCTCCTCCTCGGACAGTTCAGGCCAATTCTTCATAAATCTCCAGCGTCTTCTCGGCAGCTCTCTGCCAGCTGAACTCCGCTATCGCCCGATCCCTGGCATTCCTTCCCCAGGTCTTCAGCCTCTCAGTATCAGCCAGGGCAAGGTTGATGCCCCAGGCCAAATCCTTGGGGTCGCGAGCGTTAACATGAACGCCCGTAGGTTTTTCTGTTGCCGGATTTTGTACGATCTCAGCCAGGCCGCTGGTTCCGGCAGCGCCCACCACACAGGGTTTGCCCATGGCGGCAGCCTCCAGAGCCACGATACCAAAAGGCTCATAGAGGCTGGGAAATACGCACAAATCCGATAAAGCGTAGTGGAGCCTTTTCTCCTCATCATCCAGAAAGTCCGTCACCAGTCCTATGTTGCTCTGTTTAGGCAATTCTCCCCGGGCCCAGGTCTCCAGGCAGCCTTTGCCCACTACCAGCAGCTTCACCCGCGCGTGCTCCGCCAGAACATGAGGCATCGCAGAAAACAGCTCCATGACGCCTTTAACCGACTCCAAGCGTCCTACGAATAGGATGATGATGTCGTCCTTTGCATAGCCGTACTTCTTTCGCAGTGTTTCCATTGCCCCGGGATCGACACGCTCGGGATCAAAGAATTCGGTATCTACACCATGGTAGCAGACCCTGACTTTTTCCGCCGGGACGCCCAGCGAGACAACCTCTCTCTTCATGGCTTCAGATACGGTGATGACAAGATCCGCAACATCGGCGCCTTTGCGCTCCAGGGCTACCAGCTCCGGATTGGGCCTCTCCGAGCGGCCCTGTTCCAAGCCATGCACATGATAGATCAGTGGGATGCCTTTTCTCCTGGCAGCCATTCCCCCAGGCAGACCGAGCCAGTCATGGGCGACGACGAGATGGAAAGGCCCCTCCCGCATGAGATCTGAGAGTGAGAGCTGGTTGTAGCTGAAAAGATCGAGCAAGTATTTGAGACCCTCTCCCCAGGCCAGAGTCTCGGGTGAAAGGAATATCTCCATACCGTCTTTCATTGCTTCGGGAGATTCCCGGAATACCTCCACGCCACCGAAATTCTCATGCCTGGGCAGAGCCTCAAGCCCCCAGGAAAAGACTGAGATCTTCTGGCCAAGGCTTGCTAGATTGCGGGAGATGTTATCCACATAGACACCCAAGCCTCCGTAGATAAGGGGAGGATACTCCGTGCTAAGATAGGCGATTCGCATTGACAAATTGCTCCTGAATCCGGTTCAAACTACAAGATTTTTATAATATTCCATGACGGGTTCCTTCCAGCTGAACTGCCTGGCCAGGGAGAAGGACTCTTCACAAAGCAGCCTGTACTTGACTTCGTCCTCCAGATAGGTCCAGGTGAAGTAGTCCAGTGCCAGGGCATAGTCCAGAACAGTCTCCTGAGGTTGTGCCTCTATGTTGTCCACAATTACGACCCCACCCATGCCCGGCACGCGGCGTTCGACTTTCTTCAGGGCATCGCTATAGCCCGCCGCCCGGCTGACGATATTGGGCGTGCCCTCTCTTCCCGCTTCCAGTGCCGTGAGGAGGAAAGGCTCATACTGTGATGGAAATATGCCGGCAACGCATCCTGCCATGATCTCATCGGCACGCATGCCGAGACCTCCGTCATTTGGCCCCAACCACTGAGGATAAAGCACCGCCACGACCATTCTCTTGCCTGAGAGCAGCTCCTTCGCCTCCAGGCCACGATTCTTGATCATGTTCTCCAGACGGATCTCGTCGCCCACCAGAACCTCATTAGGCAGATTGACGGGAAAACCCTCAGGAAGCTTCTCTTTATCTTTTGGCCCGTGCGACGCGATCAGGAAGCATACCACCTTGCTCGCCCCGGCATGGCGCTGACCTACCAACCTGTTTTTGAGCAGGTGATCCTGAAGCAGCAGTGCATCAAGGAGCTCCGGATACCCCTTATTCTCGATCTCTATGCGGGAGATAGTGAAAATAGGTATTATGTTTTCCCCTTCCACACAATTGCCATCGCAATGCTTATAGATATTCTCGGAGAGGAAATCCTGAATTTTAGCCCGACAGCGTTCTTTCTTATCCCAATCGATCTTTTCGGCTTCAACATCGATCCCATTTCTGACGACAATGCCCTTCAAGTGGTGGAAGAGCATGGCCTCTTTCATGGTCGAGTTGCCAACGAACGTAACGGCATCAGCATAGAGGGCCAATCCCTCCAGGGTGGCAAAGCCAAAAGGTGTGCTTGGCTCCATGGTAGGGTCGTTTTGGGCGATCTTTTCCAGGGACTTGTAACCCGCGGTCCGTCCGGGAACTGTGGCATGAAGGGTGCAGACTGTTTTTACCGGGATGCCGAGCTTCTCCAGCCTGGCTGCGGCATAGAATACACCAAACTCGTGGCAGTGCAAAGAGACTCTCACTTTGGGCATCACTGACTTGGCAAACTCCGAGACGGCCTTGTCTGAGTACTTCTGTGTCTGCTCTTCTGAGGCCAGGGCAAGGTTACGAACCAGCTCGGATACGGCATAGGAGAGGTTCAGGTAGTGGTTGTACTCCCATCCATAGTGCTCCTTCTCGAAGCCCATGGAATCAAGGCCCACCAGATCAAAGGCCTCCGTCTTGATGGCATTGTTCAGGGTCATCTCCTGATTCTTCCAGTGCACCATACGAGACTGATAGTAGTTGGTATTGAAGAGCACATAGCCGATGGAAACGCCCTGCTCGGTTCGCTGGCCGGTGACGGTCTCAATGCCTTGGTTATTCAATGCGACGAGTGTGGCCGAAAGCATCGGTCCCATATCCAGCTTATCGAATCCAGAGAGATCCGTGACCCGGTTCTTTCCCGTATTCCAGTCCGAGCCCAAGGTGGGGTAGTTCGGCCCCAGCACCAGTATGCGTAGGCCGCTTTCGATATCCCCTTTTGCCACGAGCCTGGCCAGAGTTACGGCCTCGGCATCTACCACATTCCAGATGCCGCCCATTTTATTAGAGGCAGGACCTCCTTCCTCTGCGGCCAGTACGATCCATCTTTCGATCATGTGAACCTCAGGGATAGGGCGAGAGTGCAGACACCGTCAGTCCCTCGTCGGAGATGTCCAGAACCCTTATGCTGTTAGCGATTTTCGAACCGCGCATCTTCATAATATATATCGATCTGATGAGTGTGTTGCCGATACGCTCCCGGTTGAGCACTGTGGCAGAGTCTGCGCCGTACTCCAGGTACTGATTGGTGCCAAAAGCTGTGCCAATGGTAATCACTGTTGTGACGCCGCTGGAGCGAATGGTGCCGAAGAGGTCGTCCGTCAGTGACCTGATTTTGAAGGGCGCCTCCACAGCCATAAAAAAGGCAGTAAGGTCGTCTATGAAGAGTCTCGCAGGCTTTGTCTCCTCCAGCTTCCTCTCCACGAGCTTTCTGAAGTTTATGAGAAAATCAACAGGATCTATCTCGATGCTCTTTTGCAGGCGGAGCACGGGGTCGGTAACATCGACGATGCTCAATTTTCCTTCTTTTTCGAGGGCCGAGAAGTCCCAACCGAAGGAGGACATCATCTCACGCCTCAGATATTCTGCGCTCTCAGAGGGAGTGATGATTATTCCCTTCTCTCCTGCCTTGATACCAGAATGAATGAACTGGCTGGCAAACACGGTCTTGCCCGTACCCGATGACCCGGTTATGGTATTGACTGTCCCCCTATGAAAACCGCCATCTACCAATCCGTCATACCCTGGAATGCCCGACTTCGCTCTGGGAAATTCGATGCTTTGTAATGCCACAATCAACCGCTCCCTCGCCTATTTGCGCCTCGATTTGATGCGCCAGATTCGTATTATTTATCTACTAAGCTAATTAGTTCTTTCGGTTATAGGCGGAAAAGTGCAGTCCCAAGATTATTCAGGACCTCGCTGGTCATGAGCAGAAAAGCGTCTTTCGGGAAGGGAGTGGCATTTATCACTTCTTCTCGGAAATTTTGATAATACGATTGAGACCAAAAAATCCATAGATCTTATTGGAACTTTTGGACCCTGAAATCTATGACCACGTTGTGCCTGTGGGGCGCATAGCTTCTCACAATGCTCCTGTAGAGCACTTCGACAGAATAACCCATCTGCTGGGCCGCATCCCTTATCAGAGCCTCGTCTTTGTAGAGATCATCTTCAGGCGCTATGCTGTAGTAATGAACTGTGCCTCCCGTCTTTGCCGCTTTCATGGCTGCAAGAAGGAAGAGAGAAGCGCTGTGGGGAAGGTTCATGATGACATGATCTGCCATGTTTTCGTAGGGCGGGGCCAGCACATTCGCATCTCCCTCCAGGATCTCTATATTTTCGATCTTATTCAGGAGGGAATTCTCGCGCAGGTACTTCACTGCGAGGGGGTTTTTATCAATAGCGATGACTCTCGCAACTCTCTTGGCGAGTAGTAAAGCAAAGGGCCCGACTCCTGCGAACATATCCAGCACGACATCTGTGGGGCGCACGAGTCCGACGATCCTGAGCCGCTCCGTGCCCAGACGGGGCGTGAAATAGGCACCTGCCAGGTCTACTCGATAGCGCAGGCCGTGTTCCTTATGGGTAGTAACTGTGCTTACCTCTCCCGCCACATGCCTGAAGCGGCGGGTGCGAAACTCCCCTTCCACATCTGAGATGGGAGCAATGACGGTTTTTATGCTCTTGCTGGTGGACATGAGAGCGAAGGCAACTTTTTCTGCATCATTATCCTCCACCATGGCAATGTCGCCTACTACCTCAAAACTGGGGCGAAAGCCGAGCATCTCCTCAACGGTTTGAAGGTGTTCTTCCATCTCAAAATTCAATTGAACGATTTCAAACTCTGCCATCAGGCGGAGCTTTGCCGCCGATTGATCATCCATCTTCAGAACGGGCAGATAAACATGGGATTCGTCCGAGCTTATCTTGCGGGAGCGATCGAAGAATTCCATCTCCACCAGAGCCCGGCGAAATCGCTCGCCATAAAATCTTTTGACCTTTAAACCTAACGAATCGTCCGGCATCTCAATCTCAGCAAGATCAATGAAAGCCAATCATTAATACATCTATCCTGAGATGTTCATCTCGAAGATATTTGTCCTGAAAATGTTTGTCCTGAAAGTCTATCTCGAAAAAGTCTATCCCGAAATTGTCTCACGAGAATTGGTCAAATCCGGGGTTCAATGACGCCAAAAGCACAAATTCGGAAATAGCTTTATCTGGAATCGAGTCTGCATAAAAATCATTATGATAGGGCGCCCTAACAGGAGCGAGGTAATCGCAGCATCCGAGATATCGCAATACGTGTACTGCCCGGTTTCCTGGTACCTGAAGCGAGTTGGATTGCCACCGAGATCTCCAAACCTCGCGAGAGGAATTCGTGAGCACATTGGTGCCGGCAAGAGGCTATCCCGTCTTCAGAAAAGAGAGAATTCCTCACGCACATTTCGCGTCCTGGAGTACTTTTCGGTGCTGGTCGCCATTTTGCTCGTAGGGTGGTTATTACGACAGAGCTTCTGATTTTGTCGCTTTTGCTCCTGGCAATATTCTCGCATTTTCTCTCCAATCGAGAGTCAGGTGCCGCAAAATCGATTCGGGAGAAGTATGGGATTCCATATGGAAGGGTGATCTACTCTGATCTGGACCGCCCGGCAAAAGCTCTATTTTCCAAGAAATTGGGTATCAGCGGCAAGCCTGACTATGTAATTAGCGACAGAAGATATGGCGGCCTGGTTCCCGTTGAGATAAAGAGCGGACGAGCCGCCAATCCTTATCGAAACCACGTCCTGCAGTTGGCGGCATACTGTCTTCTGGTGGAGGAGACCTACCACAAGTCGGTGCCCTATGGGATACTCGTGTACTCGGACGGAAAGCAGCATAAAATAATTTTCGATGAATCACTTCGCTCCGATTTGATTGGAGTCGTCAAAGAGATGAAGCGATCCATGAGATCAGGATGCCCCGCGAGAGGGCACGACCAGTTGAGGAAATGTAGTTCCTGTTCGTATCAGTCAAGCTGCAGGTACTGTTTGGCAGATACTTGAGTGATAATGTCCGCCCCCTGCGAGAGCATAACACCGTTTTCGGGGCGGAACTCTCTTTAAGAACATAGTTGGATAGAGGATTTCTAAAGTGGGCGTGTCCCGTCTGGATGCCCGAAATAGGACAAAATAGAGATTCGGAGCAAGGTTGGTATGAAGTGGTCTATTGCGTTATCATTAGCGGGGTTATTATCAGCATTCCTATTGATTCAAGCAACGGTCATTCCCGTGGCGTCGGGCGTGCCTGAGGAAGCAGTCGGACGTGTTGTAAGCGTCATCAGCGGTAACTCGCTGGGAGTCCAAATGCTTATCCCAGACCCGAGGACGAATAACGTCGACAGCATAAAGCTGGCAGACATCGCCTCACCCTCGACGGTAACGCCGGAAGGGAAAGCCGCCCAAAAATATGTCCGTTCATTGCTATGGAATAAGACGGTGTATCTCGACATCGATGACAGCACCTCCAGCGGCCGGAACGAATGGAGCCAATTGATCTGCGTCGTCTATCTGGTGGATTCCGAATACCGACCGATCTGGCCGCCCGTCAACAGAATCATTGTCGATATGGGCTACGCCAAAGTCGATGACGATAAAAAAAATGAATTCGATCCCAGCACATGGTGGAAAGAGCCAACCATCCCGGAAGGGGAGAAGGAAAACCTGACGCGAGAGACGGCTGAAATGAAGGCCGCAACCAACGCAACTAATGCGTCTTCGATTAATAGCACGAGAAATATTAACTCTCTGATAGATATGCCTGATAAGAAGGCCGTAACCAACGCAACCAATACAACCTCGATTAATATCACGAGAAATTTCGACTCTCTGAAAGATATGCCTGAAATGAAGGCCCCAACCAACGCAACTAATGCGTCCTCGATTAATATCACGAGAAATTTCAACTCTCTGAAAGATATAACTAAAAAGAAGGCTGCGACCAACGCAACTAATGCATCCTCGATTAATATCACGAGAAATTTTGACTCTCTGAAAAATGTAACTAAAAAAATGGCCGCAACTAACGCAACCAATACAACCTCGATTAATAATACGAGAATTTCTAACTCTCTGAAAGATATAACTAAAAAGAAGGCCGCGACCAACGCAACTAACGCATCCTCGACTAATATCACGAGAAATTTCGACCCTCTGAAAAATGTAACTAAAGAAATGGCCGCAACCAACGCGACTAATGCATCCTCGATTAATATCACGAGAAATTTCAACTCTCTGAAAGATATAACTAAAAAGAAGGCCGCGACCAACGCAACTAATGCAATTAATAACACGAGATTTTCTAACTCTCTGAAAGATATAGTTGAAAAGAAGGCCGTAACGGGGGGCAGGGTCACTGTTGTGGATACAGCGAAGAGCAGTATTATGCAGAGGGACAGCAAAACCGGGCGAGTCAGCATAGGATATCGGGCTTAGATTCGGCAAAAAGAAATTGATAGGAAAGAGGACTTGGACGGACCCCGAAACGTCGAAGAATCGCAGTAAATGTAAATGGTTTCTCGCTGTATCGAGTGGATAATAGAATAATAGAAACCTCTGTGAGTCCTCCGTGCGCTTTTTGCCTCTGTGGTCAATGTCCGTAACCAGAGGTTAGCCACAGGAAATGGCGGAGAGCCACTCAAATGATAAAGAGAAAGATTTTTTTTGCCGCCCATTTTATCACTTCAACCAATGCGATTCCGTCATCCTAAATCCTAAACCTTATATACATAACACTTGTTAATCGCTATTTCACAATCGTGAATTGCCCGGTCGTGAGTCCCGGCTATGCGGATCAATGCATTCCCCACCCACTCAAGAGGCCAATCGTTTGGAGGCGGCGATAAGTGAGCACGTCCAAGAAGAGTTTACAAATTCAAAAAACATATGAGGCCCTCTTCGCTTTAGAGGATCTCAGAGAGATCTTTCGGCAGTCCCTGCCTGCGGGTTTTGACGAAGAAGAGCAGGAAAAGTTCTCAGGAACTGTTGCCAGGATAAAAAGCATTTTAGCAGATCTGGAAAACGGCTCGGGTAAACCTGCCTGCACCAGGGTCGGAAAGCTAGATGCCCGAACACGGGAAGAGGAGTTCATAAACATCCATCCCATACAGGCAGCAGGACGGCTTACGCCTGAAGCCCGAAAAGCCATCATCTCCTACGGCGACGGCTACTCCACCTGCGATTACTGCCGAAAGCCCTTCCGGCTGGATAAGATCACCCGGCCCCCCATAGAGGAATTCCACCAGGATCTGGCCAAATTCCTCAACATGGATCAGGCAAGAGTTGTGCCTGGAGCCCGTCGGGGCTTTCAGGCAGTCACCCAATCGCTCCTGGAGAAAGGAGACAGCGTGATCGTCTCGTCTCTCGCCCATTATACAGAGTTCCTGGCAGTCGAGGTGGCCGGAGGCATCGTCAGAGAGGTGCCCCTCGATGATAACAACCTCATCACAGCCGAGGCTGTAGCCTTGAAGATCGAGGCGGTTCGCAAGGAGACGGAGAAGCTGCCAAAACTCATCATGATCGACCACTTCGATTATCAGTTTGCCAATGAGCACGACGTCCGTGGCATCTCCAAGGTTGCCCGGGAGTATGATATTCCTTTCCTATACAACGGGGCTTACACCGTCGGCATTAAGCCCGTGGACGGCAAAAAGATCGGTGCGGACTTCATCGTCGGCTCGGGCCATAAGAGCATGGCGGCAGCGGCGCCATCCGGTGTCCTTGCCACCACCAATGAGTGGGCTCCCAGGATATTTCGAACCACAGAGATGGTCGGAGACCTCACCAAGAGAAAGTTCGGTGTAAAAGAGGTGGAGAACATGGGCTGCACCCTCATGGGAGCAACGCTGCTCTCCATGATCGCCTCCTTCCCACGCGTGCAGGAGAGGACAGAACACTGGGATGAAGAGGTCCAGAAGTCCAACTACTTCATGGAGCAGTTCCGACAGGTTTCTGGCTCTCGTATTTTAAGCGAGACGCCTCGCAAGCACACCCTCACCAAGGTGGATACCACCGGAAGCTTTGACACCATTGCCAAGACGCATAAGAGACGGGGCTTCTTCTTCAGCGATGAGCTGAAAGAGAGGGGAATCGCAGGCGAGTTCGCAGGGGCCACACGCACCTGGAAGCTGAACACCTATGGCCTCACCTGGGCGCAAGTTAAGTACACTGCGGACTCGATCCTGGAAATTGCCGGCAAATACAAGTTGAATATAAACTAGAGGATCACATGAGCGATAAGAAATATGGCCTGGGCACTATGGCTGTCCATGCCGGTCAGGAGAGTCCGGATCCCGCCACGGGATCAAGGGCCGTCCCCATCTATCAGACGTCTTCGTACGTCTTCAAGAGTGCAGAGCACGCTGCTAATCTGTTTGCCCTGAAAGAGCCGGGCAATATCTACAGCCGCATTATGAACCCCACAAACGATGCCTTTGAGCGGCGCATGGCGGCAATAGAAGGTGGCAGCGGGGCTCTGGCCACATCTTCGGGGATGGCGGCCATTACGCTGGCCTTGTTGGGCATCACTCAGCTGGGTGATGAAATCGTGTCCGCCAACAACCTCTATGGCGGAACATACCAGCTCTTCCACTACACCTTTCCGAAGCTTGGCCGGAAGGTGTTATTCGTTGACTCAACTAGGCCTGAGGCATTCGAAAAGGCCATCACGGGGCGAACGAGGGCGATCTATGCCGAGACTATAGGCAACCCCAAGCTGGACGTACCCGATTTCGGGCGCCTGGCAGAGATTGCCCACCGGAATGAGATTCCGCTCGTGGTCGACAATACGGCCGCTGTGGGACTGGCCAGGCCGCTGGACCACGGAGCTGATATTATCGCGGAATCGGCCACCAAGTTCATCGACGGCCACGGCAACTCCATTGGCGGCGTGATGGTGGACTCCGGGCACTTCGATTGGTCCCAGGGAAAGTTTCCCGAGTTCACAGATCCTGATCCCAGCTACCATGGTCTTAGGTACTGGGAGGCCTTCGGGAACACCCCTGCCCAGGGAAATGTGGCATTCGTGACCAAGATCCGGCTGCAACTGCTGCGAGACCTGGGGTCCTGCCTCTCTCCCTTCAACGCGTTCCTATTTCTGCAGGGGCTGGAGACTCTGAGCTTGAGAATGGAGAAGCATTCCCGCAATGCTCTCCTGGTAGCAGAGCATCTGCAGGGCCATCCCGGCGTCGCCTGGGTGAACTACCCCGGCCTGGTGGATCATCCCAGTCATGCCACCGCCAAGAAGTACCTAAAAGGAGGATATGGGGGTCTGCTCGGCTTTGGCATCAAAGGTGGTCTTGAGGCCGGCAAGAGGTTTATCGAGTCTGTGCAGCTCTTCTCCCATCTGGCGAACATCGGCGACTCCAAGAGCCTGGTGATTCATCCCGCCTCGACCACCCATCAGCAGCTTACGCTTGTGGAGCAAGCGGCAACGGGAGTCTCTCCGGACTATATTCGCCTCTCCATCGGCATCGAGGATATCGAAGACATAATCGCGGATCTGGATCAGGCTCTGGCCAGGGCGGTGGCATGAAACGGGAGTCTGTGGGCCTCGCCCGGACAGAGTGCTATAGAATTCCGGACGCGATCAAACTCGAACATGGAGATCGGCTAGAAGACGTCGTGGTCGCCTACGAGACCTATGGCCGGCAAAACCAGGAAAAGAGCAACACCATCCTGGTCTGCCATGCCCTCTCCGGAGACGCCCATGCCGGTGGCTTGCATAAAGGCGAGGAGAAGCCCGGCTGGTGGGATATCATCATTGGTCCCGGCAAAGCCCTGGATACGGATAAGTATTTTGTGATCTGCTCCAACGTCCTGGGAGGCTGCAAAGGCACGACAGGCCCCTCC
>Ga0209747_1000966_pt1 | contig 15618 bp, 11 predicted proteins | sample BarGraNGADG00311_FD_184498 | JGI IMG/M metagenome (GOLD analysis project Ga0209747, IMG submission 184498) | Arctic peat soil microbial communities from Barrow, Alaska - Barrow Graham LP Ref core NGADG0011-311 (SPAdes) (version 2) | ecosystem: Environmental > Terrestrial > Soil > Wetlands > Peat... | reverse complement strand
CCCCCCAATGTTGAAGTCCATGCTGGGGAATCCTTCCCCCGGCCCCCCTGACAGGTTCGAATCCTGCCGCCCCAGCCAACACGGACAGAGTGCTGGCCAAGGCGATGTGAGGCCCGTGTTGGCTGGGGCGGCAGGATTCGAACCTGCGATCGCGGCGCCAAAGGCCGCTGCCTTACCACTTGGCCACGCCCCAGGGTCCTAAAGAACCTTCCCTACGACACCTCGGCTCCCTTGTCGGCGAAGCTCGTGATGATCGTGATCGGAGCCGTCTTGCCCAGCTCCCAGGCGACCTCGGCCGCCTGCTCCATGTCAGCGACCAGCACGAACACGGTGGAGCCGCTCCCCGTCATCATCGCCGCGACGGCGCCGGAGTCCATGGCGATGCTCTTGAACTCCTCCACCTGCGCAGACGCAATAGTTGCAGATTCCAGGCTGTTCCGCAAATTGGGATAGATGTTCTCGAACTCGTGCTTCTCTATGCCGGCCAGGAGCGCCTCCAGCTCGGATTCCATCTCCGAGGCGGCCGGCACTTTTCCCTCCTTGGCCATCGAGTCGAACCTCCGGTAGACCTCAGCCGTGGAGATCTCCTGCGCCATCGCGGCCAGGACGACCTGGAATGGAGGCAGCGGGTCGAGCGGCCTGATCTCCTCGCCCCGCCCGGTGGCCAGCGCCGTCCCTCCTTTGAGGCAGAACGGCACGTCCGAGCCGACGCGCGCGCCGACGGACATCAGCGTGTCCAGGGGCATCTCGAGCTCGAAGATTTGGTTCATGGCCAGCAGCGCCGCGGCCGCGTCGGCGCTGCCGCCGCCCAAGCCCGCCCCGATCGGTATCCGTTTGTTGATGAGAACGTCGATCCCGCTCGAGCCCATCGCCCCGGTATGCTTCTCGAACGCCTCGATGGCCTTGCAGACGATGTTGTCTTCGCCCGCGGGCACGCAGGGGTCGTTGCAGCGGACCTGTATCTTCCCGGTGTTGGCATCGGTCCGCCTGAAATACAGCTCGTCGGAGAGCTCCAGGGCCTGCATCACGGACTTTATCTCGTGGTATCCGTCATCGCGCCGCTCGCCCACCTGCAGAAAAAGATTTATCTTCGCGCGGGCGATCGTCTTTGCCCCGAGCATCAGCTGCCTCCCGAGCCGGCGGGCACGCGCCGCCACTCACCATAAACATATCAGAAAAGCGGGGGGCGCTCGAAGGGGCCGCGACCCGGCGCGCTCGACTGTCATAACAGAGATGTCAGGTTTCGCCGTCGGGAGCCTGTCAACCTGTTGGCCCATACTTCTCGAGCACTTTCTCGGCGCAGATCTTGCCCGAGAGCGCCGCGCTGTTGAGCGCGAGCCCGCGGCCCCGGTAGGTGTCTCCGGCGAAGAAGAGCCCCTCTACTCCCGGTGCGACCACGTCGGGCTTGAACGCGCCGACCTGCCCGGGCTTTCGCGCCAGCCCGTCGCAACCTATGCACTTGTAGGCGAACTTCCACTCGACCTTCTCGTCGATCCCGGGGAACATCTCCTGGATGTCGGTCCACATAGAATCGAGCAGCCTCTCCAGCTCGAACTTGTCGAAGATCTGGTCGACCTCCACCACGCAGTCGGTCTGCATCAGCGACTTGCCCTCGGGCGCGACGCCGGGGTCGTACGCGGAGGGGACAAAGGCCTGGAACGGCATGCCCGTGTGGTCGAGCTCGAGCGCCGACAGGAAGTTGGCCTTCTCGTAGACCGGCTCCGAGAGCGCGATGGTGTAACCGATGAGACCCGTGGTCTCGTACTTGAGGTCCTCGTAGCGCTTGAGCCACCACTCCGGCAGGACCGCGGTCTCCGGGTTGGTGTCGAGGACGCCGTCCAGGGACCAGAGCGGCAGCGCGCAGATGACCACCGGCGCGTCGATCAGGTCCAGGTCGTCCATGTAGAACCACCCGGTGTAGGGCGAGAGGCTCTTCTTCTTTACCGCCACGCCCTTGACCTTGTTGCCGTGGAACTGGACCGAGTCGACCTCGGTGCCCAGCATCAGGGTCCCGCCCGCCTCCTCGAACGCCTCCCTCTGGGGGTTGATGATCCCGAGCATGCCACCTTTAGGGTAGGCGGCGGTGAGGAAGTTTCTCTTCTTCAGCAGGTTGTCGCGGGCGATGTACAGGATCTCGCCCGCAGACATCTCGTAGGGGTCGGGGACGGTGGTCATTATCATCCCGTTGACCTCGAAGAGCTCCTTGGTCACCGCGGAGGTGGTGTTGGCGTCCAGCCAGTCCCCCCAGCTCATCAGGTCGGTCGCCTCCAGGGTGGGATCGTCCATCCTCGCGACCAGCTTCATCATGCGCTTGATCTCTTCGATGTCCTCGGGGGAGGCGATGATCATCTCCTGCAGGCTCTGCCACCTGCCGCCGCGCCATATGTCCACGGTCTCCGAGAAGGCGGCCCACTCGACCTCTTTGCCCACCGCCTTGACGATGTCGTCGCTGGAGGAGGCGTCCCCGAGCTCGGCCATGTGCAGCCCGATATCGAGACGCCAGCCGCCCTCCAGGTCGTAGCCCTGCATCCTGCCGCCGGCCTGCTTGTCTTTCTCGATGCAGAGGGTCTTCATCCCCGCCCTCTGCAGCAGCCCCGCGACACCGAGTCCGGCGATCCCGGCGCCGATAACTATCGCATCAAATCTCTCAGCCATCCTCCCCCTCCATCGGTCGGTGCGCACAGCCTCCTGTCATGGCGGTAGACTATCCAGTTTCGCGGCGCGGCGCAATCCGCGCGCCGGCAGCGGCAGGTGAGATGCGGCGGGCGGCTCGTCAGCTCAGCCAGGGCGAGACGATTGCGCCGTCCTCGTCGAAGAACAGCGGCCGGTCGGCGGCCTCCACGAAGACGCCCTCGCGCCCCCGCAGTACGGCGAGCAGGACCGCAGAGACCTCGAACTCGCCCAGTTCGCGGGTGCTCTTGATGTGCGCGACCCTCAGCGTCTCGGGCTTTACCTTGCCGAGGCTGGCGATGGCCATCTCCACCGCCTCCCTGTCGGTGTCGGCGACGATGGGGATCCTTGCGCGGTAGAGGGCACCGGAGGTCAGCACGTTCTTGTAGGTGACCGCCCTGTCCACGGCGTCGGCGAGCCTGCGCGTCGTGATGTCGGCGTGCCCGATCCCCGTGGCGTTGCCACCCGATGCCTCGGTCAGGCGCAGGACCACCAGCCTCTCGGCATGAAAAGACTCAGCCTCGCTGAAGGCCTTGCCCCTGCCGGTGACAAGAGGGTCCATCCCCGTCCCGGAGATGTCTTTTCCCATCTCGTCCACGATGAGGAGGTCCACGCGCGCCACCGGTATGCGCGGCCACATGGAGACGGCGTGGCCCAGCAGCCTGGGCTCGCGCTCGAGCGCCTCCTCGGCCGGCATCACCTCGAGCAGCGAGAGCTTCTTCTCCCCGTCTTCGACCAGCGCGACGGCCACGACCGGCGGGAGCGCCTCCAGCGCCTCCGTCGCGATCTCACGGATGAGGTGGCCTGCCCCGAAGCCGTTCAGGTGGAGCGCCCGCGCCCCCTCCGCTTTGCCCAGGCCGACCGCGATCATCTTGACCACGCCGCTCTGCACCGGACCCGAGAAACCCGTGTGCGGCGCGACCCTGTTAATGACCACCAGCCCGTCGGCCTCCAGCGCGGCGCGTGCGGTGAAGGCCTCCGCCCCACCGGGCGTCCGCCCCAGGGGGGCGACCTCGATGGAAGGCTCGATCGGCGCCCCCACCGACTCCTCTGTCACTCCCAGGCGGGCGAGGACGTCCAGTTGCCCCTGCTCGGTCGCGCCTCCGTGCGAGCCCATAGCCGGTATGATGAACGGCTCGAACCCCAGGCCGCGCAGCTCTCTGACCAGGCTGGTGGCCAGGTCCGCGATCCGGTCGATGTTGCGGCTGCCCACCGCGATGCCGATCCGTCCTCCGGGGGGGAAGAGCCCCAGGCCGGCGCCTGCCACGCCCTCGGTCAGGGCCCTCTCCCCGTCGGGCAGAGGGCTGCTCGCGAGCTGCTGTCTGATGAGTGTCATGCTCAGTCGGTCCACCGGCGGCCTTTCTGTCTCATCACTAGATTAGCCGAGTTGGCCCGTCCGGCGAAGCCCGCATGCAATGCTGGTCGACTTCGAGTAGCCCGCGCCGGCGTTCAGTCCCGTGCGGGTCCGGGTGCGGTGTCCGTTTCCATCGTTTCCATCAGGACGATGGCTTCGTCGAAGGAGCCGCCGCAGGTATCGAGGGCGGGCGGGAAGTCCGAGCAGACGCGGGGTCGCTCGGGCCGGCCGTAAAGCGCGCAGAGATTATCCCCGGTCAGGTGCACGCAGGGCTCTCCCGCCGGTTTACCACCGGGCATGCCCGGTATGCTGCTGCTGATGCTGGGGGCAATGCAGCAGGCGCCGCATCTTCTGCAATCCATGGCTCAACTATACGGGGTCGGCAAGAGTTTGGCATTACAATTGGCATCGAGGTCCAACAGGGAGGTGACCCATGCCGATCTTTTCCGTGAACAATACGGTGACGAAGCTCTCGGCGCCGGCGGCCAACGCCAGGGATTGAGTCAGGCAGCGCCGGCGCTCTCACCGGCCGCTTTCTCCACGCCGAGGGCAGTGGAAGCGCCCGCGATCAACGAGGGCACGAGCACCAGCACCAGGGCGACGCAAACGCAGGCGATGCCTCCGATCACGAAGGCGGTGGGAACGCTGGAGGCGTCGGCGACGTAGCCGATGAACTGGCCGCCCACGCCGAACATGCCCAGCCACATCAGCGAGTACATGCTGACCATCCGCCCGCGCATCCCTCGCTCCGAGCGGCCCTGGATGGAAGTGTTCACCGCGGAGCACATCATCAGGAAGCAGCAGCCGATACCGGGCGCGATCAGCGCCGCGAGCCAGACGGAGCGCGCCAGCGAAAGGCACACCAGGAACACGCCAAGCCCCAGGCAGTTGGCCCTGATGATCGAGCTCTCGCCGTACCTCCTCGAGAGCCTGGTCACCAGAGGCGCGCCGATGGCGGCCCCTAACCCCAGCATGCTCATCAGTAGACCGTAGGTGCTCGCCCCACCATGCAACACGTCCTTGGCGAGCGAGGGGAACAGCACCGTGCAGGAGAAGCCGAAGAACGTGACGACACCCAGGGACAGCAGCACGTACAGCCTCCACCTGTGATCGAGCACGAGGACGAAGCCGTCGGCTATCTGGCGACGCACGTCACGGATCGGCCTGGTGACCTGCCGCTCCCGAGGGCGAACCATCATGAACGCGGCCATCACGAAGATGAAGCTGATCGCGTTGAGCAGGAACGCGCCGGTGGGCGACCACACCGTGAGGATGATCGCCCCCAGGGCCGGCCCGATGACCCGGCCGATGTTGAACTGCGCGGTGCTGAGCGACAGGGCGCTCATCATCTCTCCGGGCGGCACGAGGTCCGGCAGGAACGACACCCCCGCGGGGGCGCTGAACGTGTAGGCGGTCCCGGCGACGAACACCAGCGCCAGCAATACCGGCAGCCGGGCGACGCCCGCGGCCGAGGTGACGGCGAGTGCCGCCGCGCACGCCATCTGTACCGCCACCGTCACTATGACCACGCGCTTTCGGTTGGCGCTGTCGGCGACGAGCCCCGCGAAGAGGACGAACAGCAGGACCGGCAGGTAGGCAGCCAGGTTCACCGCCGCCACCCAGGAGTTCGACCCGCTCATCTCCTTGACGACCCAGAGCAGCGCGGTGGTCTGGATCCAGTTGACACAACCTGTCCGGCCTTCCGCGCCTGAGACACGATGCGCCCCGTTCTCCTATAATAGACACGGCCTCGGGACGCGGACGCGGCCCGCTGGCCTGGCGTGGTACTCCGGCAGGATGACCAGGAGGTTCAGGTGGCAAAGTACGATATCAAGGATATGCCCGACACTTCCCCGGAGGAGCACACCGCCGTGGGCAAAGCCTTCTGCGAGAAGCTCTTCTCCAACCCGGACGTGACCAAGAAGCTGATGGCGACGAAGGTCATCGCCCAGTTCGTCTACTGGGACGAGGCCCTGTGGGGCCCCGGGGTTAAGGTCTATATCACCGCGGACTGCTCGGGCGACGAGATCAAGGTGATAACCGGCCCCACCGACCTCAAGCCCGACCTCGTCATCTCCGAGGCCCGGACGACCGGCCACATCTACTGGATGGGCAAGCTGAACTTCATGACGGCGGTGACCCGCGGCATGATCAAGGTCGACGGGCCGATACGCACCGCGATGAAGCTGGTGCCCATCATCAAGCCGGGTTTCGTGATCTACCGGGAGACCCTGGCCGAGATGGGGTACGACGACCTGCTGGCCTTTCCGCCCGACTGAGCAGGCGCGGCCACGCCTGCGACGCTAGCGGGGGCTCATCCGGCGGGAGGCCTCGATCATCCAGCGCACGTTCTCGATGCCGATGTCTGAACTGGTGTGCGTGGGCGCGAGGATGAAGCCGCCCCCGGCGGAGTCGTTCACGGCTTTCTCGACCGCATCTTCGACCTCCTGGCGCGTGCCGTCGACCAGCACGTGGGAGATGTCGATGTTGCCGATGAGGCAGAGCTTGTCCCCCACCTTCTCACGCGCCCTGGCCAGGTCGTTGCCGGCGGTGGGCTCGAAGGCGTGCGCCCCGTCGAAGCCCCACTCCACGAACTTGTCCAGGAGCTCGTAGCTGTTGCCGCAGCAGTGGATGTAGATCCTGGCCCCGTGCCTGTGCGCGGTGGCGGTTATCTGCCGGTAGGAGTCGCCGAAGAAATCCTCCAGCATCGCGGGCGACAGCATCGACCCCGACTTGTAGGCGAGGTCCTCGCCCAGCCCCATCAACCGCGCGCCGGCCCTGCCGCAGGCGTCGACGGTCGCCACCGCGACGGCCGTGAAGTAGTCGATGACCTCCCGGGCGAAATCGGGGTCGCGCCTGAGCAGGCCCACGAAGCGGGCGAAGCCCATCGGCTGCCAGGCGTTCTCCCAGACCCCGGGCCCGATGAACGCGGCGATCGCGATCTTCCCCCGGTAGATCCGGCGCAGGAACCTGAAGAGGTTCGCGCTCGACCGGGCGTAGGCGGCGATGCCGGGACGCGGGTAGGCCCTCCACTCCTCGGGGCTCTCGATCAGGCCGTCCTTGTACATCATGTACGCGTTCCCGTATCCGTCGTCCACGATGGAGAAGAGCCGGCCGAACGCTTCCTCCAGCTCGCTCCTGTTCCGGATGCCGAGGCGCCAGTAGCCCATCCAGATACCGTCGAAGTCCAGCACGCTGCTGGCCTTGACGGACGAGTTCGCGAAAGTGTACATCGCCGGGTTGAAGAAGCAGTTGATGCCGCGGTGATGCTTCTCGACGAAGCGGCCGCCGTGCTCGCTGGCCAGGTAGGCGAGAACGGGCAGGGGCTTCCTGTCGAGCACCTGGTTTATCAGGTGCGGGTCCGACAGCAGCGACAGCGTCGCGATCCTGTCGGTCTTCTCACCGCCAAGCGCCGCGTAGAGCCGCTCTTCAGGATCCATTTGCCCTCCTCCGCTTCCTGTCCAGATCTCAGCCAGATACTACTCCCAAAGCGCCAGGCAAGTCATTCCGCCCGCCACGGCTGGAGGACCCACCCGCCATCGCAGTAGAATCTACCTCGAGGCAACAAGTCCGGGAGCGGCAGCCCGACTGTGCGAGGGGATGTTCTCTTTTGCGGCACGCGCGCGTGATGACCAGCAGGTGCAGGGATTGCGGGGCTCCTCTCTATCCCAGGGTATTCCGGCAGTGGAACGACATCATCCTCGGGGTCAGAAGGACGGCCGGCCACGGCCTGCCCCAGGCGATCGAGTATCACCGCGGGGAGGCCACCTCTTACAAGGGCGATCTCACCATCAGGATCGACAACCCGTTCTCCGGGGTGATCCTCGCCGGTATGATCAGGGGCGTCTATCGCGCGGTCGAGGACGTCGAAGGGCGCTGCGAGTGGGCGATCCACCCCGACGGGTACATGGTCGTCAGCGTGTCTCCCAGGCTTGCCTGACGGTGCTGGCGGCACCTGCCCGCAACCCATAATTGGAGGGTACTCTTGGAGTTAAATGGTGGGCCTAGTTGGATTCGAACCAACGACCTCACCCTTATCAGGGGTGCGCTCTAACCTGCTGAGCTATAGGCCCATGGGATTCGTAAGGTACCATTACCGACCCGGCGGGGCAAGGGCGAGCGCCCGCCGTCAGCCTTTCAGCACGCCCATCGGCCGCAGCATGGCCACCTTGTTGGAGAGGCCCGCTCCCTGGCAGACGTCGACCACCCTGGTGACATCCTTGTAGGCCTCGGGCGCCTCCTCCGCCAACAGCTTGATGTTGCCGGCCATCACGATGATGCCCTGGCGCTCGAGCCGCTCCTTCAGCTCCGGCCCGCGGATGGTCTTCTTCGCTTTCGACCTGCTCATGGTGCGCCCGGCGCCGTGACAGGTGCTGCCGAAAGACTCCTTCATCGCCGTCTCGGTCCCGACCAGGACGTACGAATGCGTGCCCATGTCGCCCGGTATCAGCACCGGCTGCCCGACGTCCTTGTAAGCCGCCGGCAGGTCGGGGTGCCCCCTGGGGAACGAGGCGGTGGCGCCCTTGCGGTGCACGCAGACGCGGCGCTCCCTGCCCTCCACCTGGTGGTCCTCCATCCTGGCCACGTTGTGGGAGACGTCGAAGAGGAGGTCGAGGCCCAGCGACCTGTCGGAGGCCTTGAAGAACCGCTCGAAAGACTCGCGCGTCCAGTGCATCAGCGCCTGCCGGTTGGCTATCGCGTAGTTGCACGCGCACGCCATAGCCGCGAGGTAGTCGCCGGCCTCGGGGGAGTCCAGCGGAGCGCAGGCGAGCTGCCTGTCGGGCAGCTCCCACCCCAGTCGCTTGACCACGCGGTCCATCACCTGGAGGTAGTCGGTGCAGACCTGGTGGCCGAACCCTCTGGAGCCGGAGTGGATCATGATCGTGACCTGGCCCTCGCGCAGCCCGAAGGCCCGTGCCTCCTTCTCCATGAAGATCTTCTCCACCACCTGCACCTCCAGGAAGTGGTTGCCCGAGCCCAGCGTGCCGAGCTGGTCCGCGCCCCTCTCGAAGGCGCGCTCGCTTACCAGCGCCGGGTCCGCCCCGGGGTAGGTGCCGCCGCGCTCGGTGTGCTCCAGGTCGTCGGCGCGCCCGTACCCCATCCCGATGAGCTCGCGCGCGCCCCGGGCCAGGACCTTGCGCAGGGCGCTCTCGCTGGAATGTATCCTGCCTCTGGTCCCCAGCCCCCTGGGGATGTTCGAGGCCAGGGTCGCCATCAGGTCGCGCAGCCCGGGGCGGACGTCGTCTTCCGACAGCGAGGTCTTCAGCAGCCGCACGCCGCAGGAGATGTCGAAGCCGACACCGCCGGGGGAGACCACGCCCGAGTCCTCGTCGAAAGCGGCCACGCCGCCTATCGGGAATCCATAGCCCCAGTGGATGTCCGGCATCGCCAGCGACCTGCCCACGATGCCCTGCAGGAAAGCGACGTTCGCCACCTGGTCGAGCGCCCTGTCGCGGCTCGCCGCCTCGAACAGCTCCTCATCCGCGAAGACCACCCCGGGGACGCGCATGCCGGCCTTGAAATCGGTCGGTATCTCCCAGGCGAACTTGCCGATCCTGAAGGCCCCGCTCATCGCCACACTCCTATACGTCGAAGATCACGCGCGCGTACCAGCCTTCCCCGCGCTCCTGCACCACCATCTGGTGATAGGTCGCCGCCTTGATCTCGAGCTCGAGGCTGTGCCTGGCGGGGTCGATCTCCTCGCCCCGCACCGTGGCCTCGAGCCTTCCATCGCGCACGCTCCTGACTTCGAAGTCGCCCAGCACCAACCTGTCCGCGCTCACCACAAAAATGAGCTCGTTCAGCCACCTGAACATGAGCTCGGCAAGGTCGGAAGCCTGAAGGGAGATGTTGCGGGCGAGGACGGGTTCGACGCCATCGAGGTCGACCATTATCGAGAACATGGCTCTCGCCGCGCCCGCGAACAGGTCTTCGAGGCTCTCGGCCTCTACCTCGATTCCCGTGTCAGCGGTGTGTTCGATAGTGTTGAATCTCAAGGCGCTCCCGGCGTATCATCGCGCCAGCGGCAGAGTGAAAGTGAATGTCGAGCCCGCCCCCAGCTCGCTTGAGAGCTTTATCTCTCCACCCATGGACTGCACCAGCTCTTTGGCGATATAGAGGCCAAGGCCGGAGCCCGGGAACGAGCGCGTCTCGCTGCTGTCGATCTGGTAGAACCTGTCGAAGACCCGCTCGTACTGCTCGGGCGCGATCCCTATCCCCTCGTCGGTGACGCTCACCTCGGCGACGCCGTCGGTCTGCTTCACCGACACCCTCACGGCTCCTCCCTCGGGGGAGAACTTGAGGGCGTTGCGGAGCAGGTTGCCCAGCGCGACCTCCGTCTTCTCGCGGTCGGCAACGACCACGAGCTCCTCCTGGTCGCAATCGATGATCAGTTCGTGGAGCTCCGCGACCTCCTCCTGGTCCTCGCTCACCAGGCGGCACACCTCCACGATGTCAAAGGGCTCGCGCGAAACGTCGAGCCGCCCCTCCTCGATGCGCGACATGTCCAGGATGTTCTCGATGAGCCCCTCCAGGGCGATGGATTTCTTGAGGATGATCTCTATGGACTCCATCTGCGTCTCGCGGTCGATGCGGTCGAAGTGCTCGGTGAGGGTCCTGGCGAACCCCTCGATGACCGCCAGCGGAGAGCGTAGCTCGTGTGACACCGTCGAGACGAAGTCGGACTTCATCCTGTCCAGCACCATCAGCTCCTGGTGCGCCTTCTCCAGCGCTTCAAGGTGCATGCGGGTCTCCTCGTAAAGCCTGGCGTTCTGGATGGCCACCCCCGATTGCCGCCCGATCGCCTCCAGCAGGAGGACGTCCTCGCGGGTGATCTCGTGGTCCATCTCTCCGAGCCCCATGACCCCCAGGACCCTGTCGCCCGAGATGAGCGGCACCGCGATGCGGAAGTCCATGCCGGTGGCCCTGATGACCGGGTCGGTCTCGATCAGCTCCGCCTCCTGCGGGGAGCGGGCGCTCTCACGCGGTATCGTCACCGACCGCTTGCTGGCCACCACGGCTCCGCCGATCGCCTCATCGGTGGGAAGCGACAAGCTCTCCAGCAGGGCCAGGTCGATGTTGTAGCCGGAGCTCCAGACGAACTCCCCGCCGTCGGCGTCCACCAGCGCGAGCAGGGCCATTTTCGCGCCGACGGTCCGCGCGGCCTCCGCGGCGGTGGTATCCAGCAGCGCCTGCAGCTCCAGCTCTCCCGAGATGCTCTGGGCGCTGCGGTAGAGCATGGACAGCCTCTCGTGCTCGGCGGCCAGCTCTTTGTAGATGAGCGCGTTCTCGATGGAGACGCCGATCTCCGCGCCCGCCGCGTTGTAGAACCCCAGGTCCTGGTCGTCGGCGAACCTGCCTTCACTGGAGCCCATGGCGATGACGCCGATCGATTTGTCTCCGCTGTAAAGCGGGATGAAGAGGGCCTGCGCCATGCCGCCCTTCTTCAGGATGCCGAGGAACGTGAACTGTTCCACCCCGGGAGTCTCCCCGTCGAGATCGACCATCATCGTGCTCGAGCCCTCGCCGGAGGCCCACGACAGCAGCTCGCCGAGGTGCAGCTTGTCGGTGGGAGGATGAAACCGGCCGCCGTGCTCTCCCGCGGCCGTGACCATGGTGGGTTTGCCCAGTGGGCTGCTCAGCACGATCATGCCGGCTTCGGCTCCGCTCACCTCGATGGTCACCCGCAGTATCTCCGCGGCGACGGTCTCGAGCTCGAGAGAGCTGGTGGAGGCCGTCACGATCTCGTTCAGGGAAGCAAGCTGCGCCGCCCGGCGCGCCGTCTCCTTCTCCGCCCTCTTCCGCTCGCTTATGTCTCGCAGCGCCGAGAGGATCACTTTCTCGCCCCAGATCCTGGTGACGCGGGAGGTCGCCTCGGCCGGCAGCACCGTCCCGTCGGCACGCCGGATCCTGGTCTCGAAGGTGCTCGACCGCTCCCTGTCTATCCTGCTCATGATGTCGCCGTAGTACTGCTTCAGCCGCTCGGGGATCAGGTCGAGCACGTTCATCCCCACCAGCTGCTCCCTGGTATAACCTGTGTAGGCCGCCGCCCGCTCGTTGGCGTCCAGCATCCGCCCCTCTTTGTCGTGCACGAACAGCGCGTCGCCCGCGCTGGAGAACAGGGTGGAGTAAGCCTCGGCGGCGGCCTCGACCTCCTCGCGCATCTTCTTCTCCGCGGTCACGTCCTTGACCGCTACCAGCAGCTCCGCGGCGCCATTCTCTCCCACGCCTAGCGCGGTTACGTAGAAGTCGACGTCGATCATCTTGCCGTCCTTGCGGCGCAGCTTGTCCTCTTTGGAGAAGACGCCGGTGTCCACCAGCGACTCCATCAGGTCGCCGACGATCCCGCTGAAGAGCCCGGGCTCAGGCATCAGGACCTCCGTGGTCTTGCCGGAGAGCTCCTCCAGGGTGTAGCCCGAGAGCTCGCTGAGCTGGGGGTTCGCCCAGGTGATCGTCCCGTTTGACAGGACCGCCAGCCCCTCCCCGATGCTCTCGGTGATGCGGGCCCTGAACTGCTCCGACCTGGCGAGCTCCTCCACGAACTCTCTGCGCTCCATCGCCCGCGACACCGTGTCGCCTACCTCGGTCAACAGGTCGACGTCCCCCTGCGACCAGGAGCACTTCTTGCCGCTGGAGCTGTAGCCGATGATCCCCTTGAACGCTCCGCCGACGAACACCGGCACCGCCGCGATGGATTCGACGTCAAACGCTTTGCGGAACTCCCGCGCCATCTCGCTGCCCATGTCCGTCGCGTCTTCCACCACCACCTTGCTCCCCGAGCTCAGCAGAGGATACATGTAGGTGAAATTCGTCGTGTCGACGCCCAGCAGCCTCTCTGAGAAGGAGGTGTCCGAGCCCGGCGACCACTCCAGGGACCTGGTGACAGTCTTGCCGTCCGCGCCTATCTCCAGGAAGAACGACCTGCTCCCTCCCAGGAACGTGGAGAGCTCCGCCAGGGTCCGCTGGATCGCTTCGAAGAGGTCGCCCGGGTCCACAAACATCGCCGTGATCGAGGAGAGCGCCTCCTCCCCCTTCAGGTGCTGCTCGCGCTCCCGCTCCGCCAGCCGCCGCTCCGTGACGTCGCGGACCACCAATATCTCCAGCGCGTCCTCTCCGGGCCAGCCGACCAGCCCGGCGTTGAGCTCGACGTGGATGACGCTTCCGTCTTCCTTGAGGCAGCGGAGCTCGTAGCTGGAGCCTGCCGTGCCGGCCTTGAAGTCGCTGGCCAGCTCACTGGACGCGGCCTCCCTGTCATCCGGGTGCACGAACCTCAGGATGTTCCTGCCCAGCGAGTCCTCGGGGCTGACCCCGAACATCGGCTCGACGGCCTTGTTCGCGTAAATGACCTCGCCCGCCCTGTTCACCGACAGGATGGCGTCGTGTGTCGTCTCGACGATGGTCCTGTACTTCTCCTCGGACGCCTCCACCTGGCGCTGCGCCGTCACCCGCCCCGTGACGTCACTGACGATAAGCATGACGTTGGCCTCCGGGCCGGCCTCGCCCAGGATCGCAGTGGTGACCTCGAAGAACCTCTCCTGCCCGTGCACCACCGACCGCACCGGGTAGCGGGAGATGGCTCGCCCGGCCTCCCATTCCCTCTTGAACTTGGCCAGCGTGGCACTCTTCTCGTCGGGGTGGACGACCTCGTATACGCTGGTGCCGATGATGTCGCTCATCTTGCGGCCGGTGAGAGCGACACAGGCGGAGTTCGCGAAGAGCGCGATGCCGTCGGGGTTCGCAATGATGATGGCGTCGCGGGAGGACTCGACCAGGGTGCGGTACTTCTCCTCGGAGGCCTTGACCGCTTCCTCCGCCTTGGCCCGGTCGGTCACATCGTAGACCGCCACCAGGACGCTGGGGTGCCCGCCGATGGTGACAGGGGTGTGCTGGAGTTGCAGGATCGCCTCGCTGCCGTCCCTGCGGTGGATGTGGGTGTCATAGTTCATGGGAACCGACGCGTCCCCCGCCATGCGGCGCTCGAGGTAGGCAAGCAACTTCTTCCTCTCCTCCGGGGGCGAGAGGTTGAAGAGGTCCGTCGCCTTCTTGAAGTAACTGCTGTCGTAGCCGGTTATCCTGGCCGCGCTCTCGTTGGTGTAGAGGACGTCCTCCCCGTCGTGCACGACCATGCCGACGCTGCTGTTCTCCATTATCGCCTTGTACCTCTCCTCGGATTCGCGCAGCTCGCCCACCAGGGCGGCGTTGTGTATCGCGATCGAGGCCTGCCTGGCGAAGCTCTCCATGAGGTCGATCTCGTGCGTGGTGAACTGGCGGTTCCGGGTGGTCATCGCCAGGTAGAGAGTCCCGACGAACTTCCCTTCGGTGGAGAGGGCCACGTGCAGCGACGACTTTATCCCGTACTTGCTGGAGACGTAGCCGGGCACCCTGGAGTCCTTGCGGGTGTCGAAAATGGCGATGGGCTTCAATGTCCTTGCCACCTCACCCCCCGCCTTATGGTCGGCGAGCGAGAGCTCCGCCAGCTCAACGTCCTTGAGGGCAGGCTCGCGGGCGTATCCCGCGGAGAGCTTCACGGTCCCGGTCTCGAGGTCGCCCAGCAACACCGCGCAGAGATCGGCTTCCAGAAGCTCGACCGTCTCGCGCGCGACCTCGCTCAGCGCCGCGGATATGTCCAGCGTGCCGGTGAGGTGCTGGCCGACCCTGAAGAGAGCCGTGGCTTCCCGCGCCCTCTGCTCCGCTCTGACCCGCAGGAAAGCGTTCTCGGCGCCCAGCTCCAGCGCCTCGGCGCTGGCGCGAAGGACCTCCATCCCCATGCCGTCGTCGTCCGGCTCGCCGTCGTAACCCAGCACCAGCAACCCCAGCGGGTGCCCGCCCGGAAGCAGCGGGATGGCGACCATCCCGGAGAGCCTCTCCTCCTTACGCACGCGCTCGACCAGCGGGTGCGAGCGCGCACCTCCGGGAGCGACCTCGATGCGCTTGTTGTAGACGGCGGTCGCCGGGAAGATGCGCTCCGTGCCGGTTATGTACTCATCGGGACCCCGGGCGCTGAATCCCGTGGCCGCGACCAGCCGCGCCTCGCTCCCCGCCGACGAGAGCACGTAGGCCGCCCCCGAGCGATACGAGGGAAGGGTCAGAAGCCTGTCGAGGGCGATCCCGAGCATCTCCTCGAAATCGGTCGCGGCGCCGACCCGGGCGAGTATCGTATTGACGATCTCGAGCTCCTCCGCGCGCTTCTCGGCCTCTCTCCTGTGGGCGTACCTCTCGGTGACGTCCTGGCCCAGAGCCACCGCGCCGGTAGTCTCGCCGGCCGACACCACCAGCGGGGAGTAGGTCCAGGAGATCATCCTCTCCTTGCCGGAGCTAGTGCGCACCGGTATCAGCGCGGGCTCGGGACGCCTGGGGGAGTCGGGGGGCCGGGAGAAGTAGTCCCGCGCGTGCTCCAGAGAATCGGGCGGGACCAGCATGTCGATGCCGCCGCCCTTGACTATCTCGGCCTCGGCGTAGCCGGTGGTCGTCTCGGTGGCGCGGTTGACGAACTCGAGCTCGCCGTTCTCGTCGAAGCCGAGCACCACGGAGTTCACCGAATCGAGCAGCGCCCTGGAGAGCTCCTTCTCCTTGAGCACAGCCCTCTGCAGCGTCCG
>Ga0209747_1000963_pt1 | contig 15639 bp, 11 predicted proteins | sample BarGraNGADG00311_FD_184498 | JGI IMG/M metagenome (GOLD analysis project Ga0209747, IMG submission 184498) | Arctic peat soil microbial communities from Barrow, Alaska - Barrow Graham LP Ref core NGADG0011-311 (SPAdes) (version 2) | ecosystem: Environmental > Terrestrial > Soil > Wetlands > Peat... | reverse complement strand
GACGGCGAGCTGGGCCTTCATCCGGTCGCTGATCGAGTACCCCACGATCCGGTTGGAGAACACGTCCTTGACCGCACAGCAGTAGCTCTTCCCTTCGCTCGTGCGGTGCTCGGTGATGTCGGTCAGCCACAACCGGTTCGGGGCGGTCGCGGTGAAGTTCCGGCAGACCAGGTCGTCATGGACCGGCGGGCCCGGGGCATTGACGGCTCTTCGAAGAGCCGCCAACGCCAGCCCGCACGCGGTCGAAACTCCCGTCAGTGCTGCAGCCGGGGACACCGTCGTATAGACATCTCCCGAGGCCCCCGTACACCAAGAGCCACGAAGATCCCTCAAACCACCTGACCAGTTACCTCAATCCATGCCGCCGCTTCGAAGGTGATTCTTCTTCCGCCAGCGTTCAGCCGCGTGATCCGTGGTTCGGCCCTCCATAACTCATGCAACTCAAGGAGGCTTATTCAGAACTCTGTCACGCGTGGCATCGCTGCAGGTCAGGGAGTCGGTGGAGCCGCTTGCACCGAGTTGCAAATAAGCCTCAAGGTGATAGCGGTGACCTTCGTGCCCGTGCGGCCCACAGCTTGACGTACTTCATGCCCCTGCTTCCACGTGGCCGCGCCAGCTGTGCTGGGGCGCGTAGCCGAGCATCCGTCTGGCCTTGTCGATGGAGAGGAGCGTCTCGTGTTCGCCCACGTCCTTTTTCAACTGGACGGCAGGGAAGACTTCCGCAGCAATTTCGGCACTTGACCTGCTCATCACCGTGTCGGCGGCCGCGATGATGAACGCCTCGAAACCGGGCTTGGCGTTTTCCAGTGCCCGCAGCACGGCCTGGGCCCCATCGCGGCCATCGATGTAACCCCACAGGTTCCACTTGCGCAACGTGGCGTCGGCGTCGAAAGACGAAAATGCGGAGTAATCTTCAGGATCCATCACGTTGGAGAAACGCAGGGCGGTGATGCTCAGTTCCGGATCCCAACGGGTGAACTGGATGGCCATCTGCTCCTCCAGATGCTTCACCAGCGAGTACGTGCTCTCCGGCCGGGCCGGATATTCCTCATCCACGGGAAGGTACGGCGGATCGATGTCGAACGGCAGGCCGAGCACCGTCTCGCTGGAGGCATACACCAACTTCTTGATGCCGGCACGCCGGGCCGCCTGGAACACGTTGTACGTGGAGAGCATGTTGTTCTGGAACGTTGCAACGTCCGGGAGCAGACCGGGCGCAGGAATGGCACCCAGATGGACGATGGCGTCGAATCCCGTGTGCCGGTCATCGATGCCGAGGATCGCGTCGACAACCTGCCCGTAATCCTGAAGATCAACAAGCACCAAACCGCGCCCCCTCTCGCCCGCACGGTCAAAGTTGATTACCTGGTGCCCTTCGTCGCTGAGCCGTTGTACCACGCTCCTGCCGAGCTTTCCGCTTCCGCCTGTAACAACGATTTTCATTCGAAACTCCTTCACGTTCACGTTCACGTTTCCCGTGTCTCCGGGGACTGCGACTTGGTGAATGATGGATCCCTCTCGGCAAGTGAACCGACTGCATCGTCCACTTTGGTCACTATTTCTGCATCGAAGGTGACCCTGGCCGCTTTCACATTGAACACGACCTGCCCGGGCCGGGACGCGCCGGTGACACCGCCGGCCCGGGGAGCCGATGGTCAGCTGCTGACGTCGATGGCGCGGTGGCGCTGGGCGGCGCCGGCTGTGCCGTAGGGGTAGTCGGAGACGACGGGCGCACTCACCTCGTCGAGCCGCCTGATCTCGCCGAGGGTGAGTTCGACGGATGTGGCGCCCAGGTTGTCGGTGAGCTGGTCGGTGTTGCGTGCACCCAGGATCACCGAGGTGACGGCGGGCTGCGCCTCCAGCCACGCGAGGGACACCTGTGCCTGGTTGACCCCCTTGGCCTTGGCGATCTCCTCGACGGTCTCGAGGATCCGCCAGGTGCGTTCCTGCTTGTTGCGGGGCTCCCACGCCTCCATTCCGCGCTCCGGGTTCTCGCCCAGGCGCGTCGCGCCCGTCGGGTCGGCGTCGCGCCGGTACTTGCCCGTGAGCCAACCGCCCGCCAGCGGCGACCACGGTAGCAGGCCAATGTTCGCATCCAGTGCGGCCGGCACGATCTCGGACTCGATCTCCCGCACCAGCAGGCTGTACTGCGGTTGCAGCGTGACGGGCGGGGTGAAGCCGTTGGCCCGCGCCAGGTGCACGGCCTTGGTTAGCTGCCAGCCGAGGAAGTTCGAGAACCCGTAGTAGGCGATCTTGCCGCTGCACACGGCGTCGTCAAGGAACCGCAACGTTTCCTCAAGAGGAGTCACACCGTCCCAGGCGTGCATCTGATACAAATCGATCTGCTCCACGCCGAGGCGCCGCAGCGACGCGTCGAGAGCGCGACCGAGGTGGCGCCGGGACGTGCCGACGTCGTTGGGACCATCGCCCATCGAGAAGCGTCCCTTCGTGGCGATCACGACCTGCTCGCCCTCCGTGGGGTGGGCTGCGAGCCAGCGCCCGATGATCTTCTCCGAGACGCCGGTACTGTATACGTCGGCCGTGTCGATGAAGTTGCCGCCGGCCGCAACGTAGTCGTCGAGGATGGCGTGCGACGTCGCCTCGTCGGCCTCCGCGCCGAAGGTCATGGTTCCCAGAGCGAACGTCGAGACGACGGCTCCACTGTTTCCCAGGGTGCGATAGTGCATCATGTGTTCTTCTCCATTGAACGGGAAGCCGTTCGGGCCTCGATGGCAAGTATCGGCGAGGATTTATATTGAGTGGGGTCTCCAATCGTTGGAGTAAAGCGTGAGGGGCCGCCTACCCTCGTGCGAACCGCAGCGTTACCAGCTGAAACGGATCAAGCGTCACGTGCACCCCCTTCTCGTCCACGGCGCCCACCGCGCGCGCGGGGAGTCGGCGCTCGAGCAGGTCGGTCTCCACAACATCAGTGTGGTCGAACGATACGGTGAGGGTCGCGGATGAGCGCGTGCCGTGCGCCTCATAGAGTCGCATGACGACATCGCCCGAGCGGTCCTCTGCAAGCTTCACTGTTTCCACGACGATCGCCGGATTGTTACTTGCGACAACCGGCTCCACTACGCCGCCAGGAATGTGGCGCAACGGAATGTTGAGCCGGTACCCCTCCACAACGGCATCCGCGATTCCCCCGACGACGATTGAACTGCGCAGCACGTGTATACCCTGGTCTGCTTCCGGATCGGGAAACAGTGGCGCGCGCAGAAGCGATTGCCGCACAGTTGTGTAGGTTCCTCCTCCGTCGCGCGCTGATCGCGTGATGTCGTGGCCGTATGTCGAGTCATTCGCTATGCCGACGCCGAATGATGCGTCCGATACGTGCACCCACCGGTGCGCGGGCGTCTCGAACCGGGCGGTGTCCCAGGAGGTATTGGTGTGCGTGGGCCGGTAGATGTGCCCGAATTGGATCTCGGATGCCGCGCGGGACGCATGAACGTCCACCGGGAAAGCGAGCTTCAGGAGCTTCTGCGACTCGTGCCAGTCGACTTCCGTGATAATCTCGACAACGCGGGACTGCGCACTCAGAATGACCAACTGTTTCACCGTCGACTGTCCAAAGGATCGGCGGATGCTCACCGTTACGCGCTGACCCGTGTCCTCCGCCACTTCAAGAGCGTCGACGGCGACAAGATTCTCCCCGCTGCGTTGGTAATCTTTGTCGATGTCCCAGGCATCGTGCTGAGCTGGTGTATCCCGGAAGATCTGCAGCAGATTGGAGTGCATACCAGCGGGAATGACGTCGCGACCCGTCGCCGCGTCTATGAGCGACTGAATGAGCCCCTCGGGGTTGACCTGGATGCGAACGAGGCCATTATCGATGGTGATCGCGGCCTTGTTCCGCGATACAGTGACGCCGGTGGCTGGCTCGATAGACGCCGCACCGAAAGCGGGCACCCCGTCCACCGGATACGGTGATGCGTTGAAGCTGGTTGGCTCCTCGCCTTCACCCGCCAGATCCCCGAGTGACTCCCCGATGAGCCCCTCGAGCGCCCCCTCGACGCGGGCATAGTCTTCCTCCGCCTGATCATGCACCCAGCCGATCGAGGAACCGGGAAGGATGTCGTGGAACTGTTGTAGCAACACCGTGCGCCATGCCTCACGCAACGCATCGTATGGGTAGGCGCTCCCGGTGCGGATCGCCGCTGTCGTCGCCCACAATTCAGCTTCGTGCAACAGACGTTCCGAGCGCCGGTTGCCGCGTTTCGTCCGAGCCTGCGAGGTGTAGGTTCCTCGATGGAACTCGAGGTAGAGCTCGCCCGCCCAGACCGCAGGATCGTGGTACTCCCGCTGAGCCTCGGCGAAGAAGGCGGTGGGCGAAGTGACCTGGACCGTTGGCGAACCCTCCAGCGATCGTGTGCGCCGCGCCGCGGCCATCATCTCGCGCGTGGGCCCGCCACCGCCGTCACCGAACCCGAACGGAACAAGCGACGTGTTTGCTTGCCCTTTGTCGGCGTAGTTCCGCTGCGCCCTCGCCAAATCCGCGCCCGATAGATCGGAGTTATAAGTGTCGACTGGTGGGAAGTGTGTGAAAACTCGCGTGCCGTCGATCCCTTCCCATAAGAAGGTGTGGTGGGGAAACATGTTCGTCTCGTTCCAGGAGATCTTCTGCGTCAAGAAGTAAGTGGAACCGGAGGCGACCACGATCTGTGGCAACGCGGCGGTGTAGCCGAACGAGTCAGGAAGCCAGCCCTCCAGGGTCTCGTATCCAAATTCTTCAATAAAGAACTGCTTGCCCTCGACGAACTGGCGAGCCAGCGCCTCACCTCCCGGCATATTAGTGTCGGATTCGACCCACATGCCTCCGACCGGCACGAAACGCCCCTCGGCGACCCGCTCGCGGATGCGTTCGAACAAGCCCGGGTAGTACTGCTTCATCCACGCGTATTGCTGCGCGGATGAACAGGCGAAGACGAAGTCTGGGTCCTCGTCCATGAGCGCCAGAACATTCGAGAAGGTCCGAGCACATTTGCGGATCGTCTCCCTAACGGGCCACAACCACGCGGAATCGATGTGAGCGTGTCCCACTGCAAACACGCGATGCGCGCTCGCCGAGGCCAGCTGCGCCAACACGGGTTCGAGCACACTGCGCCCGGCGGGCGCAGTTCCGTGCACGTCCGACGGATCGACCACATCCACGACCCGATCCAGCGCGCGAATGATTTCCGCCCGCCGCGGCAAATCGCCAGACAACTCGAGTGCGAGACCCTTGAGCGTCCAGATGTCCTGTACCAACTCCCACACCGGCACGTCACGCGCGGCGACATCGACACGGCGCAGCGTGTAGAGCAGATCTGTTCCTGCCGTGCTCTTTCTCCCCAGCGGCGTCGGAGCAAATTCATGGGAAGCCATACCGACGTCTGGATTGGCCGCCGCCTCGATATACAGGTCGATTGCGCCGCCAGGGCCGACGCCGAGGGACACATAGGCGTTCAGAGGTTCCACGGCTTTGATGATGCGGCCATCAGGAGCGTATACGAGACCTTCCGCTTGGAAGCCTGGAGGCGGCCCTGTGAAGCCGAGATCAACGAGAAGCTCGATCTCGCCGGCGTCCGCGGTCCACTTCGACGGGACCGTGCCCGTTACATGGAACCAGACGGTGCCCCACGGCCGCCCCCACGCGTTACCCACTGCGAACGGAAGGAATGTCTGCTGCACGGCCTCCGCGAAAGACACGGGCTCGTCCGGCACTTCCCAGGCCGAGATCGACATCGGCGCGGTCGCGCGGTAAACAACAGGATTGAGCCGCTCGCGCACAAAGCGATCGATACGGATCTCAGTCAGTTGGGTGCGCTCATACATAAAGGTGTGACTCCCTAAACGGTAGGTAGGGACGGGGCACTAATATCAAAGATGTTGTCGGAGACCTGTCGTGCGATGGCTACCCTTTCACGGCGCCCGCGAGCGCCGACGTTCCGCCGAAGAACCGGTAGACGAGCACGTAGAGGGCGAGGACAGGCACCGAATAAATTAGCGAGTACGCCGCGAGCTGGCCGTACACCACCGCGCCGTACTGGCCGAAGAAGGTGAAAATGCTTACCGCAGCTGGCTGATACCCCGGGCTGAGCAGTAGCACGAAGGGAACGAAGAAGTTTCCCCACGCCTGCACGAAGACGAGGATGAATACCACCGCGATGCCGGGGCGCATCAGCGGCATGACCACACTCCAGAGGGCGCGCATACTCGATGCTCCGTCCACCCATGCAGCCTCTTCCAAGACGATCGGAACGGAGTCGATGAAGTTCTTCATCATCCAGATCGCTGTCGGTAGTGAAGTTGCAGCCATGAATAGCACGGTGCCTGGAAGCGAATCGATGAGCTTGAGCGCGACGAACAGACTGTAGACCGGGACCATCATCGCCGTGATGGGCAGGGCCGTGCCGAACAGGATGCCGTAGAGGAACCGCTTGTTGAACCGGGCCTTGTACCTCGACAGCGGATACGCCGCCAGAATCGCCGCAATGACGGTCACGATTGCGCAACCCGCCGAGATCAGCAGACTATTCCGGAGCGGCAGGAACGCCTGATCCGGCGTCAGCACGGCGGTGAAGTTGCCGAGCGTCGGCTTCGCCGGCCAAGCCAACGCAAACGTGGCTGTTTTGTCGAACGACGCCAAAACAACCCATGCCATGGGAAGCGCGAAGATGATCCCTATCAAGGCCAGAAGGATGCTCGAGACAGTGCGCAGCGACCCTCCCGAGGGTGAGGATAAACCCATCTCAGTCCACCTCCGGCTTCAGCACGCGAGTGTAAACAACCGCGAATACCCCGCCGACAAGCAGCAGGATGGTGGCGATCGCGGTGCCGTAGCCGAGTTTGGAAAACTTGAACGCCTCCTGGTAGGCAAGGACGGGAAGCGTCATGCTCTTGTTGCCCGGTCCACCCAGAGTCATGACGTAGATGAGCGTGAATACCGAAAGCGTCCAAAGCGTGGTTAGCAACATGTTCGTCGAGATCGTGCGTCGGATCATCGGCAGTGTCACATAGATGAACCGCTCTGGGACGGACGCTCCGTCGATTTTCGCTGCCTCTATTATCTCGGACGGCACGTCTTTTAGGGCCGCTGAGTACATCAGCATGGAGAACGCGGTGCCTCGCCACGCGTTCGCCGCGATAACGGCGAACATCGGAAACGTATAGAGCCAGTCCGGCCCAGTGACGCCGACCACTCTGAGCAAGCCATTCAAGGTTCCCTGCATGCTGAAGAATGCGTATGAGGCGAAGGCAGCGACAATCTCGGGCAGCACCCACGCACCGACGACGATCGTGCTGACGATAGCGCCAACGATGCGATTCCCGCCGCGCAACAACAATGCCAAGATCATACCGACGGCATTCTGACCGACCACCGCCGACAGCAGCACGAACACAAGCGTGAGAAGAACCGAAACCGGAAAGTCAGGGCTCTTGAACAGATCGATGTAGTTGTTGAGCCCCACGAAACTGCTCTGGGCGGCAGCCGGGCCGGTGAGGGATCCGTTGGTCAACGATCCATAGAACGATGAGACGATCGGACCGACGAGGAAGACGACCAGGAGCACAACTGCGGGCAGCAGCGGCAGGGTGCGGGCGATCGAGCGACCGGCCCCACGTGGCCGAGACCGATAGTGTCCCCGGCCAGGTTCACCAAGCCGCGACGCGGTCAGATTCGAGGCCATGCGTACTACTTGGCCGTCGTCTTGTCTTTGCCGACGATCCCCACCACGGCGGCGTCATACGCTTTCGCCGCGTCCGCTGGAGAGGATTGCCCGGACATCACCGCCTCCGTTGCCACCTGGATCGCGTTGGAGATCTGCGTGTAGTCCGTCGTAGCAGGTCGGAAGTGCGTGACCGCCACGAGAGAGGAGAAAAACGCATTAGTCGGGTTACCAGCCGTGTACGTCGGGTCAGTTCCCACATCCTTGCGCACAGGAATCTGGGTCGCCGCAATGTCGTAGGCGAGCGAGTTCTTCTTGTCAAGGGCCGTCGAGACAAACTTCCAGGCGAGATCCTTTGCCTTGCTCTTGGAACCGACCGAGAGCAGCCAGCCTCCCGACATGCTGGTGCTACCGGGCTTGGCGCCGTCCTGCGTCGGCATAGCGGCTACGCCCATCACATTGTTCCACTCGGGCCATGATGTAGCAGCGCCCTTCAGCCAGTACTGCGACACCCATGACCCGTCGAGATCGATGGCGAGTTTGCTCTGTTGAAGCAGTTGAGTCTGAATGACGCTCCCATAGTTAACGCTGCTCGTCACTTGCGGTGACAGTCCGAGACCGCCCTGATAGACGTCCTTGATCATATTCAGCGAGTCGATGAAGCCCTTCGATCCCGTGACCCACTTGCCGGAGGAGGTGTCGTACAGGCTGCTCCCAGTGCCAGAGAGCAACATTTGCATACCCTCATTTGAGGCCGCCTCCCCTGCGGCCTTCCCTGAATAGATGTTGATCGGGGTCACCCCGGGCACGTTGGCTTTGACAGCCTTTGCCGCGGCGATAACGTCCGCCCAAGTCTTCGGCTGCCAAGGAACGCTCACGCCAGCCTTCTTCAGGATGTCCTTGTTGTACCACAGGGCACGGGTGTCGGATCCAAGCGATACACCGTAAAACTTCCCGTCTTGACCCTGACCAGCCGCTTTCGCGTTGTCGTAGAACTGGCCCCAGTCCGCCCATTTGGAGACATAGCTATCCAGAGGAGCGAGGTACCCTGCCGCCGCATCCGATTTGACCATGGATGAATCCTCATAGATCACGTCCGGCGCGGTCGAAACGCCTCGATTCATCAGAGCGAGCTTCGTGTAGTAATCGTTCAAGCTGGCCTTGATCGGCAAAAGCTCAACGCGGACTCCTTGGTTGGCAGCCTCAAAGTCCTTCTTCACGCTATTCATCTGGTTATCCAGGCTGACTCCCCCGTAGTCCATATACGCGACCTTGATGGTCTTGGTCGAACCACCCGTCCCGCTGCTGCAGGCTGTGGCACCGAGCAACAAGCTCACTCCAACTCCCGCTGCGAGAATAGCTTTCGTTGAACGATTCATCTAACTCTCCTTTGAGTGAATGACTCGAACTCTAGCCGAGCGTTCTCAAAACGCGTTACCAAGGCTCAGATCTGTTTGCTGTGGCCTTTCAACTCGGTTTTCAGTTCCCATAAGAGTCGTCGGCGAACCTTTTTTACGCCTCCGATCTTACGGAAACTCAAGTCCTCATGGTGATTATTCATAGGCAACTACTCAGCTGCTTGACGGCGCGCCTGGTTGATCGCGGCTGAAACTCGTCGACAGAACACTGCTTGCCGATAGTCGCATTCAGCGTGACGGTACGGCGCACTCTAAACACCGGGTTCCTCTCCCGCCGCCCAGGCGTCGACGTACTCACTGATGAGATGGAGCATCAGCGTGTGCATCTCCTGGATCCGCGCCGTCTGGGTCGCGGGGGCGAGCAGGGCGACGTCCGCGTGCTCGGCCGCCGGTCCACCGCTGGAGCCACCGAAGAGGACGGTCGTCGCGCCGCGGGTACGGGCGGCCGCCAGAGCCGCGACGACGTTGGGCGAGCGTCCGCTGGTCGAGAAGCCCGCGACAACGTCCTGTGGTCGCACCAAGGCCTCGACCTGTCGCGAGAACACGTCGTCGTAGGAGTAGTCGTTGGCGATGCAGGACGTCACTGTGGCGTCGGTGGTGAGAGTGACCGCCGCCAGTGCACGACGGTCGCGCTTGTAGTGTCCGATGAGTTCACCGGTGAGATGCTGCGCGTCCGCTGCGCTGCCCCCATTGCCGAACGTGTACAGAACACCTCCGGCCTCATACGCGGCGCACAGACGCTGCGCGACATTGAGCACCGTCGGCAGCAGCCTGACCAGATCAACGGCGGCCTCGTGGTGCTGTTCCAGCTGCATGGTCATCCAGCGGGGAACGCTGGCGTTCGTGGCCGTCCCAGGTGCTGACATGTGGTTCACACCATCCTTGACAGAAAGGTCTCGACGTAATCCGCAATACCGGCCTGCACATTCCTGAACTCGCCCGGATAGCCGACGGCCCGCAACTTGCTGCCGTCCGCCTCGGTGAAGTACTGGTACCTGTCCCGGATGGTCTCCGGCATGTCGATGAACTCGATGTCCGGCTTCACACCCATGGTCTCGAACAGCGCGTGCGCGACCTCAAGCCAGGACGTAGCGCGCGACGTCCCACAGTTGAACAGACCGTTCTTGCCAGGGTTGTCCAGGAAGTACAGGACAACGTCGACCACATCGTCGACGTACACGAAGTCACGACGCTGCTCGCCGTCGCCGTACTCCTCGCGGTAGGACTTGAACAGCCGCATCCGACCCGTCTCGCGTATCTCGACGTACGCCTTCGACACGAGCGAGCGCATGTCGTCCTTGTACTCCTCGTACGGGCCGTAGACGTTGAAGAACTTGAGCCCGACGAGCTGGTCGAGCAGTCCGCTGCTCAAGGCCCACATGTCAACGAGCTGCTTCGAGAACCCGTACATGTTGAGCGGACGAAGTAGTGGCGTGACCGTGTCGTCGTCGCTGTATCCGAGCGCACCGTCACCGTAGGTGGCACCGCTCGAGGCGTAGATCATGCGCACGTTGTTCGCAAGTGCCCACGTGCACAGATCGACCGTGTACCTGTAATTGTTCGAGAGCAGGTAGTCCGCGTCCCGCTCGGTCGTGGAGCTGCACGCACCCATGTGGATGATCGCTCGCACGTCGGCGGCGCTCTGCTCCGCGAGGAAACCGTGCAGGGCGTCGATGGGAATGATCCTGTTGAACCCCAAGCCCCGCAGGTTGCGCCACTTGTCGGTGCGGCCAAGGTCGTCGACCAGCAAGATGTTGCGAAGACCTCGCCGGTTAAGCGCCGCGACGATGTTCCGCCCGATGAACCCGGCCGAGCCGGTAACAATGATCATGTCACTCATATGCTCTTGTCTCCGTACGCAGCAAGTACCCGGTCGATCGTGCTCGTGGTCGAACGGCCCTCCACCATATCGGCGAGCACCACGCGTCCGCCGTTGGCCTCGACGACGTCACGGCCGCTGACATAGTGCGCCCAGTCCTTACCTTTGATAAGGACCTGGGGAAGGATCTGCGCGATCAGATCGCGCGGCTCGTCTTCGTCGAAGAGCACCACATAGTCGACCGAGCGCAGCCCGAGCAACACCTCCGCACGGTCGCCCTCCGTGTTGATGGGCCTCGCGGGGCCCTTGCCGCGGTGCACCGAGGAGTCGGTGTTCATCCCGACCACGAGAGCGTCGCCCTGATCGCGGGCGAACTGCAGATAGCGGACGTGGCCAGGGTGGAGGATGTCGAAACACCCGTTGGTGAACGCGAGGGTTTTGCCTTCGGCGACCAGCGAGTCACGGATCGCCCGCATCTGCGCCGGGCTCAGCAGTCGGTTCCTTGGTACGGACATCACGTGGTTCCTTTCCTTCTGCGGGCCACCGGCTCAGGACCAAGCCGTCGAGCGGACGGAGGCGATGCCGATCAGGTCGAGCAGGCTGAGGAGGTCGCTGTAGTCGGGCACGAGCAACTGGGCCCCACCCCGGATCAGACGCCTCCGCTTCGCGGAGTTGAATCCGAAGCGGCGGACCTCGTCACTGCACACCCCGATCGAGAGGCCGCCGCGCTTGCGCGTCTCACGCATCTCGACGGGTCCGTCACCAAAGGTCATCACCTCGGAGCCTGCGAGCTGGTTCTCCCGGATGATGCGCTCAAGGACGACACTCTTGGCCTCGTGAGCGACACTCCCGATAGATCCATAGATGCGGTCGCCGAAGAACTCCCCGAAACCGAGCTCATTGGCCTCCGCGACGACGTCCGCCTCGTCGGTGCCGCTCACCAAGTAGAGCTCGACCCCTGCGTCGCCCAGGGCGCGGAGCAGTGGGATCGAGTTCTTGATGTGGAAGTCCTCCCTGGCGAGCTGTCCGCTGCGCAGCTTGGTGAGCCGCGAGTTCACCTGTTCGAGGAGCGCTTCGTTGTAGATCGCCTTGTAACCGTGCTCGTCCAAGATGTCCTTCTCGGGGACGAAGCCGAACTCCTGGACGAGTTCCACCAGACCCTGCATCTGGGCGAGCGTCTGGATCCCGGTAGTGCGATCGATGAACTCCGCGATGCGCTTGCGGAGCTCCGACACGACGGCCGCGGAGGTCTTCCCATAGGTAGGTCCGAGGATGGCGTGGAGCATCATCGGCTCCATGACCTCCTCCCAGCCCTGTCGGAGCGTGGAGAGGGTGCCGTCATGGTCGAAGATCGCGTGGGTGATCTGCCGCCCGCGAATGTTGTCCAACTCGTCGATGAGCTCGAACTCGGTCCCGGTGAGAGATACCGCTCGCGTCGGGTCGTCCGCGAGATTGGCTGCGTAGACGAGGTTGACGTCCTGCGCCGCGGCCACGATCGCCTCGGGCGTTGCCGCGTCGGCGCCGGTTCTCCTGAGTTTGCGGACCGTGAGGGACGCGGCCAGATTCGCCAGGAACGCGACCTCCGCCGGCTCCATCCCCAAGGCGAGGAAGACGGCGATAGCGGCAGTCACCGTGTCGCCGGCCCCGACGGCGTCGACGCGCCCCCCGACATCGACGGGCAGGACAAGCTTCATGTCCGTGCCGTCGGCGACGACCATGCCGGACTGGCCCCGAGTCAAGAAGACCGGCCGGCCAGTGCGAGCCGCGATTCGGCCGGCAAGCTCCGCCGCCTCCGCGTCGGTCAAGTCCTCGGTCGCCTCGTCGCCGAAAAATCCCGAGGCCTCAAGGGCATTGAGCTTCAGGACGGCGCCGCGGAACGGCGTACCCATGTCGCGTGAGTCGACGACGAAGACGGTCCCCGAGTTCTCGGCGATGATCTTGTTGAGACGGCTGATGATCTGCGAAGTGAACATGCCGGTCTTGATCTGCTGGTTGATGATGACGACGTCGGCAGACCGCGCGGCTTCGGCGAAGGACGCAGCCAGCGAGTCCACCGTGCTCTCGGGTAGCGGACCGCAGCTGCCGAAGTCGAGCCGCTGTTCCTCGACGTTGCCCAGGTGGGGCTTCGCGTAGACCAGCGTCTCCCACGGGGCGGGCAGGACCTCGAACCCACGGAAATCGGCGCCATGAGCCGCCAACTCTTCGAGCATGCGCCGACCGAACGGATCCGTTCCGCACACCCCGACCACTCTGATCGCCCGCACGCCCATCGCGTGCAGGGTGGCCACGACATTGCCAGCGCCCCCCAACGAGTACCGCTGCCGATCAACCCTGCGAACCGGAAGGCCAGTCTCCACGGAGAGCTCGGCCAGTTCCTCGCTCAAGTCCCAATACGCATCGAGCGAGAAGTCGCCGAACACCGCGACCGACACACCCGTTACGGCAGCCAAGCGGGAACTTAGCGAACTAGTTGTCACGACAGCCACTAGTGGTAACTCTTCTCTCCCTCAGAGCACAGATAACCGAGACAGACGGGTCTCCGTGCAAGGAAACGTACCACCCTGAGGTCAAGACCCCCTTGCCAGCGCAGCAAGAAGTTGATATAACAGCTGCATGCCTGCACCGAAATATCCCTCGATTATCACGACGCTGCGCACCGAGCTCTCCAGTGGGACCCTCAGCGCCGGCGATCGCTACCTCAGCGAGAACCAACTGGCGCTGCGCTTCGGTGTCTCGCGTCCCACCGCCGGGCGCGTGCTCGCGAGTCTCGCCGAGGAGGGTCTGCTCGAGCGCCGAGTCGGGTCCGGAACGTTCATCCGACGCACGACGAACCGCTCGGCGGAGGCGCCGCGATGGTGCACTTTCGGTCTGATACTCGCGGGCCTGGGATCGACGGAGGCATGGGACCCCCTCACCACCGAGATCACGCGAGCCTGCTCGACCGCAGGAATGTCCGTCGTCATCGGCCCGGACCCCACCCCCCAGGACGACGTCGCCGCCGCACAGGCACTCATCGACCAGTACCTAGCCCAGGGTGTCGCCGGAGTCTTCTTCTCCCCGATGGAGAACGTCGAGCACAGAGAGCAAGAGAACACCGCGATCGTCGAGCGCCTGCGCGCCGCACACGTGCCGATCGTGCTCATCGACCGCGACGTCCTCGAGTTCCCGGAACGCGGCGACCTTGACCTCGTGACCGTCGACAGCTTCCAGGCCGGGATCCAGATCGGCCGGCACCTGGCCCGTGCTCACCGGAAACGTCCCTGCTTCCTGTCTCGGCCCGGGCATCCAGCGACCACGGACCTGCGAGTCGCGGGCTGCCGCACCGCGCTGCAGGCCGCCGGCCTGGCGGTCGACCAGGACTGGCACGTCTCCGGCGAACCGTCCGATGTCGACTTCGTGCGGGCGGTCATCGCCGAGCGGTCCCCCGACGTCATCGTCTGCTCCAACGACCTCACGGCCGCCCGGCTCATCCAGAGCCTGACGCGTCTGCGATGTACGGTGCCCGACGACCTTGCCGTCGTCGGCTTCGACGACGTCGTCTACTCCACCCTGCTCTCCGTCTCGCTCACCACGATGCACCAGCCGTTCGCTGCCATCGCCCGCACCGCCCTGCGCGCCATGGTGGAGCGCGTCGCCAATCCCCGGATCGACCCGCGCCAACTCCTGCTCACAGCTCGTCTGGTGGTACGAGAGTCATCCCCTGAACTGCCGGTCGTCGGCTGAGTGCCATCGACCCGGTCCCCCCTACGTGTCAGGGTGAGTTGAGGCGGGCCGCTACGCCAACATGTCGTGGGCGAGCGAGCTCGCAATCGTCGGGGCGAGGGGAAGTCGCGGGACCTGGGTCACCAATTTACGCCGATTGACCTGCGGTGATGGCACCCGAGGCGAAGTCTGTCGGTGAAGATCAGGCTGATGAGCAGTCACGGTGCGCGAATCTCCTCGTTCGGTGCCCTGACCTGCGAGGATGTCTGGCGAAGGCTCGAGGCGACCGACCGGGCTGCCGAAGAGTTCGCGTAGCAGCCACCGCTCAGAGCACCAGCGGACCCTGACCGGTGTAGCTCCTCTCGAGTCCAACGAACCCGATGCGGCGTGCGCTGCCTTGGGCGACCGGGCCGAGGTCACAGACCAGTACTGAGTCCACTTCTGACGTGGTGAGTTGATTTATGCGACGTCGTGGTCTTTGACGGTGTAGTTGATGGTGAGGTCGGTGCCGGGGTACTTGGTCGCGGTGGCGGTGAGTTCGGCGGCGAGTGCGGCGAGGGCTCGGCTGCGCCTGGGGGCTGAGGCGAGGTCAAGGCGGACGTGCAGGGTGGTGCCGATGATCTGCAGGTCCCCGGTCAGGGTGAATGCTTCGCGGAGCAGGGCTCGGCCTTCGTCCTCGCCGCGGGGGTAGTGCGGGCGAAGGAGCCGGGCCAGGGCACTCTCGGTGTTGTAGGCGCTCATCCGGATCGCGTGGGTCAGGAGCTTGCGCTCGGTTTCCAAGATCCGGCTGCCCGGCCGGACCGCAGACAGCGGCAGGTGGCTGGGGGTCTGGCGGGAGATGGCTTGGGCCGCGGCGAGGTCGGTGTTGGCCTCGATCAGGGCGTGGCCGGGTGCGGCCTCGACGGTCGCTCTGCCACCGCCAACGGGGCGGCGGGCACGGGCGGCAGCGTCGTCGATCGCGGCGACAATGTCGCCGTGCGCGGCGCTGACCTGGTCGTGGGCGTGGGCCTTGGCGGGGTTGGGGACGAGCCGGTCAAGGTCGTCGGGG
>Ga0209747_1000962_pt1 | contig 15641 bp, 15 predicted proteins | sample BarGraNGADG00311_FD_184498 | JGI IMG/M metagenome (GOLD analysis project Ga0209747, IMG submission 184498) | Arctic peat soil microbial communities from Barrow, Alaska - Barrow Graham LP Ref core NGADG0011-311 (SPAdes) (version 2) | ecosystem: Environmental > Terrestrial > Soil > Wetlands > Peat... | reverse complement strand
TACCCCTAAGCCGCACCATGCTCAGCAACCATTAGTTGCCTTACGTGGGTCGTTTCGCCTGCGACTGGCATCGACTTTCAACCACAGACCGGGACCCGTCCCAGACATCGAATTACAACAATGCAGCAGTCGCCACAGGAGGATGTTATCGCCGGATGCTGCGTGAAGCAAGCGGACGCTTTGCGCGGCAGGCTCAGTGAAGCTTGTCGGAGAAGATGCGGCCGATAAGTTTTTTGGCGATGTCGTCGCCGGTCACATTGTAGCTGGAAGACTCGAGCGCTTTCTTGATCTTTTCGACCCTGTCCTTGCGGACCTCGGGCATCGTGTCGATCTGTTTTACGACCTGCTGGATGCCCTCCCGGTCCTCGTCGGTCAAAGGAGTCGACTCCTTGTCCTCGCCCATCTTCTGGCTCTTCTTCAGGAGGTCAAGCGTATTCTGTATCTCTCTGTCAGACAGTTGCATATAGTCCATCCAGGTTGCATAACCGTCGTTTGAAAATGGCGATACATTCGGCCACCAAATTAGTATCGTCAGTCTGGTTTAGAATCTAAACCCCGAATCGGTTACCGCATGACAAGAGTCTACAACAATTCCGGTAGGAAGGGGCCGAATTTCACGGATAAATAGCCACTATGGGTGAAGAAACGCGCCGGTGTTGATGCCGTTTTCAGCCAAAATAACCGTTAGGGTGATTTCTTCGCACCGCCCTGGCGGCCACCAGCACGCTCACCGAGGACGCGCCACGCTCGAGCAGCGCACTCGAGCATGCGTCAGCGGTGGCGCCGGTAGTCAGGACGTCATCGATCAACAGGACAGTCCCTGTCTGTGCAAGCGGCGCGCGCGCGGCGAATGCACCCTGCACGTTGGTCCACCGGCGGGCCCCCGGGACGGCATCCTGGTCCATAGTCTTTCTTGAGGCGACGAGCGCGTCGACCAGAGGCCGACCGAGCATTGCCGCGATCAGCCTGGCGAGGACCTCTGCGGGATTGTAGCCTCTTGCCGCGACCTTGTGCCGAGGCGACGGCACGAAACAGACGGCGGCCGGGAACATGAAGCGCGGATCGTTACCCGCAGCGGCAAGCATCAACCAGGCGAGCGGTCGCGCCATCCTTCGCTCGGAGGACTTCAAGCGCAGCACCATGTCTTTGACTGGTCCCTTGTACTCGCCGGCCGCGCGCAGGCTCAGGAACGAGACGGGTGCGTCGATGAGACCGAGTTCGAGATCTCCCATCGCCCCCCACCCACAGTTCTCCACGAAGCAGGGTCCGCAGATCGGCGAAGGGCCCGGTCTTCCGCACGCAGCGCACGAGGACGGGTACACCAGGTCAATAAGCTGGTCTTTCAGCAGAGGTCTGGTCATCGCGGGAAGACACGTCGGGGTTTAAGCATTACAAGCAAATGATACCAGTGGGAGCGACACCTTGCAAGCGGTTAAGCCGCGCGGCGGCATCGCTTCTCAGGAGAAGACCTTGAGGCTTTCCGAGTACGGGGGTCGCAGGATGCCGCGGTCCGTAACGATCCCGGCGATGTACCCGGCGGGCGTGACGTCGAATGCGGGATTGTATACGGGAGCGTCTGACGGAGCCGTCATCGTCCCTCCGCATGTGCGTACCTCGTCAGGGTAACGTTCCTCGATCACGATGTCGGGTTCCGCCGGGCATTGCAGGTCCACCGTCGAGCCGGGGGCAGCGATGTAGAACGGGATTCTGTGGGCGCGCGCGAGCACAGCCACCCCGTAGGTGCCGATCTTGTTCGCGCTGTCGCCGTTGGCGGCGATCCTGTCCGCGCCGGTCATGACGAGGTTCACCTTCCCCTGCTTCATCACCATTGCGGCTGTGTTGTCGGGGATGAGCGTATAAGGGATGCCAACCCTGCCCAGTTCCCAGGCGGTCAGCCGGGAGCCCTGGAGCAGAGGCCTGGTCTCGTCGACGAAGACATGTATGTGCTTGCCACGACGGTGGGCCTCGACGAAGACGCCGACCGCGGTCCCGTATCTAAGGGCGGCTAGCGCCCCGGAGTTGCAGTGCGTCAGGACGCTGCAACCGTCCGGGATGACCTCCTGTCCCGCGTCCGCAAGGGCTTTGTCCGTCTCGATGACCTCGAGGGCGATACGGTCGGCGGCATCTCTGAGAGCTTTGATGAGAGCGTCCGGCGCTTCTATTCCCGACCGAAGAACAGCCTCCATCACCTCCAACGCCCAGAACAGGTTTCGAGCAGTGGGCCTGGATGCGGCGAGGAGTGCGATCGCCTCGCGTGTCGCGAGCATGATTGAATCGATGTCCGGCTCAGCGCTCATCGCGCCCAGCAGCGCGCCGTAAGCGCCGGCGATCCCGATTGCGGGGGCGCCGCGCACGGCCAGCCTCCGGATGGCCTGTTCGGTCTGGGCAGGCGTCTCGAGCTCGAGCACAACCGTCCGAGCCGGAAGGAGCGTCTGGTCCAGCATGAAGAGCCGGCCGTCTTTGAAATAGATGGAGTCGCCGGGCTCGACGGTGAGTTTCAAGCAGACCCCCCTCAGGCGCCGTTGCTGCCGATCAGGATGAAGATGACGCGCGCGGCGGCCTCGAGAGATTCGGCCCGGTCGATCGCGTCGTCTATGTCGGAGCCGGAGACGATAGCACCCTGTCCCTCGATGATGGCGACTCGGTTGGAGCGCATGGCTTCGGCGACCGCGCCCGCCAGGCCGGCAGTTCCCGGCCTGAAATACGGAACGTAGGCGACGCCGCCGAGGTCCTCGAGCAGTTCGGATGACCTTTCCAGGACCCTGGGGCCTTTGTGAGCGAGAGCCGTCGCATATGGAGAGTTGACCTTGACGACCGAGCCCGCCTCGGCTTGCGCCCCGAGAACCGCCCTTATGATCCCGGCCTCTTTGCCCGGCTTGCGGCCGTTCGACAGGTTCGGCCCCGAGCCGTTCATCACCAGCAGATCGGCCCTCGCGAGAAAACCGATGCGGGTGCCGGCCGCGGTGACAGCCACGCCGCCGTCAGCCAGCCTCACGCCCATCGCGCCCGTTGCGCCTGTCGCCAGCCCGCCCTCGTACATGCGCCTTCCGGCGGCAACGAGCTTTTCCAGTTCCCCGGGCTTGATCGAGTCCATCTAGGTTCCTATGGTCCAGCTCCTAAGGTACGTCTCCTGCTCTTCGGTGAGCGAGTCGATCTTGATGCCCATGGTCTCGAGCTTGAGCCGCGCGATCTCGGCGTCGATCACCTTTGGCACGTCGTAGACCTTCGTCTCGAGCTCGCTCGCGTGCTTGAACACGTACTCCGCCATAAGGGCCTGGTTCGCAAAGCTCATGTCCATCACGCTTGCCGGGTGCCCCTCGGCGGCCGACAGGTTGACGAGCCTGCCTTCGGCGAGCAGGTAGATGCGGCGGCCGTCGGCCATGACGAACTCCTCTACGAACTTCCTGACGGTGCGTCGCGATTTCGACATCTTCACGAGAGCCGGGATGTCAATCTCGACGTCGAAATGTCCCGAATTGCAGATTACGGCACGGTCCTTCATGGCATCGAAGTGCTCACCGCGAAGAACGTGCGTGTCGCCCGTGGCTGTCACGAAGATGTCGCCCTTGGCGGCCGCGTCCATCGAGGTGGTGACGGTGTAGCCGTCCATGGTAGCCTGCAGCGCACGCAGTGGGTCGACCTCGACGACAACCACGTGCGCGCCCATGCCCGAAGCCCGCGTTGCGATGCCCATGCCGCACCAGCCATACCCGAACACGACAAGGACCTTGCCGGCGTACAGCAGGTTTGTCGCGCGGGTTATGCCATCCAGCGTCGACTGGCCGGTGCCGTAGCGGTTGTCGAAGAAATGCTTGGTGTCGGCGTTGTTTACCGCTACGACAGGGAACAGCAGGACGCCGTCATCTTCCATGCTCTTCAGGCGGATGACGCCTGTTGTCGTCTCCTCCGTGCCGGCGATGACGTCCGGAGCCTGGTCCTTGCGCTCGGTGTGGAGGGTAGTGACCAGGTCCGCGCCGTCGTCCATGGTGATCACAGGGTGCTTGTCCAGCACGCTGTAGATGTGCTTGTAGTAGGTATCGTTGTCCTCACCTTTGATCGCGAAGGTGCTGATCCCGTAATCCGAGACAAGTGAAGCCGCAACGTCGTCTTGTGTGGAGAGCGGGTTGCTCGCGCACAGGTAGGCGTCGGCTCCTCCCGCCTTGAGGGTCAGCATCAGGTTCGCCGTCTCGGTAGTGACGTGAAGGCAGGCCCCGATGACCGCTCCGGCAAGCGGTTTCTCAACCTCGAAGCGCGCGCGTATGGTCTCCACCACTTTCATCTCCAGCCCGGCCCACTCGATGCGCGCCTTGCCTTCGGGCGCCAGCGCCAGGTCCTTTACATCGTAATCCATGTAGGGGTTTCTCCTTTCAACACCATGATCAAGACCGCCGCCTAGATTATCATATCAGCGGAAGAAGCGAGTCGGTCCAGGAATCCATCGAGGCCCGCAACGGTCTGCTTCACCATCGCAAGCACCTGGTCGAGGTCCTCTCCACCTGAGCGGACAGGCAAGAGCACGTTCGACACGCAGCACATCGCTCCGACCCGCATACCGAGGTAGCGACCGACAATCGCCTCGGGGGCCGTCGACATGCCCACCACGTCGGCTCCCGCCACGCGCAACAGGGTCACCTCGGACGCCGTCTCGAAGCTGGGCCCGCTGGTGTACGCGTAGACGCCATGCTCGCACCGCGAGCCCGGTGGCACGGCCATCTTCAACGCTTCCTGCAGTTCTTCGGGGTAGAAATCAGCGGCAAAGACGAATCGCTGGCAGCCTTCGACCTCAGGGATGCCGATGAGCGGGTTGGTTCCCCACAGGTAGATGTGGTCCCTGATGACGATGAGATCTCCCGGCATGTAAGAAGGGTTCAGCCCGCCCGCGGCGGCGAGCAATATCACGACTTTCACGCCCAGCGACTCGTAAGCCCAGATCGGGAAAGTGGCCTCGAGTGAGGAGTAGCCCTCGTAACAGTGGAGCCTGCCGCCCTGTACGAGGACCGGCCCGCCGGCCGTCTCCACGACTGTGATGGTGCTCGACTGCCCCGGGGCGCTCACATGGTTGAAGCCGGGGACCTCGTCGAAATCCACCCGGGCCAGGGCCTTATATCCTTCTGCGAGGTCCACCCACCCGGTTCCAAGCACAACGGCCATCCGGGGCTTGTGTCCAAGCGCATCCGTCAGGAAACCCGCCGCCTCTTTGGCTCTGCCGTGAACGTCCTCAGGGTTGAGCATCGCCCTATTCCGCCAGCAGCTTCTTGAGGTTTTCGATCCGGGTGACGGGCGTGGGGTCTTCGCCGAGAGCGAGCGCGAGGTAGACGCTCGTCCAGTCCCCGAAGTTGACGAGGTCCAGCAACCTCTCGGTGGTGTTGGACCCGCGCGCGCAGGCCCGCGTCGTACGTCCGACAGAGTCCTGTATGAGGTCAAGCGTGATCTTCACCCGCTTTTCAATCCGGCGGTCGAGCGCCGGCTCGCCCAGCACTATGATGTGGCACCGTTGGCAGACTTCCTGAAGGTTCTTCCAGCCGACGGTCTCGTTGTGGTTGAGCTCGGGGAAGTAGTTAGAGAAGGAGGGGACCTTCGCCATCTCGTTGAACTGCGCTTTCCAGCGCGAGGCCGCCACGGCCAGGTATCCTTCCGCGCCATAGATGACAGGCATGTAGCCGACAAGGTCTTTGGCCAGGCGCTTGGCCGGGTTCGCGTCCAGCTCGGCGCTTACGCCGTACTCGGAGCGGCGCTGCTCGAGGAGGGCGTCCGCGTTCTTGAGCTCGGCGACGGCTCCATCGATGAGGCCCATCTTTTCGAGCGCGCACATCATGGGAACGAACAGGTAGCCCAGGGAAGCGCGGGGTTGCATTCCACCGGGAATCTTGAACAGAGGGATGTCCTGTTTCTCCGCGATCTTCGAGAGCTCGCCTCCGCTCGATACCGCGACCACCTTTGCGCCCCGGTCGAGCGCCTGCTGGAGCCCAACGAGCGTCTCCTCGGTATTCCCGGAGTACGACACCGCGAAGACGATGCTGTCCGAATCGATGAATGCGGGCAGCCTGTAGCCTTTCACCGTTATAACAGGCAGCCGAAGACCGCTCTCGGCCGCAAGGGCCGCGACCACGTCGCCCGAGATCCCAGATCCACCCATCCCAAGCACCGCGATAGTTCTCGAGCCTGAGATCGATGGAAGAGCGATCTCGGACTGCCCGATGTCTACAGCTTCTCTGACCTGCTCGGGAAACCTCTCGAGCGCGCCCAGCATGCCAGAGACGTCAACGGCGGAAAGCTCCGAAACATTGTCAAAGTCTACTTTTGGCTCCACGCCAGCTCCTCACTCCTGCGGCTTCACCGTATTGATCAGCGCGACTCCGTCCCGCACCAGGTCTTCGACTTCCTTCTCGGAGGAGGCTTCAGCGTAGACGCGGACCACGGGCTCGGTCCCCGACACCCGCAACATCACCCACGAGCCGTCCTCCCGGTGGAACTTGAGCCCATCGATCGTCTCGACGTTGACGACCTTCAGGCCGCCGACCGTCTCCGGCTTCAGCTCGTGGAGGCTCTTGATCAGGGATTCCTTGTGCGCCTGCGTGAGCTCGATGTCCTTGCGCAGGAAGACGAACTTCTGGCCGAGCTCGTCCATGAGCTCGTCTACAAGAACGCCCAGCGTCTTCCCGTTTGTGGCCATGATCTCGATGAGCATCAGGCCGATCAGGACCCCGTCACGCTCGGGGATGTAGTTCTTCATCCCGGTCCCGCCGCTCTCCTCGCCGCCGCAGAGGATGTCCTCCTCGAGCATGAGGTCCGCGATGTACTTGAAGCCGACCGGGACCACGTACAACCTGCGGCCATATTTCTTGCAGAGCATGTCGATCATGCTCGTCGTCGAAACGGTCTTGACCACGTCGCCGGTCCACTTCCTTGCCTCGACCAGATGCTTGAGCAGCAGCGCGAGCACCATGTGGCTGCTGATGAACCTTCCTGTGGCGTCAATGGCCGTCACCCGGTCGGCGTCGCCATCCACGGCGATCCCGACCGAGTAACCACCGGATATCACGGCCTCGCGGAGGTCGTCAAGGTTCTTGCCGATGGGTTCGGGCAGGAGGCCGGGAAACAGCGGGTTGTGCTGGTTGTGTATCTCCCCGCACTCCATCCCGAGTCGCTCGAGGGCCTTCGGCAGCAGACCTTGCCCAGCTCCCCACATCGGGTCGAACATGACCTTGAACTGCCGGGCCGGGAACACGTCCTTGTTGACCATGGAGACGACCCTGTCGAGATATGGGGGTATGGGGTCGAAGAAGTCGATCTTGCCCTTCTCGACGACGTCCTCGAAGAGCACGTCCGGGCGCTGCGGCGGGTCCTTCTCGACCGAGCGAAGACTCGCTTCGATCTCGCCGGTTATGCTGGTGGTCGCCGAGCCGCCGTACGGTCCCTTGAACTTGATACCGTCGAAGCGTGGAGGGTTGTGGCTTGCGGTGATCATGATAGCTCCGTCGGCGCCCATCTCTTTGGTCGCCAGCGAGATCGAGGGTGTGCTGGCAAAACGCTCGGAGATGAGGACCGGTACCCCTTCCGCCCTGGCAGCCACAGCGCACAACTGTGCGAAAAGGTCCGAGCCGAAGCGCGTATCGTAGCCGATCAGAAGCCTGGCTGTCTTGCTCGAGGCGCTGTCGCGGACATAGCGCGCGATCGCGGTGCCGACGAGCCAGATGTTGTCGTAAGTGAAGTCGTCGCCTATGACACCGCGCCATCCATCGGTACCGAACTTGATCATAAGTGCCATCCCCTGCCGCCGGCGGGATGCCGGCTCAACTCGATGCTGGATTCGCTGATTCAAGATGAAAGCCTTCACCATTAGGCGAACCTGTTTTGACGCACCGGCCGTGCATCGCTTTGCGACGCACCACCGGGGCAAGGTTACAAATGCCAATGCGGGACAATTCGTCCTGCTGTAACTCACCGGCCGTGCATCGCTTTGCGACGCACCACCGGTGCAAGATTACACGCCCCAATGGGCGGTGTGGTCAGAATAAATTCTGCCCACTATTCTCTCTCACGCCAGTAGTTTAGAAGGTCTTCGAGCGTTGTTTCGAGCGGTATCTGCGGTTCCCAACCCGTGAGGTCGTGGAACTTCGTGGTGTCCGCCAGCAGTATCTCGACGTCGGAGGGACGCATCCTCTCGGGCACCTGCCGGACCTCGATATCGATGTCGCTGAAGGATAGGAGGATGTCGAGCATCTTCTGTATCGTCACGTCCTTGCCCGAGCCGAGATTGTATACATCGCCGGCTTCCCCTTTTTCAAGAGCAAGCCAGTATGCTTTGACCATGTCGCGAACGTCCGTGAAGTCGCGCCTCGCCGTAAGGTTTCCGACCTTGATGACCGGCTCGCTCTTACCCTTCTCTATAGTGGCTATCTGCCTCGAGAAGTTGCTCGACACGAACACGTCACCCCGCCTGGGGCCCGTGTGGTTGAACGCGCGCGTACGGACGGCCTTGATGCCGTAGCTCGCGTGATACTGATAGCCGAGAAGGTCCTGGCCCACCTTGCTCACGCCATAAGGGCTGAGTGGCCGGAGCGGGTTCGTCTCCTTTATCGGTGTCTCGTCCTCGTAGACCATGCCGTACTCCTCGCTGGAGCCGGCAAGCTGTATCCGGGTATCTTCGAGACCGAGCTCGCGCATCGCCTCAAAGAGGTTGATCTCGCCAACCATGTTGGTACAGACGGTCTCCACGGGCGCTTTCCACGAGGTCGGCACGAAGCTCTGTGCCGCCAGGTGGAAGATGTAGTCCGGCCTGGCCTCGGCCAGGCAGTGCCTCACCGCGACCGAGTCCTTCAGATCGCAGTCGAACAACGTAACGTCGTCGAGGATTTCGCCGACGTTGTCCATGCGGCTTCGCCAGCGGGCCGTTCCGAACAGCTCGACGTCGCCCCTGGACAGACAGTACTCGGCCAGGTGGCTCCCGGCAAACCCGGTGATTCCAGTGATTAAAACCCTCAATACACACCTCCGCGAAAAGAGAGACGAACGGATCGCATGCCGGTGACTCTGCCTTCAAACAAACGGCGCGGGCCTCGTCCGGGCCCGCTCAGAACTTTATTCTGCCTCCCTCGATAACCGTCGAGGGCCAGACGCGAATACCTTTTCGAAACTCGTTGTCGTCACCAGAGACGATATTATCACCCAAGACCGAGCAGTCCGCAACATGGCACCCGGCGCCCAGGACCGCGCCTTTGCCGATGATGCTCTGCTCGATCACGCACCTCTCTCCGATCGACGCGCCGTCCAGAACTATCGACCCCTCGATACGCGCCTCGGGACCGATGGTGACATCGTTGCCGAGGCAGGAATTCTGTATCACCCGTGCGCCCCGGCCTATCTTTACGCCGTTCCCGATGAGGACCGGTCCGTGCAGGTGCACCGTATCCTCTATCAGGGCGCCGTCACCGACGAGGACTCCCTTCCCGCGCGCCGTCCCTCGCATCTGAACCGCGATCTCGTCGCTGAGGATGTCGTGGTGGGCGGCAAGATATTTCTCGGGCGTGCCAAGGTCGAGCCAGTAGCTCTCGGAGGGGAACCCGAACATCTGTTCGCCCGCCTCCAGCAGGTCGGGGAAAAGCTGCCGCTCGAATGAATAGTTCTCGTTGGGAGGCACGCGGTCGAAGACCTTCGGGTCTATGACGTACGTGCCGGCGTTGATGAGGTTCGTCACGACCTGGTCCCAGGAAGGCTTCTCGAGGAACTCCTTGATGCGGCCGTCCTCGTCGAGTGGGACGAGCCCATAGGCCGTCGGGTCTTCCACCGGGGTCAGGGTTATCGTGACCAGCGCGTCCCTGCCGTTGTGGTACTCGACCAGCGCCGAGACATCCAGGTCCGTGAGTATGTCGCCGTTGCAGACTATGACGGGATCGGTCCCCAGATATTCCTGAACGTTCTTGATGGCTCCGCAAGTGCCCAGCGGCTTTTCCTCGGTAACGTGCACGAGCTTGATGCCGAGGCGCGAGCCGTCGCCGAAGTACTCGTCAAATACCGCCGGCAGGTAGCCCGTCGACAGGATGACCTCGTCCACTCCGTACTGCTTCAGGTGCAGCAGTTCTATCTCCAGGAAAGGTATGTTCACCAAGGGTAGCATCGGCTTTGGCGTCGTTATCGTAAGCGGCCTCAAGCGGGTGCCGAAGCCTCCGACCAGCATGGCTGCCTTCAATTCTCCCATCCCTCCTCGCTCGACTCGCGGTAAATGCTAGGAAGGCGCGGGCCCTACCCTGTCACGCCAGTACTCGAGCGTATCCCTCAAAGTGGTTTCCAGCGGTATGATCGGGGCCCAGCCCGTCTCGTCGCGGACCTTCGTGTTGTCGCCCAGCAGGAGCGGGATGTCGCTCGGCCTCTGGCGGCATGCGTCATGCTCGACCCTGATCTCGGCTCCGGAGATCTCGAGCAGCTTGCCCAGGATCTCTGAGACCGCGTGGGCCTCGCCGCTGCATACGTTGTATGCGGCGCCGGCTGCGCCTTTTTCCATGATCATCCGGTAGGCGCTGACTGTGTCGCGCACGTCCATGAAATCTCTTTCCGCCTCCAGGTTCCCCACCATGATGACCGGTTCGCAGAGCCCTGCCTCTATCTCCGCGATCTGCCTGGCGAAAGACGAGATGACGAAGTCGGGCGCCTGCCCCGGGCCGGCCTGGTTGAACCCGCGGGTGACCATGACCCGCCAGCCGAAAGCCTGGTAGTACATGAGGCCCAGCACTTCCTGCGCGACCTTGCTGACCGCGTAGTGGCTGCAGGGGTTGAACGGCGTGTCTTCCAGCATCGGCATCTCCTCGGGCGGCACCTTCCCATACTCCTCGCTCGAGCAGGCGATGTGGACTGACGCCTCGAGGTCCAGCCTCCGCAGAGCCTCCATCAGGTTCACCTGGCCCAGGACGTTCACGCGGTATGTGCTCCACGGGTCCTCCCAGGAGAGGTGGACCGACGGCAGTGCCGCAAGGTGGAAGATGGAGTCGGGGCGCACGTCATCGAGGAGCTCTTTGAGCGCTTCGTAGTCCGTGAGGTCGAGGACCGTGTAGTCGAGGCAATCCGCGTCGACGAGTGGCGCATCTTTCAGGCCGATTCCGGTGATGTCGCACGAGAGCTCCCGTGCAATCTCGGTGATAAGGTGTGAGGCCACGAAACCGTCCGCCCCGGTGATCAGCACTCGCTCCATCATTGTCTCCCTGGCATGATCACCTTGGCAGCACCGCCGAGCGCGCTCCGGATCCTGTAGTAGGTGTTCAATGCCACAATCAGACCGAATCGGGCCGCAACCCCAAGCGCGACCGCAGCGTTGACAACCCCGCGCATCGGTCCCTCGTAGGTCTTACGGTGGAAGCGTAACATACTCACGTGATGGTGGAACACCATCCGGGTGGGCACCGCCCTGCTGCTCATCCCGATGTGGTGGTAGACCTCTCCCCGAGGCACGTAGCCGACGCTCCACGACGCCCGCCACATTCTCCAGCAGAGGTCGACGTCCTCAACGTACATGAAATACTTCTCGTCGAAGCCGCCTATCTCAACGAGCGCCTCGCGCCTCAGCGCCATGAACGCTCCCGAGACCCACGGCACCTCGCAGGGTCGCTCGTGGTCCCAGCTCATCTTCTTGTACTTTGCCGATTGAGGGTTATCCGCGCTGAAGAGCCCCAGAAACGCGTGGACGAACGCCGTTGAGATCGAGGGGAACTCCCGGCATGAGTACTGCAGGCTGCCGTCAGTGTTACGCAACAGAGGTGCCACCACTCCGGCCCGGGGATTACTCTCGAGGTAACCTGTCACCTCGGTCACTGTGTCGCGGGAGAGGGTGGTGTCGCTGTTCATGATGAGGACGTAAGGCTCGCAGGTAGTCCTGATTCCCTGGTTGCACGCCCGCGCGTAACCGACGTTGGACTCGTTCCATACGAGGTTGACGCCCGGGAACTCACCAAGGACCATCTGCGGGCTCCCGTCATCAGAGCCGTTATCTACTACCCACACCGATATCTTTCCCACATAGTCCTGAGCCAGCACCGTCTCGAGACACTCGCGCAGGAAGCCCTTCGTGTTCTTGTTGATGATTATCGCGGCGACGTCCTTCAAGATATGACACCGCCCTCTTCGACGATCATCTCTCCCCGCCTCAGCAGGTGCCTCCTGATCCAGTCAAAGTATCCGAACGGCTCAAACCATTCCTCGATGTCGCGCGCGGGTACGAGCCTTCGAGACTGGATCGCACGCCTCTTCCTGAGCATCACCGGCAGCAGGCGTATCACGTCCGCACCCCCCGCGAGAGCCCTCGGGCACCTCACCAGTAGCGCGCCCGCCTTGAGCACCTCGGTAAAAACGATGCCGGGCAGGTTGCGCAGCACTCCGCGGCCGGAGTCGTTCTTTATCATCATGAGGTAACGGTTCTTGAAGTTGTGCCGCTCCACCAACAGCGATTTTCTGTAGCCCGCGCCTCCGCGCCTGTGCCAGGCGACCGCGCCCGGCTCGTAGACGGACTTCCAGCCACGCAGGCGGGCGCGCCAGTCGACGTCGAGGTCCTCCCAGAACGCGAAAAAGTCCTCGTCGAAGATCTCACCGTCCACTGCCACATCCTCGAGCATGTCACGCGAATATATCGCGGCTGCGCCGCATGTACCCCATATCTCCGCGGGCTCCAGGTAAGCCGTCGAACCGATGCGCCCCTCTCCGATGTTCCAGGCCAGCCTGTTCCTGAAGATGGAATGTCCAACAGTGTCGATGACGTTGTTGTCGCCGCCGACGGGAAAGCGGAGGAGCTTGCCGCTCGTGCTGCCGACGCCCGGCTCATCGAGTCGCGCCGCGAGCCTGCTGATGAACGACTCATCGAGTACAACGTCCGTGTTGAGCGGCATGACCAACTCGCCCGCGGACGCTTTGATGCCCTGGTTCAAAGCCGGGCTGAAGCCGGTGTTGTTATCGTTCTCGACGAGCCTCGGGGAGGAGTTCGCCAGACTGCCGGCACGACAGGCGGCCCATTCGCGCAGCCACTCCCGCGAGCCGTCCGAGGACGCGTTGTCGATGATGACAAGCTCGATATCACTATGGTCCTGGGCTGTCACCGACTCGAGGCACCCGGGCAGGTCCGCCAGACCGTTGTAATTGATGACGACGACAGAGACGCTTTTCATTTCTCGAGATCAGGCGCTCCGCCCGCGGCCGGCAGCTTGTGCGCCTGCGCCGACTGCACGACGGAGGCTGCAGGTTTCACCTCTGTCTTCTTCTTCGCCGGCAACCCCTGAGCCGTTATGGCGACGCCGATTACGATGAAGGCGAGGCCAACCCAGGCGATCGCCTTGACGGGCTCGTTGAAAACAAACTTCGAGTAGAGCACTACCACGACATAGCCGGCCGCCACGATCGGGTACGCCACGGAGAGCGAAGTCCTGGAGAGCACGACCAGCCAGAAGAGCGCGGATATCGCGTAGAGCACTATCCCCACGACCGCCCACGGTCCATCCTTGAACACTCTCTTGATCAGGGTGCCCGGATGTTTGAAATCGCTCATCTGAAGAGGTTCGGCGGCAACCCCCGTCTTCGGGTCCATCTTGGTGACGTTGTTCATCCCCGCCTTCATGGCAAGCTGCCCCGCAACAGCCAGGCCGATACTGATTACCAGCAGCATGACCGTGATGAATGTCTGCATTTTCAATGCTCCTCCTTGTCTGTACCCGTTGCCGGGGTCAGTCAACGAATCGATATTTCAGAAGGGCCCACAGCGCGGCAAAGCCATCTCGCCACGTGATCTTCTTGCCTTCCGAGTACTCGCGGCCGGCGTAAGATATCGGGACCTCGTATATCCGCACCTTCTTCTTGAGGACCTTCGCGGTGATCTCGGGCTCGAAGTTGAAGCGGTCAGACCTGATCGTTATTCCGTCAAGCACCGGCCTCCAGAAGAGCTTGTAGCACGTCTCCATGTCAGACAGCGTAGTGTTGTAAAGCATGTTCGTGACGAGAGAGAGCATCTTGTTCCCGAGCATGTGCCAGAACATCATGTCACGGTGCTCGCCGGTGAAGCGGGAGCCGTACACGACCTCCGCCTTCTTCTTGAGGATCGGCCCCAGCAGCGCCCTGAAGTCATTCGGGTCGTACTCGAGGTCGGCGTCCTGGATGACGACGAAGTCGCCGGTGACATTTTCCAGGGCTGTCCTTATGGCCGCGCCCTTGCCCTTGTTGCAGGGGTGACGGAGGATGCGGGTGGTCGAGTCTTCCTCGAGCTTCAGGATGTCGATGGTGCCATCGCTCGACCCGTCGTCCACCACTATTATCTCTTTGTTGATCTCTCCCAGGTCGACGGCCCTCACCCTGCGCAGTATCTCCTGGATCGTGTTCCTCTCGTTGTAAACGGGCACGATGACTGACAGCTTCATCTACCAACTCCTTCGTACGTGAAGCCGAGCTTGCGCAGGACAGCGGGGTCCAGGCAGTTCCGCGTATCGATGATGAACGGCTTTCTCATGACACTCAGGACACGTGCGTAATCGAGCCACTTGAACTCGTCCCACTCGGTCAACAGGACCAGGGCGTCGGCCCCTTCCGCCACCTCGTAAGCGTCACCGGCGAACCGCGCTCCGCTGAGCTCGGCGGCCGAGTTCTCCATCGCCCTGGGGTCATAAACGATCACGTCAGCCCCGCGCTCGATGAGCATCCTGCCGATAACCAGGGCCGGCGACTCGCGCACGTCGTCAGTGTTCGCCTTGAAAGCCAACCCCAGGAGGCCTATCTTCTTGCCCTCGAGGCCTCCCGCCATGCGCTCGATCTTCGCCAGCATGCGCTCCTGCTGCTCGCGGTTCACCTTGAGAACTCCTTCGAGCAGCTCGAAATCGTAGCCGTTCTCGCGTGCTATGTGGAGCAGCGCACGGCAGTCCTTGGGAAAGCACGACCCGCCAAAGCCGGGCCCCGCCTTGAGGAACTCGAACCCGATGCGCTCATCGTAGCCCATTCCCAGCGACACTTCGCGCACGTCGGCGCCGACGGCCTCGCACAGGTCCGCGATTGCGTTGATATATGAGACCTTTGTGGCCAGAAACGCGTTGGACGCGTATTTGATCATCTCCGCGCTCGCCGGATCCGTTATGAGCAGCGGAGCGTCGAGGCCGCGGTATAGCGCCGTCATGCGCATCGCCGCCTTCTGCGAGTCGCTGCCAATGATGATGCGGGCGGGCTTCATGAAATCGTTGACCGCGGAACCTTCGCGCAGGAACTCCGGGTTCGACACCACGTCGAACTCGTGGTGCTCCGGCATTGACTCCTCGATGATCCTCTGGACCCGCTTGGTGCTGCCCACCGGGACGGTGCTCTTGTTGATGATCACCTTGTATTCTTCTACGGCGTGAGCGATCTCGCGGGCCACGTCGTCAACGTGGCTGAGATCAGCGTGGCCTTCGCTGTCAGACGGAGTATCGACCGTGATGAATATGAACTCACTCTTCGAAACAGCTTCTCTGATGTGGGTGGTGAACCTGAGGTTGCCGGACTTGAGGTTCTTCCGGACCACGCCCTCGAGCTCGGCCTCGTATATAGGTACCTGCCCGCCCGACAGCGACTCGACCTTGGCCCCGTTCTGGTCAACGCAAATGACCTCATGGCCCATGTCCGCAAGGCAGGCCCCTGTGACGAGCCCGACG
>Ga0209747_1000961_pt1 | contig 15644 bp, 16 predicted proteins | sample BarGraNGADG00311_FD_184498 | JGI IMG/M metagenome (GOLD analysis project Ga0209747, IMG submission 184498) | Arctic peat soil microbial communities from Barrow, Alaska - Barrow Graham LP Ref core NGADG0011-311 (SPAdes) (version 2) | ecosystem: Environmental > Terrestrial > Soil > Wetlands > Peat... | reverse complement strand
CGCCCCCAACCAGATCGCGGCGGGGATGCTCGAGGGCGCGCTAAAGGAAGCGGGGATCCCCGTGATCCTGAACAGGCCGGCGGTGTTCGCCTACCTGGGGATCGGGGGGGTGCACGGTGTGATGGTGCCCGAGGACTGCGTGGAAGAAGCCAGGGATATCCTGCGGGAGATCTGGGACATAGAGGAGTGATCTCGAGGGTGGAAGGGGATCCGGGAGCCGGGGTGGCGGCGCCGCCCGGCGCGGAAGAACAAGTGGCGGAAGTCGAGTCGACCCGCGGGCAGAGAAGGGAAGAGGGCCTGCGCTGGTTCGGCGACTTCTACTTCTGGCCGTTCCTGTGGGCGTTCGAGAAGTCGCACCTCTCGCCCAACGTCATCACCATCCTGGGGATGGTCTGCGCCGTGGTGTGCGGCTACTTCCTCGCGGTCGGCAACGTGCCGCTCGCCGCAGTGTTCTTCGCCCTCTCGGGCGTCCTCGACCTGGTGGACGGGTACGTCGCCAAGAAGCTCGACAAGGTCACCGTCTTCGGCGCGTTCCTGGACTCGTTCTCCGACCGCATCAGCGACGCCGCCATCTACATCGGCATCGCGGTGCTCTACCTCAGGCGCGGCGAGGGCGTCTACGTAGGGCTGGCGCTGGTGCTGCTGGTGGTCTCCTTCCTCATCAGCTACATCAGGGCCAAGGCGGAAGGCATAGGCGTCACCTGCAAGGCGGGGCTGATGGCGCGCGCGCCGAGGTTCCTTGTCCTGGGGATAGGGTTGTTCTTCAACGGCCTCTCGCCCTGGGTGCTGCGGAGCGTCCTCTGGCTGGTCACGGTGCTGAGCCTGGAGACCATGGCATCCCGCATCTTCGAGGTCTGGAGGGGGACCCGCGCATGAAGATCGTCTATTACCTCTTCGTCGTGGCCGACAAGGTCGTCGCGAAAGTACCCATCGGGGTCACCCGCGCGGTTGCGCGTGCTGCCTCGCTCCTGTACCTCTTGGCGTTCCCGGGCAAGAGGCACCTGGTGGAGAGGAACATGCGACGGGCGCTCGGCCCGGATGCCTCCCACGAGGAAGTCAAGCGCACCGCCCGCCGGGCGAGCCGCTACTACGCCGACTACTGGGTCGACATCTTCTGGCTTCCCACCCAGACACGCGAGTACGTGCTCGAGCGCTTCGGCAGGATAAACGAAGCCGGGCTGGAGGCCGAGGCGGCGGCGGGCAAGGGACTCATCATCGTGCTGCCGCACTACGGCTCCTGGGAGGCGGGGGCGGTCTACCTCTCCAGCCTCGGTCGCTTCGCGGCGGTGGCCGAGGTGTTGAAACCGCCCGAGCTCTTCGACATGTTCGTGAAGCTGCGCGCCGGGGTAGGTATCGACATCTTCCCTTACAACAGCAAGCCCGAGACCCGCGACAAGATGGTGGAGGCGCTCAAGGAGGGCACGATCCTGGCGCTGCTCTCCGACAGGGACCTCAAAGGCACGGGGGTCGAGGTGGAGTTCTTCGGCGAGCGCACCACTCTTCCGCCGGGCCCGGCGGTCCTGGCTATGCGGAGCGGCTCGCCGATCGTCTGCGTGAACGTGCGCAACGTGGACGGGGGCTGGGTGGGCCACGCGATGGACCCCATCTACGTCGAGGCGGACGGGGACAAGGAGGAGGTCATCGCCCGCACCATGCAGCAGATGGCCCGGAACCTGGAGGTCCTTATCCGCGAGGACCCGGCCCAGTGGCACATGTTCATGCCGGCGTGGCCCTCCGACAGGGAGTGATCACTCCAGGGCGCCGGTGAGGAACACCAGCGTGCCCTCCTCCCCGGTGATGGTCGCGTGCCTTCCCCTCATGAACACCGGCTCGAACTCGCAACCGCAACCCTGGGTGGTGTACTGCGTCAGAGCGGGCGGCTGGTTGAACCAGGTCCCGCGGGTGCCTATCACCGTCACGTGGCCGCCCTCGTCCTCCTCCAGCGGCAGCGGCATCTCCGTGAGCAGCTTCGCCAGGCTCTTGCGGCGGTCCGCGGACGTTCTTGCAGCGGGCCGCAGGAACGATGACAGGACATCGAGGGGGCGCATCTCTCGAAAGGAGACCACGTCCGCAAACCCCAAGGCGTCCCGGGCCGGCGGGTCGATCGCGATGGCGCGCCAGACCAGGCCCTTGCGGGCGATCCCGACGGCCAGCGTCCCGCCGAGGCCGGTACCCACCACCGACACCGCCTCGTAGTTCTCCTTCTCCTCCAGGTAACCCGCGGCGCTCTCGACCATGCTCTCGAGCGAGGCGACCTCGGCCGGCTGAGGGTTGTCGCCGTGCCCGGCCAGATCGGGGGCGAGCACCGCGTGACCGCCCGCCGCCAGGGCATTCGCCAGCCGGGCCACGTCATCGCGCGTGCCCCCGTAGTCATGCAGGAGCAGCACCGGCACGCCCGGGGCGCCAAGGGCTGCAAAGTAGGAAGCCGGGATGCTGATGCCGCCGTCAACGAAAGAGAGCGCTTCGCCCGCGGGGGCCTCTTCCCGTCGGCTCCCCACCAGCGCGGTCCTGATGCTCCCGACGATCTGGGCGAGCACCAGTTGCGCGAAGGCCGCCGCGACGAGCCCGCCGACGAGCACCACCAGCGTCTCGGTCCCTTCCAGGTCCGGCGAAGCGAAATGCCCGGCGCGAGAGAAGTACCAGGCGCACGCGCCGGCCGCCAGCCCCAGCCCCAGCAGCAGACTCGCCCACCTCCGGTCCGGGTAGCCGGTGAGAGAGAGGCCGTTCAGCCTCCTCGTCGCGACCAGCACCTGCGCGACACCCAGGAGGAACCAGCCCAGAAACAGGAACATCCCCAGGACGTCTCCGCGCATGTGGATGAGCCTGCTCACTTCGACCCGCTCCTTTCCGGCTCGACGCGCTCGGGGCGCTTCCAGGAGGCCAGCAGCCGGTCGAGCCCGGCGTTGAGCCACCTGGCGAGGGGCGCGTACAGTGGCTCCGCCGCCCGTACGGCCAGGGCCGCCCCCAGACCCAGCAGGGCGCCGCCGATGATGTCGATCGGATAATGTATTCCGACCACTATCCGAGCGAGGCCCTGGAAGGTCGCCAGGCCCAGCATCACCCACCCCGGCTTCCTCCAGTAGAGGAAGACGGCGAAGGCCAGCGCGAAGGCCAGCGTGGCCGCGTTGGATGGGAAGGACGAGTCGGTGTTATGGTAGAAGAGCAGGTGGACCATCTGGGTGGTGAAAGGCCTGGGCCTGAAGAAGATGTTGTTCAGGCCGTACAGGACCAGCATCGAGACCACCGCGGCGAGGGTCGCGCATATCACGGTCTTCAACGCGACCTCCCTGCCGGCGTGCTTGCCCGCCCAGAGCAGGGTCGCCAGCACCAGCAGAGTGAGGATGAGCGGGACGATGTGGTCGTCGGCCCCGGCCCGCGCGAACCAGTCGACGACGGAGTTCTTCCCGGCGATGGAGTTGAACGAGTGAAAGACGGACCTGTCGAGCCGTATCAGGAACTGAAAGAACCCGGACATCCTCCCGCCTTCCATCAGAGCGACCTGCGAGCGTGCGCAACATGATACCGGATTTCCCAGGCGGGCGCATGGCGGTGGCGCCGTGAGGATAGCCATCTCGTCGCCTTACTCATGGTCGCACCCGGGAGGGGTCAACAACCACGTGAGCGGGCTTGCCCGGCAACTGGTCGAGCTCGGCCACGACGTCACCATCGTGGCGCCCGACGCGTCTGGTGCCGCCGCCCTGGTGGACGCGGGCCGCAGTGTGCCGCTACCGGCAAACGGGTCGATCGCTAGGCTTGCCCTGCTCCCCGGCTGCGGCGCTCGGGTCAGGCGGGCGGTGCGCTCGGGAGACTTCGACGTGGTCCACGTGCACGAGCCGCTGGTCCCCCTGGTCTCGACCTCGGCGGTCCTGGCCGCGCCGCGCAAGGTGGTCGGCACGTTTCACGCGGCGGGCGAGGGCCGCTCGCTCGCCTACCTTGCCGGCGGGATGCTGCTGGGCCGGGTGGCCCGGCGCCTGGACCGGAGGATCGCCGTGTCGGAGCCCGCGCGTGCGCTCGCTTCCCGCTACCTGCCGGGGGAGTACCGGATAATCCCCAACGGGGTCGACGTCTCACGCTTCAGCCCCCGCGCTCGCGGCGCGGCAAGCAAGGACGGGCCCTCGATACTCTTCGTGGGGCGCAACGAGAGACGCAAAGGCCTCGATGTCCTGCTGAAGGCTTTCCCGCTGGTATGCCGGAAGGTGGAAGGCTGCCGCCTGGAGGTGGTCGGCTCCGGGTTCGACGCCGGCGACGTGCGGCGGCGCCTGCCGGAGGCCCTGCGCGAGCGGGTTTCCGTGGCGGGCTTCGTGGTCAACGAGGAACTTCCCCGGAGGTACGCCTCAGCCGACGTCTTCTGCGCCCCGGCTCTGGGCGCCGAAAGCTTCGGCATCGTGCTGGTGGAGTCGATGGCGTCCGGCACTCCCGTGGTGGCCTCCGACATCCCCGGCTACAGCGCGGTCCTGCAGCAGACCGGCGGCGGCATCCTCTTCAGAAGGGGAGACGCCTCGGACCTGGCGCGGGCGCTGCTCGAGGTCCTTCAAGAGGGCTCGCTGCGCGAGGAGCTCGTCGGGAAGGGCCTTGCCGGGGTCGGGCGGTTCGCCTGGCCCGCGGTGGCCGACAGGCTGCTCGAGATCTACGGGGAGTGACTACATCGGTGGCGCGATCTGCACCGGGGCGTTGTAACCGGAGATGCTCGCCTCCACGTGGCAGTTGAACTTACCCAGCTTGCCGGTCTCCAGGTCGCTGGCGTCGAGCCTCACGTGCTTTATGTACTTCTGCTGCGGGTCGACCCAGATCTCGGTATGGACGCTGGTCGAAGGCGTCGAGGAGACGCCGGGAAACAGGCTGAGGGCGAAGGTGGGTTTGGAGTCGAAGGCGAGGTGGTCGCACTCGACCCCTTCCATGACCTGCTTGTCCATGACTCGTATGGCGGACGCGCCAGCGAAGAGCGACATCGACGAGAAGTCCGGGTTGCTCAAGTCAGTGGAGAGCGACCAGGCGCCGGAGCTGCTCTTGCTGTAGGTCTTCGCCCCGACCGTGATGTACTCAGCGGAGGGGATCAGGCGCGCCGCCCCATAGACGGCGCGCAGGTCCTTGTCCTTCACGATGTCCGCGCTGACCGCCTTTTGAATCGTCCCCGCTTTCTCGGTCTGCATCAACACCTCGGCCTGAACGTGGTATGAGGCCGCGCCGGCCATCGCGCTCTGCGCCCCGCCGGCGATCACCTGCGCCTGCGAGGAGAAGTAGTTGCCGCCGAACAGCAGGTACCCCAGCGCGACCACGACCAGCACCGCGCCCAGCTCTCCGACGATCGCCTTGGGCCTGAGCAGCAGCTTCGCCCTGGCCAGGAAAGACCAGTCGACCTTGGGCATGCTGGGCATGTTCCGGGCGGGCCTGGGCGCCTTGGGCGGCGCGGCGTGTGAGGCCACGTCGCGGGGCACCGGACGCTTTACCGGAGCGGGGCCCGCTCCCTCGCCGAGGGGCGCACCCAGTGCGGGCGGAGGGCCCTGATAGGCCGGGCGGTCCGGCGCGCGCTCAGGCGCGCTGGGGCCGGGTGGAGAATAAGCCGATGGAGACGGGCCGGACGTGTCCGCCGCGTCCGGGCGCCTGGGCGCGGGCCGGACCGGCAGAGGCTTTGCCGGTTCACGCGCGGACTTCGGCTTTGAACGAGATCTGCGCTTGCGCGTCTGCGGCTCGGCCTGCCGCCCCGCGAAGACGTCCGAGGGGGACGATATGTCGCTCAGCCGGAATGGGTCGAGGTCGGGGGGCAGCCCGTCTACGCCACCCATCGGTGACGGCTCCGGACCTCGAGCGCGCGACTTGCGCTTGCGCTTCCTGCCGGTGGGCTCGTCGTGCCCTCCCATAATGGTGCCGCCGGTCATGACCTGGAAAGCGTCGGAGACCGCGGGGCCGCGCCCGGGGGTTGCCCCCGCGGCGTCGTCTATCTCGTAGCCTCCCAGGTCGAGCCCGCCGTCGAAGGCGTCGTCGAGATCGGGAGGGGGAGCGGCAAGCTCGGGCTTTTTGGCCCAGTCGGGCGGCTCGTCGAACTCTCCGCTGCCGAGCTTGGGTTCTTCTCTGACCGGCTCGGTCTCGCGCGAGCCTATCGGTGGGGCGTCCAGCGGGACAGGTCCCGTCTCCCTGGTGGGGGTACTGCCGCGGTCGATCTCGAACGGGTCTCGCACAGGCCCCTTACGCCCGGCGCCCCCGGCTCCGGGCCCGGGTTTGAGCTGCCCTTCAAAGGCGAGCCTGCACTTCATGCAGAACTCGCCCCGATCGGGGTTGAGAAAGCCACAACGCGGGCAAGACTTCAAGCGACACCTCCCATGGGAGCGCGGGTCCGCGGTTCGGCCCGCGCGTGCGCGCAAGGGCGGGACAGGTCAGTCCTCGACCTAAAGCATACTATTAAAGGAACTTCCAGTTAACAACAAATGTCAGGCTCCCGGACGGCACCAGAGTAGCGACGATGGCGTCTCGCCGGCATTCGAGACGTAAGTGAACCGTCGCCCCGCCGTCGATTAGCCCGCCGGGGGGCGCGTTGGTATACTGGCTCAAGTCGCAGACTCTGTCGAAAGGCTGCTCGTTGGACGACCGCTGGAGCAAGGAAAAAGAGATCGTCTCGCTGGTGCGCGGGCTGTGCGCCGAGGTGCGCTCCGCGGTGCGTCCCCACCTGGGCGGGACCTCCGCGAAGGAGCTGGCCGGGGCCGGCGCGTCGGGGGACATGACGTTCGGGATCGACGAGGTGGCCGAGAGCACGGTCGAGACCTTCCTGGCGGGGCGCGGCGACATCGCTTGTTACACCGAGGACCGTGGGCTCACGGTCCCGGACGGCGCCCGATACCTGCTCATCATCGACCCCATCGACGGGACCCGCCCGGCCGCGGCCGGCCTAGAGTCCTGCTGCGTCTCGATAGCGGCGGCGGCGTGCGAGGGTCGCGACGCGCGCTCCCTCACCATGGGCGACGTCTTCCTGGGGGTCGTCTCCGAGATCAAGGACGACGCCGTCTTCACGGCCCTTCGCGGCGCCGGGGCGCTCATAGAGATCGCCGGCGAGCGCAGGCAACCTTCCCTCAGCGCCACCTCCAGTCTCTCCCGGATATTCTGGACGGCCGGCTACCGGGGGCGGCCCGCTCTGCCGCTCACCACCGTCATCGCCGAGCTCATCGACCTCTCCTCGGTCGACGGGGGCTACTTCGACCTGGGCAGCGCCACCTACTCGGTGACCCGCGTGGTGACCGGTCAGATGGACGTCTACGTCGACGTGGGCCAGCGCATGGTCGAGGACGTGCCGCGGGTGAGGGACGAGTTCCTCGCGGTGGGGCACGGCGCGGTCCTGAACAACTACCCCTACGACCTCGCCGCCGCCGCGCTGATCGCCTCCGAGTGCGGGGCTCATGTCTCGGACGCTTCGGGGCGCCCGCTCGACCCCTACCACCTGGTGCCCGAAGGGGGAGGCGGACAGCTCTCGTCGCTGGTCAGCTCCAACCAGGAGCTCCACCAGGCGGTCCTCGCCAGCCTTGACGCCGGGATCGAGCGGCTGGAGTCCACCTACCGGGCGGGCTAGGAGACAGGCGTGGGCGCTCTCACCGGCATCTTCTTCTCATCGATGCTAATCGGACTCTCGGGCGCGATGATGCCCGGGCCGATGTTCACCGTCTGCGTGGCGGAGTCCTACAAGAAGGGGTTCTGGGCGGGGCCGGTTATGGTGCTGGGGCACGCGATCCCCGAGCTGGTGCTGGCGGTGCTCTTCTCCATCGGGCTCAACAAGTTCCTCGACGACAAGACCGTGGTCGGGACCATCGGCATCGTGGGCGGGCTCTTCCTGGGCTGGCTCGCCGTCAAGATCTTCATCGAGGTGCGTCGGGGGGTCAGCGTCGACCTCACCGCCAAGAAGGAGGTCGGCTGGGGGCCGCTGGTCGCGGGCATATGGACCAGCGTCTCCAACCCCGGATGGATAGTCTGGTGGGCGACTATCGGGGCGCGCTACATCCTGCTCTCCCTGGACCACGGCATCATCGGGGTGGTCTTCTTCCTGGTGGGCCACGAGATGGCCGACCTGCTCTGGTACGGCACGGTATCTTTCCTGGTCTCGCGCGGCCGCGGGAGGATATCGGACCGCATCTACCACGGCGTCCTCTACGCCTGCTCTTTCATGGTCCTGGTCTTCGCCGTGCTTTTCCTGGTGAACGGCATAAGGTCGGTCATCAAGGGTTAAAGAACGCTGTTCTCTTGCCGGGGCTTGTGTTATAGAATCCTTGCGACGTTCGATGGAAGGAGGCAACTTATGCCGTGGTGGGGATGGCTGTTAATCGTCCTCGCGATCCTCATGTTCGGTGGCTACATCGCCATGTTGTTCAACAGGCTGGTGAGCTATCGCAACAGGGTCGACAACGCGTGGCACCAGATCGACGTTCAGCTCAACCGCAGGGCGGACCTGATCCCGAACCTGGTAGAGACGGTGAAGGGATACGCCGCCCACGAGAAGAGCACGTTCGAGATGGTTACCCAGGCGCGCAGCGCGATCATGAGCGCTAAGAGCGTGGCCGAGAGCGCCAAGGCCGAAGGCATGGTGACCGAGGCCCTCAAGTCACTGTTCGCGGTGGCGGAGAACTACCCCGAGCTGAAGGCGAACCAGAACTTCCTGGCCCTGCAGGAGGAGCTGGCGGGGACCGAGAACAAGATCGCCTACGCCAGGCAGTTCTACAACGACTCGGTCATGGCTTACGACGTGGCGAGGCAGAGGTTCCCCGCGCGGATAATCGCGAGCAGCTTCGGCTTCACCGAGCCGCGCGACTACTTCGAGCCCGAGACTCCGGGTTACAAGGAAGTCCCCAAGGTCTCCTTTTCCTGAGACCGGCCGCCGATCGGGATCACTCGTCGGGCCGTCCCGTCTGCGCTGAGGCGCTCGCGGAGGCGGCCTGCGGAGGTTAAAGGCTTTGTACGAAGAGATATCGTCGAACAAGTGGAAATCGGGCCTGATGCTGGCCTTCTTCGTGGTCTTCGTGGTCGGCTTCGGCTACGTCATCGGCCTGGTCTGGGGCGGCAGCACCAACCACCTGTGGTACGCATGGGTCGGTCTGTCGATCGGGTTCGTCATCGCGATGACGATGGGCTTCTCCAGCTACTACTCGAGCGATAAGCTGGCGCTCTCCACCTCGGGGGCGAAGCCGTTGGACGCCTACATGCAGGACCCCAACTGGCGGCCGCTTGCTATCAGGTTCGACAACGCGGTGGAGGGCCTGGCGATCGCGGCCGGGGTCCCCAAGCCTAAGCCCTACATCATCGACGATCCCGCCCCCAATGCTTTCGCCACCGGGAGGAACCCGGCCCACTCCTCGGTCGCGGCGACCACCGGCCTCCTGGGGATGATGACCGACCAGGAACTGCAGGGGGTCATCGGGCACGAGATGTCACACGTGAAGAACTACGACATCCTGCTGATGACGATGACCATAGTCCTGGTGGGGACGGTCATACTCATCAGCGATATCTTCCTGCGGACGTTCTGGTTCTCCGATAACGACTCCGGCGGCGGAGACGGCGAGGCCGGGCTGGTCTTCATGATCATCGGGATAGTCCTCGCCATACTCGCTCCGTTGATCGCGGTGCTCATCAAGCTCTGGATCGGGCGCAAGCGCGAGTACCTCGCCGACGCCAACGGGGCCCTGCTCACCCGCTACCCGCCCGGGCTCGCCAACGCTCTTCGCAAGATCGGGGGCGACACCAAGCAGCTCAGGCGCGCGAACAAGGCCACGGCCCACCTCTACATCGCCCAGCCCCTCAAGACCACCGAGGGCCGGGGCAGCGGCATGAACCGCATGTTCGACACCCACCCTCCGATCGAGGACCGCATAGCGAAGCTGGACGCGATGGCCGGCCAGTTCCAGGAGATAGTGCCCGGCCCTGCCGCGCCGGAGGCGCGAGCCCCTCAGTAACCGGCGGACCGCCGTCGCAAGGCCTCCGATAGACGCTGTTCTGCTTTTCCTTTTTCCCGCCTTCTCTACAATGGACAGTAAGACCATTTATGGAAAGACGGTGTTACTCAAGTGATCGATAGAGGCAGGAAAGCGATAACGGCGGCGGCGTGCTGCGCGATCCTTCTCGCGGCGCTGCTCGCCGGAGGCTGCTCCTGGTTCGGCGGCGGCAAGTCCGTGTCCAGGGCCGCCCCGAGAGTTCAAGCCGCCAGGCCGGTGACGTGCCCGCTGTGCGGCCTGGTGCCTGCCGACCCCACGTTCATCAAGCGCCGTCCCGTCGCGGTGAAGATAGAGAACGACCCGTCGTCGCGCCCGCAGTCCGGCCTCTCCAACGCCGACGTGGTCTACGAGGAGCAGTGCGAGGGCAACGTGACCCGCTTCATGGCGATCTACCTCGACCGCGACACCAACCCGGTGGGTCCGGTGCGCAGCGCCCGCCCGGCCGACATCGACCTGGTCTATCCCTACAACGCGCTGTTCTGCCACTGCGGGGGAGGGGCGCCGATCCTGGCGATGGTGCAGTCCTCGGGGATCGCGGACCTGGACGAGCAGGTGTGGCCCGGCGCCTACTGGCGCACCCACGACAGGCGAGCCCCCCACAACCTCTATTCCGCCACGGCGAGGCTGAGGCAGGCCGGAGACAAATCCTACCCATTTTCGGGACAAGCGGGACCGGCGTTCAAGTTCCTCACCGATCAGGCCCAGGTGAAGATGGAGAAGGACAGGTCGGCCGAGATCGCAGGGGCACAGGCCAACCAGGCGGCTCCCGAGCCGGACTACGTGCCGATGATGACCGTGGTGCACAACCTCCACGTCCCTTACCAGGGAGGCTGCGTCGTGGATTACTCCTACGACCCGGCCTCGGGCCGCTTCATGCGATTGGTGGCGGGAACCCCTCACGTCGACAGGAACACCGGCGGCCAGATCGCCGCCGACACGGTGATCGTCCAATACGTCACTACCACAAGATCGGGGTTCGTCGACGTGAACGGCGCCGATACGCCCAACATCGGGGTGACGGGCACCGGGCACGCGCAGGTGTTCGTGAGGGGGCGCCTGATCGACGCGAACTGGCAGAAGGTGAACCGCACCCAGTATACGGTGTACACCGACGGCGCGGGCAAGGAGATACCGGTCAAGCCGGGCTCGACCTGGGTGGAGCTGGTCCCGACCAACATGCAGGTGACCTTCAACTAGAGTCCGTAGCTGCGTCCAGGTTCCGTAGCGCCGGCGTCCCGCCGGCCTGCATGGTCTCGTTGCAGCACACCTGCCTGTCGGATATGATGAAGGTGTTCCCAACTGCAAAGGAAGCAACCAGTGGACGAGAGCGTGGAAAAGGGCACAATCACGGTCAAGAGAGGCCTCGCCGAGATGTTGAAGGGCGGGGTCATCATGGACGTCACCACCCTGGAGCACGCCAAGATCGCCGAGGACGCCGGCGCGGTCGCGGTCATGGCGCTGGAGCGGGTCCCGGCCGACATCAGGGCCGCCGGCGGCGTCGCGCGCATGGCCGATCCCAGCGTCATCAGCGCGATCATGGAAGGCGTCACCATACCCGTGATGGCCAAGTGCCGCATCGGGCACTTCGTCGAGGCGCAGGTCCTCGAGGCCATGGGGGTCGACTTCGTGGACGAGAGCGAGGTGCTCACCCCGGCCGACGAGAAGCACCACGTCGATAAGTGGAAGTTCAAGGTGCCGTTCGTGTGCGGCGCCATAAACCTGGGAGAGGCGCTGCGCCGGATCGGAGAGGGCGCCGCGATGGTAAGGACCAAGGGCGAGGCCGGCACCGGCAACGTCGTCGAGGCCGTCCGCCATATGAGGACCATCACCAGCGAGGTCGCGCGGCTCACCACGCTTCCCCCCGAGGCGTTGATGAGCGCGGCCAAGGAGCTTCAGGCCCCTTACGACCTGGTGTGCGAGGTCGCTCGCACCGGCGAACTGCCGGTGGTCAACTTCTCCGCGGGAGGCATCGCCACACCGGCCGACGCCGCCCTGATGATGCAGCTCGGCGCGGACGGCGTCTTCGTCGGGTCGGGCATCTTCAAGTCGGAGGCTCCCGCTCGGATGGCGCACGCGATCGTGCAGGCCACCACCCACTACGAGGACGCGGGGCTCCTTGCCGAGGTCTCTCGCGGGCTGGGCGAAGCCATGAAGGGCCTCGAGATAGGCGCGATCGGCAAGGAGAACCTGATTCAGTTCCGTGGCTGGTAATGAAGTGACGATCGGGGTCCTCGCCCTGCAGGGAGCGGTCAGCGAGCACCTCGCCATGATAGAGCGATGCGGGGCCCGGGGGGTTGCGGTGAAGCGCCCGTCCGGGCTTTCTGGCGTGAGCGGGCTGATCATCCCCGGAGGAGAAAGCACCGCCATTGGAAAACTAATTGATGAGTACGCCTTCGCCGGTCCGATACGCGAGATGGCGGCATCGGGAGTGCCCATCTACGGAACCTGCGCGGGGCTCATCCTGGTCTCGTCCAGGGTAAAAGGGAGGCACGGGACGATCCTCGGCCTTGCAGACGTGACGGTCGAACGGAACGCGTTCGGCCGGCAGGTGGACTCGTTCGAGCGCGAGCTCGAGATAAAGGGGATCTCACAAGAGGGAAGGCCGTTCCGGGCGGTGTTCATCAGAGCGCCGGTGATCGAGGAGACCGGGCCGGGCGTTGAGGTCATGGCGCGTGTGGAAGAGGGCGTGGTGCTGGCCCGCGACGGGAACGTGCTGCTGGGGGCGTTCCACCCGGAGCTCACCGACGACGAGCGGCTGCACCGCTACTTCCTGGAGATGGTCACCTCCGCCAGCGGCGGAAGAGGCACGGAGGTCTGATATGTCTGGACACTCCAAGTGGCATTCAATAAAGCATAAGAAGGGCAAGGAGGACGCCAAGCGCGGCCAGCTCTTCAGCAAGCTGTCCCACCGCATCACCATCGCGGCGCGGGAGGGCGGAGGCAGCCCGGACTCCAACGCGACGCTGGCCAACGAGATAGAGACCGCGCGCAAGTACAGCATGCCCATGGACAACATCAAGCGCGCGATCGCCAAGGGGACCGGCGAGCTCGGGGGTGGCCAGCTCGAGAACATGACCTTCGAAGGTTACGGAGAGGGAGGCACGGCTATCATCGTGGACGTGCTTACCGATAACCGCAACCGGGCCTCGGCGGACGTCCGCAAGGCCTTCACCAGGGCGAACGCCAGGCTCGGCGAGACCGGCTCGGTGGCCTGGATCTTCGAGAAGAAGGGCGTGTTCCTGATCAAGAAGTCACCCGAGCACGAAGAGGACGAGCTGCTCGACCTCGCCCTCGAGGCGGGCGCGGAAGACCTCAAGGACGAAGGCGACTACTGGGAGATCGACTGCGACATCGAGGAGTTCGGCAGCGTGAAGGGCGCGCTGGCGACGAACGGCATCGAGACGGAGAGCGCGGAACTCACCATGGTGCCCAAGAACACCGTCGCGCTCGATGCCGACGGCGCCCGGAAGGTCCTGCGGCTCATCGACGCGCTGGAGGACCTCGACGACGTCACCGAGGTGTACGCCAACTTCGACATCCCCGACGAGGTGCTCGAGGAGGAAGCCTCCTCGATATAGGCGCGGGGCGCGGGCCCGTCGCCTCCGACAAGAAGGACAGCCGTGGCGAAAGAGTTCAGGGTCCTGGGAGTCGACCCGGGCATTACCAACACCGGCTACGGGCTGGTGGTGGAGGAGGCGGGGACCCTAAGCGCGGGAAGGCACGGCGCCATCAAGACCCATTCAAAAGCTGACATGTCACAGCGGCTCGATACCATCTATACGGAGTCGAAGAAAGTCATCCTCGAGCTCTCGCCCGACGTGGTGGTGCTCGAGCAGCTCTTCTTCAACACCAACCAGAAGACCGCGACCGCCGTGAGCCAGGCGCGCGGCGTGATCCTGCTGGCCTGCAACCACGCGGGCGCCGGCTGGGCGGAGTACACTCCTCTGCAGGTGAAGCAGGCGGTGGTGGGCAACGGCAACGCCACCAAGGAGCAGGTGCAATACATGGTCACGATGCTGCTCAGGCTGCCGGAGCCGCCGGAGACGCTGCACGCCTGCGACGCCCTGGCGATGGCAATATGCCACCTGCAGGGAAGAAGGCTCAGAGAGCTTACGGGGACATAGGATGATCTCGTTTATCAAAGGCTCGGTGCTGGAGAAACATCCCGACAGCCTGGTGGTGCTGGTCGGCGGGATCGGGTTCGAGGTGCGCGCTCCGGCGGGCACCATCGACCGCGCCCCCGATCCCGGCGGTGAGATCTCCCTGTACACCTGCCTGCTGGTCCGCCAGGACCTGATGCAGCTCTACGGGTTTGACAGCTCCAGGGCCCGCGAGCTCTTCGTCAAGCTGACCTCGGTGTCCGGCTTCGGGGCGGCCAAGGCGATCTCGGTGCTCTCCATCTTCCCGCCGGACAGGTTCGAGGCGGTCATCAGGTCCGGCGACGCCGACGCCCTGACCATCATTCCCGGCGTGGGGAAGAAGAGCGCGGAGCGCCTGCTGCTGGAGATGAAAGATAAGTTCGAGCCAGGCACGGATGAAGGCCCGGCGATGCCGGCGGGCGAGAAGTTTGTCTTCCAGGAGGCCGCCGAGGCCCTGGTCGCCCTCGACTTCACCCGGCTGGAGGCCCACGACCTGTTGAGGAAGTACCCGCGCGACAAGGGCGAGCCCACCATCGAGGAGCTCCTCCAGTTCGCGCTGAGGCAGAAAGGCTGAGGTTGAAAAACGGTGCCAGGCACTTTTCGCCCCTTTTTTTCAACCAGGCGGGAACGAATAGACGAGAAGAGAGAGACCGTTGGCTGAAGAAAGTGAACGCGAGAGCATAACCGCAGACGCGCTGTCCGCCGAGGACAAAGCGGTCGACCTCACCCTGCGGCCGAGGACCCTTGCCGAGTTCATCGGGCAGGCGGCCAACAAGGAGCAGTTGCGCATCTTCATCGAGGCCGCCAACATGAGAGGCGGGGTGCTGGACCACGTGTTGCTCTCGGGTCCGCCGGGCCTGGGCAAGACGACCCTCGCCGCCATCATCGCCAACGAGCTGGGGGTCAAGACGCGCGGGACCAGTGGCCCCGCGCTGGAGAGGCAGGGCGACCTCGCCGCCATCCTCACCAACCTCGAGCAGGGCGACGTCCTCTTCATAGACGAGATACACCGGCTGCCGCGCACGGTGGAGGAGATCCTGTACCCGGCGATGGAGGACTTCCAGATCGACATCATCATCGGCAAGGGGCCCGCCGCACGCGACGTCCGCCTGCCGCTCCCCCGGTTCACCCTTATCGGCGCCACCACCAGGGTCGGCCTGATGACCGCTCCGCTGCTCACCAGGTTCGGGGTGTCCTGCCGCCTGAACTACTATCCCGTCGACGAGATGGAGGAGATCGTCCACCGCGCCGCCGGGATCCTCAAGATAGAGATCGAGGAGACAGGCGCGCACGAGATCGCCAGGCGCTCGCGGGGGACGCCCAGGGTCGCCAACAGGCTGCTGCGCCGGGTGCGCGATTACGCCGAGGTCGAGGCGGACAAGATCATCACCGGCCAGGTCGCGGCGCGCGCCATGGTCATGCTGCAGATAGACGACATGGGCCTTGACGTCCTGGACCAGGCCGTTCTGACCGCCATCATCGACAAGTTCTCCGGGGGCCCGGTGGGGCTCAAGACGCTGGCCTCGGCGGTGGGCGAGGA
>Ga0209747_1000958_pt1 | contig 15664 bp, 14 predicted proteins | sample BarGraNGADG00311_FD_184498 | JGI IMG/M metagenome (GOLD analysis project Ga0209747, IMG submission 184498) | Arctic peat soil microbial communities from Barrow, Alaska - Barrow Graham LP Ref core NGADG0011-311 (SPAdes) (version 2) | ecosystem: Environmental > Terrestrial > Soil > Wetlands > Peat... | reverse complement strand
TAGAAATCTGACAGAGTAACGCCCGGCACTCCAGGCATCGTCGCGCAGTTCACGACCGGCATCTGGATCGCGACCTCTATGAAAGGCGTCTCCTGCGCCGGCGGTATCAGAGGCAGGTCGACGTCCGTCTGCACCACGCACCTCATGTTGTCGAGGTTGCCGAAGTAGAAGTCCTCGAACGTCTTCCTCTGCTGGGCCGTCGCGCCCGGGCAGTAGTTGGCGATCTGTCCGACCGACGTGTCGACCGGGACCCAGCCGTAGTTGGGCAGGTAGAACTCGGCCCAGAAGTGGCCCGAGAACTGTCCGTTGAAAAGCTGGAAGCCGCCGGTGGTCCGCGTGGGTATCCCGAGCGAGCGCGCCATCGCGCTGAAGTACATGCTTTGCGCGCCGCAGTCGCCGTACATTCGTTGATGGACGTAAGACGACTCGGACTGTCCTCGCGGCCAGAGCACCGCGTGCGGCATGTGGCTGTACTTCACGTTGTTCGCCACGTAGTAGTAGAGCTTCTGCGCTTCCTTGTACGGGTTCTTCTCGCTCCCGACGACCTTCTGCGCCTTGGCCTTGATTGCCGGGGTGATCTCGATGTTGCCGTAAGACTTCGTGTACTGCTTGAACAGCGGCGAGGTGGTGTCGTAGGCCCCCACGTTGTTGGGGTCGACGATGAACCGCTCTTCGTAGCGCGTGTACGAGAACGGTGTCTGGATGCTCAGGTCTCCCGTCAGCTGGTCGAGCGGCACCTCCATGTACGCGAGCCCGATGTCCTGCGACGTCGAAGGCGGCAGCTTCAGGTAGCCGGCCGGGCTTATCGCGCCCGACGAGGCTCCCTGCTGCGGGCCTTCGTTGATCCCGAGCGGGAACCAGAGCTTCATGGTGCCGGTCTGCGGCAGCTCTTTCCTGGGGACGTTCAGCACACCGTTGCCTTTGTAGCTCACGGGGTTGAGGTAAGGGTTGTTCGGCTGCGCGGGGTTCGCTGGGATGATCTGGTCGTCCAGCATCAGGAGTACCTGGGTGTAGTACCCCGACAGGGCCTTGTCCTGGACGAACAGGTCCAGGTTGCGGTACTTGATGTTCCCGACGATGTCGCCGAAGTAGTGGGTCGAGCCGTCGACCGTGATGTGCTCGAGCTGCCCGCTCGAGATCCACTTGTTCCGCCTTGCGATCGGCACGGTGGGGAATTCCTTGGCAAGGAGCGCTTTCAGCTGCGCTTGCGTCAAAGAGTATGTGGCGACAAGGAGTTCGCACGTCTGGGCTTTCTCGCGGCACAGCTCAGCCTCGTCGGTCTTGCCTTCCTTCTGGAGCTGGGCCTGCGCCTCCAGGTATAGCTTGCTCGCGTTTGTGTAGTTGCCGCTCTTGAACTGCTTCTCGGCGTTCGCCTGGATCTTCTGGCCGGTCGAGGTACCGGCGGAGGTCGTGTTGCAACCCGCCAGCAGCGCGGCCGCGAGGAGGATGGAGACCAGCACGATTGCGGTCCGGGGACGGCTCAGCTTCTTGAAGGTCATGTTCGGTCCTGCTCCTTTGCCAGAGAGTTCAGCCAGCTCGATATCATGGGGTACACGTCTTCGGCCGCGTTCCGGCCCATCAACAGGTCGGTATGGCCGTAGCCCGGCAGGTTCACGTACTGCTTGATGTCGCTCGACACGCGCTCGTAACCGAACCGCTTGATGGCCCCCGGGTTGGCAAAGTCATAGTTGCCGGTGAGGAACAGGAGCGGCAGGGAGACGAGGTCCATGTTGTCGGTGTAGTCGTACTGCTGGCCCGGCTCGGCCCGGCCGGGGTGCTCGAGGAACGTGCCCTCGGCGATCGCCTGGAAGAGCTGGACGTACATGCCCGCCGAGGCGTCCCCTTGCCCAAACAGAGCGAGGCAGGTCGTGGCGTCCTTGGTGGTGTTCCTGCGGCAGTAAGTGGAAATGACGAAGGGGGTTCGCGAGAGCGCCATGACCGCGCGGGGATGGCCGTCGAGTGCGTTCCCCATCCCGCCGATGCCGACGATGCGCGGCGCGGTCACTTCCTTGAGCAGCATCTGCTGTATCCCCGCGTTGATGACGGCCGCGCCCGGCTTCGACTTGAACAACAGGTAGTACGGGTTGCCCTTCGGGTACCAGAATGCCGGTGGGGAGCCGATCGTGACTCCGCCGGCGAGCTGCTCGTGGTGCCTGCGGACCAGGGCCGGGTCCGAGACGACGTGCCCGTCCTCGAACCGGACGCCCTGCAGGAACATGTAGAGGATGTGCCCGCCCATGCTGTGCCCGATCCAGTAGACGCGCTTGCCGGTGACCTCAGCCACGCCTTCCACCAGTGTCGGCGCGTCGTAGATAGCGAGAGTGTCGATCGAGTGGGTCCAGTCGCCGCCGTCGGACTCGTACGGGTCGTGGCCGCAGCCGCGCCATGAAGAGATCCAGACGTCGAAGCCGGCGCGCGCGAGGTGCACCGCCATGTTGATGTCTTTCCTCGGCAGGTCGAAGGCGCCGCCGTTGGAGCCGAAGCCGGGGCAGAGCAGCACGGGAGGCCCGTCCGGGTTAGCGTAGCGCTTGAGCCTGAGCGTGAGCCCATCGGGCGTGACGAACTCGTGGCGCTCGACGTCCAGCCCGCCGGCGACCTCCTGGGGCAGGCCGGGGATCGGAGTCCTCGTGCCGAGGTAAGCATAGTAGCCGTAGAGGCCGGCCGAAGCCGTTGTTGCGATCTTGAATGGCACGCTTGATCTACCGTCCATCAATGGTGCTCCTCCTCGTGAGAAGGTTCGGTCGTGGTACAGGCGTGTTTTTAGAATTCAATCATGAATCGGCACGGGCGCGCCATCAGGTTAAGGGAAGGCGTAGGGAAGACGTCGTTCGCTTTCCACTTTTTTCGGGCGTCAGACGCTTTCCATCGCCGAAAGCAGGCGGTCGATGCGCTCGTCGAGCGCGCCGGTCAGGATGGTGACCGGCTCCAGCCGGGGCAGAACGGACCGGATCAGCCTGTCGACGCCCTCGCGCATCTCGGCGTCGCGGTTCCGGGCGAACGGCACGTCCTCGACCGGGAGGAAGACGAAGAGGTCATAGTAGTCGTTCGCGTATGCGATGCCCATCTCGCGGAACGCGTTCATCAGGTCCTCGGGGAAGACGCGGTGGTACATCGCGAAGGCCCAGTTGTCGACCACGGTCCTGTCGCTGATTACGTTTCCCAGGACCCGCGCCTCGGTCTCGGCCTCGATCTTGCGCCAGAGGAGCTCGAGCTGGAAGTCGAACCAGGACGGCACGGTGCCACCCGCCCGCTCCAGCATCTCGCGCGCGATCTCAGGGATGATGACATACTCGGGCCGCCGGCGCACGAACTCCTTGATGAGGGTGGACTTTCCCACGCCCTGGGAACCGACAACAGCGATCTTCAACGGGAACTCCCCTGCCGCTTAAACTGGTTATCGGATTCGCTGCCCAAAGGCGTTTTCCCCCGGAGGTCTGCCTGGAGTTATCCGCAATTAGTACGCCCTCCTGAACAGGGCCTTGACGTCGTCGCGCGTCGGGTTGCCCGGAGTCACCATCATCGCTCGGTCCTCCATGGCTTCGTCGGTCAGGGCCTCGAGGTCGCTCTCGGGGATCTCGAGGTCCCTGAGGCAGCGCGGAAGCCCCATGCGGGCGATCATCTCCCGGATCCGCCCGATCGCCTTGCGGGACGCGGTCACGTCGTCGTCGGCCTCCACCTGCAGGCCGAAGGCGTGGGCGAGTTTCTTGTACCTCGCCGGCACTCCTTCGTACTCCAGGTTCATCTCCATGGCGTACGGCAGCATTACGCCCACCGCGTGCCCGTGGGACACGTGGCAGAGAGCGCCGATAGGGTGCGCCGTCGCGTGGACTATCCCGATGAACGCATTCGACGCGGCGATGCCGCCCATGTTAGCGGCGAGCAGCATGTTCATCCTCGCGAAGGTGTCACTCCCGTCACTGAACGCGGCCTCGAGGTAGGTCGCGATGAGCTCAACCGCCTGCAGAGCGAGCCCGTCGGTCATCGGCTGGTGCCATGTCGAGTGGATAGCCTCGACCGCGTGCGTCAGCGCGTCCATCCCGGTCGAAGCCGTCAGGTGCGCCGGGAGGCTCACGGTCATCCGGGGATCGAGCACCGCGACCCGGGGCGTAAGGTCCGCGCCCTGGTACATGAGCTTGCGGTTGCGCGCCTCGTCCGTGATCATCGCGACGTGGGTCGCCTCGGAGCCCGTGCCCGCCGTGGTCGGGATGGCGACGTGCGGCAGGATCGGGCCCGACGCGAAATACTCGTTCCACTCGTAGTCGAGCAGGTCGCCCTTCTCGCACAGGCGTATCAGCGTGGCCTTGGCCGTGTCGATCGAGCTGCCTCCGCCTATCGATATGACGCAGTCGGCGCCCGACTCGCGCGCGACCGCCGCGCACGCCTCGATGGTGCTCACCCCGGGATCCGGCGGAACCGTGTCGAAGACGGCGACCACCTGCGCGCCGCCGCGGTCGAACCCGCCCGTGACCTGCTCCACCAGGCCCACCTTGCGGATGCCCTCGTCGGTGACGATGAGCACTCTGCTCCCGCCGAGCTTGTCCATCACCTTGCCGAGCTTGCCGGCCCCGCCGTCGATGCACAGCGTCTTGGCCGGCATCTTGAAATCGAAGAAGTACATCACGTCAATCTACTCCTGTAGTTCCTTGCCGAACATGAACCCGAACCGGTCGAAGCCTTGGCTTTCGTAGAACGAATGTGCCCCCGGCCTGTGGAACCCCGAGTCCAGCTCGAGGTAAGAGCAACCGCGCTCCCGCGCGAGCATCGCCGCGCGCTCCAGGAGCGCGGAGCCCACACCGAGGCGTCGGGAGCCTTCGCTCACCACGAGGTTGTCCACGTAACCCACGCGCCCCGACCGCCAGAGGCTGTTCTTGACGATCATCGAGCAGAACCCCTCCACGCGGCCGTCCAGCTGCGCGCACAGGCACACGTCCGATTCGGCCGCCAGGTATGCCCCGAACACCTTTTCGAGCGAGACCCTCTCGCCGACGTCGTCCGGCCAGAGCTGCTCGAGCAGCTCGTACACCCGCCCGAAATCCTCGATTGTGCATTCCCGTATGAGGACGGTACCGGAAGCCATCAGAGCTTCTTGGTCTTCTTGAGGTTGTTCGCCTGGTTCACGAGCGTCTCGATCTGGCCGCCCAGGGTCGTGAGCTGCTCGTCGATCGCGGCTATCTTCTGGAAATCGGGCGGCTGACCGCTGGTCGCGGACGCCTGGATCATGTCCAGGATCTGGTTGATGCTGGCGTTTGCCTGGGCAAGTTTGTCGATGACCTGGATCTGGAGCTTCGCGTACGCCTTGTAATCGGCGACGTCTTTGAGGGTGAGGATCTTGTTGTACTGACTCCTGGCCGCGGCCCCGCCCGCCTTCGCCTTCACCAGCAGCGCCTTGATCGTTTTGACGCTGGCCTTGACCCCGGTCGGCTCGGTGTTCTTTCCGGCGGCGTAGTTGCTGACGAGGGTGGAAGTCTTGACGGAGATGTTGTTGTACTGGCCCTGCAGCTTGGCGAATGCGACATCTCCCTGCTTCATATAGCTCTTCGCCTTGCCCGTATCGCTCCCGCAGCCGGCGACCGCGGCCACCGCCACAACCATGGCGGACACGATTAACAGTGCGATCGCCTTTCTCATTCGAAGCGCTCCTTTCGGTCGGAAACTAGTGCGCTAGAGCCAGATTGTATCAGGATTGAAAGCGCCCGGGGAGCGGGCTGTTCCCTGCGGTCGAACATAGCCATGGCGGGGGCTGAACGATTATCATGTGGGCGGTTGCTTTCGGAGGTTCGCATCGGGAGGAGACAGACGAGATGAGCAGGAAGAAGAAAGTCCTCATCGCCGTGGGAGTCGTGGTTATCGTCTTAATACTGGCGGGCGTGGGTGGCTTTGTGTGGATCACCAGTGGGCTGAGCAAGTACAAGAACATGACGATCGGCAAGGTTGACCCCACAAAACTGCCGGACGGCACGTACAAGGGGAGTTTCAAGGGCGGGCGCTGGTCGAACACGGTAGAGGTCACCGTCAGGAGCCACAAGATAACGAGCATCAAGGTCGTGAAAGACGTGGAGTTCAAGAACCCGAAGGTCGCAAACCAGGTCTTCAACGAAGTCAAAAGCGCCCAGTCCACGCAGGTGGACGCGGTCACCGGCTCCACGGTCACCAGCAAGGCGTACCTCAAGTCGATCGAGAACGCGCTGACGGGAAAGCAGTGACCGTGGCCCTGAAGGTAGCCGATGCTGGGTAGCACGAACCACGAGAGGAATCTGTACGGAGAGAACTGGAACACGGTCTACGGCGGGTACTTTTCCGATCCCTCCTCGGCGCTGCCCCTGGTCAGGGCGATCCTCGAGGCCGCTGGAGAGACCGGGGCCGCGGCCATCGCTGACATGGGAGGCGGCACGGGATTCCTGATGTCGGAAGTCGGCAGGGAGGCGGGGCCCGGCTTCGGCCCGAGGCTGGTCTGCGTGGACGCGGCGCAGGAACAGCTCGACGATTGCCCCGACGAGGTGATCGCCATCCGGAGCACGGTCGAGGCGGTCGAGCGGCCGATGCTGGTGGAGGGTGGACAAACATTGCTCCTGTGCATGCGCTCGCTGTTGCACTACTTCGGCAGGGAGGGGCTCGCCCCGGAGCTCGCGCACCTTCGCTCGGTCCTGCTGCGAGGCGAGCGCATGGTGCACCAGACGATCTGCTTCGAAGACCCCGACGACCAGGCCCCGGCGAATCTTCTCTACGAGCGGATGGGCACAGGCAAGTGGTACCCGCTGGTGGGGGAACTGGCGAGCGCCCTCGAGGCCGCGGGGTTGAACGTGGTGGCGATGGAGCCGGCGAAGTCTCTGCCGCTCGAGAGCGCTGAGCTGGAAGCGCGGTACGGCATCGCGCACGAGGACATGGAAGCCATCGGCAGGGAGCTTGCCGATCGCTGGCCAGGGCCGTCGCGGGTGATCGTTCCCCAAGAGACCGGATTCACCACGAACCTGGATTACATGGTGATGACCTGCTTGGCCTGTTGACTTGCGTCTCTCAGGCGTGAAAAAGTGAACGGATCATCATCCCGACTGCCTCTCTCAGGCGCGGACCTCGAAAAAAGTGGAAAGAAATAGTGGAAAGTGAACGACTCGTTCGGGAAGCGGCACCCGGCGACGCCGGGCCGATAGCGCACCTGTCGCACATCGCGGGCCAGGGCAGCGCGCGCATCTCCACTTACGATCTGATGATAGGGGGCCGGCCAGGCCCGACCGCCGAGCGGATCTACTTGATCAAGCGCATTGTGGAGGCACGCACAATCTCGATGCTCCACTACTCCAACCACTACGTAGCCACCGTCGAAGGCCGTGTGTCCGCATGCGCGGGCGCGGTCGACCCGCCGGGCGCCAGCCTGCTCGCGTTCGTGGCGGCTCTGAAAGAGACGGGATGGACGGACGAGGAGATCAGCCGCATGCGCTCCGGCCTCACGACGTATTCCAGGGTCGAGCCGCCCATTACCGAGGACTGCTGGGCCATCCAGAACGTGGCTACGCTCGAAGGGTACAGGCGCATGGGACTGGCTTCAGCGCTGGTCGAGCAGGTCCTCGAGCGGGGAAGGCAGCTCGGGCTAAGACGGGCGAGGCTTGCGGTCCACATCGGCAATGACGCCGCGCTGAACCTTTATAAAGGACTCGGCTTCGAGGTCAAGAACTGGCGCACCGACCCGGAGTTCGAGGCGCTTTTCGGATGCCCCGGGATGTGGGAGATGACCCGCCCGCTCTAAGAAATGCATAATAGGGTCTGACCCCATTATGAGTTCCTTACTTTGCTGATGGACGCCGTGAGCAGGCCGGGCCTAAGGCACCGAAGCGCTGGTGCCCAGCCCCACGTCCCCACGCTCGACCTCGCGCCATTTGCTGAACCGCCACCCGAGCTCCATCAGGACGATGCCCGCCGCAGAGATCGCGACGGTCTGCAGGATGATGCCCACCTGCGGCAGGTCGAGCAGGAAGAAATGCCTGAAATAGGGCACCGCGATGATAAAGAGGAGCCCGAGGACCATCGCCGCGACGAGCCCTTCCTTCCACCAGGTCCACGGGCGGCACAGCACCCCGAGGACCCACAGGCCGAGTACCACGAGGACGAGCGTCGCAGTGGTGCGCGATTCGGGCAGCGAGATCCACGGGTAGATGTGAGACAGGGCGGCGGCGGAGAAGGCCGCCAGCGCGGCGACAATCCCGGCGGGGACGGTGAATCGTAAGACCCGGTACACGAAGCCGGGCCGGTACCGCGTCTTGTTGGGCGCGAAAGACAGAACGAATGCGGGCGCCCCGATCGTGAGGCCGCTGACCAGCGTCAGGTGGCGGGGCAGGAATATGAAGACCCAGCCGGCAAGTCCGATGGCTATCGAGAGCAGGGTCGCATAGACGGTCTTGGTCAGGAACAGGTTGGCGACGCGCTCCATGTTCGCCATTACGCGACGGCCCTCGCCGACCACGCCGGGCAGCGCGGAGAAGCGGCCGTCGAGCAGCACTAGCTGGGCGACCGCCCTGGTCGCGGGCGAGCCGGAGCCCATCGCGACGCCGATGTTCGCCTTTTTGAGCGCGAGGACGTCGTTCACGCCGTCGCCTGTCATAGCGACGATGTGCCCTTTGCTCTGGAGCGCGCCGACCATCGACTCTTTCTGGGCAGGGGTAACGCGCCCGAAGACAGTCCTCGACTCCATGATGTCCGCGAGCTCGCCCAGGTCCTCCGGCAGAGTGCGCGCGTCGACGGGCTCGCCGACATCCGGCACGCCTGCGCGCTTCGCGACGGCCGCTACGGTCACGGGATTGTCGCCCGAGATGACTTTTACCTTGACCCCTTGCTCCGTGAAGTATTTCAGGGTCTCGGCCGCGTCGGGGCGGACGCGCTCCTCGAACACCAGGACCGCCGCGGGCTCCAGGCCCTCGGGGAGGGTCTCGCCGGTGAGGTCGCCGGGCACCCTGACCAGCAGGAGCACGCGCAGGCCCGTGCTCGCGACCTCGTCGATCCGCGCCTTGAGGTCTGCGCCCGACTCCGTCTTGTCCAGCAGCATCTCCGGGGCGCCCATCACCCAGGAGCCCTTCCCCCCGAACGTCTCGGCGCTCCATTTCCTGGTCGACGAGAACGGCACGCGCCCGGTTATCTCCCAGCCCGCTGGCGCTTTGAAGGATGCGGCGATGGCGCTCAGTGTGCTGCTCTTCGACGCGGTGTCGGAGCCGAAAGCGCCCAGCACCTCCTCGAGCTCTTTCTGGTTGGCCTTGAAGCTTCCCAGGGGTTCCATCTTGTCGAAGGCGAGATCGCCCTCAGTGAGCGTGCCGGTCTTGTCCAGGCAAGCGACGTCGATGCGCGCCAGGCCTTCCACCGCGGGCAGCTCCTGGACCAGCACGTTCCTGCGCCCGAGCGCGATCACGCTGACCGCGAAGGCGATGCTCGTCAGCAGGACCAGGCCCTCCGGGACCATCCCGACCAGCCCGGCGACGGTGCCGGGGACGGCCAGGCGGAAAGTGCCGAAGGACTTGAGCTGGCTCGCGAAGAGCAGTATGCCCGCCGGGATCATGACCCAGGTTATGTACTTGAGTATCAGGTTGATGCCGTCGCGCAGCTCAGAGTGCACCAGCTGGAACTGCTTCGCCTGGGCCGCGAGCTTGGCGGCGTACGCCTCGGCCCCGACCTTGTTCACTTTGAAGAGACCGGTCCCCGCTACTGTGAAGCTTCCCGACATCACTTCATCGCCGGGAGTCTTGTCCATCGGCACCGACTCGCCGGTCAGCAGCGACTCGTCGATCTCGAGCCCCGCGGACCTGATGATCTGCCCGTCGGCGATGACCTGGTCTCCGGTGCGCAGCTCGACGATGTCATCGAGCACGACCTGGCCGAGCGGCACCTCGACGATGCTGCCGTCCCGCAGCACCCGGGCCTTGGCCTCGCTGATAAGTGACAGCTTGTCCAGCGTCCACTTCGCGCGGACCTCCTGGACGATGCCGATGAGCGTGTTCACGACCAGAACGGCGCCGAAGAGGGCGTCCCGCGGGGAGCCGAAGATGAGGATGACGACGAAGAGCGTGCCGAGGATCGCGTTGAACCGGGTGAAGACGTTGCCCCTGATGATGTGGCCGTAAGTGCGGCTGGTCGCCTCTTTGACAGCGTTTGTCTGCCCGAGCTTCACGCGCTCTTCCACCTCGGCGCCGGTCAGACCGCGTATCTCCTGTTCGGAAACCTGGGACAAGGACCCTCCAGTGCCGGTGGGATTCTCCTGCGGCTATAAGATAGATGCAACGTGCCCGAAATGCAAAATAGAGGTCAGGCTCAGATCTTGCGCCGGCCTGTGAAACCAGTGTCTCGCGGTAGCGATGGTGGCGTGGCATAATCCTTCTATACACACGGAGTATCGGACGGCGAAAGGACATACACGTGAGCCCCGACCTGGAACTTTCTGCCGATCAGCTAGCGAAAAGGGCCCAGGATGCGGTCGAGGACCTGAAGCGCGAAGGCCTGAAGGCGGGCGTCGTCGAGGAGTGGGAGGACTGCTACCGCACGGCCGCCCAGCCGGACGCCTTCGAGTGGTGGTACTTCGATGCCCAGTTCGACAACGGCTGGACCGCGGTGCTCGCCTACAGCACGAAGCCGATGACGAAACCCCACGCGGCCCTGAAGCCATCGGTCCAGATAATACTCCACGACCCCGAGGGCAACCGCCGAAGGCTAAGCCCTACTTTCAAGGGCGCCGACCTGGTCGCTTCCGCCGAGACCTGCGACGTGCGCATCGGCCCAAATCTGCTCAGGGGCAACCTCGACCACTACGTGCTGCACGCCGAAGCCGACGACGGGACGGTTGTCGACCTGAAGTTCGACCGGGGCGCGCCGTCCTGGCGGCCCGGCGCGGGCTTCAGCTACTTCGACGCCAAGAAAGCCAAGTACATGGCGTGGGTCGTCCCGATACCATACGGGACCGTCGAGGGCACCCTGACTGTCGACGGGAAGAGCGTGCCCGTCAAAGGCACCGGTTATCACGATCACAACTGGGGCAACGTCAGCCCCGGCCTCGGGATCGACCACTGGTACTGGGGCAGGGCGCACGTGGGCGACTTCAGCCTCATCTTCGTCCAGATAGTGACCGCGAAGGCCCCGGTGGTCGGCAGCCTGAAGCTTCCGGTCTTCTTCATGGCGCGCGGAGACGAGATCATTATCGAGGACGGCCTGCCGCTCAGCCTTGTCACGGACAAGGTCGTCGACGGCCCGCACGGCCGCACGTACCCCACCGAGCTCACCTTCAACTGGAGCAGCGACGACGGCACGGTCGAGCTCGCCATCACCAACCCGAAGCTCATCGAGACGATCGACGTCATCGAGGACATGCGGCGCTGGCAGCAGGCGCTGATACACCTGTTCGCGAACCCGACTTACTACGACTTCAACGCCGACCTCGAGCTGACAGTCGACTATAAAGGGATCAAGGCCACTGAGAAGGGCAGAGCCCTCTACGAGATCATGATGCTCAGGTAACTGTGGGGGCGGTGGGGGGCGGAAGGTGCCAGGCACCTTCCGCCCCGTCAGAGACCACGGGAGAGGACAATGGATTGTGAGAAGTGCGGTAAAGAAATTTCTCCTGGCAACTCGTTCTGCCAGTCTTGCGGGGCCCCGGTAGGGCAGCAGCCCCCGCCCGAAGTCGCTCCCGGCGCGCCGACGCTGATACCGCCGCCGCCGGCTCCGCGCGGGAACGCGCAGGCGGGCCAGCCGCCTTCGCCGGTTCCGCCCCCGCCGCAGGCAGCCGCGACGCCAACGGGAGGCCCGGCGCGCAGCAGCGGCTGGGCGATCGCCTCGCTGGTGATGGGCATCCTCGGCTGGACCTGCCTCTTCTTTGTGGGCGGCGTGCTCGCGATAATCTTCGGCGCCGTAGCCAAGCACGAGATACACAAGAGCAATGGGAAGCTCAAGGGCGGTGGAATGGCGACCGCCGGCATAGTGCTCGGGAGCGTCATCGTGCTGATCGTCCTCATTGGCGCGGCCATCTTCTTCCCCCTGTCGCTGATCGACGTCGGGCCGACTCGGACCATCACGCGCACGGTGTCCCAGCAGGGAGCCGGCTCCGTGATAGCGAACCTCGACATGCGCAACGGAAACCTTGTCGTGGGCGGCGGCGCACCCGAGTTGATGAGGGGCGTGTTCACCTACAACGTAAGCAAGTGGAAGCCCTCAATAACCTACGCGGTGACCGGCGGTACGGGCCGGCTGTCCGTCAAGCAGCCGGGCGAGTGGCACTGGAACTTCTGGAATACACGAAACGACTGGGACCTCCACTTCAAGAACGGCGTACCTCTCGTCCTGAAAGCCACGCTCCACGCCGGCGACAGCACGTTGAACCTCGCCGACCTCGACCTTCAGGAATTGATAGTGGACGCCAACGCGGGCAACGTGAACGCCGACCTCTCCGGCAACATGCCGACGTTGCACAACGTCTTGGCCAATCTGAACGCCGGTAACCTGAATGTGGACATGGGCGGCACATACTCCTCGCCGATGGCCATGCATGTGAGCAACGACTTCGGGAACGTCGACGTGAGCTTGCTGGGCACCTGGAAGGCTTCGCTCGAGGGGAGCATCGAGGACAGCGCCGGGAACGTCACGGTCAAGGTGCCTGGTAACGTGGGCGTCATCGTCACTGCGACTTCGAGCGTCGGGGACATCCAGACCTCGGGCATGCGAAAAGGGCCCGGGGGCGGGGACACGTTCGTGAACGCCGCGTACGGCTCGACGAAAGTGACCCTGAAGCTCAACGTGCGCGCGTCGGCCGGGAACATCCGGCTCATGGTCTCACAATGACACGCGGGCCCTGCGGCGCTGATTGATTAATGCTCGAACACTCGTGAGATCTCGGAGGCTTGCATGACCACTGTGATGGTGCCGAACCTGCTCTGGTACGGCAACGAGCCGAGAAGGCTGGACTTCCCGGACAGGTGGGACGTCGAGGTCCTGTCGGCCCCCGGCTTTGAGAAGCCGGCGCTCCGCGCGGAAGGGATCAAGAAAGCGTTTGACTCACCGATCGGCTCGCCCGGGCTTGCCGAGCTCGCCGCCGGCGCCCGCGAGGTGGCTATTGTCTTCGACGACATCACGCGCCCGACGCCGGTCAGCGCCGTCCTGCCGCACGTGCTCGGGCCGCTTACCGAGGCCGGCATACCTGACTCCAACATCCGCCTCATCCCGGCGCTCGGCATGCACGGGGCGATGAACAATATCGACTACCGCAAGAAGCTCGGGGACGACGCGGTAAAGCGCTTCCCGATCTACAACCACAACCCCTACGAGAACTGCGAGGACCTGGGGCCGAGCCCCACCGGGGTGCCCGTGTTCGTCAACCGCGAGTTCATGTCGTGCGACCTGAAGATCGGGATCGGCTGCATCAGCCCCCACATCCACGTCGGCTTCGGCGGCGGGGGGAAAATAGTGCTGCCGGGGATCTGCGGGCACGAGACCATCAAGGTCTTCCACCGCGACGTGCCGGCGCGCGGCTTCGAGACCATCGGCCTCGGGAAGTTCGAGGGCAACGTCATGTACGCGGAGACGGTCGAGATCGCAAGAATGTCGGGCATGCAGCTCAAGGTGGACGCGCTTCTCAACGGCGCCGGCGAGATCACCGACCTCTTCGTCGGCGACCCGGTCGAGGAGCACCTCGCGGGCGTCGAGACGGCGAAGGGCCACTACGGCACGCGGCTGGAGGGCGGCAAGGACATAGTCGTCGTCAACGCGTACGGGAAGTACAACGAGATGGGCATCTGCATGATGATGGCGCTCACGTGCGTGAACTTCCAGGCGGGCACGATCGTCCTGGTCGTGGACGCGCCCGAGGGCCAGGTGTGCCACTACCTGATGCGCAGCTTCGGCAAGGAGTACGGCGGCGCAACCTATATTCAACGCGGGCCGGTCCCGGAGACGATCAAGGGGATCGTGTGCAACGCTTACCCCGACCGGACGATGTGCGACTGGTTCGCGACAGCCGAGAGCGTCGAGGTGACCACGGACTGGGCCGGTACGCTGCCGCTGCTGGAGGAGATGTACCCGGGAGGGGCCTCGGTCGCAGTGATCCCCGACGGCACGATGCAGTATTTCCTGGAGGCGTGAGCCGATGAGACCCGACGTGATAGTCATAAACGAGGCGGACAACGTCGCGGTCGCCATGCGCGACCTTCCCGCCGGCGCGGAGTTCGCGCTGCCGGGCGGCGCGAGCCTGGTCGCGGTCGTGGAGATCCCCCTGGGGCACAAGGTCGCACTGCGCGGGCTCGCCGCGGGAGAGGACATCATCAAGTACGGCGAGTGCATCGGCGTCGCCGCCGAGAGAATACAGCCCGGCGACTGGATCCACACCCACAACATCAAACCCGCATGACTTGAATTGGGGTCAGGTACAAATTCAAGTCCCGATTGAGTAGGACGGCGATGAAAGGATTCATTGGATACGAGAGGCCTGACGGGAAGGTCGGCGCGCGCAACTACGTGGCGATCCTGCCGTCAATAGCCTGCGCGAACGGGGTCGTCGCCGCGATCGCGCGCCAGGTGCCCGAGGCGGTGCCGTTGTACCACGGGCACGGCTGCGGACGCGGGGCGGCCCGCGACCTCGAGCTCCACTTCCGGTCGCTCGCGGGACTGGGCATGAACCCTAACGTGGGAGCCGTCCTCGTCGTGGGCCTGGGCTGTGAGGTCATCAAGGGCCCGATCCTCGCCGCGGTCATCGCCGAGACCGGAAAGCCGGTGGAGTCCTTCGAGATCCAGTCGGAGGGCGGGTCGCGCCGGGCGGCCGAGAAGGGCGCAGTCCTTGCCCGCGGGCTGCTCGAGAAGATCCGTGGCATTGAGCGTTCCGAAGTGTCGCTGGACCGGCTGGTCCTGGGTCTCAAGTGCGGGGGCTCGGACTCGCTGTCGGGAGTCACCGCGAACCCGGCGGTCGGTGAGGTCACCGACAGGGTCGTTGCCGCAGGCGGCACCGCCATAATGACCGAGAGCACCGAGATGATCGGCACGAGCCACATCCTCGAGAGGCGCGCGTGCGACGCGGAGGTGGCCTGCCGGGTGCACGACATGGTCGAGACGGCGGACAAGCTCACGCAGGACATCATGGGGCCGCTGGCGTCCCTGGTCATCGCGCCGGGCAACATGGAGGGAGGCATGAGCTCTATCCAGGAAAAGTCGCTCGGCTGCATCGCGAAGGCGGGAACCACGCCCATAATGCAGGTCGTCGATTACGCAGAGGCGCCCTCCGAGAAAGGGCTCGTGCTCATGGACGGCCCCGGCTACGACGTCGAGAGCATGACCGGTCTCGCCGCGGGCGGCGTGCAGGTCATGCTGTTCACGACGGGCCGCGGCAACCCGATCGGATACCCGGTGGTGCCTGTGATCAAGGTCGCGAGCAACACGCGCCTTTTCGAGTCGATGGAAGACGACATGGACATCGACGCCCAGGCCGCCCTCGAGCGCGGCGGGCTCGCGGGCGCCGGCAACGAGATAGAAGAGCTGATGTTGCGCGTCCTCAACGGGGAGCCTTCAAAGGCCGAGGCGAACCTGCAGGACGGCATCGTCTGCCCCTACACGACCTCCCCCAGCTTCTAGGTCCCCAAACCCCAAACACTACTTCGGGGGGTCGAACGCGTTCAGCTTGCCGAGATACTTGCCGAACACGTCCCATACCGGCTCGCCG
>Ga0209747_1000956_pt1 | contig 15675 bp, 13 predicted proteins | sample BarGraNGADG00311_FD_184498 | JGI IMG/M metagenome (GOLD analysis project Ga0209747, IMG submission 184498) | Arctic peat soil microbial communities from Barrow, Alaska - Barrow Graham LP Ref core NGADG0011-311 (SPAdes) (version 2) | ecosystem: Environmental > Terrestrial > Soil > Wetlands > Peat... | reverse complement strand
ACAGCGGTGAAGTAGTGGTAGCCGATAGCTATGCGAAAGGCGACCGCCATGCGACCGCCTTATTACTCCCGATCGAAGAAGCGTTCGATAATCGATATTGTCGCGCTCCCTAGGTCATGCGCACGATAACAGTGGTTATCGCAAACTCAGTGAATCCCATTATCGTGCGTGGCGGGCTTAGGCCTCTCCAACACTTCACTTCCGATGGCAAGACACTGACGGAAGAAAACGGAGTTGTATATCACAAACAGGAGAAATGACGGTCAATGAGAGCAAGACCTGTGGCGGAGTTTCTGCAGGGTTCACTGACACAGAGCTTGCAACGCTGTTGAAGATGTCAAATGAGTCCGATTTGCTTGGTTGGCTGTAGTCAGCGTGGTGAAGGGCAAAGAAAATGGAGCGGGAAACCCGGCTGGTCGAAACTACACACATCCCGTATTTGCCATCCGTACGCAAGAGAAAAGAGCGCCACATCCTGGAGGTAACGTGTCGGTAGTGTACATTGTGACGTATCGTACTGCGTGAAAGACCTCTCTACTGGGAGGGCAGCCCCACCACATCGTGACCTCCGGTCCACACCCCGTTGAAGTTGAAGTACATGGGCCGCTCCACGATTATCGGGTTGTCGGAGGATACCTTGGCGGATATGTCCTGGCTGGCACCGGCGTCGGTGTTTACATTCACGGTGAGCCGGGTGTTGGCACTTACGGTCCAGTACTTGTTGATGGCCTGTCCCGATGTGGTGTAGTAGGTGATGGTAGTGTGGGCGTCAGCGTTGCCCGGGTTCTGGAGACATAGCCACTCGTTGAAGTTATCTCTTGTGGTCCCCTCTGCGAAGAACCAGGTGCCAGCTGTTGCGTTGGCTCCCAGCACATCGTGTCCGCCTGTCCACTTGTGGCTTATTTTCATTACATCTAACTTCGTTTATGGAAATTACATCCATGCCTTTGCCGCGCAAGTAGCCTTTAGCCCGACACACCACCAAAGGAAGCGCCCGCCGGAAAGACGGGCGCTCAATTGTCGTTCGATACTTGGATCTAGTCCCCGTACCCCCCGATGGTGTTGGTACCCGCGCCTCTGTTGTTCATGTACATGGAGCGCTCGACCATTACGGGCCTGGCTCGGTCCAGGGACTGGACCATGATGGAGGCCCGTCCTCCGGGCAACTTGTCTGCCATGTTGTAGGTGCTGCGGGAGTTCGGGGGTATCTCGTCGGTGAAAGATACCGGGGTCCCTCCGCCCTGGAGCAGGTAGGTTATGCGCACGGTTACCGCTCCGGGGTTCGGGTTCTGTACCAGCGTCCAGGTCTCCCAACCGTTTGAGGTCTGCCCGTCCGGCAGGTAGAAGCTCATGTGGGGTGAGGGAAGGCCTATTGATGCGTGGAACGCGGTCCCTGTCCCGTTGTCCCAGTACATGGCGCGCTCGGCGACGATGGGCTTGGAGCCGTGCACCTGGGTCGAGACGTTGGTGTCGGCAGGGAGACTATCGTTCACCCGGATGGTCTTCCTGGAGTTGGGCTGCATGGCAAAGGAGGGGCCGGCCACCTTCCCCGAGGCGGTTTGGTATGTGAGGGTCACATCCGTTGGGGTCGACTGGGGGTTCTGCACCAGCACGTAGGTGGTGAAGCCCACGTTGTATCCCGTTGCACCTTCAGCCAGGAAGTAGTCGGACGAGGGTGTAGTGGCACCGATGGAGCAGGAGCCCTCTCTCCGGTTGTCCTTGTACATGCTCCTCTCGGCAACGACCGGTACGTCTGAAGAGACCTGGATGGACGAGTCCGCCGCCCCTATGTCTGCTTGCATGTTGTAGGTCGCACGGGAGTAGGCAGGTATCGTCTTCTGTACGACCTTGGGCCCCTGCGTCTCGGTCATGTAGGTGAGGGTCACGCTTGCGGGTCCCGGGTTCGGGTTCTCAACGAGCGTCCAGGTCTCGAAGCCCCAGTTGGAGCTTCCTTCGGGCAGGTACCAGGTCTTAGCAGGGGAGGTGGCCCCGATCGAGGAGTGATAGCCCGATTGTGCTGGTGAGTAGCCCGGTCCGGTCCAGAACATGGTGCGGTCTACTGCTATTGATTTGCCTTCAAGACACTCGACCTCGGTGGAGAAGTCAACGTTCCCTATGTCCCCATAGGAGGATACCGTGGTCTGGGAGAGCGGTGGGAGGGTGATAGTGCGGGTACCCGCTATTCCCTTGCCGCTTGCTGGTGCGTTGGGGTCCATATAGGTGAGCTTGGCGTGTAGAGACTCGTTGTTGGGGTTCTCTATCGATATGTAAGTGTTAAATCCCCAAGCGTTAGTGCCTTCGGCCAGGTACCAGGTGGAAAGCGGCGATGGAGAGACCGTCACCGCCGCGTAGTACGATGCTTTCGTCGCGGTGAATGTGACGGCGCCGCCCGAGACCAGCTGGGTAGGAGTGCCGATGCCGTCCGCCGTCCAGCCAGAAGTTCCTGTCGTAGAGCGGAGTACCGATAGAGTTCTGCCATTCAGGGCGGACCCTACCTCCAGCCGTACCGTCACCGGTCCGCCGAAGACCAGCGTCTTGCCCGGCAGTCCAAACTGCAGCCCGGCGTGTACGTCAGTGTTCGGAGCGAACCCGGTCAGCGAGGTGGGCGCGGCGCAGGCGGCCACGAGGCTCCCCGTATTGAAATTCGCGGCGGGCGAAGGCGTCATTCTGGTACCGGTCGGTAGAGTAACGGTGTGGGTGGTCGTGCCTTGTGTGACGTTCAGTATCACTTGGTCGGCTGTGTTGACGTAAGCTGCGGCCGCCTCGGTATCCCCAACGGGTATTGAGAAAATCCCCGCCGCCATGTTCGGCACGAGATCTGTCGGGAAACTGCATATCTCGGTCAGGCCAGAGTTCGTGCACCAGGGGGTCGACGTAGCGCTCCCGTTTATCCGATACCCCTGAGTGTGCGCCGCCGTCCGGGGGCCGTAGACCGAACTCCACCAGTTCTTGGCCGCGTTCGTAGTGCCCGATATCTGGTTGTCGAGCCCGTAACCGACCGACGTATCCCCGTTGAAGGAGTTGAGGGTCACCGACGGCTGCACGGCGGGAGGGTAGCCGTCTGATACCCACTCGTCTTCGGCCACCTGTACTCCCGTAATGCAGTCCTGCGTCCTGTTGCCGGTCACGGTCGCCGGGTAGGGATCGCAGCACTTTATCCCGGCTCCACCGGCACCGGTAACGGTATTGCCCTGTATGAGCGTCCCGTCCTGCGAGCCCCCACGGCACTCGACGCCGAAGTCCTTGCAGTCGTACATGGTGTTATTGACTATCCGGCAGCCCTTGACGTCCGTCTGCGTCGATATGCCTGCCGCCCTGGGCCTGGGACAAGATATCCCGTGAACAGTATTGTCGTGTACATAGATGCCTTTGCCCGGCTGCGAGGGGTCCATCATACCCCACAGCGACATCCCGTTCGCCCAGGTGTCGTTCAGGCCAGTGCTATGCTTGATGTTGTATATCTCGTTGTGGTCTATCTCGACCGGCCCGTCGGGGCCGCCCACGTTTATACCCACCCGGCCATAAACGTTACACGGGGTGCCGGGGTCGCCGATGTCGTGTATCACGTTGTTGAAGATGTGGATGTTTGAGGGAGCGCCGGTAGGCGGCCGCACGACTATGCCGGTCGCGTCGCTAGCGCTGGTACAGGTCGGGTTCGTCACAGTGAACCCGCTGAAAGAGACGTCCGTCTCCATGATGAAGACTGTATACGGGTCGCCCCCGGTGATTATCGTGCTCGCGGCCCCTGATGTCCCTATGAGCGTCACGGACTTATTGATATCCAGCTCCGCGCCACTGTTGTACGTACCCGCTGCCACGTTCACGGTGTCTCCCGGACTTGCCACATTGATGCCTGCTTGGATGGTCTTTTTCGGACCGTCTGGTGGTGTGCCGGGAGTCGGATAAAAACCATTGTTGGTGTCGTCTCCAGTTGTTCCGTTCACGAAATAATTCGTAGCTGCTTTGGCTGGGGTAACTGCCAAAAAGAGAATGCCACCAAGGGCTAGTACAAAGACAACAACCAGTGCTGTCCACTTCTGTTTAAGACCGAACATTGCGTTCATTCTTCCTCTTTTCTACAGAATACTAATAGGCTGGTCTAAAGAGTCTTAAGAAACACCAGAAGCCAAAGCGACGCTACACAGCGACAACAGAAGAATAAATGTCAGAGAGTATTCCATAAACGGGACGCCAGAAGCAGAGGCTGCGTTACAAAAAACCAGCACCATCATGATTATAAAGACGCCTACCCATAACGACCTTTTCATAACTGTATATTAACGTCCTGTCGGGCGCGAGAAAGGGGTTCTGGTGCTGAAAGGAACGAACGGGGTCCTATGTGTAACGGGTGGCCTCCTGCGGGGTACGAATATAGAGCGAAGGAAGGCTCACAAGAGCCGCTGGAAGACTACTACCAGTTACCAACACACATGGGCTAAAAGCAGCTCGCCATTATCAAAGAGAAGCAACACAACTACGAAGAGGCCATCCAGTTCAGCAAGGAGGCAAGGCGACAGGGTTGGGCTGGGGATTGGAGCAGAAGGGTTGAGAGGTGCGAACGGAAGAGAGGACAGTCCCCTCCGCCAATGACCGTCGTAAATGGAGCTTCAGAATCTCCCCGGCGAGACGCCGCCATTTGCCCCCTCCTATCTCCACGAAACCTTCAGGAGTTCTCCTTATCTGGCCTCGGTAGTAATGCCATGGCATTAATGCAAGTCAACTACAACGGGGTGCGGACAGGCGGTCACGACGTGATGGGATTTTGAGGCGGGCAAGCAGGCTGGTTTGGTGTCGTGGAGTCGCCTTAAGATGGAGCGGGAAACGGGTCTCGAACCCGCGACCTTCAGCTTGGGAAGCTGACGCTCTACCAACTGAGCTATTCCCGCTCCGGTCGAAATATTATATCGCCGGCTTTGATTCGGCCGCAATGTCGGGCGTTCCAAAGGAATTCAAGCAACAGCGCAGGCCGCCGCCCAGGCATCCCCCTTTTGGTCATTTTGGGCCGCATGCGACCCCGAACCGGCTATTTCCGTCACCCAATCGGGTGCCTGAGCGGCTCAAACTAACGAGTGTTACTGCCGATAGTCCTTTTAGGGACAACGGAGGTCGGATGACTAAACCCAGAATACTCGTCGTAGAAGACGAGCGCGATGTCTCAAAAGTAATATCGATCAACCTCCAGCTCGAGGGGATGGACGTCACCGAGGCGCACGACGGCCCGAGCGCCATCGCCCTCGTAGAAGAGTCCAAGCCCGACTGCGTAGTCCTCGACGTCATGCTTCCCAAGATCAGCGGCTGGGACATCCTCAAGTTCATCAAGTCGAACCCGGAGACCGCGGACATCCCTGTCGTAATGGTGACGGCGAAGGTCGGCGAGCGCGACCAGCTTCGAGGCTTGGGCGCAGGCGCGGTCAAGTACATCACGAAGCCGTTCAGCCCGGTCGCCCTGACCGAGGCGATCAAGAGTGTCCTGAAACCGCAGGCGCGCGAGGAGGTCGCCAAGGCCCGCCGCGAGACGATCGAGCGACTGCAGCTGTCCACGATCCACAAGATATCGGACATTCTGATCTCGGCGCCGGTCCTGGACGACCTGCTGGAGGGCGTCGCCGACAAGCTCACCGCCCTGTTCGACCTGCCACTGTGCGCGCTGATCCTGAGCGACGAGGAGGAGCCCGAGGTCTACGCGTTCAGGGAGGCGTCCGGCCAGACGGGCAAGGGCAAGAGCATCAGCCGGACCACGATATCGCCCGGGTCGGACAGCAAGCTCAAGCAGGCCTTCGCGGCCAACCGCAGGCCCGCCAAGATCAGCGACCTGAGCGAGTTCCCGCTGGACGAGTTCTTCCCGGGCTCTGTGATAGCCGAGGACGGCTACGTGCTGCCGCTGTTCGAGCAGAACGTCTATCTCGGCGCGATCGTGATTGCCGGCAAGTCGGGCATGCACCTGTCGCTGGACGAGGAGGACCTGCTCGCCACCATCGCAAACCAGGTCGCCGTAGCGGTCGCCCGGGCACGCCTGTACGAGAACTTGCGCGAGGACGAGGTCATCCACAGGCGCCTCCTCCACCAGACGATCACCGCTCAGGAGTCGGAGCGCAGGAGGCTCGCCTCCGAGATCCACGACAGCGTCGTGCAGTCACTGGTCGGCATCTCCTACCGGCTGCAAGCGGTCGAGAAGAAGATAACCCCCGAGCTCGACGGCGAGCTCCGGTCGGACCTGAAGGTCCTCGAGGAGCAGCTGAACACGAACATCAAGGAGCTGCGCGACATGCTGCTGGGCCTGCGCCCTCCGATGCTCGACGACATGGGCTTGTACAAGGCTCTCGAGACGCACCTCAAGAACTTCGGGATGAAGAACGCGATCCAGTGCAGCTTCCAGCTCTCGGACTCGCCCCCGAAGCTCGACCGCGACGCGCAGATCAACCTGTTCCGCATCCTGCAGGAGGCGCTCAACAACGTGGAGAAGCACGCGAACGCCTCGCACGTCACGATCGAGATCACGGCCACGCCGCAGCGGCTGTACATGACCGTGCGCGACGACGGGAAGGGCTTCGCAATCACGAAGACCCGCGGCAAGACGCGGAGCCTCGGCATCGCGAGCATGCGCGAGCGGACGGAGCTGCTGGGTGGGCGCCTCAAGATCAAATCAGAAATCGACCGTGGCACCGTGGTGTCGCTTGACGTCCCATTGAGACAAATATTGGAGGGTTAAGATGCCGATAAAAGTAATGATCGTCGACGACCACAACCTCGTGAGAGAGGGGCTGAAGGCTGTCTTCGACCAGGGCGACGAGATAGAGGTTGTTGGAGAAGCGGGCTCGGGCGAACAGGCGATCGAGATGGTCGACAAGGTCAAGCCGGACGTCATCCTGATGGACATCAGCATGCCTGGCATGAACGGCATCCAGGCGACCAAGGTCATCAGGGAGTCGCACCCGGACGCGAAGATCGTGATACTGACCATGCTCGACCAGGAGGGCTACGTCTACGAGGCCATCAAGGCCGGGGCTACCGGCTACATGCTCAAGAGCACGTCATCGGACGACCTCGTGAACGCGATCCAGACCGTGAACGAGGGCAAGGCGCTCCTGCACCCGGACGCCACCGCGCAGCTCCTCAAAGAGTTCGTCTCGCTGGCCCAGAACAAGGCGAAGGACTACGGCCTGTCCAACCGGGAGATGGAAGTGCTGCAGCTCCTGTCCGAGGGCAAGACCAACAAGGAGATCGCGAAGTCACTCTGGATCAGCGAGCAGACGGTCAAGACGCACGTCGCGCACATCTTCGACAAGCTCGGGACCTCGGACCGGACGGAGACCGTCGCGCGTGCTCTGCGGAGCGGCCTGGTCACTTGATCTGGTTCAGGCGTCTTCCGCCCAGACGGGGAACTCCGGATTCTGCGGCACTCGCACGTTGAGCGCTTTCGGCTCGACGCTCAGGTTCAGGACCTCACCCGCGTTGTATTTGTATACCTCGCCGTCGATCTGGATGAACGTGTCCTCCAGCAGCGTTATCTTGAACCTCGCGCTTGCTTTCTTCATCACCTTGTCCGACCTGAAGTCCCGGTTCATGCTGCGCATCAGCAGGTACCAGGCCGGGATCGGCGACAGCGGACGCAGAGCCGACATGTTGATGATGCCGTCGTCCATGCGGGCCTCGGGCATCCACCAGACGTAGCGCGCGAACAGCGGCGCGTTGCCGAATACGGCGATCAGGAACCTGCCGTCGTAGTTGCCGTCGTCGGACTCGATGCTGACCAGGCGGGTCGAGTTGCGGAACCGCTCCTTGAACACCACGCGGAGACCAACGGCGACGTAAGCCGGAATGCCGACCCTCTTGTGGCTCAGCGTCTGGTAGGCGATCTCGGCGTCCACCCCCATCCCGACGGTTACAGCGGCGAAGCTGTCGTTGCACTTGATGAGGTCCATTCGCCTGCTCGTGTCGGTGAGAAGGACCTTGAGGGCGTGCGCCCGCTCGCGGCCGATCCCAACGTTGTGGCAGAAGTCGTCGGCGGTGCCCGCGGGGAAGACCGCGAGCGTCTTCTCCTGGCCGGGGACGTCCATCATCCCGTTGACCACCTCGTTGACGGTGCCGTCGCCGCCAACGGCCACCACCACGTCGACGCGGTCAAGCCAGCGCTTGATTATCTTGCGGGCGTGCCCTGGGTAGTCGGTGAAGAACGCCTCGTGCCTGACGCCGAGGCGGCTCATGTTCTTGAGCAGCCAGACCGCTTCCTTCATCGCCTTGCCCCCGCGTGAGACCGGGTTGCAGATGACGAGGTAGCTCTGATTCCGGGCGGTAAACTCTCCCAACTCCTCTATTTCTTTCTTGAAGCTCGCCTGCGTGTAGCGCTGCAAGACCTCAGTCCTCCTTCGTGCGCGGGACTCGGACCGTCATCGCCTCGGGCTCGACTTTCATGTCGAGCACAGTCCCCTTGGTGAATACGCTCACCTCGCCGTCGAACTGGGCGTAGACGTCGTCCACGCATTCGATGACCATGTCCCGTGCATCGTATTCGTTCATCTGGCTTGCCCACGTGTGTTTGCCGGCGGTCGACATGCCGAAGAGAAGCAGTGCCTTGAAGCGGTTCATCATGTCGAAGGTCGCGAGATTGATGACACCGTCATCCATCTCGGCCTGGGGCATCATCTTCATGTAGCGCCCGTAGCTCCCCGCGTTCCCGGCGACAACGAGGAGATAGTCTCCCTCGAGCCTCTCCCCGGCCACCGTGATCTTCAATTTCGATCTTGGCATCGGGCCGAACATCATCGACAGCCCGTGGTACCAGTAGGCCAGGAGCCGCAGGTGCTTGCTCTTGTAGCTCCGGTAGGCGATCTCGGCGTCGAGCCCGATCCCGACCGTGACCCCCGCGTAGCGGTCGTTGACACGCATGAGGTCGATGGTCTTTTCGTTCTCGCCCAGCAGGACTTTGAGGGCGTCGTCCTTGTCCAGCGGGATGTTCATGTTGCGGGCGAAGTCGTCGGCGGTGCCGCTGGGAAAGACCGCGAGGCGCCGTCCCCGCTGGTTAGAGTTCATGATGCCGTTTATGACCTCGTTGACCGTTCCGTCGCCACCGACGGCGATCACGACGTCGACCACGTCGACCCAGTTGGCCACGAGCTCCTGGGCATGGCCGGCCTTTTCGGTAAACAACGCCTCGTGTGAGATCCCCATCCGCCTCAGCTTGTTCAGGAGCCATATGCCCTGGCGCTGGGCGTGCCCACCCCTGCCGACAGGGTTTACGACAACAAGATAGCGCTCGTCACGCTGTTCCACCCAACAACCTCCACGCCGATTCGGTAAGGGATATCATAACCTACAAATGCTCCACGGGCTCACGAAGCCCAGGGCGTATTTTCAGGCATGGTGCTCGGTTCTGGTATCATGAATTGTGCTTTTGACCGTCAATACTTCACCGGGAAGCAGGCTTGAAAAGAGTTAACCTCACCGCTGCGGCCGCGGCCGCCATTCTAGTGACCCTGCTGCTTTCGTACGGGGCTTGCTTCGGTTCCGGAGCTCCCGCGGCGTCCGCGCAGGGCGCTCAGGCCCCAGTCGCGGGCGGCAAAGTCCTCATGGTCGTGATCGACCGCATCGGGGTGGACGATCTCAACGCCGTCGACACGCCCAACATCATGAAGCTCATCGGCAGCGGGGCGTTCGCCCTCATGAACGCGCGTGTGAAGTACGATCTGTACGGGCTCGGAAGCTACCTGGTGATCGGCGCTGGCGGCCGGGCGATCGGGGGGCCGGACGTCGGCCTCGCTTTCAACTCCGGAGAGCGCCTCAGGACAAACGGCGGGTCCGTCGCCGCCGGCAGCATCTACGACTCCAGGACCGGGCGCCGCGCCCCCGTGGGCGGAGTGGTCAACCTCTACATAGAAGAGATGATCAACAAGTCGGACACGCCCCAGGCGAGCAGCAAACCCGGCATGCTCGGGCAGGCCATGCGCGACGGCTCAAAGAAAGTCTCCGTGGTCGGGAACGCGGACTCGATGATCCCGGTGTCCCCGGTGGACCTGACGCCCGTCACCCCGCAGCTGCAGCAGAAGCTCCAGCAGCCGGCGGGCGTAGAGCTGGCCGCTCCGCAGCCGGCGCCCGAGACTCCTGACAACGTGTACCCTCTCCAGACATTCATCCACCGGGAGGTCGCTGCGATAACCATGGACGAGCGCGGCGCCGTCGGCTCGGGGGACGTCTCGAGCGCGCTGCTCAGCACTTACAGCGCAAAGAACGGCACTCAGACCGACTTCGCCGCGCTCGAGCACCAGGTCTCGTCCCGGATGCCGGCCTCGGACCTCGTGGTCGTGGACATGGGGCAGACCTCGCGAGTCGACGAGCAGGCTGACTTCTACACGGACGCGGCGCTCAAGCGCGCGCGCCGGACGGCCCTCAGGCAGTCGGACGCTTCCCTCGGCAAGATGCTGGCGTCGGTCAACCCGCAGAAGGACCTCGTGATCGTCAGCACCCCGACGCCGACAAAGAAGATGATCCTCGGCGGCGAGTTGGTCACACCGCTGGTGATCTCCGGCAAGGGGTTCAGCGCGGGCAACCAGCTGCACTCTCCGACGACCCGCAGGACGGGCATCGTCTCGAGCTTCGATATCGCGCCAACCATCCTTCAGTTTGAAGGGCTCAAGGTGCCCTCGGAGATGGACGGCCGCGCCATGACGCCCGCGGGCACCAGCCCTGATATCGCCGGCCTCCAGGAGTTCCGGGACCGGGCGGTGTCATCGTTCAACGCCCGCAAGGCGATGGTCAGGGTCTACAGCATCACGCTTATGAGCGTAGTCGCGCTCTTCATGCTGGTCATGATTATCCGCGAGGACATCATCAGGAAGCACCCGTTCTTCTGGTCGATCGCTCTGCTGGCGCTGCTCGCCGGGCCATTCATGTGGCTGGCCGTGCCCGCGTTCGGCGCGCTCGCCCAGGTCTGGATCATCGTGATCGCAGTCTGCGGGAGCATCTTGATCGCTGCCTTATCGCTTCTCATTCGAAACAAGGAAGCCAGCGACCGCTCCGGGCTCAGCGAGGTCCTCGCCAGGCCGATGCTCGCGATCAGCGGCGTCACGCTTCTTCTCATACTCCTCGACCCGCTCCTCGGGTCTCCGCTGATGACCTTGAGCGCATTCGGCTCCGACGTCGTGCTCGGTGACCGCTACTACGGTGTCGGGAACCTGTACATGGGCTTCGCGATCGGGGCCGCCGTCCTGTTCACCTGCGTGGCGCTCCAGTGGAGGGACTCGGGCCTGCTCGCGCGCCTCAACCTCGAGAAGCCATGGAAGCGAATCACCTTCGCAGCGATAATTCTCGGCGCGACCACCCTGATCATCGGGCTGCCGAAGGTGGGAGCCAACGTCGGCGGGCTTATCGCCGCCCTGGCAGTCACGCTCATCACCCTGATGAAGCTCGAGGGCAAGCGCCTGACTCTCAAGCGGGTCGCTGTCATCGTGGTCATCCTCATAGTCTGCGTGGGGGCCGTCGTATTCATCGACGCCCTGATGCCGGGCAGCGCGTCGCACGCCGGCCGTGCGGTGAGCAAGCTCCAGGGCAACGGGATCTCGATAGTGTTCTCGACGATCAGCCGCAAGCTCGCCACAAACTGGATGCTCACGTGGTCATCCATCTGGCGCCTCGTCATCGTGTTCGGGTTCGTCGTGTGGCTCGTGCTCAACTGGCGCCTGCACTTCTACAGGGTCTTCAAGGAGAAGTACCCGTACATGTACGCCGGGTTCGTCGGCCTGGCGGTGGGCCTGGTCGTCGCGTGGCTGTTCAACGACTCCGGGATCGAGGCAGCCGCCGCGATCTCCGTGTTCCTGTTCGTGCCTCACTTCGTGATGCTCATCCCGTGGAATCGAAAGAGCGCTGATGCGGCGGAGGCCGATTGAAAGACCTTGATTCGGACAAGATCCAGAAGCGGATCGCGAAGGCCGAAAAGAAAGCCATCAAGCTGGCCGGCGTCGACAACGGGATCATCGGCCGCTTCTGGGAGCTCGTAAACATGTTCCCGAAGATCACCACGCCCGAGCTCGAGCTGCGCGTGGAGCACTTCATCATGACGGCCGCGCCCGGCCAGCTCTTCCTCATGCAGCGGGCGCTCTTCGAAGAGGCGACGCCATACCTCCTGGAGGACGAGAGGGTCCGCTGCGTGATGGGCGATCTCCACGGCAAGCGCATCGGGATGGCGATAACCGGCGAGTACGAGTCGACGGTAACGCTCGACGGCACGTGCTTCCAGGTGGAGCGCGGCATCAAGGACGGCATTCCGGTCATATCGGTGGTCAGCCGCAGGGACTACGCCGATACGATCCTGAGCAGGGCCGACCCCATCAAGATGATACTGGGGCGTCGCATAAGGGCATCGCATAAGTTCACCTTGCTCCGCTGGGGTCTTCCGCACCTCGACCTTCTAAAGGACAAGACCCTTTTCGAGAAATACCTCACCTACCAGCCGGAAGTCGAAGCCGTTCTCGAAGAGAACCTGACTAAGATGGGGTACTAGGGAAAGACTTCCTGACCTCGAGAAGACGGTGGGCCTCACTTCTCCCTCGCCCCTTGGGGGAGAGAGTTGGGGTGAGGGGTATGCGGTTCAGTCAGCCGGCCTCTTCGGGATGAGCTCCGATACGACAGGTGCCGGCTGAGGCGCGACTGACGGTGAGGGTGTCGGAGCCGGCGCGGGGGCCGTCTCGACGATCGGCTTTACCGCGGCGGGCTTCTTTGCTGCTTTCTTCCTGGCAGGTTTCTTCCCGGCAGGTTTCTTCGCGGCAGCCTTCTTCTTAGCGGGCTTCTTCGCCGCCGGCTTCTTCACGCCGGGCTTGCGGGTGGCAACCTTCTTCTCGATGTCCGCGACCCGGTGCTCTATACCATCGAGGTCGGACCTGGTCACTATTCCGGTGTTCTCGAGCGCGCGCTGCACGGTCCTCGCAACGACCTGCGAGAAATCGTCGCCCTTGGAAACGAGGCCCTTCTTTGCGGTAGCCATCTTCTTGCGGCCTTCAGGGGTGAGGCTCTTTCCCTTCTCGACGAGACGCTCGGCGCCCTTCTCTATCTCTTCCTGCAGGGCAACCACACTGCCGACGAGGAGGTAGGGGATGTCTGAGAAATCTCTGGGTGCCATTGGTCCTCCTATTGGCCTTTGTCCAGCGCGTTCTCGATCTCGTCGATGCGGTGCTCGACCCGGGCAAGGTCGGATCGCGTCACTATCCCCGCCGAGGACAGGATCTTCTTCACTTCGCCCCCGATGGACTGAATGAGCTCGTCCTGGCCTTTCTGGCCTTTGGAGATCAGGTCGGCGACGGTCTGCTTCTCCCTCGTCCGCTTGATGAGCTCGGAGACCTGCGGGCTGTCCGCAACGTCTTCCTGGCCCATGCGCTTCTTGCCCTTCGCGACCAGCGTCTCGAACAGTTCCCCGCCGAGTTCACCCAGCATGTTTGAAAGGCCCTCGAACAGGTACTGTATCTCCTTAACGTCCATCTTCGATCACTCCTGGTAGCGCTTCACGGACTATGGACAAACAATGCCGGTGCCACGATTTCCCCCCGAAAGGGTCTTCTAATTTACTATCCAGCTCAAGACCGCGTCAATGGGGACGGGCTCGGTTTGCTGAGCGAACGGGCGCTCGGAGCGCACCCATCATTTGAGACTATGCGTCTAAATGGTAAACTCGTGCCAGTACTTAGGAGGTGCTAGATGAAGAAGGTCTTGTTAGGGTTTGCTGCGGCGATGCTCATTGTCGCATTTGTGGTAGCCGGTTGCGGGAGCAAGTCGGCTTCGAATAAGCCGGCGACGAGCCAGGCCAAGCAGGTGCTCGACAGCAGCCAGGCCAAGATGCAGGACGTGCAGACGGTCAAGATGACCGGCACCGCGACGGTCCTCACCCCGCAGTCAGAGACCAAGTCGGAGACCATCAAGCTCGACGGGCAGGTCAAGATCCTCAGCAAGACCGACGCCGAGATGCACATGTCCGCGACCGCCTCCAACGGCCAGGTGACGGATATTTATGTGATCGGCGGATACGAATACACCAACGATCCGGTCAAGGGCTGGACCAAGCAGAAGGTCACGCCCGGCCAGTTCGCGCAGTCGGGCGCCATCACGCCTGAGAGCATCTCCAGCCTGACCAAGTACGCCGAGAACATGAAGCTCGCGCCGGACCAGAACGGGATGTACGTGATCACGTTCAACGTCGGGCCGCAGTTCTTCGAGCAGGCCTTGAACCAGGCATCGAGCGCCTCGACCGGCGACGCGTCCGCAGACCAGGCTGCGCAGCAGCTTTCGCAGACTCTGAAGGACATGCTCAAGGGCATACAGATGACCGCGGTCTACAAGGTGAACAAGAGCACGATGCTGGCCGATAGCGCGAACATCAAGATGTTCATGAAGGGCGCGCCGGTGCTGGGTGACGTCACCGTCACGATGAACATGACTTTCACCGACTACAACGCGCCGGTGACGATAACGCTGCCGCCCGAGGCCGCTGGCGCCCAGGAAGTTCAGCCGAGCCCGTCAGGCGTGCCTAACCTCCCGAGCATCCCCGGACTGGGCCTCTAGAAAAAAGAGAGACAAGTTGAGCCCCGGCTTACCGAGCCGGGGCTCTTTTATTTGTGGAATGTAAAAGTGGAATTCGTCAGGGGGCAGTTATCTCTGAAAGGCATTCGAGCAGGTAGTCGATATCTTCGTCGGTGTTCAGATAGCTGAGCGAGACGCGCAGCGTCCCTGTCTCGAGCGTGCCGATGGTGCGGTGCGCGGTCGGGGCGCAGTGCAGGCCGGCACGGGTGGCGACGCCGTACCTGGTGTCGAGGATTTCCGCGACCTCCGGCGGAGACAGCGTGTCGAAGGTGAGCGGCACGATCCCGATTAGAGCTCGCTGGTCAGTCGGGCCGTGAGTGTGGACGCTCTTCAACCGCTGCAGGCCGGCGCCCAGCCTTTCCAGCAGGGCGATCTCGTGTTCCCGGATCGGCCCGACGCCCGTCGTTGCCACGAACTCCACCCCTGCCTTCAGGCCAGAGATGCCGTGCGCGTTCAGCGTCCCGCTCTCGAAGCGGTCGGGCAGCTCCACCGGTTGTTCGAGCTCGCTCGACCGGCTGCCGGTCCCGCCGTAGCACAGCGGCAACGGATCGATGTCTTCCCTGATGTAGAGGGCGCCGGTTCCCTGCAGCCCGAAGAGCTCCTTGTGGCCGGTGATCGCCAGCAGGTCGATGCCGGCGCGCGAGACGTCGATGGGCAGGCGCCCCACCGTCTGCGCGGCATCGACGATGAGCTCTCCCGCGACGACGGAGCGGCCGTGTTCAATCGCATGTACCTCACCGTGACCGAGCAGGTCGCCGCCGCGCTCAGCGGTGCCCCGGTGTTCCGCAATCCGACGTTCATGGAGCAGCTCGACGTGACGTTCGCGGGACTGTGGCTCGAAGCGTACGACGCGCCGGGCGACGCCGTGCCCAAAGCATGGGCTCCCCTGTTCGAGCATCGGCACAACCTTTCGCTGCTGCCGATCCAGTTCGCCCTGGCGGGGATGAACTCCCACATCGGGCACGACCTGCCCGTTGCCGTTGTTCGCACCTGCCGCGACCTCAACACCTCACCGGAGGACGCCGGTGTCCACGAGGACTACGAAGCGGTCAACAACCTGCTCGCCGCGGGCGAGTCCGAGGTGCGCCGCTCGTTTCTCAGCGAAGTCGGTCAAGC
>Ga0209747_1000955_pt1 | contig 15680 bp, 15 predicted proteins | sample BarGraNGADG00311_FD_184498 | JGI IMG/M metagenome (GOLD analysis project Ga0209747, IMG submission 184498) | Arctic peat soil microbial communities from Barrow, Alaska - Barrow Graham LP Ref core NGADG0011-311 (SPAdes) (version 2) | ecosystem: Environmental > Terrestrial > Soil > Wetlands > Peat... | reverse complement strand
ACGCTGTTGGGCCCAACCCAATTACGGCTATGCAGGGACAGACGACAGGCAGGGCACCGACCAAAGGCTTGACACAAAACGACTTACGCTGATGTCCGGACGTTGGGCATGGCCCTCGGGCACCACACTCATCTGTCATTGGTAGCGATCGTCGGACTATCGCGCAACGTCTCCACGAGCGCGCAAAATGACGCATCACGCGCCGTCTCGTTCGGCGGTGGAGTGGGTGCGCTGTGGTTTCCGCCGGAGCCAAACGCCCAGATGACCAAGAGACCCGTGCCTGCCGCGACGTAGGTGGCAGATGCCATCTGTTGAAGGAGGGTGAGCGACTCTTGCGATGGCTGAAGGCTTACCCCCCGCGCGGAGCCGGCGGCGAAGACCAGCCCCAACAGCCAGGCCGTCACCCAATGCCTCCGCGAGACCAGGACCATGATTGCCGGCACGCCCCACACCCAGTGATGGGTCCATGACAGCGGAGAAGCCAGGAGACCCCCGACGGCGACCGCCGTCAGCGCGGCCACGTCGTCACCGATCCGAAGCTGCCGGCGGGCGGCCGCAATCCCGAGCACCAAGCCCGATGCAGCCAAGACCAGCGCCGTCACCATCAAGGGCGACGGGTTATGTGAGATTCGCGCCAGTTGACCGATCAGCGATTGGTTCTTGCCATCGACGACCGCTACCGGCCCCCAGTGAGATATCCCGAAGAGGCCACCGGTCCAATACCGCAGCGAGTCCTGGGGCGCCACGATTGCCCCGATGGCAACGGTCGCCAGGAAGCCACAGGCCGCGCGCAGTGCTGAGCGCCAGTCTCGCTGGAGCACGAAGTACAGAACGAACACGCCGGGAACGACCTTGATGCCGGCAGCCAGGCCGACCAGCCATCCCCGGTGAGACGACCTGATCACGAGGCAGTCGACCACCACGGCCGCCATGAGGTACAGGTTCACCTGACCGAGCAGCATGCTTCGCACGAACGGCTCCAACGCCATTCCGGCGAGGGCCACCAACACCAAGTGCCTCCACGGCAGTCGCAACCGCCAGCCGAAGGCCCCGACCGCGACCAGATAGCTGACCAGCGAACCGAGGGTGAAAACCCAGCGTGCACCCGTGGAGTTCAAGAGATACAACGGGGTGAAGAACACTGCCGCGAATGGTGAGTAGGTGAACGGCAAGACGCCGGCCTGCGGTTCGTAGAGAGGCGCCCCGGCCACGATGGCCTGCGCCCCTCGGGCGTAGACATCCAGATCAGCCCAGTTGCCCGAGTTGACGCCCGACCACCGGAGCCAAAACAGAGCCACAACCGCCAGGAACACACCTGCCCAACTGACAAGCCGCGAGTTCATCACAGCGTTTCGGCTAACCACCTGTTCCCCCGTTCCCCTGTCCCCGCGCTCCGCGCGTTCGCGAGATCCCACTGAACACCATGGAAGGGTCTTCAGCACTTTGGGACGCGCCATCCTCGACAGTTCAGGACGTTGCACCCCTCTTTTGAACCATCCCCCATGTCGGGCGAACTTCTGGTGGGTGTCGTAGATCAGTTGGCGGGAATGTGTCGCGCATCAACTGGCGCAGGACAACCCGCGGCGCAACCCCCGGCGATCCAGCGGATGATGGGCGATTGAGAGGACTTTCCCCCTAGGCCGTATCGCTGAGCTGCGCTGTCGCTCTCGTCCGAGACGTACGCTATTCTGTACGCATTAGAGGAGGTGGGCCATGAGGACCATGACGTATTCAGAGTCGCGCGCGAAGTACGCCGAGACCCTTAATGCGGTCGTCGATGACCGCGAAGAGGTGGTCATCACCCGGGCCGGGCATGAGCCAGTGGTCATCGTCTCGCTTGAGGACTACCAGTCACTGAAGGAGACTGCGTACCTGCTGAGGAGTCCCGAAAACGCCCGTCGACTTCTGGCGTCGATTGCCCGGCTCGAGGGTGGCGAAGGGATCGAGCGGGACCTCGTTGAATGAAGCTCGTTTGGGATGAGAGCGCCTGGGATGACTACGTGTGGTGGCAGACCCAAGACCGCAAGGTCCTCAGGCGGATCAACACGCTGATTAGGGATGTCGAGCGGAACGGCAACGACGGGATCGGCAAACCCGAACCCCTCAAGCACGGGTTTCACGGCTACTGGTCGCGACGCATTACCGATGAGCACCGGCTCATCTACAAGCTCGGAGATGACGAGATACGAATCGCCGCTTGCCGCTACCACTACGCAGACTGAGGCCGCCCGCCCACGCCTCTCACCTGCGCGTTGGCTGGCCTTGACCGATGCCTATGCCACGATGGGGTCCGGTAGGGCGATCGCCGTTTGCTGCCGCATCCAATCTGCGTAAATGCCCCCTAAGAGGACATGCCCTTCGTGCTGATAGACGTGCGGTGAGGTCAGGTCTACGGTCGCTGGCCACGCGAAGGCGGAGAAGCGCCGGACCAATGTGTCCCCGTGGCCCACTGGGCGGCCTACGTCGCGAACACCGTCGCCGGCAACGGCGGCGGGGAACTGCTCCATGTCGACCTTGTCCCGTTTGATCATCGGTGCCATGTCCTGCCATGCGCCGCTGGCGCACCAGGCCATCACGTTCTCCGATCCCTGCGCGAGGGTCAGGTCGGGCCCGGAACCACCACGGATCGCGGTGATCGTCTTGTCATCGGCCTGCCCGCCGACGTACTTCACGGTGACCCAGGGGTATTGCGCGTGGAAGTTGGCCAGCTGCTTCTCGACCAGCTTCTGCTCTCGGCCGGTGAAGAAGCTCCACACCTGAAGCGTGACCGGGGTCTTGTCCTCGGCCGCGGGAGTGCCCGTTTCCTTCGTTGCGGTGCTGCTGCCTGTGCCGCCGCAGCCGGCGACGGCGAGTAGGACGGCCGCGCAGGTGGCAGCGGTCGCCGCGATTACCCTCATGACTTCTCCTTCAGGATGGCAGCGCTTGCTTGGCCTGCGGCAGGCACTGCGGTGAACGAGGACCGAGACCGTCCGAGCGCGTGCTCGTCGACCCAGCAGGTGGCCCGTGGGTGGTTGTGGACGAAACTTGCCGGCCAGGTCGGGTCGAAGGCGTCCAGCTCAAGCAGCCGTCGGGCCGCCTCGCGCTTGCCATCCCCCGGCAGCAGCAGCGCTATCTCGTGCGCGTCGGAGATCGTGGCGAGGCCGACCGTGACACCGTGGGTGGGGGCCTGGTCCAAAGACTTCAGCTGAGGGAAAGTGGCCAGGTTGTCCCGCCGGGTCGAGTCCGGCAGTTCCACAATCCGGGTGCGCGAGTTTCGGTCGGCCGGCGGGGAGTTCAGCGCGACATGCCCGTCGCCCGAGCCGCTGGCCACCACGAAAAAATCGACCCCACCAGAGTCGGAGATCCGCCGTTCGTAAGCCTCGGGATCGAGGGGGGACGGGGTCCACACGGCATCCCCGCTCGGGCCCCGCCCCGGACTTGCCGCTGCCCGCAGCGGCTCGATGACTCGCTGCTGGGTCCAGCCGCGGCAGGAGTAGTGCACGTTGGTGTCAACGTTGCGCCAGTGGCCCGTCTCGCCGGTGAGGAACTCGTCCATGCCGACGAACACGACGGCCGACAGATCGAGGCCGTCGCGGGCCAGTGCGCACAACGCCTCGACAAGCACCTCAGGGGTCCGGCCGGCCGGCCAGCCAATCAGGAACCGGTCTGAGGTTCGGGCCGTGAGCCGATCGGCGACATGGTGCGCTAGGGCCTCGCCGAGTTCGCTCGGACTCGGCAGGACATTCACTGCAACTCTCATGATGTTCCCGTCCTCGATCTCGGTGCGTATGCCAAAACCGGTCTTGTGAGCGACCATAGACCAAAAATAGTTATTGGTACATCCTTTGAACCAAATGGCCCTTGTTGGCACATGATGCACTATCCTGTGCGGATGGTCCAGGAGGGTGCGATCCCGCTCAACGGACGACACCGGGCCGTCGATGACGCCTACGCCGACCTAGATCGACGGCTGCGCAGCGGGCAGTACCGCCAAGGCACCCGGCTACCAGCTGAGCGTGTACTCGCCGGAGACATCGGCGTTAGCAGGGGAACACTTCGGCATGCCTTGACCCGGCTGACCGATGAAGGGCGCCTCGAGCGCGCTCCGCAAGCCGGGTGGTTCGTCGTCGACGTCCCCCTCGGAGAACCCGCGCATGTGCTGATGTCGTTCACCGACATGGCCCGGCATCGCGGCCTGACGCCGATCACCTCGATCCTGGTCCACCAACGCCGTCCGATCACTCTCGACGAGGCCGACAGACTGCGCCTAGTACCGGGCAGCGATGTCCTGGACCTCGAGCGGCTGCGCTCCTTTGGCGACGTCCCCATCTGCCTGGACAGGTCCTTGATCGCTCTTCCCCGCTGTCTCGGACTGGACGAGGTCGACATGTCCAACCGATCGCTATACCGGACCATGGAAGCTCTTGGGACCGTTCCACGGCGTTCCGACTTCGCCGTACAGGCCCTCCCAGCGACCGAACACCAAGCTGAGCAGTTGGCAGTACCCGTCGGCAGCCCGGTGCTCGCCGGCAGCGAGATCTGCTACGACGGCGACGACGTCCCCCTCATCCTCGGCTACTCCGTCTTCCGCGGCGATACATACCGATTCAACGCCACCCTCTACCGCTGATCGAGGGCCTCTGGTCCCTGGGAGCCGTGCCCGACGACCTCGAAATAGCTTTGGCTTGCGGTCGTCTTTGGCGCCACCGGAGCAGACTCAGCCTGGATTCACGTGCGCCATGGGGCGCATACATGGTGGTCCCGAAAGCGGAACGGTCACCGGAGCAGCCCAGCGCGCCAAGGTGTTTCGCCGCGCCCGTCCCGCAGGGGATCGCTATTGCCGCGTCACCGCAGCAGAACCTGGCGGTTGACCGACGACCCGGCTGTGCAGTTGACCTCGTGTCGTGCGCGAGAGATTCAAATTTGATCCAGGTGCGGCCTGGACCGAGATGCCCAGCGCGCTTGCCTGAGCCGCCGGCCCACACGCCAGGTCCAATGGGTTGGCGGGGCAGGAAAAATTCATCCCCTCATTTCGTCCTACGAAAGATCTGGGCGATGTCCGCGGAGGGCAATTTCGGAACGCGGTTCTCGTCGCAGAGGCCGTTCGCCTCCTGCATTGTGTCAGTGAGTTGGGTATAGCAGAAGCCGGCGAGGAAGTCGCTGGAGACCACGGCATCGACCAGCGCGCCGACGCGCTCCTGAAAGTCCGGCGCGGTCGAGGCACGTGAGTAGCCCCAGGCATTGAGGGCCGGCTCGTTCTCCGTAAACTGGATACCGCCGAACTCGGTGAGCATGACCGGCTGGCCGCGGTCCGGTTCCGCGGACAGTCTGATCCGTCGGCCGGCGGGGCCCATTCCGGCGAACAGTCGTTCCTTCGCGGTTGCATCCGCATACCGCTGGCGAACTACGGGCGCCGACCCTTCGTAGTCGTGCACCGACCAGATATCCGAATCAAGGTGCTCCCAGCCATCGTTCGAAACGACCGGGCGCGACTGGTCGAGTGTCTTGGTCAGGTGAAACAGGGTCCGCGCGTAATCACGCATGGCCGGATTGTGAGCGATGTGCTGCACTCCCCAGCTTTCATTCAGGGGTACCCAGGTGATGATGCATGGATGCGAGAGGTCACGATCAATCATCTCGGTCCACTCAGCGATCATGCGGTTTACGGCCTTCGGAGTGAATTCGTATGCACTGGGAGTCTCGCCCCAGACGAGCAGACCGAGCTTGTCAGCCCAGAACAGGAACCTTGGGTCCTCGATCTTCTGGTGAACCCGCACGGCATTGAAGCCTAGGTCCTTGATCAGTTGTGCCTCTGCCCGCAGGGCGTCGGCTGAGGGGCTGGCTAGATGCGACTGGGGCCAATAACCCTGACTCAGCACCGAGCGAAGGTAGTAAGGGCGGTCGTTGAGGAGGAAGGCGCCCCGGTTGACGGTGGCCGAGCGTAGCCCGAGGTACGAATAGACGGCGTCCTGGCCTTCGACATTGCCCTCGACCGGTTGGAAAGTAACGACGGCATCCAGCAAGCGGGGATGCTGCGGCGACCACAGCAGTTGCTCATAGGCCTGGCCATTGCGCTGATTCGGTAGCTGGACCACGGCCTCGAACTGCTCGTTCGCGGCCGGGACCACTACCGTGGCCAGCTGATCACCACGGTAGGCGAGCGAGATCCGGGCCGAGGCGCCTTGCTGAGGCCGGGCGCTCAGGCGAACGGCCACGCGCACGCACGACGCCGGAACGTCCGGCACCCAGTGCACCGACTCGATTGAAAGGCCGGCAACTGCCTCCAGCCACACGGGCTGCCAGATTCCGGATGTGCGGTGGTACCAAATGGAGTGGGGATCCGTCTGCCAGTCCTGTTTGCCGCGCGGCTTGGAGATGTCCAGGGGGTCGTCTTCAGCACGCACGACGAGCGACTGGCCGGCTAGACCGGGGTTGAGAGCATGAGTGACATCGAAGCTGAACGGGGTGTGACCGCCTTCGTGCCCGCCAAGGAATACGCCGTTGAGCCAGACCTCGCAGCGGTAGTCAACGGCGCCAAAATGGAGGATCACTCGGTTTCCGGTCGTGCCCTGCCCGGCCGACGCAAGGTCGCTGGCCGCGATCTCGCGGTGGTACCAGGCGATGGTGTGGCGGGCGGTGTCGTGGATGCCGGAGGCCGGCGACTCGGGCGGGAACGGCACGACAATAGTGCTGTCGAAGTGAGGACCGAGGTACCAGCGGGCGGTTAGTCCCTCGTCCTCGTCGTCGAAACGGAAGTTCCAGGCGCCGCAGAGGTCGGCCCAGGCCTTGCGCATGAGCTGGGGTCGGGGATATGACCCGTCCTGGGCGCTCGCTTGCAGCTCCGGAGAGACCCTGCTGACAACATCCGTGTTCATGCGTCGAGTGTGCCTGAATTTTCTAGCGCTGTAAAGCAACAACAACAGCACCACGACACGCACAGGCGTCGCCGCCCGCGCTACGGTGTTGGGAGATCAGCCTGGGCCGGCGCGCTCTCGCGGGCGATGAGGGCGAAGTTCACAATGCGATGGCGCCCCAGGCCGTCGAAACCCGCAATCCGCTCCTGCAGCATGTCCAGTGCGATCTTCGCCAGGGCGTGGGTGTCTGGGGAGATCGTCGTCAGGCTGGGATAGGTGACCGAGGCCATCGAGATGTTGTCCCACCCCGTGATCGCGACGTCACCTGGCACGGTGAATCCGCGTTCCTGGAGCGCGCGGAGTGATCCGATCGCCGCCAGGTCGTCGCGGCAGACGAGTCCGTCGAACCTCAAACCGCGGTCGAGTGCGTCGCCCACTGTTTGTGCCGCGTCCTGCGACGAGATGGCCTTGCTCGGAAAGAGCAGTGACATGTCGAGCGGCAGACCGGCACGCTCGAGGGCTTCCTGGTAGCCCATCAGGCGCTGGTTCGAGGTGGCCGACTGGCCATGTTCCTCGTGCCCAACGAAACCGATCCGGGCTCGACCGAGGCCTATGAGCAGCCGCGTCGCCTCACTTGCCGCCGCCATATTGTCTATCATCACGTGGTCGACGCTCAGTGGGGCAGCGCCTTCGCCCAGCAGGACCAGGGGCACATCGCCGCGGCGTAGCGCGATTTCATTCGACGACATGACCGACGGCTGGAAGATGACTCCGTCGACGAGTCCGGCTTCGCTGCTGGAGACAACAGCACGTTCGCCTTCGAGGGTTCCGTCAGTCTGCTCCAGGAGAAGCCGGTAGCCGCGCCGGGTTGCGGCGGCACTGACGATGCGTGCGAGTTCGGAGAAGTACGGGATGCTGACGTCAGAGAATGCCAGGGCGAGAAGCCCGGTTTTTCCTGTCGCGAGGCGTCGGCCGAGCACGTTCGGCCGGTAGCCGAGCTCGTCGATCGCTGTCTGAACCCGTTTGCGCATTGCGGCGCTGACGTGCGGGTAGTCGTGGACGACATTTGACACGGTTTTCATCGAGACCCCCGCCACGCGGGCGACATCCTGGAGCCGAACCTTGCCCATCGTCTTGTTCCTCACGCGATCCACATCGGGTAGACGACTCTAGCGGGATGCAAGCAAGCGTACCCGCCAGACGGTTGACAGAAATATTCTAGCGCTGTAAATTCGGTCAGAGTTCAGAGGCGAACTGGAGCCGGTGAGACCGGCATTGCGGGCTGGCACGACATACGTCGCCGTGTCCGGGCGATTTCACTCAAAGGAGAGCATCGTGCACAGAAGATATGGTCGAAGCGTTCTCGCGGCGGCGCTTGCCACGGGAATCGGGGCCGCTCTTGTGGCCTGCGGTGGCAGCTCGGGCGGAGGAAACAGCAGTGGCTCAGCTGCGGTCACAGGTGGCGCCTACACCGGCCCGGCCGTGACAATCAGCTTCTGGAACGGATGGACTGGCGGAGCAGCTCCGGTTCTCGTGCCCGAGCTCATCAAGAAGTTCAACGACTCACACAAGAACATCACCGTCAAAGACGTGCCGATGCAGTGGGGTGACATCTCCGCGAAGATGCCGCTGGCGGTGAAGGCTGGTAAGGGTCCCGACGTCTCGGTTGCCCACGGCGATGACCTAGCGACCTATGCGGCGCAGGGCCTGTTGCTCAAGAGCGACGGTATCGTCAAGTCGCTCGGGTACACCGCGAGCGACTTTCCCGCGGGCGTCTTCAACGCTGGCCACTACAACGGATCCCAGTACGCGATCCCGTGGAGCGTGACGCCGCTCGGGCTGTACGTCAACAAGTCGGTGTTGCAGCAGGCGGGGCTGGACCCCGCTGCGATCCCCACCGACAAGGCCAGCTACCTGAAGGCCCTGGATGCGCTGAAAGCGGCCGGGGTTAAGGGTGAGTGGGTCGACGGATACGTCTTCACCGGCACCTTTGAGTTCGAGTCGTTGATTTGGCAGTTCGGTGGCGACCTTTACAACAAGGGCGTCTCAGAAGCGGCCTTCAACTCCGGCGCCGGGGTGCAGGCGCTGACCTGGATGACCGATCTCGTCAAGAACGGTCACAGCCCCGCAAACGTGGCGCAAGACGGCAACTGGAATGCGCTCGTAGCCGGCAAGACCGCGTTCAACTGGAATGGTGTCTGGCAGACGACCAACAACGCTCTACCCAAAGTCAAGTGGGCTGCGGCGCCGGTGCCGCAGATCGGAACTGAAAAGGCGGTCTGGTCAAGTTCGACGCACTGGATCTTCATGAACAACAAGGGCCAGGACAAGAACAAGACCGCCGCGTCCGCCGCGTTCGTGAAATGGATGAACGACAACTCGGCCGGTTGGGCTGCCACCGGCGAACTGCCAGCCGACAACACAGTACGCAACGCTCCGTCGCTGCTGGCCCACTACCCGAACCTGAAGCCGTTCCTCGACGAACTGCCCTACGCGCACTACGAAACGGTCTCGCCAGGCATCAGCGCGGCCAATGCGACCATCACCACGGCGATCAACGAGGCCATCCTCGGCAAGAAGAGTCCCAAGCAGGCGCTGGACGACGCAGCCGCTAAGGCCAACCAGCTGCTGAAGCAGAACAAGAGCCAATACGGTGGCTAACAGCGCCCTTGCGCCACTCGTCCCCCGGAGCACACACCCCGGGGGACGAGGGGTTCATCGGAAGAACGCAGCCGCGTACCTCTTCCTTGCGCCGTTCCTCATCCTTTTCTGCGTTTTCGTACTGGCCCCGGCCATATACGGGCTGTGGATCAGCCTTCACAGTTGGAACCCTCTTCTGCCGAACCAGCCATTCGTCGGCCTGGAGAACTACACCCAGCTCTTCACCCCCGGATCCCTCACCTCCGGTGACTTCTGGGAGAGCATGCGCGCCACCGGAATCTTCACACTGGCCAGCGTCCCGTTCCTTCTGGTCATCCCGCTCCTGATCGCAGTGCTCCTGAACCAGAAGATCAGGGGCGGCACCGTCTTCCGCGCTATCTTCTTCGCGCCCTACGTGCTCGGTGTCGCCGTGATCGGGGTCATCTGGAAGTACCTGCTCGATCCGCAGCTGGGAGTCGTGAACCACCTGCTTGGGCTGTTCGGTCTGCCGTCTGACGTCCCGTGGACCGTCGATGTACCTTGGGTGTGGATCTCGTTGGTCGGCGTCACAATCTGGTGGACACTCGGTTTCAACACCGTCATCCTTCTCGCCGGATTGCAAGGTATCAACAAAGAGCTGTACGACGCCGCGTCCGTCGACGGCGCTGGAGCGATGCGGAAGTTTTTCAGCGTGACCCTGCCAGGGCTACGACCCGTTTTGAGCTTCGTGACGACGGTGACCATCCTGGCGTCGGCGAACATGTTCGGCCAGTCGTATCTGATCACCCACGGCGGGCCAGGCCACGCGACCAGAACCGCGATCATGTACATCGCCGACGAGGGCTTGTCGCAGAACCAGATGGGCGCCGCGTCCGCCATGAGCTACGTGCTATTCGCCCTGCTCGCAGTCGTCAGCCTGGTCAACTTCCGCCTGCAGCGCGACACGTCGAAGTAGGGGATCTCGTGACAACCAACAGCCTCGCCCGACCGACGTCATCCAGCTCCGAACCGCCAGAAAGCGGCAGCCTTCGGCGGCCTTCCACGGCGATACGGCGTCGCACACGTCCGGGACGCCTTGCGGTGTACGTGGTACTGGCTATCACTGCGCTGATCATCGTCGTGCCACTCGGCTGGATCTTCCTGACCTCGTTCAAGACGGACTTCGCTGCGATCAATACGCCGGAGTCGCCGTGGCCCAAACCGTTCGTGTTTGACGCGTACCACACGCTGTCGAGCGGTCAACAGCCGATCTTCCGGTGGTTCCTCAACAGTCTGGCGGCTGCGAGCCTGCAGACTCTCATTATTCTCGTGACCGCGTCGATGGGGGCATACGCCCTCGCACGAATGGAGTTCCGAGGCAAGCGAATCGTCTTCGGCGTGATCGTGGCCACGCTGCTCGTTCCGCCGGTGATCTTCCTGATCCCGAACTACCTCATCGTGCAGAACCTTGGCTGGCTCGACACTCTGTGGGCAGTCTCTGTTCCGGGCGCCGCGGGCGCGTTCGGCATCTTCTTCCTACGCCAATTCTTCGTCGGGCTCCCGACCGAGATCGAGGAGGCCGCGCGCATCGACGGGGCCGGGGACATCCGCATCTTCCTCCAGATCGTGCTGCCTCTGTCCCGTCCAGCGATCGCGACCCTCGCGGTGCTGAGCTTCTTGGCCAACTGGAACGACTTCCTGTGGCCGGTCTATGTGCTTCTCAGCCCCGACAAACTCACCCTGCAGCCCGGGTTGTCAGTACTGCAGGGCGCCTACTCCACACACTTCGGGATCGTCATGGCCGGCGCGGTCATCGCCTCCATTCCGGTGCTGATCATCTTCACGCTCGCCCAGCGGCAGATCGTCGACAGTGTCGCAAGCTCAGGGATCAAGGGCTAGGTCGTGAATCATGCACGAGCCGCTTCTGTCGCGATTGCCGCAGCGTTGAGCTCGGCGCTGGGATTATCTGGGTGCTCCGGCGGGTCATCTGGCACTGCCTCCAGCTCTCCAAGTTCGGTGTCGTCCCCCGCGTTCGTGATCGATCAGGACTTCCCCGACCCAGATGTGTTGCACGTTGGCGACATCTACTACGCCTATGCCACCAACACGGCCGCGGCCAACGTGCAGTTCGCGACGTCTCGCGACTTAACGGTCTGGACTGTCTCCGGTGACGACGCCCTTCCGACGCTTCCGTCCTGGGCGCTACCCGGCAAGACCTGGGCCCCGGAAGTCTCGGAACTCTCGCCCGGGAAATACGTGATGTATTTCGTGGCCGCCAATGGCAGCCCAGCCCTGCAATGCATCGGCGTCGCAACTGCGACCTCACCCCAGGGTCCCTTTGCGCCGGTCGGTGATGCGGCACTGCTCTGTCCGGCGGACGAAGGCGGGGCGATCGACCCAAGCACGTTCGTAGACACCGACGGCACCCACTACCTGATCTGGAAGAACGACGGCAACTGCTGCGCCCTCGACACATGGTTGCAGGTGGCCCCGCTGTCGGCCAATGGGACGCACCTTGCTGGCGTAACCACCAAACTGATCAAGCAGACAGCCGCCTGGGAAGGCTCGCTCATCGAGGCGCCGGTTCTCGTCAAACACGGCTCAAAGTACGTGTTGTTCTATTCGGCGAACAACTATGGCGACGACTCATATGCCATCGGCTACGCAACCGCCTCCTCGGTCACCGGGCCGTACACCAAACATGGTGAGCCACTGCTTAGCACGTCATCGTCTCGTGGCCGCTACCTCGGCCCGGGTGGTCAAGACGTTGTCAAGTCGCCCGACGGCAGTGACAGGCTTGTCTTCCACTCCTGGGATCCGGCCAAGGTTTACCGCGGGATGAACGTCCGTAGGCTCGAATGGAAGAACGACGAGCCGGTCATCGCGCCATAGCGCCACGGGGGGGCGCGGCAAGTCGGACACCGCGCACCGGCGCCGGAGAGACCACCCCTCCTGGTGTCCCGGTTGCCAGCCCTTACGGACGCCCAACGGTCTCGGCCCGTGTCATCTGAACGCACTCAATTGGTCGAGTTGAGGGCGCTCGGGTCGACCGGATCCTCCGACGAGGGGGCGGCGGTGACGGTCCCGAGCCTGACGAGCTTGCCGGCTTCGGATCGGCAGTGTTCCTGGCCGGCGGACGTCCCGACCGAAAGGCCTCTTCGTTGCGGACGGAGGATCACAGTGCCCTGAAGGACCCTGTTGTGCCGCGGGGTCTGCTACGTCGTGCGGGGAGGCCGGGTGTTCTTCTGCCCGTCGAAGTCGGCCCCGGCTTTCCCTGGGGTTCCCTCGTGTTCCTTTTGTTCCCTCGCGGCGTCTGTCGCGATTGCTGGGAGGTGGGACGCCGCGCGCAGAGTACGGCATTCCCGCAGGTCAGCGACCTGTGGCACTGGTCGGGGTGACAGGATTTGAACCTGCGGCCTCTTCGTCCCGAACGGGGGACCACAGTTCGCTACTGTGCCGTTGGGCACGCGGGGCGACATCCCGAGCACGAAAGCGATGCGTCAGGTTCGTCCGGTGCGGTCCGGTGGGCTTGGGTTTGTTCCTTTTCTGTTCCCCGGCCGACGTTCTCCGCCGCCGGCCATCGGGCGCAGGCGCGGCACCCGGTTCATAGCCGCTCGGCGGCGTCAACTAGGACGCGGGCTTGTCGCACGAGTGCCTGAGCGTCGGTCTTGGAGATGAGACGTGGGGAGTAGTGCACGTTGTCCTTGGACGCAAGGACTCGTCGCAGCTTGGTTGGCAGGGTGTGGTCGGGCAGGTCGACAGTTTCCAGCAGAGCCGCCGCGTGGTCGTGGTCCTGGCCTCGGCTGTAGCGACCCAGCCGCAGGCCACAGATGGCATCTGTGGCGGCGATTGCGGCGAGGACCGCCAGCGCTGCGGCTACGTGCGGGTCCGTGTGTGTGGCTGGCTCGCTCAGGACCATCTCGGCGACGTCGATGAACGCCTTGGCCTGTTCTCGGCGGGCGCGGGCCTGGGCCGGGGTGCAGGAAATAACCCGTGAACTTCCGCGCGGACTCATCAAAGGCTCCGGAGGAGGTCCAGCAGGCGGATCCCCATAAGGTTGATGTGGTCGGTCCGCCACGAGACGAACAGAGGGTCTTCGGCTGCGATCATGGCGGCCAGGGTGTCGGGCGTTGGGTCCACGATGTGCCCGCGGTTGCCGGTCCACTTCAGGACGTCCGCGGACAGCTGATCTATTTGTGTTGCCCGCGCGTCCTGGTCTGCGGTACCTGCCGGGCCGATCACGACAAGGATGTCGATGTCGCTATTTGTTGTGGCCTCTCCGCGTGCGAAGGAGCCGAAGAGGCTGGCGTGCACTGGTTCGGGCGACCAGTGCGACACCGCGTCGGTGATGCGGTCGATGATAATCGTGCGTAGTCGGGTGAGTGCGACGATTGCGTCAGCTGCTACGTGGTCTCGGTTGAGCAGGTACAGCGTGGCGTTGGGGTGCTCCTCGGCCAAGACGATGCCCTGAGCCACGAGCCGGGTCAGGACCCGGCGGACACCGTCCGGGCTACCCGTGCCGGCCATTCGGTGAACCTGCGCGCCGCTCGCCCTGGCCGTGGTGGCTGCTAGGGCATGTAGAACGGCCGCATCCAGGGTGGGGGTGACCACCGCCAGTGGCATCGCTAGATCCATAAGACAGCCCTCCAACAACCCTCGACACGAACCGACTATTATCGGCATGTGCCGATGATCTTATGCTGTGACACTGGACCGGGCGCAAGCTTGGGTCCAGTTGTTCATCGAGCCGTCCGGCCCTCGGGCACTGACTCCGTCGGTGGCTGGCGTCGCAGCCTGCTTCGAACGGCTTCGCGGGGAATCTATGAGGAGGATCTCCATGCGGACGTTGGAGACAACCGTGTCATGAACATCCGATCGAGATCAGCCGCTTCAAACGTCCGCAAATGCTTTCACCGGTGATGGACCCGGTGATCCACGAGAAGAGAAAGGGCACCTGCATGCCGACAGTCGCTCCATCCAGGGGCCGTGTTCCAGTACTTCGGCGCCTTGTTGCGGGCATCGCAAAGCAACCCGTCAGGGAACATGCCCTCTATGCCGTTGGTCGCTGACAAGGCGGCTTCGTGGCGGCGGCTGGCCCACAGAGTCTCAGCCGTGGCTGACCGGCGGTATCCCGGCCAGTCGGGCGAGATGCTCCACCCGGGCCCGTACCAGGTGGAGGTAATTGTTGACGTCCTCGATCTGGTCAGCCTGCTCAGGGCACGGCGGACATGCCAGGGCCGAACCGAGCAGTGCGGCCACGGCGGCGGCGTCGATGTCCTCGAAGAACGTGTCAGGGTCGCCCGCCATCGCGGCGGCGACGGAGTTCCGCATGTCCTTGGCGGCCCGCCCTTCAGACACCCAGCAGTCCTTGACCCCGCCACCCAATAGATGATCGACCAAGACCATAACGACATGCTCGCGGCCTCGGTAGTCGAACAGCACCCCGACCGAGGATTGGGCCCCGAACACGTCCCCGTAGCGCCACGCCCGCAGCATCTCCGGGCGGCCGACCCTGCCCGCCCACGGACGGTCAGCCACACCGGCGGCCGCCAGCTGGCCCGCGCTCTCCCGCGCCTCGCTGCGGCTCTTCGCCGGCCCCAGAACCGAACAGACCCGCAGCAACGCCAACGCCTCCACGCTCGCAATCATCTCGCCATGGCCGATCACCTGGCCAAGCATCAGCGCCAGCGCCTCAAGCCGCTCCTGCTCATCCGCGTCGTCGGGCAAACCGGTCTCCACAGCGCCGAACGCCCCGCACAGCACCAGCTCCGCGGCCAGCGCGCTGCGTGCCTCGGCGATCGCCGCCAACAACGACGCGGTCGCTGCGCCGATCAGCCCGTCCGGTGCGTCGACATCCCCGGCGAGCCCGCCCGAGGCCTGCTCCGAGCCTTCCGCCGACGGCGGGTCGCTGCTCACCAGCAACATAGACGGCCGCTTCCTCGTCGCGCTGCGCCGGGGTTCGCGACTCCTGCCTCTTCCCATCAGCGCATCATGCCATCCAGCCCCCGCCTCGGGCGACAACCGGGAACGCTGATGCAATCGCAGGCGCACCATCCTGACCCGGCCAACTACCGGATCTGCCGCGAGTCGCTCGCAACAGCCAACATGCGGACCGATGTCCGCGCATGGTCCTGGCCAGGCGAACAGGATGACGTCGGTCGTTGGATCAAGTACGTGGTCCACGTCGTTGGTGAAGAACAAATGGACCGCACTGCCCTCGACTGCTGG
>Ga0209747_1000953_pt1 | contig 15696 bp, 16 predicted proteins | sample BarGraNGADG00311_FD_184498 | JGI IMG/M metagenome (GOLD analysis project Ga0209747, IMG submission 184498) | Arctic peat soil microbial communities from Barrow, Alaska - Barrow Graham LP Ref core NGADG0011-311 (SPAdes) (version 2) | ecosystem: Environmental > Terrestrial > Soil > Wetlands > Peat... | reverse complement strand
CCACTGAGGCTTCAGCTTCTGCACCACGCACTCGACGCAGTAGCACATCGGGCACACGTTGCGGCAGGAGTAGCAGCGGATGCACTTGGAGAACTGCTCTTCCCAGAACTTCCACTTCTCCTCCGGCGACATCTTCTCGAACTCGTCGACGTCCGCGAAATCGTCGCCCGCCCACTTCGCGACCTCGTCCCACACCAGCTCGTCTGCGATCAGCGGGTTGGGCCAGCGGCAGCGCAGGCACTTATCTGCGACCAGGTCCTTCTTCGGGGCTTCCTTGGTCTCGCCGTCGATGGTGAGGATGTACTTGTCGCCCTCTTCTTTGATCTCGACGGGCGCCGATGTCACGCCGAACATCTTCTGCGCCTTGCGTCTGTCCACGACCCCCGTGCACGGAACGCCGAGCACGACGATGTCGTCGCGGTCGTATGCTTTCTCGACCAACTGCTGGACGATCGCCCTCGAGTCGCAGCCCTTGACGAGAACGGCGACCTTGCGCGTGTCCGGCTCCTGGCCCCTGGGGACAGGCAGCTTCTCCTCGAGCGACACGAACGACGCCGGGTTCTGAACACACGTCGGATCGAAGATCAACTCGTCGACCTCGGAGGCATCCGTCAGAACGATTGGCGCGGACTCGAACCCGTAGGTCCCTCGCTTCCAGCCGATGAGGCGCCTCACGTCATCGCGGGCAATGACCTCTCTGGCCTTTTCCCTGAGCTTGTTTTCGTCTACCAATTTATCTGCCTCCGTCTGAATTGCTCCATGGGGCCAGCTTCTTTGATCTTTGCAACGGTCTCGTCTATGACCTCTTTGAACTTGGCACCCTCGGAGGCCGAGACCCAGCTCATGTTGATGCGGCCGGGATCGACCCCGACGTGCTCGAGCAGTTTGTGCATCAGCATGAAGCGCCGCCGCGCGTAGAAGTTGCCCTCCAGGTAATGGCAGTCTCCCGGGTGGCACCCGGAGATCAGCACCCCGTCGGCGCCCTGCTGCAGGGCATTGACCATAAACAACGGGTTAACCCGCCCGGAGCACATCACCCTTATGATCTTGATGTTGGGCAGGTAGTGCGTCCTCGAGGTCCCCGCCAGGTCCGCTCCCGCATATGAACACCAGTTGCACAGGAACGCGACTACGTTGGGCTCGAATTCTTCACTCATTACGGTCTCACTCCTAGCACTGCAATCTGTGGCAGTATCTGTTCATCCTTGAAGGACCTGGGCTGGATGGCGCCCGACAGGCAAGCGGCCGCGCACGAGCCGCAGCCCTTGCACAGAACCTCGTTTACCAGGGCCACCTTCACGATGTTGCCCATGCGGTTCTCGTCAACGAGCTCGATCGCGCCGAACGGGCAGACATCAACGCAGAATCCGCAGCCGCGGCACTGGTCTTTGCTCACGAACGAGATCTGCGCCTCGACCTTCGCCTTGCCGTAAGCCAGGAGTATCAGCGCGCTCGAAGCGGCTCCCTTGGCCTGGGCGACGGTGTCGGGGATGTCCTTCGGCCCCTGGCAGCAGCCGGCCAGGAACACGCCGTCCGAGGCGGTGTCCACCGGGCGCAGCTTCGGGTGCGCTTCCATGAAGAAACCGTCCGCCGACTGCGAAAGCTTGAACAGGTCGATGATCTCGCGGATGTCCCTGCGCGGCTCGAGCCCCACGCCGAGCACGACCATGTCGGCTTCGGCTTCCATCGGGGTCGCCGTCAAGGTGTCCTCGACCTTGATGATCAGTGTGTGGTCCTCTGGGTCGGCGTTCTTCTTGAAGATCTCGCTGGGGTTGCCTCGGATGTAGCGGACGCCCTCACGCCGGACGCGGTCGTAGAACTCCTCGAAGCCCTTGCCGAACGCGCGCACGTCCATGTAGTAGACGTTGATCTCCGCCTCGGGAAGCTTGTCCCTGATGAGGTGGGCCTGCTTCGCGAGGTACATGCAGCACACGCGCGAGCAGTACTCGTTGCCTACGGACTTGTCGCGCGACCCTACGCAGTGGATGAAGGCGACCTTCTTGGGAAGATAGCCTCCCTCGCCCTTCTTGTCGCGGCCGAGCAGCGGCTTGCCGCCGGTGGGGCCCGAAGCAGACACCAGGCGCTCGAACTCGAGGCCGGTGATGACGTTCTCGTAATCTTCCCAGCCATATTCCGGCTTCTTCGCGGCGTCGAAAACGTCGTAGCCGGTGGCCACGATCACGGTGCCGCACTCAATCTCGACGATCTCGTCTTCCTGCTCGAAGTTAACAGCGCCCGCCGTGCATGCCTCTGCGCACGCCGGCCCCTCCTTGCCGCACTTGCCCTTGGAAAGCTGCAGGCAGCGTTCGGGGTCGATCGTGTACTTGGCCGGAACGGCCTGCGGGAACGGCAGGTAGATCGCGGACCGGTTGCCCATGGACTCGTCGAACTCGGACGGGATGCGCCCGGCCAGGCGGCAGTTCTCGGCGCAGACACCGCAGCCGGTGCACTTGCTGAACTCGACGTAACGGGCTTTCTTGCGGATCTTCGCCTTGAAGTTGCCGACGAAGCCCTCGATCGACTCGACCTGCGAGTAGGTCATGAGCTCGATGTTGGGGTGGTTGGCCACGTCCACCATCTTTGGTGTCAGGATGCACGCGGAGCAGTCCAGGGTCGGGAACGTCTTGTCGAGCTGGGACATGTGCCCACCGACCGAAGGGGTCTTCTCGACCACGTAGACCTTGAAGCCTGCGTCGGCTATGTCGAGCGCGGCCTGGATGCCCGCGATGCCTGCGCCGATCACGAGGGTGGACGGGATGACGTCCACTTCTTTTTCCTCGAGCGCCTCGAGCACCAGCGCCTTCGCGACGGCCGCCTCTACGAGCTTCTTGGCCTTCTCAGTGGCCTCGGCGTGGTCCTCGTGGACCCACGAGCACTGCTCGCGTATGTTAGCCATCTCCAGGAAGTACGGGTTCAGCCCGGCTTCCTTGAGCGTCTTGCGGAAGGTCGGCTCGTGCATCCGGGGCGAGCAAGAGGCGACTATCACGCGGTTGAGTCCCGAGGCCTTGATGTCGTCCTTCACTAGGTTCTGGCCCGGGTCCGAGCACATGTACGTGTACTCGCGGGCTATGGCGACCCCCGGCAGGCTCGAGGCGAACTCGACCACCGCTGGTACGTCGACCACTGAGCCGATATTGATGCCGCAGTGGCAGACATACACGCCAATCTTGGGTCTTCTACTACTCATTTAACAGGGTCCTCCTTGAGGGCCTACCCCTTCATCTCCTTAATCTTGTCGATCAGGGCAGGCACCACTTTCAGCAAGTCATCCACAATACCAAAATCTGCGTACTGGAATATCGGGGCGTCCGGGTCCTTGTTTATCGCAACGATCACGTCCGAGCCCTTCATCCCGGTCACGTGCTGGAACGCTCCGCTGATGCCGAGCGCCAGGTAGAGCTTGGGCTTCACGGTCTTGCCCGAGATGCCGACCTGTCGGTCCGTCGGCAGCCAGCCGGCGTCCACGACGGCGCGGCTTCCCGACACGTCCGCTCCGATGAGCTTCGCGAGCTCCTCCATCATCGGAAGGTTTTTGTCCTCGCGGATACCGCGGCCGACCGACACCAGCATCGCGGACTGAGTGATGTCCACGTCGCCGATGGCCGGCTGCTCGTAGGAGAGGAACTTCCGGTTTGTCGCCGTCGCGGCAACCGGGTTGTCGACCTTCTGTATCTCGCCGGACTTCGTGCCCTCACCGGCCGGGATCGCGCCTTCGCGCAAGCCGACCATGTAGAGGTCCGCGTCCTTGAACTCGATGCGGCCGTTGATCTTGCCGCCGTAGAATGCGCGCGTCGCCACGGGCTTGTCGCCCTCGATGGCCAGACCGATGATGTCCGACGTGAACGATGCGCCCATCTCGAGGGCGAGCGACGCCAGTATGTCCGCGCCCTGGCCCGTGTTGGGTATTATCACCAGGTGTGGCTTGTCGGCCTCGATGAGGGCCTTGAGCGCGGCCTGGTAGTCGATAGCGTTGAAGTTCTCGAACATCGGGTCGTCGACGACGATGACCCTGTCCGTGAACGGCGCGAGCTTGGCGGCGAAATCGTCCATCCCACTGCCGAGCAGGACCGCGGTCACCTTGCTGTCGAGGCTGCCCGCCAGGGTCAGCATCTCGAAGTTGACGTCCCGCAGCTCGCCCTGCCTGTGCTCTGCCAGTACGAATATCTCATGCATTTATACCAGCCCCTTTTCCTTGAGTATGCCGGCGAGCTTGCCAGCGGTCTCGCCCGGGTCGCCCTCGAGGATCTCGGCGAGCTCCCCGACCTCGGGAACCGAGTACTGGACCATTACTGCCACGGAACCGGCCTCGCCGACCTGGTCCTCGGAAAGACCGGTCGCCGCCAGGTCCATGACCTTGATCTCTTTCTTGGAGGCCTCGCGGATGCCCTTGAACGAGGCGTAGCGGGGCTCGTTGCCGCCGGTCTGGATGGTGAGGACGCAAGGCGTCTCGATCTCGTCCATCTCCAGCAGCCCGCCCTCGAGCTCGCGCCCGATCTTGAGCTTGTTGTCGCTGAGTACCTCAACCGTCTTCACGTAAGCCGCGTGGGGTATGCCCATCAGGGCGGCCAGGGCCACGCCGACGGAGCCGTAGCCGTCGTCGGATGCCAGGCAGCCTGCCATCACTATGTCGCATGCAACGTCCTTGATCCCTGCCTGCAGGATGCGGGCGAGGGCAACCGGGTCCGAGCCGGCGAACTTCTCGTCATCGAGCCTGATGGCCGAGTCCCCGCCCTTGGCGAGGGCCATCCTTATCACCTGGTTGGCCGCTTCGGATCCGACGTTTACAACAGTAACCTCTCCGCCGTGCTTCTCCTTGAGCAGAATGGCCTCTTCCACCGCGAAGTTATCCGCGTCGTTGATCACAAAGCTGAACTTGCTCTGGTCAACGCCCTTCCCACTGGAGTCTATGTGGACTTCAGTGTCGGGATCGGAAGTGTCTGGCACCTGCTTTACGCAGACTGCAATGTTCATCCCCGGCTCACCTCACTTTTCCCTTGATACTCTGTCCTTGTTATTTCCATGTTCCTGTTTGACTCACCGGAGGTGCATTTCGGAAAACGCACCACCGGTGCGAATTTTCAAGTGCCAATGCACTGTGTGGTCAGGCTGAAGCCTGCCCACTGCTACAGTGCCTCGCCGAGGAGCTCCAATATATCCTTTACCTGCATCTCTTCCTCGTAGCCCTTGGCCTTGATGGCGTCCTCGATGGTCAGCCAGCAGAACGGGCACGCCACCGCGATGGTCTGCGCCCCGAGGTCGTGCGCGTCCGCGACCCTGGTCTCGGCCAGGCGCGGGGCCTTGGACTCTGACTCCACCCACATCTTTCCGCCGCCGCCCTCGCAGCAGAGGCTGCGCTCCTTGTTGCGGAAGAACTCGGTGAGCTCGACACCCTTGATCTTGCCCAGGATGTAGCGCGGCTCGTCGAACACGAGGTTTTTCTTGCCCAGGTAGCACGGGTCGTGGAAAACGACCTTGGAGGCGACCTCGGTCGGGAGCTCGAGCTTGCCGTCCTCGAGCAGCTCCGCGATCAGCTGGGTATAGTGCATGACCGGGAGCGACAGGTTGGTGTACTCGTTCTTGAAGGAGTTGAAGCAGTGGGGGGAGAGGGTGACCAGGCGCTTGACGTCGTAACGCCCGAAGAGCTCGGTGTTCTCCTCGTCGAAGTACTCGAAGAGGCCTTCCTCGCCGAGGCGCCGCGCCTCGGAGCCGCAGTGCTTCTCTTCCTCGCCGATGAACCCGAAATCGACGCCGGCCGCGTTGAGGACCTTCACCAGGGTCTTCACGAACGGCATGATCTTGGGGTCGTAGGCGGAGGTGCAGCAGACGTGCATGAGGACGTCGGCTTTCTCGCCGTCGGCGAGGATGCGGGCGCCTTCGACGCCTTCCATCCAGTCGATGCGCTTCGCCGCGGGCTTGCCCCATGGGTTCCCGTTGTTGAACATGCTCTCCAGGGCGGAGATTGCGGTGGGCTCGAGGTTGCCCTCTTCGGCCCTCATCGCTCGGAGCCCCATGAGGACCTCGAACGGCTCGAGGCCTTTGGGGCAGCGGATCGCGCATGTGTTGCACGTCGTGCAGTCCCAGACCTCAGGCTTCTCGGAGAGCTCCTCGAGGCGGTCGTCGTCCACTGTGTCGTAGACGAAACGGCGGACGTTCAGGTCCGTGCGCACGGTCACGGGGCACCCGCCGGTGCACCTGCCGCACTGGATACAACCCAGAAGGTCGTACTTCTGCACAAATGTTCCCTCTTCGATGCTCATTTCATAACTCCAGTTTTGGTTCCTGACACAAGTTGGGCGCACCATGGTCGGTGCACCGCGACTCACATCCGATAAAGCGAGTGAATTCTATACACAATTTCGGTCAAATGCAAATGAATCACGGCGCGTCCGGAGCGCCCCGCGGCACGGTATTTTTACCCTGGATAAAGCATACAAAACGGGGCTGGAAATTGCATTGTCGGATGTCAACAGCTCGTGGCCACGCATGACTGCGCCGGAGGTGTTTGAACCCTTCTCGCGTCAGCCGCCCAGGATGCCCCCGAGGATCCCGCCGGCGCTGCCGCCGCCGCCCTGCTGGCCGGCCATGCTGGTCGTGGGCTGGACCTCGCTGGGCTGGACGATGACGTAGCCGGTCCCCTGGAACGCGAGCTGGAAGGTCTCCCCGGAGGTGGCCGAGCCGAAGATGCCCTTGAGGCTCTTGAGGTTCATGTCCACGTTGACCGTCGGCTCGAGCCCGGCCGACCACGCGATTGTGGCGTTGGGGTCGGTGAAGGTGGGCGCCTCGGGGGTGACTGTCAGTGCCATGCACTCGCCCTTGCTGATGAGGGCGAGGTATCCCGTGCCCTCGAGCTGGACGTTGAAGAGACCGCCGGCCATCATGCCGGCGCCGCCCTTGATCATCTTGATGTCCCACGAGATGCTCGGCGTGAACGCGAGCAGGTTCAGCGACTCGACGCCTATCGCCTCATTCTGGAGGTAAAGAAGGATGATGTCGTTGGCCGCGTCGGCCAGGAACAGGTCGCCGGTGCCGGTCACTTCCATGAGCGTGAACTGCTCGCCTGAGACAGCTTTCTTGACCCACTTGGCGGCGCCCCCGCCCTTGCGCGCGAAGTTCATCTGGCCCTGGTAGGCGATCATGGCTCCGGCCTTCGTCAGCACCTGCCCTCCGCTGGCCTGCATGTTGACCTTGAGGAGCTTCGCGTTCTGAAGAACGAACGCATCAGGGGTCTCTGTCTCTTTGTGAGACTCCAGAAGACTCTGCAGGGTGATGGCGCGTTCCATTCTGCCTCCTTTGATTACCTTCGGCGACCGATTGACGCCGTTACGGCCCGGGCGCCCTGCCCACTGTGATGCTGACCGCGCTGCCGGAGTCGGCGGGCGTTCCGGCGCTGGGGTTCTGGGAGATGACCTTGCCCACGTTCGCCGGCGTGCTTGGCTGATCGATGACGCTGACAACGAAGCCCTGGGCCTGCAGTGTCGAGGTTGCCGCAGCCTGAGTCTGGCCCACGACGTTCTGGATCACTACCGAGGCCGGGCGCTTGGTGACGCTTATCGTGACGGTCGACCCCTTCGCGGCGAGGTCTCCCGCGGCCGGGCTCTGCGATTTGACTATCCCTTCCGGGTCGGTTGTGCTCGTCACGTTGGTGACGCTGACCTTGAAGCCCGCCTGCGAGAGCTTGGTCGAAGCCGCATCCGAGGTCAGATTGGTGACGTCCGGCACCGACACGGTCTCCGCGCCCCTGCTGACCTGGACGTTTACGGGGGCGCCTTTGGAGGCCTGCGTGTCGGCGGCCGGGTCCTGCGCGAAGATTTTTCCTTTGGCCACGGTCGCGCTGAAGGCCTGGGCCTGTTCGCCCAGCACCAGGCCCGCCTGGACCAGCGCCGCCTGGGCGTCCGCCGGCGTCAATCCGACGACGTTCGGGACCTTCACCAGCTCCGGCCCGAGGCTTACCACCACCGAAACAGTGTTTCCTTTAGGGATCTTGGCCCCTAAAGCCGGGTCCTGGCTGATGACGGTGTCCTTGGCGCGGGTCGCGTCCTTGACCTGTTTCGCCACTTTCATCTTCAGCCCAACGTTCTGGAGCGTGGCCTGGGCGTCCTGAACCTTCTTGCCCGTCACGTCCGGCACCTGGACGCCGCTCGACCCGTGAATGATTGCCCAGACGCCCACGGCGATCCCGATGAGGGCGATCGCGATGAGGAGGATCCAGAGCCATGCCAGCCGGCTCCCGCGTTTAGGCGGGCCCTGCTGCCGCATCGCGTAGGCCTGCGTCTGCCCCCGTGTGACTTCCTCGGCCGGCAGGACCGGGGTCGCGTAGACCGGCGCGCCCTCGAGGCACCGCTCGAGGTCCGAGCGCATCTCCATGGCGCTCTGATACCGGTTTTCCGGGTTCTTCGCCAGGGCCTTCATGACGACGGCCTCTAGCTCGGGGGAGATATCCGGGTTGAGCAACGATGGCGCGAGCGGGTCCTCCCGCACGTGCTTGTATGCGATCGCGACGGGGTTCTCTCCGTCGAACGGCACTTTGCCGGTGAGCATTTCGTAGAGCACCACGCCGAGTGAGTAGAGGTCGGAGCGCGGGTCCGCCGCCCGGCCCTGTGCCTGCTCCGGGCTGATGTACTGGGCCGTGCCCATGATGGTGCCCGTCTGGGTCATCGCCGTGCCGCCGGCCGTCCGGGCGATGCCGAAGTCCATGACCTTGATCTGGTTGTCGGTCGTGACGATGATGTTCTGCGGTTTGATGTCTCGGTGGACGATGCCCCGCGCGCTCGCGGCGTCAAGGCCCAGGCAGATAGCCATGGCGATCTCGACCGCCCGCTCCGGCATCAGTTGGCCCCCGCTGATGATGATGTCCTTGAGGTCCCTTCCCTGCACGTACTCCATCACCAGGTAATACGTGCTGTCCTCGATGCCCCAGTCGAACACGTTCACGATGTTCGGCTGGTTCAGGTTGGCCGCCGCCTGAGCTTCCTGCCTGAAGCGCTCGATGAAGACAGGGTCCTTGGCGAACTGCGGGTGCAGGATCTTGACGGCGACCGTGCGGCCGAGGAGGTTGTCGCGCGCCCTGTACACATCGGCCATTCCGCCGGTGCCTATGAGTTGCTCGAGCTCGTAACGGGAGTTAAGGATTCTGCCGACCATGTGTGCGCAGGCCTGCCTTTCGTCTGTAAGTTTTTCACATTATACGTTGTTCACGCGGGTAATTGTACAAGTCAGCGCGAGGCTGGCCGCAAAGACAAGAGGGCGGCCGTGAAAGCCGCCCTCGAGAATCGCGTTGCGTGGGCGCCGAGGCCGTACCCCGCTTCCAGGTCTTAAGTCCGAGTAACCACCGATCGTATTTATACCTGCGCCCCTGTTGTTCCAGTACATCGAGTGCTCAACCATGAATTTATTCCCTGCACTGAGGCAGGTCGCGCAGGGGCGAAGCAAGGCTGGCGGGCGCCAGCCCGCATCGTAAGGCTATTTATGGGGGTTGAACGGTACCAAGCCGATCGGCGGTTATCAGTCGTATTTGCAGGTCACTTCGTAGAAGACTTTTGCCGGGTTCTGGCAGACCGGGCACTTCTCGGGCACCGTACCGTCCGACACGTACCCGCAGATGTCGCACACATAGTAAGTAGGCTCTTCCTCGGCGAGCAGGTGCTCGAGAGCCTTCTCGTAGAGCTTCGCGTGCTGGTCCTCGACGTCGCGCGCCCAGGTGAACATCGTCACAAGAGGCTTGTTCTCTTCTGCCTCGGCTTGCGCTATGAAACTGCTGTATGCGACCTGTGCGATCTTCTGCTCGCTGGCCAGTGAATCGGACAGGTTGGTCTCGGTATCTTTGACCTCTTTGAGGAGTCGCAGCATGTTCCTGGCGTGGATGGCTTCCGACTCGGCGACCGCGCGGAACAGCTTCGCGACGCTCGCGAACTCTTCCTGGTCCGCCTTGTCGGCGAAGACTTTCAGCCTGACGCTCGCTTTCGATTCGCCTTCGTAGGCCTTGTAGAGGTCATCGGTCATCTCGTCAGCCATCAATCTACCTCCCCATCACCAGACGGGCCCGGTTGAATGCACCGGCCCGCGCTCACTTTCCCTTGCGGACGTACACCTTGATCTCGCCGCCAGCCTCTTCGACGCCTAAAAAATCGTTACCGGTCTTCTTTGCCCATGCCGGCATGTCGCTCTTGATGCCGACGTCGTCCGCGACGACCTCGAGCACCTGTCCCGGCGCCAGCTCTTTGATCGCCTGCGCCGTCTTTACGATCGGCATGGGGCAATACAGGCCCATGCAGTCCAGAGTACGATCTGCTTCCATTGCTGTCCTCCGCTGAGGTCGTCACCGTCCGCGCCGACGGAGCCGGCGGGCTATATGAACAGGTTGACTTTACCTTCGGTCGCCAGCCCCAGGTATGTAGCCGCGCCGACGAAGTCGTCGACCTCGTCGATGAAGTCGCTCTCCTCGAGCCCCATGATGGCCATCGAGGTCGTGCACGCGAGGAATTTCACACCCTGCTCCCGGGCAAGCGCGATGCTCTCTTCGAGGGACGGCATGCGGTACCTCTTCATGAGGCCTTTCATCGTGTGGGTACCGGCTCCCATCATGTTCATCTTCGAGAGCTTCCGCCGGGAGGCCCCGCCGCGGTTCATCATTCCCATCATCCACTGCATAGGGCTCTTGACGCCCCTGGCCAGGCTGCCCTTCTCGATGACCGAGAGCCCCCAGAAGGTGAAGAACATGTCGACCTTCATTCCCATGGAAGCCCCCGTGTTCGCGAGGTTGAACGCAGCGAGCGCCTTATCGAGGTCCCCACTGAAGACGACCAGTGTCATGTTCTCCTGCTCGGCCATGTGACCACTCCTCCCTCAGGAGCCTTCCTTTGGGATCGGCTCTCCGCAGTTCGGGCAGGCCTCCGACTCTTTGCGCACCGGCTTGCCGCAGTTCACACACTCGATTATCACTGTCATGCAGGCAACGCACATGGCGCTTGCTTCTTCGATCTCCACGTCGCAGTAGGGGCACTTGCAGATCGTTACCTTCTTTTCCGGCTCAACCATTCTGTGCCTCCTCCTCTTTCTGTTTGGCCTGGTAATCCTGGATGGCCTTGTGCAGAGCGTCCGCGCCGAGGTTCGAGCAGTGCATCTTCTGCTTCGGCAGGCCTCCGAGCTGCTCGGCCACGTCCTCGCGGCTGATCTTCAGCGCCTCGTCAAGCGTCTTGCCGAGCGCCATCTCGCTCACCATGCTCGAGACGGCGATGGCCGCGCCGCATCCGAAGGTCTTGAACTTCACGTCGCTGAGGCGCCCGTCATCGACCTTGATGTAGAACGTCATCATGTCTCCGCACACCGGGTTGCCGACTTCGCCGATCCCGTCGGCGTCCTCGATCTCACCCACGTTGCGCGGGTTCATGAAGTGTTCCATGACCGTGTCGCTGTACTGAGCTATCTCAACCACCCCCTTCTTTCAGGTACTTTGCGTAAAGCGGGGACATCTGCCGCAGCCTGTCGACGATCGGCGGCAGCGTCTCCACCACATAGTCTATATCTTGTGGCGTGTTCTCGATCCCGAGCGAGAACAGCAGCGACCCCGATGCTATCTCGGCCGGCACCTCGCAGGCTACCAGCACGTGCGAGCCCTTGAGGGCACGCGACGTGCACGCCGAACCGCTCGACACCGAGATGCCCTTCTGGTCGAGGAAGAGCAGCATGCTCTCTCCCTCGATGAACTCCACCACGAAGCTTGCGTTCCAGGGGAGCCGCTCGGTGGGATGCCCCGTCAGGCGCAGGCGCGGTATGGCTGACATCAGGCCCGAGATGAGCTTGTCGCGCATCCCGGTGAGCTTCGCGGCGCGCGAGGCAAGGTCGCCGGACGCAAGCTCGGCCGCCTTGCCCATCCCGACTATCCCGGGCACGTTTTCAGTGCCGCCCCTCCGTCCGCCTTCCTGGATGCCGCCGTCCAGGAGCGGCATCAGGCGCACTCCCTTGCGCAACCAGAGCGCCCCGACACCCTTCGGCCCGTACAGCATGTCTGAAGCGATGGACATCGCGTCGACGCCCAGCGAGTTCACGTCGAGGGGGATGTAGCCGGCGGCGGCAACGGCGTCGGTGTGGAACAGCACCTTCTTCTCACGCGCGATCGCCGCGATCTCGGCGATGCGCTGAACCGTGCCGACCTCGCCGTTGGCGGCCATCACCGACACGAGGACAGTGTCGTCACGGATGGAGCCGCGGACGTCGTCGGGGTCCACCATCGCCGTCGAGTCGACGCCGACCTCGCTCAGCTCGAAGTCGAACTTCTCCAGCGTGCGCGCAGCGTGCAGCACCGAGAAGTGCTCGATGCTCGAGACCACGACGTGGTTGCCCTTGCGCCGCGACATCCAGGCTATGCCCTTGACCGCGGTGTTGTTCGCCTCGGTGCCGCCCGACGTGAAGATAATCTCCTCCGGGTCCGCGCCTATCAGCGACGCCACTCGCTCGCGCGCTTCGTCGACCGCCTCGCGGGCCGCGTCGCCGCGGCTGTGCAGGGACGAGGGGTTGCCGAACTCGTCGGAAAGGAACGGGCGCATCGCTTCGGCGACCTCGGGCAATACAGGCGTCGCCGCGTAATGGTCCAGGTAGACTTCGGGCATTGTGACCTCCAGCCAGAGAGCTCGGACCTACATCGAATCGAAGTACTTCACGAGGGCATCCCGGTCCGTCACCACGAGATGCTTGTCCTGGGTGCCCACGATGCCTTCCTTCTTCAGGCGGCTCATCACCCGGGAGACCGTTTCCTCGGTCGAGCCTATGAGGCCGGAGATGTCCCGGTTGGTAAGAGGGGTGTCCACTCGCTCGGGGCAGTTGGGTATCCCCGCGTGCTCGTCCAGCGTCTTGAGCAGGATGCAGGCCACGCGCCGCTCGACCCTCTCGCCCGCTATGCAGCGCGCTTTGATGTACGAGCTGTCGAGCTTGCGCCCAACCATCTGAAGAATGTAGCGCTCGAGCGCGGTGTCGGTCTCGAGCAGCGGGAGCAGGTCGTCTTTGGCGATGCGCCAGATCGACGCTTCTTTGCGCGCAACAGTCGAGAAGGGGTAGAAACCCTGCCCATAGACGATTCCCTCGCCGAATATCTCGCCCGGGAATATGAAGTGGAAGATGTAGACCTTGCCGTCCCCGTGTATGACGTTGGCCTCGATCACGCCCGACTCGACGAGGTAGAGAGTCGACGCCTCGTCTCCCTCGAAGAACACGAACTGGCCCCTGTCCAGCGCCTGGTGGGTGAACTTATCCTTGAGGCCCGCCTGCAGGTTTTTCTTGGCGTGGCCGACAAATTCATTCAGAACGTCGCAACTTGCCACCTGCGTCCCGCCTTTCGCTTGCGCTGTCACTCCACATCACCTCTATTTTACATCAGATGGAAAGTGGCAAAGCGTCACCGCCCGCCCGCTTTCCCGGCCGCAGGTGTCCTGGCTGCGGCCCCGGTTGCCTTATTCGTCGCCTTCTTTCGCGAAGCGCCGCCCCGTCCCTTTGTCTTGTGCGAGCCGGCCCATCCCGCTTCCTGGCTCCAGAACTTCGGCCAGGACGTCACGGGCTCTATGCCGACGTGGTGGGCCATGATCATGTAGTAGCCCCCCAGGCCGCGGTAGGTGCCCCAGTTCTCGGCGAGGCGTCGAAGGTCCTCGCTCGTCGCCCTGCCTCCTTTTCCGTAATAGTGTGTCATCCTGGCCTGGAGCCCGATGTCGTCTGCAGGGAACGAATCCATCTTGTGCAGGCCGCGGATCATCGTCATCTCCGCGGTCCAGTTGCCGATGCCACGGATCGCTGTGAGCTCGTCCCTGATGACGCCGATGTCTTCATAGGACTCGTACTTGTCGAGGTCGAGCTGCCCGGTGGCGACGAGGTGGGAGATCTCCTTGATGTACTCGGCCTTGCGCGTGCTGAGCCCGCAGGATTTGAGCGCCGGGATCGTCGCGCCGGCAAGCTTTTCGGGGGTGGGGAACAGGTAGAACGTCTCGCCGTCGAGCACGATCTTGTCTCCGAACTTCCTGATCAGTTTGCGCTGCATGCTCTGAGCCGCGATGAGGGAGATCTGTTGCTCGACGATGGAGTCGACCAGCGCCTCGAAGACGGTCGGCGTCGTCGGGCTCTTGAGCCCGTAAAGGCTCTCGATGAAGCGCGACATAACGGGGTCGCCCTTCGCGGCTTTGTAGAAGGGCTTGAGGTCCAAGTCCAGGTTGAACATCCGGTTGATGAGCTTCCTTGCCTTCTCGAGCTCCTGGCGTGTGAGGGGGTCTCTGGCTCTGAGCTCCACCTTGAGGACAGGCGCCTCCACTGTTCCCGAGGAAGTGATCGTAGCGAGGGCGATCGTGCCGTCGAGGCGGATGGCGGTCTTGAAGGAGCCGTCCTCGTAGTTTCGGAACTCCGGGTCGCCCCGCGAAAAGATCGTGGCCGAGAGGTCGAAGCTGAAGGGAGGGACCGGCTTCAGCGTCAGGTTGTGTTTGAACGTCGTGCCCGTGGCAGTCTGCAGTGCCAATCGGTCCTCCATCTGGTTTCTGTTGCGCCGGCTACAGGGGTCATATTCGCCGCGAGGCGCATGATTCCCACCTGAGGAAACAATACGAGCTTGAGGCGGTGCGGCGTAGAAATGTCACCGGCCGCGTTTCTTCAGCCTCTCCTGGACGGCGTCGCCCTCGAGCTCTCTGATCGCGTCGGCCGCGATCCACCTCGCGCTTTTCGAGTCCATGGCCTGGATCTCGCGGGCGGCGCCCAGAGCTTGCTTGTTGAGAGCGAGGTTGCGCTTGCCGACCTGGCGCAATGCCCAGTTAACGGCTTTCTTGACGAAGTTGCGCTCGTCCGTCGCTCCCTTCTTTATGAAGGGAAGGAACCCTGCGATGCGCTCGTCGGGCGCGGTCTTGTCGCTCAGGGCGAGCTTGGCCATGAGCGCGAAGCCCTCGCGCTTGACGAACTCCTCGGAACGATCACTCCATTCATAAGCCTTGTCGTAGGCGAAAGGCGCTTTCCAGAACAGGTTGAAGGCCAGGCCGTCCGCGATGTCCCAGGAGTCGATGTCGACGACCCAGCGCTCGGCCTGCTTAACAGTCACGGCGGACGGGTCGTCGATGAGGGTGGCGAGCATCTGCGCTTCGTGGATCTGCGTGTCCCAGAGCTCGAGGGCAAGGTCGTGGTCTATGCCGATTTCTTTGGCAAGCGCCCGCAAGCTGGTGACAGAGATGCCGAGCGTGTTCTCTGAGCTGATGCCGAAGCGCGCCATGCCGGCGACGTTTTCGGGGTTGCCCATTGATTTCAGTTTCTCGATAACGTCGTCGCAGTTCATTGGCGTCTCCCTCATGCAAGATAGGGGTCAAACCAAAAATCCCGCAAAATGCAAAATATAGGTTTGACCCCTATTCTGCATTTTTGGTGAGTGGTTGCTCAAGTGTGACATGGTCGGGGTGGTCGGAGTTGAACCGACGACGTCGCTGCTCTTCCTTCGCTGCGCTCAGTCGCTCCGCTCCCGAGGGGGGATCCGGATCCCCCCTCGACGCAAGGCCTGCGGCCTTGCTTCACCCCCCTATGTTTGAAGTTTATGCGGGGGGACCTTCCCCCCGGCCCCCCCTGTCGTCGGTTCGAATCCTCTACGAAAAAAACCGGCACTTTCGTGCCGGTTTATGAGCGTGTGGTCGGGGTGGTCGGATTCGAACCGACGACCTCAGCGTCCCGAACGCTGCGCGCTAACCTGGC
>Ga0209747_1000951_pt1 | contig 15720 bp, 14 predicted proteins | sample BarGraNGADG00311_FD_184498 | JGI IMG/M metagenome (GOLD analysis project Ga0209747, IMG submission 184498) | Arctic peat soil microbial communities from Barrow, Alaska - Barrow Graham LP Ref core NGADG0011-311 (SPAdes) (version 2) | ecosystem: Environmental > Terrestrial > Soil > Wetlands > Peat... | reverse complement strand
CACGCCTGACGGCGCCGCGGGTCGAACGCTCGCGGCATCGCGTGCCACGCGTCACGCCCCTGCTGCCCTTTTGCGCCGCGGCGTCCCCGGTCCAGCCATCCCTGCCACTTCCCCGCGAAAGGGAGAGCGGGCCGCATGGCGCGTCGACGCGTCGGGGGCCCATCCACCGTCACTGGCTCATCCGCACGAGGGCCACGCGGCGCATCGCGGGTGGCCAGCGGAACCCGCCCTCGCTTACTCTCATCGCGTGAAGGTCGTCTCGATCGTCCCGGGTGACTCCCTGCCGCAGGCCGCGGCCGCGCTCGCAGGCGCCGTCCTTGCCCGCCACCTGCTCGTCGGTGGCGTGCGATGGTCGAAGGGGCGCCGGCTCGACGAGGCGGACCTGCGCGCGCTGGAGAGCGGCGACGTGACGCTGCCGGGGACGTCCGTCGCGTTGGTGGGCGCAGGGCCCCGGGCGATCACGCTGCTGATCCCCGAGCCGGGCGACGTGCACGAGGACGCGGCCGCGGCACGTCTCGCGGCGGTGGTCGCGGGCCCGGGGCTCGTCATGCGGGGCCCGTCCGAGTCCCGGTTCGACCTCGTCGCCGCCCACGCGGGCGAGGTCCGGGCCCGGGTGCCGATCCTCGAGCGTCTCAACGCGGTGGACGGGGTCGCGGTCTTCACCGTGCTCGACGGCCAGCTCGTCGCCGAGGGCACGCTCGTCGCCTCGGTCAAGACGGGACCGCACCTCCTCTCGGCTGCGTCGCTCGTGCGCGCGGAGGCGATCGCGGTCCGCGGCGGCTCCGCCCGCCCTGTGGTGGAGGTTCGGCCCTACGTCCCGCGCCGCATCGCCGCGGTCGTCAAGGAGACGCTCTCCGCCTCGGCGCGGGCGCGCTTCGAGGCGACCCTCCGGGCACGCGTGGACGGCCTGGATTCGACCCTCGTCGACGTCTCGTACGTCGCGGACGAGCCGGCTGCCGTCGCCGCGGCCTTTCGGCGCTTCGTGCGCGGCTCCGCGCGCGTCGATCTCCTGCTGACCGCCGGCGCAACGTCCACGGACCCCTCGGACACGATCTTCATCGGGCTGGCGGCGATCGGCGGTCGGGTGGTCAGCCACGGGGTCCCGGCGCACCCGGGCTCGATGCTGTGGCTCGGGCGAGCGGGCACGACGACATTCCTGGGCCTGCCGACCTGCGGCGCCTACTCGCGGGCGACCGCGGCAGACCTGCTGCTGCCGTGGCTCGTGGCCGGCGAGCCGCCCGACCGCCGGACGGTCGCGCGCCTGGCCCACGGCGGGATCCTGACGAGGGAGATGCGGTTCCGCTTCCCGCCGTATGCGCGATCGTTCGACGCCCCGCAGGGGTAGGGGACGGCGCCCGGTGCGCCTGGCGGGATCGCGACCCCGCCGCACGCGACGCCCGACCCTCCGCATCGGCTCGTCGCGGACCCCCGGTGTACGATCCCGCCCAATCCCGACCCGAGCGAGGCACGATGGACGAGCAGAACGCGGCGCTTCCCGGCGAGCTGGCGACGATCGACGGCCTCCAGGCCGCGTTCCGCCGGCGCGACTACGTCGCCGACCGCTCACTGAGCACGGCCGTCTTCCTGGCCCTTCGACTCGGCCGGCCGCTCCTCCTCGAGGGCGAGGCGGGCGTCGGCAAGACCCAGCTCGCGAAGACGCTGGCGGACACGCTCGGCGCGCGGCTGATTCGGCTCCAGTGCTACGAGGGCCTGGACGTCACGACCGCGGTCTACGAGTGGAACTACGCCCGCCAGATGCTCGAGATCCGCCTCCGCGAGGCTCGCGGGGAGATCGGGAGCGCGACGGCCCACGACATCTTCGGGCCCGAGTTCCTGCTGAAACGCCCGCTGCTCCAGGCGCTGGAGGCGCCCGATGGCATCGCGCCGGTCCTCCTGATCGACGAGATCGACCGCGCCGACGAGGAGTTCGAGGCCTACCTGCTCGAGATCCTGTCCGACTTCCAGGTCACGATCCCGGAGATCGGGACGGTCACCGCCGAGCGGCCGCCCCGCGTGATCCTGACCTCGAACAGGACGCGCGAGGTCCACGACGCCCTGAAGCGCCGCTGCCTCTACCACTGGATCGACTACCCGAACGCGCACACCGAGATGGAGATCGTCCTCGCCCGCGTCCCGGAGACACCGGAGCGCCTCGCGCGCCAGGTCGTCGGCTTCGTCGGCCGCCTCCGGACGGCCGACCTCACGAAGGTCCCCGGCGTCGCGGAGACGCTCGACTGGGCGTCCGCGCTGCTCGCCCTCGGCGCGCGCGAGCTGGCGCCGAACGTCGTCGACGAGACGCTCGGCGTCCTGCTCAAGTACGAGGAGGACGTCCGGCGGGTGCGCGGCGCGACCGCTGCGGGCTACCTCGACGAGCTCGTCGCGACGGGAGCGTAGGGAGCCCGCGGGCGTCCGCCCATGACCGGCATCCGCACCCCCGTCCCGGATCCGCTCGATGCGTTCGACGGGTCGACGTTCCTGCGCAACGCGGTCCTCTTCACGCGCGCGCTCCGCTCGGCGGGTGTCGTGACCGACCTCGGCGGCGGGCTCGACTTCGCCCGGGCGCTCACGCTCGTGGACATCGGCGACCGGACCCAGGTGCACGCGGCGGGCTCGGCGGTCTTCTGCCGGCGGCGCAGCGACCTCGACACGTACGACGCGGTCTTCGACCAGTTCTGGCGTCGGCACACGGCGCGAATCGCCCCGACCGGCCTCGAGGTGGGCGCTCCGCGGCCGCCGCGACCGCCGAGGGATCGCGAGGCGGGCCTTGAGACGGAGCCAGGGCGAGATCGGGCCGGCCCGCCCCGAGGTCGCCCCGAGCAGGCCGAGCCGGGGGCCGGCGATGACGAGCAGGAGGCGGACGCTGGCTGGGTGGTCTCGCCGCGCGCCTTCAGCCCGGGCGAGGCGTTCCATCACCGCGACTTCGACCGGATGACGAACGCGGAGCTGCGGGATGCCGAGCGGCTCATCGACCTGCTCGAGCCGCGCCTCGAATCGCGGCTCACCCGGCGCTACGAGCTTCACCCGCACGGCAGGCGGCTCGCGCCGCGAGCGATGTACCGCCGCAACCTCGGGGCGGGCGGCGACCTCGTCGACTGGGTCTGGCGGCGGCGCCTCAAGCGCCCGCGCTCGATCGTGATCCTGTGCGACGTCTCGGGATCGATGGAGCGCCACGCCCGGATCCTGCTGCGCTTCGTGCAGGCGCTCACCCGCGCATCCGGCGTGCGGACCGAGTCCTTCGTCTTCGGCACGCGGCTCACCCGGATCTCGCACGAGCTGCGGGGACGCGACCCGGACCTCGCGATCCGGCGCGTCAGCGAGACCGTGAGCGACTGGTCGGGCGGGACGCGGATCGGCGATTCGCTCCGCACCTTCAACCTGCGATGGGCGCGCCGGGTCCTGCGCACCTCCGGCGTCGTGATCGTCGTGTCCGACGGCTGGGACCGGGGCGACCCCGAGCTCGTCCGCACCGAGACCGCCCGGCTACAGCGCAACTGCCACCGGCTGATCTGGCTCAACCCGCTCGCGGGCGCCGAGGGCTACCAGCCGATCGCGGCCGGGATGGCCGCCGCCTATCCGTCGATCGACGACTTCCTGCCGATCCAGTCGATCGCATCGCTGGAGCGGCTCGGCGCGATCCTCGGCGGCATGGGGCTCGGCAGCGCCGGGCGGCCCCCGCGAACCGGCACGCCGCGCGTCCACCAGGTCGAGGTGTCGGGCAACGCTTCGAGAGGATTCGCCCGTTCGATCGTGCCGCGCGTCGGGGCGCCACCCGGGTCAGCCGACGCGGCCCTCGGCGACCCGGCATCGGCGCGTCCGCTGGGCGACTGAACGGGGAGGGGAGAGGCGATGCGCGAGCTGCTCGAAACGATCCGGGAATGGCAATCCGAGGGCGCAACGCTGGGCCGCGCCGTCGTCGTGCGGACGTTCGGCTCGGCGCCACGTCCTGAGGGCGCGACCCTGGTCGTGACGGCAGACGGGCGGCTGGCCGGTAGCGTGTCGGGCGGCTGCGTGGAGGGCGCCGCGTTCGAGGAGATCCAGGCCGCGCGGGCCGCCGGCGTCAGCCGCGTGATCCGCTACGGGATCAGCGACGAGCAGGCGTGGGACGTGGGCCTCGCCTGCGGCGGCACCATCGACGTCCTCGTCGAGCCATACGTCAGGCCGGAGGTGGTGGCCGCGGCCGGCCGGCGCGCCGGCTCGGTGGTGGTGATCCCGCTCCCCGCAGACGCGCCCCCCGCCGCATTCGGGCCGCATCCGCCCGGGGCCGGCGAACCGGCGGGTACATCGCTCTCCGTCGCCGACGACGGGAGCCTCGCGGGCACGACCGGCGTGCCGGAGGCGGACGCGGCGATCGCGCAGGCGGCGCGGACGCTGCTTGCGCGCGGGGGCTCGGTGACGGTGACGGCCGCCGGGCGGCAGTTCTTCCTCGAGGGCTATCCGGCGGCGCCGCGCCTGATCATCGTCGGGGCGGTCCAGGTCGCGATGCCGCTCGCGCGGATGGCGCACGAGCTCGGCTACGAGACCGTGGTCGTGGACGGGCGGGCGGCGTTCGCGACCCCCGAGCGCTTCCCCGACGTCGACCGCCTGGTCGTGGGATGGCCCGACGAGGTGGCCGACGAGATCGGCCTCGGCCCGACCGACGCGGTCGCCGTGCTCACCCACGACGTGAAGTTCGACGAGCCGGCCATCGTCGAGGGCCTCCGGCGCGGCTGCCGGTATGTGGGCGCAGTCGGCTCGAAGAAGACCCAGGCGGACCGGCGCGCGCGCCTCCGAGCGACCGGGGTTACCGATGCCGAGCTGGCCCGGCTGCGCGGCCCGATCGGGCTCGACCTGGGTGGGCGCGCGCCGGCCGAGACGGCGCTCGCGATCATGGCCGAGGTCGTCGCCGAGCGGTACGGAGGATCCGGCGTCCCGATGCGGGCCCTGGCGCCCGCGGTCGCGACGGCGTGATCCCGGTCGCCGAAGCCGCGGCCGTCATCCTCGCCGCGGGCGCCGGCTCGCGGTTCGGCGGCGGGAAGATCCGGGCGCTCCTCGACGGGCGTCCGCTCCTCGCGCACGTGCTCGCGGCCGTGCGAGAGGCGGGAGTCGGGCGCGTGGTCGTCGTGCTCGGGCGCGACGCGACGGCTGTCGTGTCCGCCCTGCGGGCGGACGAGCCCGCGGCGCTCGACCGGGTCCTCCTCGCCATGAACCCGCAGCCCGAGCGCGGGCTCGCGTCCTCGCTCGCGATCGGGCTCGGTCCGGCCACCGCCGCTCCGGCGCCGGCCGGGGTGCTCGTGGTGCTCGGCGACCAGCCGCGCGTCCGGGCCGAGGTGCTGCGCGCGCTGTGCGACGCGGTGGCTCCCGCGACCGCGGTCGCCGTCGTGCCCCAGTACGAAGCGGATGCGGCGCCCAACCCGGTCCTCCTGCTGCCGGCGGGCTGGCCGCTCGTCGCGCGGCTGACCGGCGACCGCGGGCTTGGCCCGCTGCTCGCCGCGGACCCTGACACGGTCGTCCGGGTGCCGGTCCGCGGCGCGAACCCCGACGTCGACACGCCCGCCGACCTGGCGCACCTGGCGTCGACGCCGGTGCCACTGACGTGACCGCCGCCGAACCCGCCCTCGGTGCGGACGCGCTCATCGGCGCGTGGGCCGCACGTGTTCGGGCCAACCGGGAGCAGTCGGAGCGCGTCCGCGAGGCGCCGGAGCCCGGCGACTTCTACGCGCCGGTCCGGGGGCTCTTCGTGGCCGACCCGCGCCGATCGGACGAGCGGACGCTCGACCTCCTTGTCGAGATCGCGCGGCCCGGCGAGACCTGGCTCGACATCGGGGCCGGGGCGGGCCGCTACGCGCTCCCGCTCGCGCTCCGGGTCCGGGAAGTGATCGCGCTCGACCCGTCGGAGGGGATGCTGGAGGCGCTCCGGCTGGGCATGGCAGAGCACGGGATTCGCAACGTCTCGCCGGTCCACGCGCGGTGGCCGCTGGACCCGGACGCCGGGAGCGCGCCGCGAGCGGACGTCGTCCTCATCGCCCACCTCGGCTACGACGTGGAGCGCATCGGGGAGTTCCTGGATGCCATGGAGGCCGCGGCCGCGCGGCTCTGCGTGGCTGTCCTCGCGGAACGAGTGCCATCCGCGCCGGCCGGGCCGTTCTGGCCGGTCGTCCACGGGGAGGAGCGCGCCGAGCTCCCCGCCCTCGCGCAGTTCCTGGCGATCCTTCGCGCCCGGGGGAGCAGGCCGGTGATCACGTATGCGGGACGGCAGCGGCGCGGCTTCGCGTCGCGGGATGCGCTCCTCGCCTGGCTGCGCAACCAGCTCTTCATCGTCGAAGGATCGGCCGCGGACGGGCGCCTCGTCGCGGAGCTCGACCGGAGGATGGTGGCCGCGGACGACGGCGGCGTCAGCCTGGTCCCGGCGATCGACACGCGGGTTGGAATCGTCCGCTGGGGGCCGCGCCCTTGACGCGACGGGCCCGTCTGTCGGCTCCGTGGAAATCGTTTGCCCAATAAGTCCCATCTGGCACATCGCCGTGTGCCGATCGGCCCCTTTTCTGCGACACTCCGGCACTACATTCCGTCACTGGAGTGCAACCGGCCAGAACCCGTGTCACACCCGATCTCCCGGCGCCAACCCGCGCCGCGCGTCCCCGACCCACGTGACCCGAAGGGAGGGTGAGGTTCCGCGATGATTCCTGCCGCTTTCGACTACCTCAGGCCGAGCAGCCTCGATGAGGCGCTCCGGCTGCTGCACGATCGCGAGGGCGAGGCGAAGGTCCTCGCCGGCGGATACAGCCTGATCCCGCTCCTGCGCTACCGGCTCGCGCAGCCGGGGCTCCTCGTGGACATCGGCAACCTCGACGATCTCGCCTACGTCCGCGAGGCGGGCGGCCAGCTGCAGATCGGCGCGCGGACGACGCACCACCAGCTCGAGCAGAGCGAGCTGGTCCGGCGCTCCGGCCTCTGGTCGGACGCCGCGGGCGGGATCGGCGATCCGCAGGTTCGCAACTGGGGGACGCTCGGCGGCTCGGTCGCCCACGCGGATCCCTCGTCCGACTGGCCGGCGGTCCTGCTGGCGAGCCGCGCCTCGGTCGTGGTCCGCAACCTCGAGCGGGAGCGGGTGATCCCGGCCCGGGAATTCTTCCTGGACACGTTCGTCACGGCCATCGAGCCGACCGAGATCCTGACCGAGGTCCGCGTCCCGCTGCCGCCGCCGGGCACGGGCGGCGCCTATGCCAAGACCGAGCGCAAGGCGGGCGACTTCGCGACGGCCGCCGCGGCCGTGCAGGTGACCGTCGACGCGGGCGGGGCGATCACCGCTGCGGGCGTGGCACTGAGCGCCGTCTCGGAGACGCCGTTCGTGCTGCTCGCCGCGGAGGCGGCGCTCGTCGGCGCCCATGCGTCACCGGAGCTCGAATCGAGCGTTCGGCGGGCCGCGGCGGACGGCTGCAACCCCACGAGAGATGGCCACGGGCCGGTCGACTACAAGCGCGCGATGGCCGGCGAGATGGCCGTTCGAGCGCTCCGCCGCGCCCTGGCTCGCGCCGGCGCATGACGAGGGGAACGAGACCGATGACCAGCACCATGCACGTCGCCGTCACGGTGAACGGGCGGCGTCACGAGGCCGAGGTCGAGCCGCGCAGGCTGCTCGTCCACCTGCTCCGCGAGGATTTCGGGCTGACCGGGACCCACGTCGGCTGCGACAGCTCGACCTGCGGCGCCTGCACGATCCTCGTGGACGGTCGCAGCGCCAAGAGCTGCACGATGCTCGCGGTCCAGGCGGACGGTCGTGAGATCACCACGATCGAGGGGATGGAGCAGGGCACCACGCTGCACCCGCTCCAGCAGGCGTTCACCGACCAGCATGGCCTGCAGTGCGGCTTCTGCACGCCCGGCATGATCATGCAGGCGAGCTGGCTCCTGGGCGAGAACGCGGACCCGAGCGAGGACCAGATCCGCCACGGCATCGCGGGCAACCTCTGCCGATGCACGGGCTACGTGAACATCGTCAAGGCCATCGACCAGGCTGCCGGAGAGCTGCGCTCGCAGGCAGCCGCCCCGGTCGCGGTCGAGACGGCGTAGGAGGCTGCCATGACGATCAACGCGAACGAGGTGCAGCCGACCACCACGACCTTCGAGGTCGGCGGGATGGGGCATTCCGTCAAGCGACGCGAGGACCCCCGCTTCATCCGCGGCCAGGGCCAGTACATCGAGGACGTCAACCTCAAGAACCAGACCTGGATGTCGATCGTCCGAAGCCCCTACGCCCACGCGACCATCGACAGCATCGACGCATCGGCCGCGCTCGCCATGCCGGGCGTCCTCGCGGTCATCACGGGCCGGGACCTGGAGAAGGCCGGCCTCCACTGGATGCCGACCCTGGCGGGCGACAAGCAGATGGTGCTGCCGACCGACACGGTCATGTACCAGGCCCAGGAGGTGGCGGCGGTCATCGCGGAGGATCGCTATATCGCGGCCGATGCCGCGCTCGCCGTCGAGGTCGAGTACACGCCGCTCCAGGTCGTCGTCGACCCGTTCAAGGCGCTCGAGCCGGATGCGCCGATCCTGCGCCCGGATCGCGGCCCGGACAAGGCCACCAACCGGATCTGGCACTGGGAGTCCGGCGATCGCGCGGCCGCGGACGCCGCCCTCGCGGCGGCGGATCGGGTCGTGCCGATCGACGTCTACATTCCCCGCATCCACGTGGCATCGATGGAGACGTGCGGCTGCATCGCCGACTGGGACCCGGTCCGCGGACACCTCGACTTCCACGTCACGAGCCAGGCGCCGCACGTCTACCGGACCGTCATCAGCCTGGTCTCGGGGATCCCGGAGGACAAGATCCGGGTCAAGACCCACGACATCGGCGGCGGCTTCGGCGGGAAGGTGCCGGTCTACCCCGGCTACGTGGTCGCCATCGTGGCGTCGCTGACGCTCGGTCGACCGGTCAAGTGGATCGAGGCCCGCTCGGAGAACCTGCAGGCCGATTCGTTCGCCCGCGATTACCACATCCACGCCGAGCTCGGCGTCAACAACGACGGGAAGATCGCCGGCCTGCGGGTCAAGACGCTTGCCGACCACGGCTACACGGACGCTGCGGCCGATCCGTCGAAATACCCGGCCGGCCTCTTCAACGTGATCACCGGCTCATATGTCATGCCGGCGGCCTTCGTCGAGGTCGACGCGGCGTACACCAACAAGCCACCGGGCGGCGTGGCCTACCGCTGTTCGTTCCGCGTGACGGAGGCGGTCCACACGATCGAGCGGCTGGTCGACGTCGCGGCGGCCGAGCTCGGGATGGACCCTGCCGAGTTCCGCTTCAAGAACTTCATCCAGCCCGAGCAGTTCCCGTACCACACGCCCACGGGGTGGGACTACGACTCGGGCAACTATCCGGCCGCCCTGCGCAAGGCGATGGACATGATCGGCTACGAGGACCTGCGCAAGGAGCAGCTCGAGAAGCGCGCCCGCGGCGAGCTCATGGGAATCGGCATCAGCTCGTTCACCGAGATCGTGGGCGCGGGCCCGTCGCACGACTTCGACATCATCGGCATCAAGATGTTCGACTCCTGCGAGATCCGGGTCCATCCCACGGGCTCGGCCATTGCCCGGATCGGCGTCCAGTCACAGGGCCAGGGTCACGAGACGACGTTCGCCCAGATCATCGCCGAGGAGCTCGGAATCCCGTCCGACAAGATCACGATCGAAGAGGGCGATACCGACACGGCGCCATACGGCCTCGGGACGTACGCGTCACGGTCCACGCCGGTGGCGGGAGCCGCGACGGCCGTGGCCGCCCGCAAGATTCGCGACAAGGCTCGCAAGATCGCCGCCCACCTCCTGGAGGCGAGCGAGGACGACCTCGAGTGGACGAACGGGAAGTTCAGCGTAAAGGGCTCCCCGGAGAAGTCGAAGACGATCGCCGAGATCGCCTTCGCCGCCTACACGAACCTCCCGCAGGGAATGGAAGCCGGCCTCGAAGCGGTCGACTACTACGACCCCCCGAATCTCACCTTCCCGTTCGGCTCGTACATCTGCGTCGTCGACATCGACCGCGGTACCGGGCAGGTCAACGTCCGGCGCTTCGTGGCGGTGGACGACTGCGGCAACATCATCAACCCAATGATCGTCGAAGGTCAGATCCACGGCGGGCTCACGATGGGCCTGGCGCCGTCGCTCTACGAGGAGATCTCGTACGACGAGAACGGCAACAACATGGCCGGGACGTTCATGGACTACCTGGTCCCGACGGCTGTTGAGACCCCGGCCTGGGAGACTGGCAAGACCATCACCCCGTCGCCGCATCACCCGATCGGCGCGAAGGGCGTCGGTGAGTCGGCCACGGTGGGCGCGCCGCCGGCGTTCGCGAACGCGGTCGTCGACGCGCTCTGGCACGCCGGGGTCCGCCACATCGACATCCCGATGACCCCCCAGAAGGTCTGGGCGATCCTCAACGAGAAGGGGCTGACCGCCTGATGGCCACCCCCGCTGCCGGGATCCTGGCCCGGGCGGCCGCCCTCGCGGAGGCCGGCCGCCCGTACGCCCTCGCGACCGTCGTCGCGGTGGCGCGCCCGACGTCGGCGAAGCCCGGCGCGCGCGGGATCATCCATCCCGACGGAACGATCGAAGGCTGGGTCGGCGGCAGCTGCGCCCAGCCATCCGTCATCGCCGAGGCGCTTCGCGCCCTGGCCGACGGCGAACCGCGGCTGCTCCGTCTCTCGGCGGAACAGCCGACCGAATCCCGGCGCGCCGACGGGATCATCGATCTCGTCATGACCTGCCACTCGGGCGGGACGCTGGAGATCTTCATCGAGCCGCAGCTCCCGGCGCCCGAGCTGTGGGTGGTCGGCGTCACGCCGATCGCACGGTCGCTCGCGGACCTCGGCATGCGGGCCGGCTGGCAGGTCACCGCGATCGATCCGTCGGCGAGCGGCGAGCTCTTCCCGGACGGCGTCCGGGTCCATGCGGCCCGCGACTTCGCCGGGCTCGACGCGCTCGGGTCTCCGTATGTCGTCGTCGCGAGCCAGGGCCAGTGGGACGAGGAAGCGCTCGTCGGCGCATTGGGCCGGGACGTCGCGTACGTCGGCCTCGTGGCGAGCGCGCGGCGCGCCGTCGCGGTCGGCGAGTACCTGGAGCTCGTCGGCGTGCCGGCCGAGCGCCGGGCGGCCCTTCGGGCTCCCTGCGGCCTCGATCTCGGCGCCGTCGGCGCCGCAGAGGTGGCCGTGTCCGTCCTCGCCGAGCTCGTGCAGGTGCGTCGCGGCCGGGCCCAGTTCGTGGCGATGCCCGGACCGGCGACGCTCGTGGGTGCCTCGGCTGGGGCATCGGTCCCGGCGGCGAGCGCCGTTGCCAACCCGGCGGGCGTCGACCCGTCGGCCGGGGCGGAGGTCATCCTCGTCGACCCGGTCTGCGGGATGAGCGTCGACCCCGCGGACGTCCGTCACATCGCCGATCATGAGGGCCTGACCTACGCATTCTGCTGCGCCGGGTGCCGGACCCGCTTCGCGAAGAACCCAGCCCGCTACCTGGCGCTGGCCTGACCACGTGTACCGAGGAGTCGCCGCATGAAGTTCGAGGGCCGCGTCGAGATCCACGCCCCGCGCCCCAAGGTCTGGGCGTTCGTCACGGATCCCGACCAGATCGCGAGCTGCGGCCCCGGCGTCCAGTCGGTCGAGACGATCGACGATCGCCACTTCAAGGCGCATGCCAAGGTCGGCGTCGGGTTCATCAGCCTGAAGCTCGTGGTCAACGCCGAGTTCGTCGAGCTCCACGAGCCGGACGACGCGACCGTCCTCGCACGGGGCCAGGCGCCGGGCAGCGCGGTCGACGCGACCGCGAAGATGTCGCTGAGCGATGGCGCCGACGGCTCGACGGTGATGGACTGGACCGCCGATGTGAACATCTCGGGCACCATCGCCAGCGTCGGCGCGCGGATGATCGACGGGACCGCCAACAAGATGATCGGCCAGACCTTCGACTGCATCAAGGCGAAGCTCGAAGCCTGACCGGGCGTCGGGCGCACCCCGCATCGGCCCGGCCGGACGTCCGAGCGCGCGCCGCGCATGGAGCTGGTCACCCGCGCCATCGGCCCGCTGCAGACGAACGTCTGCCTGGTCGGCGATCCGCGGACCCGCGAGGCGATCGTCATCGACGGCGCGATTCCGGGCCTGCCCTGGGTCATCGCCGAGCTCCGGCGCCGCGACTGGCGCCTGCTCCTCATCGTCTCGACCCATGGCCACTGGGATCACACGGGCGAGAACGCCGCGCTCCAGGAGTGGTCGCGGGAGCAGGCCGCGGACGTGGCCGTCGCCGAGGGGGCCGGCGGCAGCGATGCGGCTCCGCGCGGCGCAGGCGCCGCGGGGACGGCCGGCGCCGAGATCGCCGCCCATCGTGCCGACTGGCACCGCCTGATCGATCCCCAGCCGCTCTTCGCGCCCTTCTCGATCCCGCCGTGCGTCCCCGCCGTGGAGCTCGCGGAGGGCGGCGTCGTCCGCGTCGGCGACGTCAGGCTCGAGGTCCTCCACACGCCCGGCCATACCGAGGGTTCGGTGTGCCTCCTGTCGGCCGATGACGGCATCCTCTTCTCCGGCGACACGCTGTTCGCCGGGGGCTGGGGCAGGGTCGATCTCCCGGGTGGCGACGCGGCCGCGATGGCGGATTCGCTCGCCCGGCTGGGCGGGCTGAACGATTCCCTCCGCGTGGTGCCGGGCCACGGGCGCGAGACGACGATCGCGCGCGAACGGCCGCTCCTGGAGCTGATCGCGCGGGAGCACCGGCTTCCCGGATAGCCCGCCTCACCGTCCGCCGCGACGTCCCGGGTCAGCGCCCCCATTCCCCGCGTTTGGCCTTGGCCTGGGCCGCGCCCGCCCTGCCGATGACCGTCCACCGCCGGCGCTCGGCCCGCCGGGCGATGGCGTCACGCTCCACGGCCTGGTGGCGCTCCTCGCGGATGAGCTTGTGCCAGCTCGCCACCCGGTCGGGCGCCAGCGCGCCGCTCTGCACCGCGGCCTCGATGGCGCAGCCCGGCTGGCGCTCGTGCGTGCAGTCGCTGAACCGGCACTCGGCGGCGGTCGTCTCCACGTCGAGGAAGGCCGCGGCCAGCCCGGCGCCGTCATCCCAGAGCGCAAGCTCCCGGATGCCGGGCGTGTCGAGCAGGAGGCCGCCGCCGGGAAGCGGCACCAGCTGGCGGCCGCTCGTCGTGTGGCGGCCCCGGGCATCGTCCGCGCGGACCTCGGACGTGGCCAGGCGCTGCTCCCCGAGGATCGCGTTGATGAGGGTGCTCTTGCCGACTCCCGACGATCCGAGCAGCGCGATCGTGATCCCGGGTCGCAGGAGCTCGCGGACCGCGTCGAGGCCGTCGCCGGTCACGGCGCTCGTGGCGAGCACGCGCACGCCGACGGCGAGCTCCTCGAGCTGGGCCTCGGCAACCACCACTTCCACCGGGTTCGTGGCGAGGTCGACCTTGGTGAGGACCACGATCGGCCGGCCGCCCGATTCCCAGGCCGTGGCAAGGAAGCGCTCGAGGCGGCGGGCGTTGAGATCGCGGTTCAGGGATGTCGCGATCATCACGATGTCCACGTTCGCCGCGAGCACCTGCATCGGAGCTCCATGGTCGGCCGGCGCGCGGCGCTGGATCCGGGTTCGTCGTGAGACCACGGCATGGATGCTGGCGGTCCCGTCGCCGGCCCGGAGGTCGACGGCCACCCAGTCGCCCACGACCGGGAAGTCGCCCGGGCCGAGGGCCTCGTGGCGGAGTCGACCGGTGACACGGGCCGTGAGTGGCGCGGCACCCACCGCGGCGAGCACGTCGTAGGCACCCCTGTGCTCGGCCACGACGCGCGCCGGGGAGAGGAGATCGCCCGCGTGCGTCGAGAATGCCGCCTCCCACGCAGCGTCCCAGCCGAGCGGGGCGAGGTGCGCGACGTCCATGAGCGGTCCGAGCGGGCCGCTCACGCGCCGGTCCCCGGGGTGGTCGCCGAGGTGCCGCCGGGGAGCAGCGGGCGCCGCCACTCGGTCTCGCGCGCGACCTCGATGAAACCCATCCGCTGGTAGAGGCGGAGGGCGCCGGTCTCGTTCTGCGCATCGACGCCGAGCGCCGCCTCGGTCATCCCGCGTTCCCGCAGTGCGCGCAGGGCTCGCGCGATGAGCGCCGAGGCGACCCCGCGTCCACGCCATGGGGCGCGCGTGGAGATGTTTTCGCACCAGCCGCGCCGGGCGCCGAAGCGGGCGTTCTCGTCGGGGTTGATGAAGGGCCGGACCATCCCCGCGATCCGGTCACCGTCCCAGGCGACCTGCCACAGCGAGAGGTCCCGGAGCGGATCGGCAAGGAACAGCTGCCAGAACGCGTCGGCGCCATCGTCCTCGGCCGCGCCCCAGTGGCCGGCGAATGCCTCGACCTCTGCCTCCCAGATCCTGCGGAGCTGAGCGACCTCCGCCGGGCGAACCTCGATTCCGGTCGGGAGCGCACGATCGGGGATGTCGTCGAGCGTGGGGCGCCGCATCTCGAACCCGTACCGGACGGGGACGAAGCCGCGCGTCTCGAGGGCCGCTCGTGCCCCGGGCGGCTCCAGGAGCGTCGAGATCTCGGCCGTTCGGGGCCGCTCGATCGGTCCCTGGGCCTCGGCGATCTCGAGGTGCCGCGCCAGGACCCAGTCCAGCAGCGACGCGAAGGACCCGGCCGGAGCCTCGGGCGTCACGAAGACGGCCGCCGAGTGGACACGGTCTCCCCGGTTCTCGTCGGCCCATCTCGCCCGCACATACCCCACCGGCCGCCCGTCGGCCTCGGCGAGGCGGAGGTCGGCGGCGAGGTCGGTGTTCACCAGGTGAGCGTAGTCGGTGCGGACCATCTCGACGTTCAGGACGAAGAGGCTCCCGCCGGCCAGCCGGCTCCCGTTGTTGACGTCGGCGATGAGCTGAGCCTCCTCCGGCCAGCGGACCGGTCGGAGGAGGAGCCCGGGAACGGAGGTCGGGATGGTCCCGGCCAGGGTGGTCTTCATGGGTCAGCCGACCCGCTTGAGCTTGCCGGTGCGCTTCGCGTAGTGCTCAGCGCGCCCGAACAGCCAGAGCCCGGTCGGGATCAGGATGGCGCCCATGAGCGCGAGCGGCCACAGGTCGTGGACCACGGACGTCACGGACGCGCCCTCCATCAACCCCTTGCGAACGCCGTCGAGGATGTACGTCGCCGGGGAGACCGCGGACGCGACCTGCATCCAGCCCGGCAGCACGCTGACCGGGTAGTAGACGCCGCTCACCACGAGGAGGCAGGACTGGATGACGAACGTCATCTGGGCCCCGCGCTCCACGTACAGGAGGGGCAGGATCGCCGCCATGATCCCGATCCCGACGACCGAGAACGAGCCGGCGAACATCACGACCGTCGCGGTGACGAAGTTCGCGTGCGACAGGTCCAGCTCGAAGAAGAGGGTCAGGACGAGGAGGATGACGGAGGTGTGGACCAGGCCGTACAGGATCGCGTAGGTCGTCGACCCCGCGAGCTGCGAGGCGCGCCGGACCGGCGCCATCATCGTGTACTCGAGGGTTCCCTCCCAGCGCTCCCAGCTGATCGTCTCGGCGATGAAGCTGAAGACGGTCGACAGGTAGTTCCAGAAGATCGCCCCGATCACGAGGCTGAAGATCAGCCGCTTGTCGGCCGCGGCAGCCCCGATGAACGAGATCGACAGGGCGCCCGCGACCGCGTAGACGAGGAACGCGAGCTCCCAGCCCCAGTAGCGGCGGCTCAGGTTGAAGTTGCGCTCG